>Ga0126306_10002454_pt1 | contig 10456 bp, 8 predicted proteins | sample Plot27_FD_92592 | JGI IMG/M metagenome (GOLD analysis project Ga0126306, IMG submission 92592) | Serpentine soil microbial communities from UC McLaughlin Reserve, CA, USA - Plot27 | ecosystem: Environmental > Terrestrial > Soil > Grasslands | place: USA: UC McLaughlin Reserve, Lake County... | reverse complement strand
CTACAAGGTCGCGGGAAGGCGCGAAACGGTAGCGCGATGAACCGCCATAAGAGGTGTCTCTCGCTACGGCCATCGCCCGGTGGGAGATACGACGATCAGCCATGCTGGCCTTGACCTGCGCGAAGACCTGGATGGGCAGCGTGTCCACGTTCGTGTTCTTTCGTATGCCTTCGAGCACCCGCGCAAGCTTTATCGCACCCGCTCGGCGAGGTCCGAAGGCACCCACTACGTCGAGAAAACGCTTCTGGCTCTCAGCGCCCGAGACAGAGACCGTGAACATCGGGCGATGCTCGCCTTGATGAACCTCACGCAAACGCGCGACCACGCCGAAGCGCAGCAGCAACGCAGACACGTCTTCCGCGAGACCCCTGCTGTTGGTCGAGAAGCAAACCGTCGAAGAGCCTTTCGTTCCGGTCCGCCGGGCGAAGATGGTGCCATCGGTCGCCCAGAGGTGCTTGAGCAAGACAGCGAGCGACCGGTTACCAAGCTGGAATACGACTTCGGGGATACGCTTCTCGAAGGACCTCTGCCCAAAGATGCCCAACTCCCGTAACCACAGATTAATCCCGGCCGGGTGCCACCGATTGCCGTTACCGCTAAAGACGAGTTGATGCCAATTGCCCCGACCCGGATGCCGGTTGACCCTTATCCCAAACTCGCCGCTAGCTGCTTCGGCAACCACGCGGCTGTTCTCTTCCGAGGCGGTGCAGTAACGCAGCGGTTGCCCGCTCAGGTAGCTACCGTCCCCTATGAGGTGCCCGAGCAAGGCCAGACGGGCCTCCGGCCACTCTCCGGCCCCCGCCGGCTCACATATGCTACGCGCGACCGCGAGCCTGTCACCGGGGCGTAGCTCGCCCACGTGTACCCAGCCATCGAAGCCAAACAAACGGTGGCGCGCGGTGACCCGGATGGTGCGCCCGCTGGCGAGCCGCACCGTAAAGACCGGTCGCCGTCCCACGGACCAGACGCGATCGCTCTCCGCCTCGACGATCCTGCCTTCGGGGGACATCGCGAGCACCCGCGGCGTCGTGCCGACGAGATCGCGCACCGGTACGCGCCGCCCGTCGGCGAGAAGCACCATCGTATCGCCCGTGACGCAGTCCCTCAGGTCAGAGAGGAGCGGGCGCTTGTCGTGGCGCTGCTCGACCGCTCGGCTAAGCTGCGCTATGGCGAGCACCGGCACATCGAGGTCGCGGGCAAGCACTTTCAAACCGCGGCTGATCTCCGCTATCTCCTGCTGGCGGTTCTCGAAGCGGTTTCCCTGCCCGATCATGAGCTGCAGGTAGTCCACGACTACGAGCGCGAGCGGCGCTTCACCCCTCGCCTTGAGCTGGCTCGAGAGCCGCCTGACCTTGGCCCGGATCTCCATGAGCGTGACGCCCGCGGTGTCGTCGATCCAGACCGGCGCCCGGCTGACCTCGGCGACCCCGCGTACGAGCCTGGGCCAGTCTTCGGCCTTGACGTTGCCGCTCCTCAAGGCCTGCGCCGGGATGCGCGTGGTCTGCGATATGAGCCGCTGGACGAGCTGCTCCTTGCTCATCTCCAGCGAGAAGATCGCCACCGGCATCCCTTTCTGCCCTGCGGCGTGCCAGATGGCGTTGAGAGCCAGAGCGGTTTTTCCCATTGCAGGCCGAGCGGCGAGTATTACCAGGTCGCTCTTGTGGAAGCCGGTGGTGAGGCGGTCGAGGTCTTCGAAACCGGTCTCGACGCCGGTGACCTCACCCTCGGCCTCGTAGAGGCGCTGGATCATCTCGAGCGCTCCTGGCGCGAGCTCGGCGACGGAGGCCAGGTGCTCCCTTAAAGTCCGGTTGGAGACGCCGTAGATGAGCTGCTCGGCGGCGTCGAGCGCCTCGCTCACATCCTCGGGCTCCCTGAAGGCGTCCTGGGTGATGCGGCTCCCGACGTCTATGATGTCCCTCAAGAGCGCCTTGCCGCGCACTATGTCAGCGTACCTGGCCGCGTTGGCCGCCGTCGGCACGCTCTCGACGATCTGGAAGACGTATGCCCGGCCGCCCACCTTCTCGAACTCGCCGACGCCCCTGAGCTCGTTCGTCAGGGTAAGCTGGTCTATAGGCTCGCCACGCGAGTAAAGGCGTGTCATGGCACCGTAGATGATCCGGTGCACCTCGGAGTAGAAGTCCCCCGCCGTAAGCTTCTCGGCGACAGCCGAGACAGCCGTCTCCGAGACCAGCATGGCGCCTATGACAGCCCTCTCGGCCTCCAGATCGTGCGGCGGCACACGAGCGGCAGCCTCGCCCGTGGGAACTTCTCGCATCCTCCCTCGCCTCTCCATGGACCCTTCAATATGCAGCAAAAAGGGCCCCGATACAAGACGGAGCCCTTCACCTTCTGGTCGAGGTTGTGCCCGTAGAGACGTACCAAGGTACGTCTCTACGTTGGTACGTCTCTACAATTTCGGGACCACGATGATTTTGACGCTCGCTTCCACGTCGCCGTGGACCTGGATGGGCACCTGATGGGTGCCGAGGGACTTTATGGGCTCGGGGAGCCGGATGCGGCGCCTGTCGAGGTGGATGCCGCGGGCGTTCTGGATAGCGTCGGCGATGTTGGCGGCGGTGACGGAGCCGAAGAGCCGCTCGTCCTCGCCGGTGCGCGCCTCGATGGTGATGACGCTCTTGTTGAGCGTCTCGGCCACCTCGCTGGCCCGCTCCGCCAGGCGCCTGTCGCGCTCCTCGGACTCCTCCATCTGGTGGCGGGCCTCCTCCAGCTTGCCCGGCGTAGCCACCTCGGCGAGCCCGCGGGGTACGAGGAAGTTGCGCACGTAGCCCCGGCTCACGTCGACGATGTCGCCCCGCTGCCCGATCTTCTCTACGTCCTGCGTCAGTATTACCTGCACCGCTTACCGCCCTACCACGTAAGGCAAGAGCGCCATCTCGCGGGCGCGCTTGATCGCGGTCGCGGCCTCCCGCTGGTGCTGCGGGCACAGGGCGGTGACCCTGCGGGCCCGGATCTTTCCCCGGTCCGAGGTGAACCGCCGCAGCATGTTGTAGTCCTTGTAGTCCACGTAATCTATGTTCTCCTTGCAGAACACGCACGGCTTGTTCTTTGCCGGGCGCGCCCCGCGATTGAAGCCGCCCCTTCTTCTACCCATTCAGATCCTCCTGTTCTCTAATCCTAGCTCACGGCCTCGGCCGGCAGCGGCCTGTGAGCGTACGTCGGCGGGAGCTTCACGACCATGTGCCGCAGCACGTCGTCGGAGACGCGCAGGATGCGCTTGAGCTCCACCAGGGTACGCTCGCCGGCGGTAAACTCCATGACCACGTAGTAGCCGTCCGTCCGGTGATCTATCTCGTAAGCCAACTTCCTGCGGCCCCAATGGTTGAGTTCCCCTGACTCGCCGCCGGTGCGCTCGATAATCGTGCGGAAGCGCGCGATCGTGTTCTCGACCTGCTCCTCGTCGAGCTCGGGAATTACTATGAGCATGGCTTCGTAAACGTCCAAGTCTGCCTCCTTCGGTCTAGTTACGGCTTCTCGGGTGCAGCCGAAAAGCAGGGGCTTATGAAGTTGCTGCGATAGTCTACCAGCACAACTCAGGTGTTACAAACTCCGCCACCCCAGCGAAGATCGCAGCGTGTCGCCCTTTCACCGTCCGGGGCGAGGATATACTCTGCGCGTGGAGAACGGGAGCAGGATCGCCGTGGAGACCGTGGGCTTGAGCAAGGTCTACGGCGAGGGTTCGACCACGGTCCAGGCGCTCCGGAACGTCTCCCTGGAGTTCCCGAACGGCGAGTTCGCGGCGATCATGGGCCCTTCCGGGTCCGGGAAGAGCACGCTCTTGCACATCCTCGGCGCTTTGGACAAGCCGTCTTCCGGGAGGGTCATCGTCGGCGGCACCGAGCTCTCGGGGCTCTCGGATAGGAAGCTGACGCTTCTAAGGCGCGAGCGGATGGGCTTCGTGTTCCAGTTCTTCAACCTCATCCCGACGCTCTCGGCCGAGGAGAACGTGCTCCTGCCGGCACTCATCGCCGGCGAGAGGGCCGGCAAGTACTCGGAGAGACTGGACGAGCTTCTGGACCTGGTTGGCCTCGCCGGACGGCGGACGCACAGGCCGGACGAATTGTCTGGCGGCGAGCAGCAGCGGGTCGCGATAGCGAGGGCCCTGATCCGGAACCCCGACATCATCCTCGCCGACGAACCCACCGGGAATCTGGACTCGAAGACGGGCGCAGGGGTCTTGAATCTCCTGAAAGAGTCCGCCGCTCGTTACGACCAGACCATCCTCATGGTCACCCACGACCCGCGGGCGGCCGCCTCGGCTGACCGCGTCGTCTTCCTCTCGGACGGCCGGGTAGTCGATGAGGCTCGAGATCCCGACCCGGACGGGATCCTGGAGCGGATAAAGAACCTGGAGTCGGCGGGATGACGGCTTACGCCTTCAGGCCGATGAACGACGAGGAGGCACGCGAGATCTCCGGGTGGCGCTACGATCCACCCTACGACTTCCACGACGCGACGAGCGACCCCGACGACCTGGCGGAGTTGTTGGATCCGAAGCGGCGCCGGAAGGGCGCGTACTACGCGGGTTTCGATGAAAGTGGCACACTCGTGGGCTTCCTCCAGTTCGAGAGAAAGGGCCAGATCGTCGAAGTAGGGCTGGGGCTGAGACCGGATCTCACCGGCAGGAAGCTCGGGCTGGGATATATGCTGGCGGGACTGGAGTTTGCGCGCCGTCACTTCTCCCCGCCGGCTTCCGACGGAGGGAGGCCTTCATGCACCACACCAACCGCGGAGATCATCCCTTCCTGTCGATGACGCGAGAGGCATGAGGCTCCGGCGCTTCTCGGGCATCAGCCTTCGTAACCTGCGTGCTAGGGCACAGCGCACGCTGCTCACGGCGATCGGCATCGTGCTCGGGGTCGGCATCGTCTTCGGGGTGATCACGCTCTCCGATACCATGTCGAGCACCTTCACGGACCTGTACTCCCGGGCGTTCGGCGCCGCCGACATCACTGTCACCGCCGCGGGCGGCAGCGGCACGTTCGACGATAGGGTGGTCGAGAAGGTGCGCGGCTACGAGGGGGTCGAATCAGCGGCCCCGCGCCTCTCGCTGCCTGCATCACTCATCCTGGATAAGAAACAGAAGAACGGGCTGCCGGAGGTCCAGAGCATGCGCCTCTTCGGCGTCGAGCCCGAGTCGGCATCGCTTGCGACGGGCTTCGAGCTGACGGAGGGGAGGTTCCCCCAGAACGGGAAGGAGATCACCCTCGACGGCGGCTCCGCCGAGAGCGCCGGGCTGAAGGTCGGAGACAAGGTCATGCTGGGGACGCCACGAGGGCCTGAGAAGCTGGAGCTGGTAGGCATCCTGCGGATACCGGGCGGCTCCTTCGGCGGGTTCGGGTTCGGCATGGCGCCGCTTCCGTACGCGCGGGCGGCGTTCGACGAGCCGGGAAGGATCTCCGGCATCGCGGTCGAGGCGGCTGATGGGACCCCGGTCGAAGAGTTGCGTGGGAGGCTGGATCGGGGGCTCGGGGAGGGCTTGCAGGCGGAGCGCTCCGAGACGCGCACCCAGGAGATGACCAGCCAGCTCCAGGGGTTCAGGATCTCACTGCTCTTCTTCGCCGGGACCGCGCTCTTCGTCGGGGCCTTCCTCGTCTTCAACGCGCTCTCGATGACGGTACTCGAGCGGACACGGGAGCTGGGGATGCTCCGCGCTTTAGGCTCGACGCGCGCCATGATCGCACGTTCCGTCATAGCCGAGGCGCTCATCCTTGGCCTACTCGGCTCCGTTCTCGGGGTGCTCTTCGGCTACGGCATGGCGAAGGGGCTCGTCTACCTTTTCGGCAGAGCCTTCCTGTTCCAGATCACAGATCTTACCCTCTCCCCCTTCGCGCTCACCTCCGCGATCGTGGTCGGCGTCGCGGTGACGGCCGTCGCAGCCCTCTACCCCGCGCTGCGCGCGGGCAGGGTGAGCCCGGTCGAGGCGATGCGCGCCCGCTCCGGCGCGGCCGGGAAGAGGCGCTCGCGCGTCCTGTCGGTCCTTGCGCCGCTCTTCGGACTCCTGATGTTGGGGGCGGGAGCGCCCTGGATCTACTACCTGGCGAAGAACCTCTCCGCGGACCTCGACGGCCTGGTGTACGCCTCCGGGATAGTGGCGGTCATCGGCGCTTTCCTGGGCGTCTCGCTCGTGATCCCGGCGCTGGTACGCCCCTTGGCCGCCCTGTTCTCCCCCGTGTTGCGCCTGCTCTTCGGCGTAGAAGGCAGGATGGCGGCGGCGAACGCGACGCGGAACAGGGGCCGGACCGCGCTAACCGCCTCCGCGCTCATGGTCGGCATCTCGCTCGTCGTGGCGTTCGCGGCTCTGGGAGGCAGCGTGCTCGGCTCGATCCGGACCTACCTCGAGGGCTCTCTGGGCAGCGACTACGTGGTGCAGCCCGCGAGCCAGAACTCCGACGTCACGTTCTCGAAAGCTCTCCCCGAGAGCATCTCCGAGATACCCGGCGTCGAGAGCACCACGAGCCTCGCCTCCACCTATTTGCGCGACGGCAAGGATGTGAGCATCGTCTTCGGGGTGGAGGAGAATTACCCCGACATCTTCCGCGTCAACTACGCCGCCGGGGGACCGGACGCCTTCTCGAAGCTGGAGAACGGCGGCGCCCTGATAGGCAAGCAACTCGCCGAGACGCGCAAGCTTGGCGTCGGCGACAACGTGGAGCTTCCGACCCCTAAAGGGCCAAAAAAGTACCCGGTGGAGGGGATCCTGGAGAACGACGTCGTCGGTGGCGGGGCGGGCATCTACCTCTCTAAAGCGACGCTCGCCCGCGACTTCGACGAGAAGAAGGGCGAGTTCCTCGCCATAAAGGCCGAGCCAGGCACGGACCGTCGCGCCCTGACCAGGGAGGTCGAGGAGGTCTTGCGAGGCTACCCGCAGTTCTCGCTGTACTCAAATGCAGAGTGGAAGGCTCAGATAGAGGACGACTTCAACCGCCAGTACGTCTTCTTCTACGCCATCATGGGCGTGTCAGTCGCCGTCTCCGCCTTCGGGGTCGTCAACACCTTGTCCATGAGCGTCTTCGAGCGCACGCGGGAGATCGGGATCTTGAGGGCCGTCGGGACAACTCGGCTCCAGGTCGGCCGTCTCGTCATAGACGAGGGGATCGTCATAAGCCTCATCGGGTGCCTGGTTGGCGTCGGCATCGGCTCCTTGCTCGGCTACCTCTTCGTCCTCGGCTCCGGCGCAGGGGGTTTCGAGATCGACTTCTTCTACCCCAAACTCCCCGCGCTCGCAGCCCTCTTCTCCGGCCTCTTTATCGGGGTCTTCGCCGGCCTCCTCCCCGCCCGCTCCGCCGCCCGCAAGAGCATCGTCGAGGCCGTCCAGTATGAGTAGGAAGAGCATACCAGCGTGGTCAGGCGATACAGGACCGCACGGTACGGACGACAACCGGAGGTGTTACCGTTTAGCGGATCTCAGTCGAATGAAGAGTCGTAGCCCAAAACAAGATACGAGACCCGGCCCCATAGCGCCGCCTCGCTGGCCGCTGGTGGCGGTGGTGCCGACCGTGGTCGGGGCTCTGTGGCTGTGGTGGGCTGCGCAAGGCGGCGCTATGGGGGCGCTCCTGGGCGGACTACCGGGGACGCTGCTGCTCGCCACGGGGCTCTCCAATCTTCTCTGGGCCGGGGACGCGCGCATCTTCCACTTCATGTCGCTCGGGGCGCTCCTGGGGATCTTGTTCGCCTTCCCCGCCGTCCCCGTGTTCGGCCCGGTAGCCGCGGCGGTGTTGCTGGTTCTCTCGGCGGTGAGCTTCGTCGCCGCCGGGCACCTGGCGGTCGGACAGGAGCTGGTTCCTGAGGGGGTGCCCCAGCCGGGGATGGGTCCCGGTATGGCGGTCAGGGCTGCGGAGGATGAGCTCTCGATGTGCACCATAGTCCTCACTACCTGGCCGCTCTCGGTCGGCGGGCGGGCGGCGCGCATTGGCCGGGAGCTGGAGGAGGGACTCGCCCTGTTCGAGGAGAGAGGCTGGCTCGAAGAGCCCACCGTCTACCACCGGACCCCGCCGCCAATCGAGGAGCTGCGCGGTGGGAACCGCCGCCACCCCGAGGACGGCTTCGAGCACCTCACCTTCGAGAGTTCCTACGAGCCGTGGGCAGGGGAGCCGGGCCGGGATCGCTGGCTCTCCTACGAGAGGAACCGCACGGCGCACGCATGGGTCCTGAGGCACCAGGGAGAGCCGCGCCCGTGGCTCGTGTGCATGCATGGAATCCGGATGGGCTCCCCCCGCGCGGATCTCGGTTTCTTCCGGCCGGACTACCTGCACCGCGAGCTCGGGCTCAACCTCCTCTGCCCGGTCCTGCCGATCCACGGCCCGCGCCGCGTCGGGCCGGTGAGCGGTGACCGCATCCTCTCGGGCGACGTGATGGACTCGCTGCACGCCGCCTCCCAGGCTATGTGGGACGCGCGGCGCCTGATCCTCTGGCTCCGCCATCACGAGGGCGCGACGGCCGTCGCGGTTACCGGGCACTCTCTAGGCGGGTACGCGGCAGCGTTGCTCTCGTGTCTCGAACAGGTCGACTGCGTGGTCGTCGCTAACCCGGCCGTGGACCCGTCGCGCCTCTTCTGGCGCAACGCCCTCTCTCTGGCGACGCGCTACCTGAATACCGCGGGCGTGACAGAGGAGAAAATGAGCGCGTTGCTGCATCCGATCTCCCCCCTTGCCCTGGATCCTCTTGTCGGGCGCGAACGCCGAGCCATCTTCGCCGGCGTCGCCGACCGCGTCGTGCCCGCGACCGAGGCGGACAGCCTGTGGCGCCACTGGGAGGAGCCGCGCATCGTCTGGTACCAGGGGACCCATCACGCCTTCCTCGGCACGGCCGAGGGGAGAAAGCTGATCGCCACTGCCCTGCGCGAAGCCGGCATCGTCTCACCCGAGGCCGCCCACCGCGCCTGGCCTCGCGAAAGCGGTAGGTGAGAGACCGGGCCACCACCCGGAGCCGGTCAGGTGTTGCGCTCGCGCCAGGTCGGGTACCATGAAGGAGCTAGCGGATCAAGGGGGTAAGGGGATGGGTGCGAGCCGGACTACGCCGGGCGGGGAGTTCGATCTCTCCAACCCGGTAGGTAGCTTTGTGGACGTGGTGCGCCGGGTGTTGTTGCAACCAGCGCGGTTCTTCGCCGCGATGCCCCGGAGCGGGCCGCTCCTGAACCCCCTGGTCTTCGCCATCATCTGCATGGAGATATCGGTGCTCTTGAGCGCGCTGCTCGTGCTGGTGGGGGTACAGGAGAACCCCGGTTTTAACCCGAATCCCCAAAACGCTTTGCCCTCGGTCTACACCCCGGGCTCGGCCCTGGCGTCCATACTATTGACACCGATACTCGGCGCGATCGGGCTCTTCATCGCGGCCGCGATCCAGCAACTGCTCGTCAGGCTCATCGTGGGGGCCAACAACTCGGGCTTCGGGGCAACCTTCAGGGTGGCGTCTTACACGCAGGTCACAGGGCTGATCAACTGGATCCCCTTGGTCGGACCCCTGCTCTCGCTGTACGGCCTCTACCTCGCCATCGTGGGCATCCGCGAGGCGCACTACACGACTACGGGCAAGGCCGCGCTGGTCATCCTCATCCCGTTCGCCGTGGTCCTGCTTGTAGCCCTGATCGTGCTGGCGGTGGCGGGGATAGCGTTCTTCAGCCCGAGGTAGAGAGGTTTGCAAAGGGGGTAACCGGAGGGCGCGGCGCCGGCCAGCCGCCAGAGCACGGCCCTGGCCTCTGCGACTGTCTCGGCTGCCCCCTGCCAGTCTTCCTCGAGCATCCTCAAGCCCTGCCCGGCGAGTAATCGCCGTTGTCGGCGGCCTGGGCTGCGGCGTAGATGTCGCCGGAGGCGGCCCTCTGCAGAGGCCAGGGGTTCTGACCCGGCGCTCAGGTATTTCTCCCCGAAGCGGTTGCGCAATCCCCTGGCGGGCCGTCCACTGAAGACCCGGGTCACTACAGTGTCCACTTCCGTGGCCGCGAGCAGACGCCTCCGGTACGCGCCACTCTCCCTGGCGAGCAGGAACCGGATGCCCCTCTGGACGCCGCCCCGAGCGCCAGTAGCTCCCGGCCGAAATGAGAAAGCCTCCTTCAGCGTTGCTCTTGATATTTTGCCTAGGCTATATGAAAATTTAGACAAAACTAAATACTATGAGAAAGGAGTGAGGAGTAGCAGAAATGACACGGACACATCGAACCTCACCGCAAAGTCCCAGACGCGTAGGCCGACCGACTTAGAAGTAAGAAACGCCCCTGATGGCGCTCACGAGCGGAGTCCCGGCCATCGGCGGGGTTTGCTGGAGAGATTACTGTGGACATACGGAGGATTATGATGCGAACGATCACGCTTGAAGAGCACTACGCGAGTCCGGCATTCCAGGAAGGTCCGGGGCAGGACCTCAAGGAACAGGTCGAGATCCTCGGCTATAGCAAGGTCCTTGAACAGCTTTGTGATCTCGAAGAAGGCAGGATCGCGGACAT
>Ga0126306_10002452_pt1 | contig 10458 bp, 6 predicted proteins | sample Plot27_FD_92592 | JGI IMG/M metagenome (GOLD analysis project Ga0126306, IMG submission 92592) | Serpentine soil microbial communities from UC McLaughlin Reserve, CA, USA - Plot27 | ecosystem: Environmental > Terrestrial > Soil > Grasslands | place: USA: UC McLaughlin Reserve, Lake County... | reverse complement strand
TGATCGACGTCGCCTTCGTCGAGGCGCGGCCGACCCCGTGGCGCCAGGCCGTCGACCTGGCCAACATGATGCTCTGCCTGGCCCTGCGGTCCAACCCGGAGCTGGTCTATGAGCGGGCCCTGCGCCAGTTCTCGGTCGAGGAAGTCACCGAGGGTTCGCGGCCACCCGCGGGCTGGCCATGCCGTCCCAGCTCCGCCACATGCTGCGGGAGAAGGGCCGCGACCTGCACGCCGAGTTCCTCGACCTGCTGCCGTCGCGGCCGGCCCCCATCTCCACCCAGCGCTTCAGCCTGCGCCGCTTCGGCCTGGCCCTGTCGGTGCTGCTGGTGCTGGCCGTGGTGGCGCCGGCGTTCGTCGCCTGGGCCGTGCAGACCGACCGGACCAACAGCTCGCTCTTCACCAGCGACATCGCCTGCTCCGACCAGGAGGCGCTGTGGCTGATGGCCCAGGCGGTCCCGTCGACCACCCTAGTGCCCTGCCTCCAGCTGGCCCCGCCCGGCTGGGCCCTCAACGACGTCAAGGCGGGCCGCGGGTTCGCCAGCATCGTCTTCGACACCGACCGCCCCATCCAGGAGGCGGCGGTGACGGTCGACCTGACCCCGACCTGCGACGTCGGCGGCGCCACCGAGGTCAGCTCCGAGCAGCCGGGAGCCAGGCGCTACATCCGCGTGGACCGCGCCGCCACCCCCGACCAGGTCACCCGCATCTACGTCTTCCAGGGAGGCTGCATCACCGAGCGGTACCGGTCGTCGGTGAGCCCGGAGCGGCTGGCCAGCGACGCCTCCACCGCGTTCGGCTTCGTCACCCGCGAGCAGCTCGCCGAAGAGCTCGGCCGACGCAGCGCCGGCCGCCTGCACCTGGACCCTTCCTGAGGAGGCGCCGATGGGCGACCACGAGGACACCGTCCGCATTCTCGAGGTGGAGCTCGGCCAGGTGGAGCAGGCCTTCCGCGGCCTCTCCGAGGAGGACTGGCGGGCCCCGACCAAGCTGCGGCCCCTCGACGAGGCCAAGCCTCCCTGGACACTGTTCGAGCTGGCCGGCCACTTCGACATCTCCATCGGGCTGACGGTGATGCTGGTGGCCGAGCCCCAGGACGGGCAGGTGGGCCGCGACCGGGTGAGCTTCTTCATCTTCCCGCGCTCGGAGGTCGCGCCGGTCGTCTACGACTACGCCTACACCATGGTCGAGGGCAAGACACCCCAGCAGATGCCCGACAAGCTGCGCGACACCTTCTCCAAGACCGTCGACGGGGCCCGGTCGATGGCCCCGGACACGGTCGGGCCCGGCTACTACGCGCTCATGCGGCTGGACGAGTTCGTGGCCAGCCGGGTGGTGGAGGCGGTGGTGCACGGGCTCGACCTCACCGACGCCCTCGGGCGCCAGCCCATGGCCACCCCCGAGGGGCTGGCCGTGACCGCCTCCATCCTCGACGAGCTGCTGGCCCGCCGGACGGTGGCCGGGCGGCCGCCCGACCTGGCCGGCGACGACCTGGCCTGGGTGCGGGCGGCGTCGGGGCGGGGGCCGGCGCATCCCGACCCGCGGCTGCCGCTGATCGGCTGAGGCGGCCGTGGACTTCACCGAGGAGACCGCGACCGGCGCGGTGGTGGCCAGCTTCGCCGGGACCGCCGACCCGCGGCTCCGGGAGATCCTGGAGAGCCTGGTCCGGCACCTGCACGGGTTCGTCCGCGAGGTCGAGCCGACCTTCGAGGAGTGGGAGCGGGCGGTCGGGTTCCTGACCGCCACCGGCCAGCGCTGCGACGACCAGCGCCAGGAGTTCATCCTGCTGTCGGACGTGCTCGGGGTGACCATGCTGGTCGACGCCATCAACCACCGCAAGGCGAGCGAGGCCACCGAGTCGACCGTGCTCGGCCCCTTCCACATGGTGGCCTCGCCCCCCCGCGAGCTGGGCGACACCATCGACCTGGTCGGCACCGGGCAGCCCTGCGTGGTCACCGGCCGGGTCGTCTCCCTGGACGGCGCCCCGCTGCCGGGCGCCCAGGTCGACGTCTGGCAGGCCGACGACCACGGCTTCTACGACGTCCAGCAGCCCGGCGCCCAGCCGCCGGGCAACGGCCGGGGCCTGTTCACCTGCGACGACGAGGGTCGCTTCTGGTTCCGGACGGTGACCCCCAGCGCCTACCCGATCCCGACCGACGGCCCGGTCGGCGGCCTGCTGACCGCCACCGGCCGCCACCCCTACCGGCCGGCCCACATCCACTTCATCGTCGCCGCCGGCGGCCACCAGCCGGTGACCACCCACGTGTTCGTGGCTGGGAGCGAATACCTGGACTCCGACGCCGTGTTCGCGGTCAAGCAGAGCCTGATCCGCGACTTCGACGAGGTCGACGACCCCGACCAGGCCGCCGCCTACGGCGTCCAGGCCCCCTTCCGCCACGCCCGGTTCGAGGTCGTGCTCCAGCCCAGCCCCTGAACCGGGCCCGCTCCCATATCCTGTGAGGCGCATGGCCGGGGAGGAGGTCGCCGGCGGGAGGGGGAGCGGATCGCCGTGGCCGCTGACAGTGTGGCGTTGGCCAGCTTCCTGCCGGGCCGGCTGGTGCGGCGGCTGGCCGAGGAGCCGGAGACCGCCGGCCGGCCGTGCGCCGACCGGCTGGACGCGGCCCTGCTGCTGGCCGACATCTCCGGGTTCACCGCCACCGCCGAGCGGCTGGCCAGCCGCGGCCCGAGCGGGGCCGAGGAGCTGCGGGGACTGCTCGACGGGGCGTTCGGGCCGCTGCTGGAGCTGATCGCCGGGACCGGTGGGGACGTGCTCAAGTTCGCCGGCGACGCGCTGCTGGCCAGCTGGCCAGCGGAGGGGTCCGGCCGGAGGGTTCCGAGGAACCCCGAAGGGGTGCCCCGGTCGGACAAGACAGATCTCCGAGGGGGTGCCCCGGTGGGTCGGGAGGGTGCCGACCGGCGGGCGGCCCTGGCCGCGGCCACGGCCGCGGCCACCGGCTGCGCCGAGGCCATGCAGGCGGCGCTGGGCCGCTACGCCGCGGCCAAGCGGCTGCGCCTGGCCCTGCGCATCGGCATCGGGGCCGGCGAGGTGGTGGTGCTGGACGTCGGCGGCGAGCGGGAGCGGCGGGAGCTGCTGGTCGCCGGGGCGGCGGTGCCGCAGACGACCACCGCGACCGAGCGGGCCCGGCCCGGGATGGTGGTGCTGTCCTCCCCGGCCCGGGAGCTGCTGGACCACGGCCTGGCCGGCCAGCCAGCGCCCTCGCCGGCCCCGGCCCCGGCGGCGGCGACCGGCGGGCCGGTGCCGCCGGCCGAGCTGATCACCCCGTACCTGCCCCGGGCGATGCTGGCCTCGATGGTCGCCGGCCACGTGGAGTGGCTGGCCGAGCTGCGCGAGATCACGGTGGTGTTCGCCAACCTGCCCGACCTGGACCACCGGGCCGGCCTGGAGGAGGCCCAGGAGGCCATGGTCGCCCTCCAGGGCGCGCTGTACCGCTACGAGGGCAGCATCAACAAGCTGAGCGTTGACGAGAAGGGCACCACCCTGGTGGCGGCCCTGGGGCTGCCGCCCCTGGCCCACGAGGACGACCCGGCCCGGGGCGTCCAGGCCGCCCTGGCCATGCGGGAGGTGATGGCCGGCCTGGGCCGGCAGGCCGCCATCGGGGTGACCACCGGCCGGGCCTTCTGCGGGACGGTCGGCAGCCCCTGGCGGCGCGAGTACACCATGCTGGGGGCGGTGGTGAACCTGGCCGCCCGGCTGATGCAGCAGGCCGGCGACGGCGTGCTCTGCGACACCGCCACCGCCGAGGCGGCCCGCTCGAGTCTGGCCTTCGAGCCGCTGGGGCCGGTGCGGGTCAAGGGCCGCGCCGACCCGGTGCCGGTCTACCGGCCCAGCCGGCCAGCCCGCGGGCCGGCCCTGGGCCGGGTCCGGGGGCCGGAGCCGATGCGGCGGGTCCCGCTGGTCGGCCGGGAGGAGGAGCGGGCCCGGCTCGCCGGGGCCCTGGGCCGCCTGGTCGGCGACCGCGACGGCGCCGGCGACGGCCGGCCCGACCCGGTGCACGTGCTGGTCCTGGAGGGCGAGGCCGGGGTGGGCAAGTCCCGGCTGGTCGCCGAGCTGGTCGACCAGGCGGTGGCCGCCGGGCTGCCGGTGCTGGCCGGCGCCGGCGACGCGGTCGAGCGCAACACCCCCTGGCACGCCTGGCGGGAGCTGTTCAGCCGGCTGCCCCCCTTCGACACCCGCGACCAGGCGGCCCGCCGGCGGGCCGTGCTCGACCTGCTCGGCGCCGACCTGGAGCTGCGCGACCTGGCCCCGCTGCTCAACCCGGTGCTCGGCCTGGACCTGCCAGAGTCGCCCAGCAGCGCCCAGCTGAGCGGCCAGGGGCGGGCCGGCCGCACCCGGGAGCTGCTGGTCCGGCTGCTGCGAGCCGTGCTCGGGGACGCCCCGGCGGTGCTGGTGATCGAGGACGCCCACTGGCTCGACTCGGCCTCGACCGGGCTGGTGCTGACCCTCAGCCGCGAGCGGCTGCCGCTGCTGCTGGTGGTGGCCACCCGCTCCCCGGCCGAGGCCGGCACGGTCGCCGACGACCTCGCCTGGAGCGCCTACCGGCGGCTGCTGCGGGCGCCCAGCAGCGAGCGGCTGGTGCTGGACCGGCTGTCCTCGGAGGCGGTCACGGCCCTGATCGGCCAGCGCCTCGACACCGCCTCGGTCCCCGAGGTCCTGGCCCGGCTGGTCGAGGAGAAGGCCGAGGGCAACCCGCTGTTCACCGAGGAGCTGACCTTCGCGCTCCGCGACGCCGGGCTGGTCCGGGTGGTCGACGGCCGGGTGGAGCTGGTCTCGGAGGTGGCCGACGTGCTCGCCCGGCGCCTGCCCCTCACCGTGCACGGGGCCATCACCAGCCGCATCGACCGGCTCAGCCCTACCCAGCAGCTGACCGTCAAGGTGGCCAGCGTCATCGGGCGGGTGTTCGCCGTCGGCATCCTGCGCGACATCCACCCCCTGCGGCAGGCCGTCGCCCTGACCCTGGCCGACGACCTGACCGAGATCGAGCGGGCCGAGCTGACCGTGCTCGACACCTCCGAGCCCGACCTCAGCTACCTGTTCAAGCACGTGATCGTCCAGGAGGCCGCCTACAACCTGATGCTGCTGTCCCAGCGGCGCCAGCTCCACCGCTCGGTGGCCGAGTGGTACGAGCGCTCCGACGGCGGCGACCTGGCCTTGCTGGCCCACCACTGGCGGCTGGCCGACGTGCCCGAGAAGGCCATGGGCTACCTGGAGCAGGCCGGCGCCGAGGCGCTCCGGGAGGGGGCCTACGCCGAGGCGGTGCGGTTCTTCACCACCCTGCTGGACGTCGACGCCGGCATCCGCCGCGACCCGGGGCGCCATGCGGGGCCGCCGGACGCCGCCACCATCCGCCGGGCCCGCTGGGAGCACCAGCTCGGCGACGCCTACCTGGGGCTCGGCCAGCTGGCGCCCGAGCAGGAGCACCTGCACGCCGCCCTGGCCCTGCTCGGCCGCCGCACCCCGGCCAGCGGCCGCCGGCTCCCGGGCAAGCTGGCCTGGCAGACCGGCCAGCAGCTGCGCAACCGGGCCTGGCCGCGTCCCCTGGTGGCCGGCTCCGAGGCGACCAGGGCCGCTCTCGAGGAGGCGGCCCTGGTCTACGAGCGGCTGTTCCTGGTCGACTACCACGCCAGCCGGCGGGCCCGGGCGGTGCACCAGGCGGTCAAGGGCCTGAACCTGGCCGAGGCGGCCGGGTCGCGGCCGGTGCAGGCGCGGCTGGCCGCCGCCTGCTCGGTCAGCGCCGGCCTGCTGGCCCGGCACCGGCTGGCCGAGGCCTACCTGCGCCGCGCCTTCGCCGCCCTGGAGGGGACCGGTGACGCCTCCGCCCGGGCCTGGGTGCTCCAGGCGGCGGCGCTGTACGGGGTCGGGGTCGGTCGCTGGGCCGAGGTGCAGCGGCAGCTCGACGAGGCGGCCGGGATCGTGCGCCGGCTCGGCGACCCGCGGCGGCTGGCCGAGATCACCGGCCTGCAGATCTGGGAGCGCTACTTCCAGGGCGAGCTCGCCGGCATGCCGCCGATGCTGGCCGAGCTGGACCGGCTGGGCCGCCAGAGCGGCGACGCCCAGGTCCGCTCCTGGGCGGTGGCCGGCCACGCCGTGGCCGGGTTGCGGGTCGGCAACCTGGAGGAGGCGGCCGCGGCCGTGGCCCGGCGGCCCGCGCCCGCCCCCGAGGCCCTGCTGGCCCTGCTGCTCGGCGACCGGGCGCGGGCCGTGGAGGCCCTGCGGCGGGCCCTGGAGCAGGCGGCCAGGGCGCCGGTCAAGTGCTACTGGTTCGACCTGTACGCCATGACCACCGAGGTCGCCCTCGCCCTGTGGCTGGACGAGCGGGCCCGGGGCGGAGGGGACGGGCCCTGGCGGGCCATGGCCGTCCAGGCCTCCGGCTACCTGGACCGCTTCGCCCGGGTGTTCCCCATCGGCGAGCCCCGGGCCCGGCTGTACCGGGGGCTGCTGGCCTGGGTGGACGGCCGGACGGGGGCGGCCAGGCGGGACTGGCGGGCCGCCCTGGCCGCCGCCGAGCGCCTCGAGATGCGCTACGAGCAGGCCCTGGCCCTGGAGATGCTGGGCCGCCACGGGGAGCCGGCCCAGCGCCCGGCCGCCCGGGAGCGGGCCCGGGGCATGTTCGAGCGCCTCGGGGTGCAGGACCTGACCTCGCCGGAGGTGCTGGCGACCCGCCTCGCCTCTGATCCACCCCCCGGTCCACCGGGGGACCACCCCGGGCCGTGAGCCGGCTGCGCCAGAACCTCCGCACCCTGCGGGCCAGGTACCGGGGTCGCGGCGACCCGCCGGGCTGGCGCACGGCCAAGACCACCCTGGCCGCGGTGCTGGCCTACGTGCTGGCCGTGGCCCTGCTCGGCGACGAGGTCCCGCCGCTGCTGGCCCCGCTGACGGCGCTGCTGGTGGCCCAGCTGACCATCTTCGAGACGGTCAAGAGCAGCGTGGAGCGGGTCGGCAGCGTGGTCGCGGGCGTGCTGGTGGCGGTAGGGCTGTCCAACTTCGTCGGCCTGACCTGGTGGAGCTTGGGCATCGTCATCTTCGCGGCGCTGGTCATCGGTACGATCCTGCGGCTGGGCGACCACACCCTGGAGGTGCCGATCAGCGCCATGCTGGTGCTGGCCGTGACCGGCCAGGCCGGCACGGCCGCCCTGAGCCGGGTGGTGGAGACGCTGATCGGGGCCGTCACCGGCGTGGTCATCAGCTTTCTGCTGCGGCCGCCGGTGTACGTCCAGCCGGCCGGCGACGCCATCGGCGCGCTGGCCGCCGAGATGGACGAGCTGCTGTCGTCGATGGGGGAGGAGCTGACCGAGGGCTGGTCGTGGGAGCAGGCCCGGACCTGGGAGGACCGGGCCCGGGAGCTCGACCGGCCGCTGCGGGCGGCCCGCATCGCCCTGACCCGGGGCGAGGAGAGCCTGCGGCTCAACCCGCGCCAGCGCCGGGTCCGCGAGGGCGCCTCCAGCCTGCGCGCCGCCCTGGCCGCCCTGGAGCACGCGGCCGTGCAGGTCCGGGGGATCACCCTCGACCTGGCCGACCTGGCCGAGGCGGTGGAGGCCAAGGGCCAGGCCGAGCCGGAGCTGCTGGTCGCCCTGGGGCGGCTGCTGGTCGAGCTGGGCGGTGGGGTGGCCGCCTTCGGCCAGCTGGTCGCCCCCGAGGTCGCCGGGCCGCCGCGGGAGGCCGTGCCCCTCCACATCGCCCTGGAGATCGCCCGCACCCACCGCGACGTGCTGGCCGAGCTGATGCTGGTGGACGCCCGCACCGACCTGGAGCTGTGGCACATCCAGGGGAGCCTGCTGGCCAACGTCGACCGGCTGCTGCGCGAGATCGACCTGGAGCGCGGCCCCGACGCCCGGCGCGTGCGGTGGCGCTGAGCGGCGACAATACTCGGAGATGGCCGCCCTGTCGGTTGCGGCCCGGGAAGGAGCGGCCGGGATGGACGTCCACCTGATCTCCGACGCCGGGGTCTCCCAGGGCGACCCGGACGAGCTGGGAGACCTGCTGAAGCGCGGGTCGGGGCTGGTCTGGGTCGACATGCCGCGGGTCGACCCCGAGGCCACCCGGGTGCTGGCTGAGGTGTTCCGGTTCCATCCCCTGGCCATCCAGGACTGCGAGAACCGCAACCACGTCCCCAAGGTGCACGTCTACCCCGACCACGTGTTCCTGGCCCTGCACTCGCCCGAGCTGGGCAAGGGCGGCCACGTCCACCACCTGGAACTCGACCAGTTCGTAGGGCCCGGCTACCTGGTCACGATGCACGGGCCGCTCGACCCGGAGGTCATCCCCGAGCTCGCCTTCCGCGAGACCAACGCCGTGCGCAAGCGGATCGAGGCCGGGCGCTTCCGTCCCACCACGTCGTTCGAGCTGTCGCACGCCGTCGTCTCGGCCATGACCCGCCACCAGGAGGAGTTCCTGGGCATCCTGGCCCTGGAGGTCGGGCTGCTGGAGCAGCGGGTGATGGACGAGGAGAAGGAGGACCCGGAAGAGTTCCTGGAGGAGCTGTTCCGGGCCCGCCACGGGCTGATCGCGGTCCGCACCATGGCCGCCCTCAGCCGCGAGATCTACGGGCGGCTGGCCACCCTCACTCGGTTCGTGCCCGCCGAGGGGCAGCCGCTGGCGGCCGACGTCGCCGACCAGTTCACGCGGATCACGGCCATGGCCGACGGGGAGACCGAGTTCCTCCAGGCGGTGATCGAGTTCCACCAGGCCATGACCAACACCAAGATGACCATCGCGGCCGAGCGGCTGGCCGTGATCGCCGCCGTCACCCTCCCGGTCACCGCCCTCTCGTCGGTCTACGGGATGAACCTGATCGTCAACGACTCCACCCACTGGGGCCAGCTGGCGATCGTGCTGGCGGTGATGATCGCCATGTCCGGGACCCTCCTGCGCTGGGCCAAGCATCAGGGCTGGTGGTGAGGATCAGACCACCGGCCCGACGCCGGCCGCCGAGGTGTCGGTCAGGTCGTAGACGGTGGCCCCGCCGACGCTGCTGGCGGTGAAGCGCTGCTGGACCCAGGCGCTGATCTGCCTGGCCGCGTCGCTCCCGCCCATGGACCCGCCGCCCATGCGCCCGCCGCCGAGGAAGTAGTGGATCCGGCCCTCGGCCACGAACTGCTGGAACTGCTCGAGCGTGGGCGCGGGGTCGCTGCCGTTGAAGCCGCCGATGGCCATGACCGGCTCCCCGGTGGCCAGCTGCGCCCCGGCGGCCGAGTTCGATCCCACGGCGGCCGCGACCCAGGTGTAGCTGCCGGCGTCCTGCTTCAGCAGCGCCACCAGCTCGGCATCGGGGGTGCCGCCGTCCAGCAGCCCGCCCATGCCGCCCGGCCCCTGCCCGAACCCGGGCCCCGTGCCCTGACCGGGCGTGGCCTGGCCGAAGCCCCGGCCGGGCCCCATGCCCTGGCCGAAGCCGCCCCGGCCGAACGGCACCTGGCCGTTCTGGGCGCCGGGCGGGCCACCGCGGAAGGCGCCCCTGGGCCCGCCGCCGGGCCCGCCGCGGGCGCCCGGCACGTCCGGTCCGGCCGAGGGGATGGCCCCGCCGTGCGGGGTGGCCGCCGTGTCCAGCGAGTAGGCGGCCGGCCCGGCCAGGGCGACCAGCAGCCCACCCCCGGCGACCGCCACCGCCAGCCGCCGCCGACCCCGGCCCGACCAGCTCCCGGCCGCCAGCGCGGCCGCCACCGCCAGCCCCCCCACCAGCACCAACGGCGCCAGCCCGGGATGCCACTCGGGCGTCCGCCGCAGCAGCACCCACGACCACACGGCCGTGACCGCCACCGTCCCGGCCAGCGCCAGCCGCGCCTCCACCCGCTCCCGCACCCGCCACAGCATGGTGACGCCCATCCCCACCAGCGCCCCCACCGCCGGGGCCAGGGCGACCGCGTAGTAGGCGTGGAAGATGCCCTGCATGAAGCTGAACACCAGCCCGGTCACCACCAGCCAACCCCCCCAGAGCCCGAACGCGGCCCGTTGGAGCGTGGCCTGCTGGAGTGTGGCCTGCTGGAGTGTGGCCTGCTGGAGCGTCGCGGTGGGGACCGTGGCCGTGGGCACCGTGGCGGTGGGCACCGTGGCCGTGGGGAGCGCGGCCCTGTGGACAGCTGCCGGCACCCAATTCCGGCCTGGGCTACGCTCCCCCTCTGGGGGCCCTAGCGCCGAGCCGGTTCGTTGCGGGCTGGCCGGGTTGCCGGACCAGCCGGATGGTTCCAGGGTGGCCGGGTGGCCGGAACGGCCGGATGGCTCCAGGGTGGCCTGGTTGCTGGAGTGGCCGGATCGTTGGCGGCGGGCCGCACCCCAGGTGAGCCAGAGACCGGCGGCCAGGAGGATGAGGGCGGCGGGGAGGAGCCAGGCGATCTGGCCGCCGACCTCGGGGCCGAACATGCGGGTCCAGCCGGTCTGGCCCCAGCCGCCGCCGGGGGCGCCGCCGACGCTGCCGGTCTCGTTGCCGGTGAGGCGGCCGAAGCCGTTGTA
>Ga0126306_10002450_pt1 | contig 10459 bp, 13 predicted proteins | sample Plot27_FD_92592 | JGI IMG/M metagenome (GOLD analysis project Ga0126306, IMG submission 92592) | Serpentine soil microbial communities from UC McLaughlin Reserve, CA, USA - Plot27 | ecosystem: Environmental > Terrestrial > Soil > Grasslands | place: USA: UC McLaughlin Reserve, Lake County... | reverse complement strand
TGCCGGCGTCCCAGCCGAAGAGGACGATGCCACTCGCGCCGAAGACGAAGGAGAGCGTGACGCCGCCGCTCTCGGCTCCTTCGATGGGAACCGGATAGCGGCTGGCGACCGTCGAGGCGACCAGCAGTGCAAGTGGGCCGGCGATCCCGGCGAGCGAGTGAGGTGTCGCCGCAAAGGAGATCGCGGCGGCAAGCGCGATGATCAGTCCGGCGCCGCAAACCGGAGCGACTAGCAAGAGCAGTCGCGGCGGCAGTCGTCTCATCGTCGCTGTCGCGCTACCAGTTCCAGTTGTTGGCAAACTCGCTGACCCAATCCGTCACGACTGTGACGGTGATCAGGAGGACCAGTATCCGTGTCTTCCACTCAAGCATCGAACTCCCTTTCCCCGTGGCAGAACGGCTCGATTTTCCGCGTTAGCAGGGGCGATGCCATCACCCGTTCGGGGGGTTAGCGCGTTTGCGCTTCGGAAGTCAGGCGAGGTCCGCTTCAGCGAGGGGGCGACGGCCCCAGGCGAAGCGGTCGGCGTACCAGTTCTCCACGCGCGCGAGCGCGACGCCGTAACGCGACGAATTGATCAGCCAGCCCCCGCCGAGGTAGATCCCGGCATGGTCGATCGCGGCGGCTCGGGCGCGACGGCCGCCGCGACCGAAGAACATGACGTCGCCGGGCTCGAGCTCTGCGAACGGGATGCGACGCGCGCGTGGGACCTCGCCCGCCATCTGCGCCGCTGTCCGGCCGCGCAGCGTCTGGGGAAGCGCTTCGGCGCCCGCATAACGGTGGAGCTTGAAGACCTTCCAGACGAAGCCAGAGCAGTCGAAGCCGCCACGTGTTGCGACCCCAAAGAGCGTTTCAGGTACGGCGCTCGTTCCGCCCCAGACGTAGGGGTAGCCGATCAGGTTGACGCCAGTCTGGACGACCTTCCGCTGCCAAGGGGTGTATTCGGGCAGCTCGAACTCCGCGGCTGCCTCCTCGATGGGCGCGGTCTGCCACTCGCGGAACCGAAGGATCTGTGCCGCCGAGTAAGCGGTCTCTGCGCGAGTTGCGTCGTCCCCCGGGAGCAGCTCGAGGTCGTCGTTCGGCACCTCGTGGTTCTTGCGCAGACCGAGCAGCCGAGCGACCACCTCGCTGCCGAAGCGGGCGGGCGGGCGAAGACCTGCGGCGCGAGCCCCCAGGTAGAAGAGGCGCGCGTCGTCGCCGAGGTCGAGGGCGCGGACGAGCGTTTCGTCGAGTGCTGCAAGCGAGACGTGGGCATTCGGGGCGCCCGCGGACTGCTGAGGCAGCTCGGTCAGGCCGGCGACCAGCTCGTCGAGCGCACCGCGTGTCAGCGGCGCGTCGGGGCGGAACGTGCTCGGGTCGCCTCCCATGAGGCCACGCGCGGTGACGAGCTTGATTTCGGCATGAGCCCACGAGCGCTGCGCTTTCGCGAGCACGACCGTGGGCGCGGCGAGTGCGAGGCACGCGCAGACGAGGGCCACGATGAGGCGTCGCACGCATCACGCATCGGCGACGCCGCCGCCCAGCTTTAGGCTGTCGAGAGTGAGCTGGGAGGTGCAGCCCGCACTGGGCGAAGAGGAGCTCCAGGCCGCACTGCTCGCGGCCGTCGAGGAGGCGCTCGGCGAAGCGGAAGTGGATAGCGTCTGGTGGCGCTCCGGATTCGAGGACCTAGGCGGCGGCCCGGCTGCGCAGGAGGCCTGGCGCGACTCGGGCGTAGTCGAGCCCTGAGACCCAGGTAACGACGACGGCGGCGAGGAGCGCCCACCAGGCGACGTCGTCCTGCCAGGCGCCCGCCGCCGCCAGTCCGCCCACGATCGCGGCCACGGACTGCGTCCACGTCTTGAGCTTTCCGAGGTCGCGGGCGCTCAGGACGACGCCGCGTTCCAAGGCAGCCAGACGAAGGCCCGACACGAGGAACTCGCGCGCGACGATCGCCGCGACCATCCAGCCGGGAAAAACATCGCGGCCGACGAGCACGATCAGCGCCGCGAGCACCAGGACCTTGTCCGCGACCGGGTCGAGGAGGGAACCCATCGCCGAGGTGCGGCCTGTGCGTCTGGCGATCCGCCCGTCGAACCAGTCCGTCGCCATCGCGACCGCGAATAGGACTGTCGCCCAGTAGTCGTGACCGGAGAAGTCGACGACATAAAGGGCGACGATGACGGGCGCCGCGGCCATGCGGGCAACCGTGAGCTGATCGGCAAGCCCCATAGCTAGGGAGAATAAGCAGGTCGTGGCCGTCTTCTCCAAAGTCCTCGTCGCCAACCGCGGCGAAATCGCGATCCGCATCTTCCGCACCTTGCGCGAGCTCGAGATCGTCCCGATCGCCGTTTACTCGGAGGCCGACCGAGGCTCGCTCCACGTCGAGCTCGCCGACGAGGCGTACCTGCTCGGACCCGGCCCGCCCGGGGAGAGCTACCTCGCGCAGGAGCGCGTGCTCGATGCCGCGCGACGCGCGGACGCCGAGGCCATCCATCCCGGCTACGGCTTCCTCGCCGAGAACGCCGCTTTCGCGCGTGCCACCGAGGAGGCGGGGCTCGTCTGGATCGGGCCGCCGCTCGAGGCAATCGAAGTGATGGGCTCGAAGGTCGAGGCCCGGGAGCTGATGCAGGCTGCTGGTGTCCCGATCATCCCGGGGACGACGGAACCTGTCTCGACCGCCGCCGAGGTCCGCGCCCTCGGAGACGAGCTTGGCTGGCCGATCGCGATCAAGGCGTCGGCAGGCGGCGGCGGCAAGGGGCTCAAGGTCGTCCGCACCGCCGACGAGGTCGAACGTGCCTTCGAGTCGGCCCGCCGCGAGGGCGAGGCCTACTTCTCGAACCCGGCCGTCTACGTCGAGCGCTACCTCGAGGATCCGCGCCATGTCGAGGTGCAGGTGCTCGCGGATGCGCAGGGAAACGTCATCCACCTCGGGGAGCGGGATTGCACGATTCAGCGCCGCCACCAGAAGCTCGTGGAGGAGACGCCGTCTCCGGCGGTCTCGGATGACCTTCGCGAGCGAATCGGCCGGATCGCCGTCGACGCGGCCCGGGCCGTCGGCTATCGCTCCGCGGGGACGATCGAGGGACTGCTCTCCACCGAAGGCGAGTACTTCTTCCTCGAGATGAACACCCGCATTCAGGTCGAGCACACCGTGACCGAACTCGTCACCGGACTCGATCTCGTCCGCGAGCAGGTGCTAATCGCGGCTGGGGAGCCGCTATCGCTGCGCCAGGAGGACGTCCGCCTCAACGGCCACGCGATCGAGTGCCGCATCAACGCGGAGGACCCATCCAACGGCTTCCTACCCTCGCCGGGGAGGATCGCGGGCTACCGGGAGCCGGCCGGCCCGGGCGTGCGGGTCGATTCCGGCGTGGACCTCGGGCGGGAAGTTGTCGGCCTCTACGATCCGCTGATCGCGAAGCTCTGCGTTCACGGCGTCGACCGCGAGCATGCGAGGCGCCGGATGCTTCGAGCGCTCGACGAATACCGAATCGCAGGCGTGACGACCCTGATCGGCTTCCACCGCGCACTGCTCGACCACCCCTGTTTCGTCGACGGCGGCACGTGCCACGGGGTGGTTGAGTCCGAGAAGCTTGCCACGCGCGCGGATGAGTTGTCTCATGAGACAACAACGCTAGCGGGAGTCTCGGACGGTGCAGGAACGCTCCGGGAACGCTCGGTCAACGCGGAGCTGGACGGACGCCGGTACGAGCTCAAGCTCCTGCTTCCCGAGCCACCGCACGCCGAACTCGCCAGGCGGCGCAGCGAGCGAAGCCGAGCCGGCGGGCGACATGGCGCGGCGAAGGATGCGGTCGTCAGCCCGATGCAGGGCACGGTCCTCGCGGTCGAGGTTGTCGACGGTGACGAGGTCGAGCCGGGCCAGGTGCTCTGCGTCGTCGAGGCGATGAAGATGGAGAACGAGATCACCGCGCACCGGGCGGGGCGCGTCGCCGGCCTCTCAGTCGAGGCCGGCCAATCCGTCAAGACAGGCCAGGTCATCTGCATCGTCGAGAGCGCGTGACCCCGATTCGGCCCTTCTGCTCGGACATCTCGCGGGAGAACGACGAGCCGCTTGGGGCGACGGCGAGCAGGATCGACCGCTGGCTCCTCGTCGAGTACCGCGGGCTCTGGAGCTCCGATGCAGTCGCCGGAAGCGGCCTGTCGGATCAGGTCAAGAGCCGCCTGCGGGAACTCAGGGCCGCACGGCCGCGCACCCGTCTCCTGCTGATCCGGCGGCCGGACCGCCGTCATCACCCCAACCTCGCCGTCTACGTCGCCGACTCGCGCCAAGGCCAGGAGCGCCTGGCCCGCCTCGAGACTGCCCACCACGAGGACCTGCGCGACGTCGACCCCTGGGAGACGGCGACCGAGATCGACGAGCCGCTCTTCCTCGCCTGCACGCACGGGAAGCACGATCCGTGCTGCGCCCGCTACGGCCGGCCGCTGTTCGAGGCGCTCAGCGAGCAGCTCAGTGCCGAGTCGGCCTGGCAATGCACGCACGTCGGCGGTGACCGGTTCGCGGGCAACGCCGTCTGCCTGCCCCACGGCGTCTACTACGGCCGGGTCGAACGCAACGAGGTTCCCACTCTGGTTGACGAGTACCTGGCCGGTCGGATCTCGCTCGCGCACTACCGGGGACGATCGTGCTGGCCGTTCGCCGTGCAGGCGGCGGAGCGGCGCATCCGGGCCGAGGAAGGGCTGAGTGGCTTCGACGACCTCTCGCTCGCTGGGGTCACGCAGGACGGCGATCGGTGGACGGTCTCGTTCACGACCCGTGCCGGCCCGCGGGAGGTCGAAGTCGCGGCCGAGCTTGGCGAGCTGACACAGTTGACGTGCAACTCGGAGACGGCCAAGCGGCCGCTCCGCTACGTCGCTAGGCCGCGCTGATTCGGAGCAGGCCTTCGCGGACCAGCCTGCGGACGAGAACGAGGCGGCCGGCAGCGTCCAGCGAGCCGGGAAGCTCCGCGACCGTGAAGGGCTCTTCTGCCGCGACCACGGCCTCGACTTCCTCACGCGCATGCGCAGGGAAGGTGACGTCTCGGCCCTCGAAGACAAGGGAGACCTCGCCGTTCCGCACCACGAAGTCCGCCAGCACCGTCGGGTTCCGCTCGAGCTCGGTCTCGGAGCCGAGCTCGTCGAGCGCCCGCAGCTGGCGGAGCTGACCCTCACGGATCGGCCGTCGCGCGCGGATCAACCTCGCCCGCGCGCGCCGCTCGACGTCCGCGCGGCCAAGGCGGTCCCGGAGTGCGTCGACGAGCTCGTCCGTCCCGTTGCCCGACTCCCACGAGCGCCGGAATCTGAGGTCGTCGCCGAGCTCGTCGAGCGCAGCTCGGAAGGCGTCCAGCCAGGTGACGACGTTGACGCCGATCGTCAGATGCAGCGAGTCGGTGTCGGAGGTAAGAGCTTCGTGGAGCCAGCCGCGCGGGAGGTAGAGCATGTCGCCCGGTCGCAGCACGCGGTCCTCGACGGCGTTGCCGGGCTTCCCCAGATCCTCCGAGTAGCGCTGGTTCTTCAGCGGCAGTTCGACCGCAGGCTCGTAGACGAGCCAACGCTTCTCGCCCGCGACCTGGAGCACGAAGACGTCGTGGGTGTCGTGGTGCACCGGCAGGCCTTGAGCCGACCGCGGCGTGTAGTACGCATTCGCCTGCGCGGGATGCCCGAGTACTTCTTCCAGCGAACGGCAGAACGCGCCGACGGCAGGGCGCGTCAGGTGCAAGCCCTGAAGGACGATCGTCGCGCCCCGCTCCCACTCTGCGAGCACGCGTTCGACGTCCGCCGAGCCGGTGAAAGGAGTCGGCCGCCACGGAATGTCGATCGTGTACTCCCGTGTCTGCAGCCGCTCGCCTGCCTTGACCAGGCGGAAGCCCGGATACCGGAGACCGCCGGAGCACACGAGCTGCTCGACGTCCGTCTCCGACAGGAGGTCGTCATAGCGACCCGGCTCGTCGCGCGCGACGGCGAGTGGCCCTCGTTCCCAGTAGTCCTCGAGGAATTCCGCCGCGTCGACGGGGTCGACGCAGCGGCTGAGGGCGCTAGGCGTCCGTGTCGTCGGTGTCGCTGTCAGTGTCGTCCGTGTCGGTGTCCGCGTCGTCCATATCGGCGTCGGCGGTCTCCTCGCGGATCTCCTGCGCGACGTCGGTCCGGATCTCTTCGTCGGTGAGGTTGGTGCGCTCGCTCATCTCCACTCCTTCGGATCGGGGATGTCGGCGCGAGACTACAGTCGGACTGCGTGATCCGTCACCCACAGGACGTCCTCTGCCTCGCTGCGGAAGCGCTCGATCGACGAGAAGGGCCCGAAGAGCACCCGCACAACGGAGCCCTCGCGGAGCTGCTCGGGCCCAGCGACTGTTCCACTCCACGATGCACCCGGCCCAAGGGCGGGCGGGGGAGCGGGCGAGGCGCGCATAGGCTTCAGCGCCGGCGGCGGGTGGCTCAGGTTGCCGGTGAGCCGTCGGAGCTCGGCCGGCGTCTGCGTCTCGAGCAGCACCAGCCCGACGGAGCGCTGCTCGAGCCGATAGGCGATCTTCGAACGGTTCGTAACCGAAACGGTGGCCCGCCAGCCGTGCTCGGCGACGACCAGCTGCGCGACGCGGAACGTGAAGCGCGCGTTCTTGTCGCGCTCGACCCACCCGAGCTCGATCGTCCGCGGCGTCGCGGGCGGCGCGAGCGTTGGCCCTTCGGGCGACACGCCGCAGCCGCCGAGAATCATCGCAACCCCCAAGAGGAGAGGTGGATAGACTCGCGGGCCGCGCATGGACCTGTACGAGTATCAGGGGAAGGAGCTGTTCCGGCGCTTCGGCATCCCCGTCTCGGATGGCCGACTGGCGACCTCACCCGAAGAGGCGCGCACCGCTGCACAGGAGCTCGGCGGCCAGGTCGTCGTCAAGGCCCAGGTGCTCACGGGTGGGCGAGGCAAGGCCGGCGGGATCAAGCTCGCCGAGGGCCCCGACGACGCCGAGTCGCATGCGCTCGCGATTCTCGGCATGGATATCAACGGGCACGTCGTGCGCAAGCTCTGGATCGAGTCCGCGTCTGACATTGCGCGCGAGTACTACCTCTCGCTGACGTTCGACCGCGGCGAGAAGAAGGCGCTCTTCATGTTCACGAAGGAGGGCGGAATCGACATCGAGGAAGTCGCCGCCGAGCGGCCGGAAGCGCTCGCTCGCCTGCACGTCGATCCCTTCGAGGGGTTCCAGACCTACCAGGCCCGCCGCCTGATCTACGGCTCGGGAATCGAGGACGAAGGTGAGCAGAAGCAGATCGCCAAGATCGTCGAGCAGCTCTACGCCGCCTTCGTCGGTGCCGACGCGATGCTCTGCGAGGTCAACCCGCTGATCGTCACGCCGGAAGGCCAGGTGAAAGCGCTCGACTCGAAGTTCACGGTCGACGACAACGCGCTCTACCGGCATCCGGACATCGCCGAGATGCGCGATCTCGAGGCCTACCCGCCCGAAGAGCGCGCGGCCCGCGAGAAAGACGTCACCTACGTCAAGCTCGACGGCGAGGTCGGGGTGCTGGGAAACGGCGCCGGCTTGGTGATGTCCACCCTGGATGTGGTCGCGCTGGCCGGCGGCCGGCCCGCCAACTTCTGCGACCTCGGCGGCGGCGGGGACGCGCAGGGGGTGGTCGACGCGCTCGAGATCATCGGCGCCGACCCGCAGGTCAAGGCGATCCTCTTCAACATCTTCGGCGGGATCACGCGGTGCGACGAGGTCGCGCGCGGGATTCTCCAGGCACTCGGGCAGCTGACGATCGACGAGCCGATCGTCGTCCGGCTCGACGGGACGAACGCGGAGGAGGGGAGGCGGCTCCTCCAGGAGGCGGCACCGCCGAACCTGCACGTGGAGCCGACGATGCTCGAGGCGGCCAAGCGGGCCGTGGAGCTCGCAGCATGAACTGGAGCGAGCGCGCGCAGCTTTACCGCGACAGCGAGGCCCATCGCGAGGGCGAGGACCTCGACCTCGTCGTCGAGTGGGCGGCGGGGGCGGAGACGGCGCTCGACGTCGCGACCGGCGGCGGGCACGTGGCTAGACGGCTTCGCGAGGCTGGGATCAACGTCGTCACGCTCGACCCGGCGCCGGGCATGGAGCCCGACGTCGTCAGCCGGGGCGAGGACATCCCCTTCGCCGATGGGAGCTTCGACGTCGTCGCCTGCCGCGTCGCGGCTCATCACTTCGAGGACGTCGAGAAGGCCGTGTCCGAGATGAGCCGGGTGAGCCGCGACCGGGTCATCGTCGTCGACAACCTCTTCCTGGACGAACGTGCCGAGGAAGCAGACCGCGTCCGCGACCGTTCGCACGTCAACAACTACACCGAGAAAGAGTGGCGTGAGCTCTTCGAGGCAGTTGGTCTGCGTGTCGCGGAGCTGCGGCGGCTGTCGAAGGCGATCGAGGTCGAGCCCTGGCTCGAGCGAGCCGGCACACCCGATGCGGACGCCGAGAGGGTCCGCGAGCTCCTGGCAGATCGGATCGAGGATGGCTGGATCACACTCGCCCGGATTGCCACTCTGGGAGTCAAGTAATGGCGATCATCGTCGACAGAGAGACACGGCTTGTCGTCCAGGGCCTCACCGGCCGCGAGGGCTCGTTCCACGGGGTCCGGAACCGCAACTATGGGACGCAGGTCGTGGCCGGCGTCACGCCCGGGAAAGGCGGCCAGGACGTCGAGGGAATCCCGATCTTCGACACCGTCGCCGAGGCGGTCGAAGAGGCTGACGCCAACACGACAATGGTGTTCGTTCCCGCACGCTTCGCCACCGACGCGATCTACGAGGCCGTCGACGCAGGGATCGAGACGGTGATCTGCATCGCCGAAGGCCTTCCTGCCCACGACATGCTCCGCGTCTACAACTACATGCGCCCGAAGGGGATCACGATGCTCGGCCCGAACTGCCCCGGCGCGCTCTCCCCCGGCAAAGCGAACGTCGGGATCATCCCGGCCGAGATCTTCAGGGAGGGCCGGATCGGGCTCGTGAGCCGCTCGGGGACGCTGACCTACCAGATCGGACATGAGCTGACCCAGCTCGGGCTGGGCAACTCGACCATCGTCGGCATCGGCGGTGATCCGGTTGTCGGATCCGGTTTCATCGACATCCTCGAGCGCTTCGAGGCTGACGACGAGACCGAAGTTGTCGTCATGGTCGGCGAGATCGGCGGCACGGAGGAGGAGAAGGCCGCCGGCTTCATCGAGTCCGAGATGTCGAAGCCGGTTGTCGCGTACATCGCAGGATTTACGGCCCCGCCGGGCAAGACCATGGGCCACGCTGGCGCGATCATCTCCGGCACTGCCGGCACTGCGCAGGCGAAGAAGGAGGCGCTCGAGGCTCACGGCGTCCGCGTCGGGACGACGCCGACCGAGGTCGCCGAGCTTGCCGCCGACACAGTCGGCGCCCGCGCCTGAGCCTCACCGCCAAGGGCCGACGACCTTTCTTTAGAAGCGCTCATGAAGCGCCAAAGGCGTTTCCGCTCGTGAAAGTCGGGAAGCGCTCGCTAATCAATTGCGAGTTCCCGGGATCAATGCCATCTCTCAAGACCCGGCTGGCGCTCTGGTCGTCGACGGGCTGCCGCGGTTCGAGCTGCGCAAGCACGGCAAGGATTCCATCGCGGAGCCCCCTTCCCTCGTCACGAGAACCCTGGACGCCCTCCGGCGGCGGACCGGCGTCCGGGCGGATGTCAACAAGAGCCTCGACACGGCGGGTCGCCCGATCTCGACGCCCGTGGAAGTGTCGGCGCTCGGTCCCTACCTGGTCCGCCGCACGGATTTCACCGAGCGTCGGCACATGGCATGACCCCCGCGTTCGACGTGGTCGTCCCGACGGCGGGACGGCCGAGCCTCCGTGTCCTCCTGGAGCGGCTGGTCTCGCTCGCCGGGCCTCAGCCGGGAAAGATCATCGTCGTTGCCGACGGCGGGCTCCGTAGCCAGGAGGTTCCGTCGCGCGTTCGGCTGTTGGCCGGCCCAGGTCGAGGACCGGCAGCCGCGCGAAACTTGGGCTGGCGTGCCGCCGACGCGGCGTGGGTTGCGTTCCTCGACGACGATGTCATCCCCGAACACGACTGGCTGACCCGTCTCGGAGCGGATCTCGTCGTCGAAGAGCACGTCGCCGGCTCGCAGGGCCGGATCCACGTGCCGCTACCCCCGGATCGCCGCCCGACGGATTGGGAGCGAAATGTGAAAGGTCTCGAGCAGGCGCGCTACGCGACTGCCGATATGGCCTACCGCCGCTCAGCGCTCGAGGAGCTTGCCGGCTTCGATGAGCGTTTCCCGCGCGCGTTTCGTGAGGACACCGAGCTCGCGCTGCGGCTGCTGAAGAGGGGCTACCGGATCGAGCCGGGGACGCGGCGGGTCGTGCATCCAGTCCGGTCGGCGCGGTTCTGGACAAGCGTCGCTCTTCAGGCCGGGAACGCGGACGACGTGCTGATGCGGTCGATTCACGGGCCGAAGTGGCGGGACGCGGCGAAAGCTCCCGCCGGCCGGCTCCGTGTGC
>Ga0126306_10002448_pt1 | contig 10460 bp, 9 predicted proteins | sample Plot27_FD_92592 | JGI IMG/M metagenome (GOLD analysis project Ga0126306, IMG submission 92592) | Serpentine soil microbial communities from UC McLaughlin Reserve, CA, USA - Plot27 | ecosystem: Environmental > Terrestrial > Soil > Grasslands | place: USA: UC McLaughlin Reserve, Lake County... | reverse complement strand
CCGGTGATCACCGACGCGAGGAAGCGGCTGTCCTCGAAACTGTTCATATGATCGTGCCGGGAGTGGAGCACGAGCGTCGGGATGTCCAGCTCAGGCAGCAGGTCGACCACGTTGGCCTGCCTGCGTTGCCTGCGTGCGGCCAGGGCGTTCTTCGCCGACACGGACATTCGTTGCAGTTCGTCGAGCCAGCACATCTGCTCCTCGGTCGCGCCGGGAATCATCATCGACGTGAACACCCGCCGGAAGGCCGAATCGGGCCGTGCCCAGCCAACCTTGATCATCTGCTCGAACGCCGCGTCGAGTTCGAGATCCTCCGGCGTCGGGTCGCGAAACGCTGCCGCGTAGCTGCCGTAGAGCATCAGACGCGAGATTCGCTCGGGATGGCGCACCGCATAGGCGATCGACGGCGGGCCGCCCTGCGACATCGCCATCAACGCGAAACTATCGAGCCCGGCGTGATCGACCACCGCCTCGAGGTCCGCGACCCGCGCCTCCAGGCCGAAGTCGTCGACATCCCAGTCCGACAGCCCGTAACCGCGCTCGTCGTAGCGCACGACGGTCGCGATCTGGCCCAGGTCGGCCAGGAAATGACGCCACACCGGGCTCTGCCAGTCGTACTGCAGATGACTCAGCCAACAGGTGGCGATCACCAACGGCGGGCCGGACCCGTGCCGCGCATACGCGATCCGCACACCGTCAGGAGCCCGGCAGAACCTCAGCTCCTGCGGCGGCGGCGCAGTACCAGGATCCGCCGATGGCACGCCTTCGATCGTACCCACTGCATCAGCCAGCGGGACTCGCGAAGGACAGCCGCGTCGGGCGAGCCGGCGCCGCGGTGGTGCGTTGGCGCCGGCTCGCCCGTCACGTCAGAGTCCGCCGCTGGCGATCGCGGCCAGGTGGCAGCAGTTACGGGTCAGTCGCCAGCGCTCCCCGAGAGCTGGCCTGCCGCGCGAGTCAGCAGGATGGCCGCCTTGTGGGCATCGCCGGAGAGCAGCGCCACGTCGGCAGTCGCGATCAGCGCGCCGGCGTTCGCCGGCGCGTGGCCGGCTACGACGGCGGCCTGGGCGATGTCGCGGACGATCGACACGATCACGTTCTCCAGCGGAGCGGTGTCGGCGCGGGCCCGGGAGAGGTCGGCGAGCGCTCGGCTCAACGCCGCGACCACCGCGCGCTGGTCGCGCACGGAACCGTTCTTGTCCCAGTACCGGCCAGCCAGCGCGTGCCTGATGTCGGCCAGCGCGTTGCGCACCGCCCGGTCGTCACCGTGGCTGTGCCCCGCCGCTCGCGCCGCGTCGGCAAGCCGGTCGCGCGCCGAATCGGTCCGCAGGCCCCACCCGAACGGGTACTGCGGGTCGTACACGGCGTCGCCGACGTTGATCGGTTCCTGGGCGGCGGTCCGCGGCCACGTCATCGACAGCTGCCCGGTGAAGGGCCGGTGGCCGAACAGCACGTCCGCGACGCCCGCGCCCTCGGTGCCCGGCAGCCAGGATGCGACCAGCGCATCGATGTCCCCGAGCTGGTCGCCGATGACCTGCGGCCGCCCGGAGACGACCAGGACCACGCACTTCATCGCGCCGCACACCCGGTCGACGGCCTCGCGATCGCCCTGCTTGAGCTCCATGGTCTTGGGCTCGCGCGGCACCCCGTTGTCGGCCGGGTCCCACGCCCACTGCGGTCCACCCACGTCGCCGAATCCCTCGGAGTAGGACGTCTCACCGACCACCACGACACCGACATCGCTACCGGTTGTCGGTGCGGACGCATCGGCGCTGTAGGTGACGTCGGCTCCCGGCGCGACCTCGCGGATCCCCTCCAGGATCGACGTGCCCGGCTGATTGTCGCCTGTACCGCCCTGCCAGGTGATGGTCCAGCCGCCGGACTGGTTACCCACGTTATCGGCGTTGCGGCCGGCCACGTAGACCCGCGCGTTGCGACGCAGCGGCAGGACCTGGTCGTTCTTGAGCAGCACCTGCGATTCCGCGGCCGCCCGGCGCGCCACGGCGCGATGCTCTGCCGAGCCGATGTCGTCGAGGTAGCGGCGGTCGCTGTACGGGTGGTCGAAGAGCCCGAGCTCGAACTTCTTGGTCAGGATCCGGCTCACCGCGTCATCGATGCGCGACATCGGTACCCGACCGGCGCGCGCCTCGGCGAGCAGGATCTCCTGGAACTGCGGGGCGTTGAACGGCTGCATGAACAGGTCGATGCCCGCGGCCACGCCGAGCCGTACGTCCTCGACGCTGAGTCCGGGCACGTTGTCGTTGTCGTGGATGCCCTCCCAGTCGCTGATGATGAAGCCGTCAAACCCGATGCGGCCCTTCAGTTCATCGGTGATCAACTCGCGGTGGGCGTGCATGTCGATGCGGTTGCCGACGCCGTCCTCGGTGAAGTCGACAGTGGAGTACGACGGCATGACCGAGCCAACGTGGTGGCGCCGGACGGCCGCGACATACGGCGATACGTTGATGCGGAAGAAGTCGGGCCGGCTCGCGATCGTGTCACCCTGGTCGATCGTGTAGTCGCCCTCGCCGGTGCCGTACTCGGTGTCGCCGTCACCGGCGTAATGCTTCGCGGTGGCGAGTACCCGGTCCGGCCGGGCAACATCGCCGCGGCGTGAGCCCTGGAAGCCGTCGATGGCGGTCTCCATTGCGATCACCAGCGAAGGATCCTCTCCGAAGGATTCGTACGTGCGGCCCCATCGCGTGTCACGCGCGACACACAGGCATGGCGCGAAGACCCAGGGGATCCCGGTGGCGCGCGTCTCCTTGGCGGTCACGTGCTCGACCCGCTCGACCAGCCGCGGGTTGCGCGTCGAGCCGAGACCGACGTTGTGCGGGAAGATCGTCGCTCCGTACAGGTTGCCGTGCCCGTGCACCGAGTCGACGCCGTAGATCAGCGGGATCTGCAGCCGGGTGGCCAGGGCGCGGGACTGGAACGCGTCGATCATGTCCGCCCACGCCTCCGGCTTGTTCTCGGGAGGCGTGGAGCCGCCGCCGGAGAGCAATGAGCCCAGCCGCCACTGCGTGATTCGATCGGGGCTGTCGAAGACCGCGCCCCGCTCAGCCTGCGTCATCTGGCCGACCTTCTCCTCAAGCGTCATGCGCTTGATCAGGTCGCGCACGCGCTCGGCGACCGGTCGGCGGGGCTCGAGATAGGGCAGCCCGTGAGCGTTGATCACGATTCTCGGCTGCTCGGCCGCGACCGTCGCCCCAGCACTGGTCGTACTCAGCGTCAGGGCGATCGTCTCGGCGGTCTCCGATTTGTGGCCGGGCGTATCGTCGCCGACCGCAACCGGCACGTAGCGCACGCTGCCGGATGCGGCGCCGGCCGGGAAGCGCAGCGTGCCGCGGGCCGGCGTGTAGTCGGCGCCGGCTGTGGCGGTGTCGCTCGGCGACCCGGTGGCGTAGCTGACGATGACCGGCGCGCCGAGCGCACCGCCGCCCTCGACGGTCACCCGGACGCTGACCCGCACCGTGCGACCCTGGTCAGTGGTGTAGATCGCACGCCCGGCACTGACCCGGACGTCGCCTGATGCCGCTGCGGCTGCCGACGGCGAGAGTGCTGGCATGGCCGTCGCAGCGAGCGCGACGACGGCAAGCCGGGCCGTTCTCATCGCCCACAGTCGGTCGCGTGCTGCGAGTCGAGATCGAGCAGTCATCACGCTGTGCATGATCGCCTCCGGGTCAGACGGCCGTCCGGCGCGTCACACGCCGGTGGGCGAGCGCTAACGATGGCGATACTTGGCCCTCTGGGGGCCTCTAGTCAAGGACTTCTGTCTAACTGGCAGCTAAACAGTGTCGCCAAACCCGGTCATCAAGGCGGCAGTAGCGTCAATGCTGATCACAACCTGGGGCGTCGCCGTTGTTGACCTGGGTCTTTCGGGGTTTCCGTGGCTAAACCGGGCACTCGTAGCCACACTTTCCCCGAATGTCCGATTAGGGAGTTGCCCGCTACCTAAGGTCCCGCGCGTGACCATCGACCCCACCGACGCGTGCGGCGTCTCGGACACCAGCGGCGTCCAGCAGCACACCGGCCGCGGCCTGGGCCTGGCGTGCCGGCTCAGGGGATCCGAGGATGCCCGCGGTCGCCATCGCACCGTTGGCCAGGATGACGAGCTGATCGGCAAGGGCCGCGGGTCCTTCCGCCTCGGCGACGAGCTCGCCGAGGTAGTCCCTCAATCCCTGTTTACTCTGCCGCACGATGCCGGCGACACCGTCGGACGTGCCGCCCAGCTCCCCGAAGCTGTTGATGAACGCACAACCCCGGAAGTCGGACTGGCTGAACCAGAGGTGCAGGTAGTCGAACACCGCGAGGATCCGGTCTCTGGGCGCCTCGTGAGCCGAGGTGTGTCGGGCGAGCGCCTCCTTGACGTCCCGATCCCGCCGGCGGAGCACCGCCTCGACCAGGCGCTCTTTCGCCGGGAATACCTGGTACAGGCGCTTCAGGGAGACCCCGGAGGCGGCCCGGATGTCGTCCATGCCGACAGCCTGGATGCCGCGCTCGTTGAAGAGCTGTTCGGCCGCTTCGAGCAGCCGCGCCTCGGCCGTTTCGACGTCCATCTGATTCACCCCTTGCGCCGGAGAACCATCGTTCTCTAAGCTCCGATGGTATCAGCGAGAACGGCCGTTCTCCGAATCGAGGAGGTCCGGATGTCCAACTTCGCCACGCGCTTCAAGACTGAGACCATTGACGGTCAAACCGTCTTCTACCGGGAGGCCGGGGAGCCGAACCAGCCGACCTTGGTGCTGCTGCACGGCTTCCCGTCCAGCTCGCACATGTTCCGGAACCTGATCGCCGAGTTGGCGGACGAGTTCCACGTCGTCGCGCCGGACCACGTCGGGTTCGGTCGATCGTCCACCCCGACGGTCGAGGAGTTCGAGTACAGCTTCGAGGCCCTGACCTCGGTCACGTCGGCGTTGCTGGACCGGCTGGGCCTGGACCGGTTCGCCCTGTACATCCATGACTACGGCGCTCCGATCGGGCTGCGGATCGCCAGCCGCCAGCCTGACCGGGTGACCGCCTTGATCGTCCAGAGTGGAAACGCATACCAGGAAGGGTTCACGCCGTTCTGGGACGTGCTGTTCGCCCACGCGAAAGACCGCGAAGGCAACGAGGCCGCCGTTCGTAGGCTTCTCGACGTCGAAGCGACCGAGTGGCAGTACACGCACGGCGTACCCGGGGATCGCCTCGATCGGATAGCGCCGGAGACCTGGCTACTGGACCAGGCTGGACTGGACCGCCCGGGCAACAGGGAGATCCAGCTCCAGCTGTTCTGGGACTACCAGTTCAATCTCGACGTCTACCCGGCGTTTCAGGAATACTTCCGCACCTACCAGCCTCGCACCCTGATCACGTGGGGCAGGAACGACGAGATCTTCGGCGCCGCGGGAGCGGAGATGTTCGGCCGGGATCTGCCGGATGCTGAGCTCCATCTGCTCGATGCGGGCCACTTCGCGCTCGAGACCCATGGTGAGGAGATCGCCGGTCTGATCCGCGAGTTCCTGCAGCGTGCCGAGCGAACTGCCTGACCGGGCGATCTCGATGTCTCTTCGCACCCTTGGACAGGCAGAACGCAAAGGACGGGCCGCGATCGTCCAGGCGCTCACCGCGGGGATCGTTGCCGCGAGCACCTTGCTGTTGCTCGTGGTCACCCAGAGCCTCACCGGCTGGGGAGTCTTCTCCATCCCGTTCGTCGCGTCGGCCGCGGTGGTCGCGATGGCGCCGATGGCGCCGCTCGCCCGCCCAGCCGCGATCGTGATCAGCTATCCGGCGGCGGTGATCACCGCGCTCGTGATCACCGCCGCCGCCGGCCCATCCATGTACGCCGCGACGTCGGCCGCCGCTGTGTCGATTGTCGCGATGCTGGTGCTGAAGGCACCACATGCGCCTGCGGTAGCCGCGGCGGCCGTGATCGCGCTCAACGACCCCGGCTTCAGTTATCTGCTCGACCCGCTGTTGCCGGCGATGGTCCTGGTGGTCGTCGCGCCTTTGCTGGCCGGGCGGCTGCTACCCAGATTCACCTACGCCGCATCCTGGCGCTGAGCCCAATGCCGGGTACGGTGCGCGCATGGAGCAGCTCACGCCGCTGATCCTGGTGGATGTCGACGGCGTTCTGAACCCTTGCGGGCCTCGCTCCGATGCCTACCGGAGACGCTGGGTCTTCCCCAGCGGTATAGTCCATCGGCTGTTGTTGAACCCTCTTCATGGCCGCATGCTGACCGAGCTTGCCGAGGTGACCGGCGCCGAGCTGGTGTGGGCGACTTACTGGCGGAACCGGGCGAATACCTGGATTGCTCCACGGGTCGGATTGCCGTCGCTCCGGTTCGTTCCGATCCCGACGCGGTGGAGGCCACGTGGACGATCGGCGCCGGGACACTGGAAGGCCCGCCATGTGGTCGCCTGGATCGGGCGGACACCGTTCGTCTGGCTCGAGGACGATCCGAATATTCCCGGCTGGCTCGCGGCTCAGGCAGGCCTGGGGCAGCACCTGGTGGTGACCGTCGATCCGGCGATCGGGTTGACCCACCATCACGTCGAGCAGGCCCGGACGTGGCTCCACGACCTCGACTCATCGATGCCGCCTAAGCCACAACCGTGACGGCCGCCGGCTGCCGCCGCGGTTCGGGCGGTCCGTGGTAGTCGCCGTCCGGGGTGACGATGGTGCCGGCTTTCCCCTCGACGATCGCAACGGCGTCCTCCAGCCTGCCGATTGCCGCCATGTCGCCGGTGACCTCCACGAACCGGCAGGCGGCGTCCACCTTGGGGCCCATCGACCCGGTCGGGAACTCCTCCCGCCGCAGCGCCGAGGGCGTTGCCCGGCGGATCGGTTCGGCCTCCGCGGTGCCGAAGCCGCGGACGACGTTGGGTACGTCGGTGAGGATGAGCAGGGCGTCCGCGTCGAGCGCCTCGGCGAGCACGGACGAGGTCAGGTCCTTGTCCACGACCGCCTCGACACCTTGGAGCCGCCCCTCCTCGTTGCGGATCACCGGCACCCCGCCTCCGCCGGCACAGACGACCACTGCTCCGCTGGACAGCAGCAGCCGGATGAGCCGCGTCTCCACCACCCGCTGGGGCCGCGGTGAGCCGACCACCCGGCGCCAGTACGCGCCGTCCTGCTTGAAAGTCCACCCGCGTTCGGCCTCCAGCTCGCGGGCCCGCTGCTCGTCGTAGATCTCGCCGATGAACTTCGTCGGGTTCTTGAATGCGGGATCCGCCGACGAGACCAGCGTCTGGTTGATGATGGCCGCGATCTGGCGGTTGGGAAGCGCGTTCTGCAGCGCCTGCAGCAGCCAGTAGCCGATCATCCCCTGGGTCTGCGCGCCGAGGACGTCGAACGGATACGGCGTGGTCAGGTTCGGGTCGGACGCGCTCTGCAAGGCCAGGACACCGACCTGCGGCCCGTTGCCGTGGGTGACGACGAGGTCGTGCTCCCTCGCCAGGGGCGCCAGGGCACGCACGGCCCGGGCGACGTTGGCGGCCTGGACGTCGGCGTCCGGCTTCTGACCCCTTTCGAGCATTGCGTTGCCGCCGAGGGCGGCCACGATGCGCATCTCAGGCGCCCAGCGTGGCCACGAGCACGGCCTTGACGGTGTGCAATCGCAACGCGCACCGGGTCCGGGTCGAGGTCTTCTCGAAGATCAGGGCGATGTTCTTGCCCGCCAGTCGCGGGCGCTCGGTGCCGGCGTACTTCGCGCTCTTCAGGTCCTTGGCCAGGTCGAGCAGGAACGACCATTCCTGCGGGGTGAAGTCGGTCTCCTTGAGGAAGTGGCGGTTGCGCAGGTTGAAAGCCATCAGATGCCCTCATTCGTCGGATCGAGCCTGCTCAGATGCCGTCACGCCGGATCGGGCACGTCATGCAGCGCGGTCCGCCGCGGCCGCGGCCGAGCTCGTTACCAGTGATAGTGATGACCTCCACCCCGTGCTTCCGCAGATGCGTGTTGGTGGTGACGTTGCGCTCGTAGGCCATCACGACGCCTGGGCGCAGCGCGAGCACGTTCAGCCCGTCGTCCCACTGCTCGCGCTCGGCCGCGAAGACGTCCTGGGTGGGAGTCAGCACGTTGACGCTATCGAGGCCGAGCGCGGCGGCTATCGCCTTGTGCATGTCCCGCGCCGGGTGTTCGGTGATCGCGAGCTCCTTCTCGGTGTCGCCGGGAGTGATGGTGTAGGAGCGCAGCGCCTCGAACCGCGCGTACTGGGTGAAGGTGTCCTCGTTGACCATCGTCATCACGGTGTCGAGGTGCATGAATGAGCGGGCCTTCGGCATGTCCAAGGCCACGACCCGCTCGGCTGCGCCGTTCGCGAACAGCTTGGCCGCGAGCCGCTCGACCCCTTGTGGGGTGGTGCGTTCGCTCATGCCGACCATGACGGCGCCACGTCCGAGGACGAAGATGTCGCCACCCTCGGTGGTCGCCACTCCGCTCGCCGAGCCCGCGGACCAGACGTCGAACTCCTGGTCGGCGAAGAGCGGGTGCCAGCGGTAGATGGCCTCGTAGTGCACGGTCTCGCGCATCCGTGCCTTCTTGCGCATGGAGTTGATCGCCACCCCGCCGTAGATCCACGCCGAGGCGTCGCGGGTGAACAGGTGATTCGGCAGCGGCGCCACGACGAACCCGTCGATGTCCAGGGTCCGGAACGCCATCGACGTCGGCTCCGGGATCCGCTCCAACATCTCCCGCTTGGTGATCCCTCCGATCAGGTGCCGGGTCAGCGTGTCGTCGTCCATCGCGTCGAACGCGTTGCGCATGCTGTCGATGGCCATCGGGCCGTAGATCCGCTCGTCCAGCACGCGGTCGAGGATGAACTTCTTGGCCTCGGGGAAGGCAAGGGTGTCGCGCAGCAGTTCGTCGAACAGGTGGACCTGGACACCGGCGTCGCGCAGCGCGTCGACGAAGGCGTCATGTTCCTGCCTGGCGTGCTTCACCCACAGCACGTCGTCGAACAGGAACTCGTCCTTGTTCGTGGGAGTGAGGCGCTGCAGTTCCAGATCAGGTCTGTGGACGATCACCTCGCGCAGGTTGCCAACCTCGGAAGCCACGTGCAGGGTCATGGCTCGACTCCTCGCCGTTCGGGTAAAGGCGTGGTGCCAACGACATTGCCACGCGTGCCGGACCTCTGCACTCATGTGACCCCGCCCATCGGGGGTCGCCGCCCCTGACGGCGGTCCTGGGTGGCTGGCGTACCGCTGGCACTGGATGCCAGGCGGTTGCCAGCGCGCTGTGCGCGGCCTGCCAGCGGCCCCCGCCACGATGGCGGTGCACAGAGAGTGCACCAACCAACGGGGAGGAAAAACCGCGAACTACTTGACGACGCGGAACCTCAGGTGCGTGACACCGGGAGCGTCGACGACCCGGATGGTTTCCAGTTCGATGTTCTCGGATCCGAGGTTGTCGAACAGGCGGACACCGGCACCGAGCAGCACCGGCACGAGGTGGATCTGTATCTCGTCGACCAGCCCCGCCCGAAGGCACTGCTGCGGAATGCTCGCACCCATCACGCTCACGTACTTGTCGCCGGCCGCGGCTTTCGCTTGCTTGATGGCGCTCTCCACGCCGTCGGTGACGTAGGTGTAGCGACTCTCGCCTTGCGGTACGTGCTCCGGGACGTTGTGCGTCAGCACGAAGAGCGGGAGCCCGGGGACAGGCCCATTTCCGCCCCAGCCACCCGCGATGTCGTAGGTCCGCCTGCCCGTCACTACCGCCCCGCCGCTCTTGATCAGCTCTTCGAACACCTCGGCGCTGCTGCTGGAGAGCTTGAAGGGCGGCACGCCCACGCCCCGACTCGCGGCCTCCTGGTAATGCTGAACGGGGGTGTCGCCGTCGAAATACCAGTCGAAGAGCCGCATACCGCCATCGCCTAGCGGCTGCTCGCCACCGTCGTTCGAACCGGCGATGAAACCATCCAACGACGTCGCAAGGGCGACGATCACCTTGGCCACAACCTCTCTCCTCTCTGCTCGCACCCTCGACTGCCTTCCACCAGAGACGTCGGAGCCACCGGCCCATCCCGGACATCCACCTCCAGTCCTCTCATGATCAAGATGGCAAGGGCGGAGGGGCGGCGGACCGTCAACCTCCGCTGGCCCTCTCGAGCCCATCGAGGATCAGGTCGAGCCCGAATTCGAACTCGTCACCGTAGTCGTAGCCGGGCCGGAGCACGTGCTGGGTCGTCAGCTCGGCCAGGTGCGGGTACCCGTCGGTCGGGAACTGCGTCATGATGGCCTGCGCCAGCTCCGCGGTCTCGTCGGGAGTGTCGAACGGCAGGCTGCGCTCCTGCAGGGCGAACCCGTAGATGTAGCTGTCGAGGGCCGAGTACGCGTGGGCGGTCAGCTCGACGGAGAAGCCGGCATTGCGAAGGCATCCGATGACGGCGTCGTGATGCCGCAGCGTCGCCGGACCGGGGGAGGACCGCGACTCCATCAGACCGATCGCCCAGCGGTGGCGGGACAGGACCCGGCGAACCGAGAT
>Ga0126306_10002447_pt1 | contig 10460 bp, 8 predicted proteins | sample Plot27_FD_92592 | JGI IMG/M metagenome (GOLD analysis project Ga0126306, IMG submission 92592) | Serpentine soil microbial communities from UC McLaughlin Reserve, CA, USA - Plot27 | ecosystem: Environmental > Terrestrial > Soil > Grasslands | place: USA: UC McLaughlin Reserve, Lake County... | reverse complement strand
TTGCCCACGTGTTACTCACCCGTTCGCCACTGTACTCACCCCGAAGGGCTTTCTCGTTCGACTTGCATGTCTAAAGCACACCGTCAGCGTTCGTCCTGAGCCAGGATCAAACTCTCCGAACTAGCTACTCACGAGCCTCAAGGGCCCATAAACGCTATTTGGTTCGCGGGCGTCACCCGCGGCGGCGATCTCCAGATTACTCTCGGATCGCGGAGAGTCAGTCCCGACGTTTGTAATGACGGGTTTACCTATGTCACTACTTGGTCTTCGCTACTATTCAGTTTTCAAGGCCTCCGAGCCCCGGCCTCTCGGCGGAGCCGTACCAGTCGCGGATCCCCTCGGGGCGAAACAAAACCCACTCACAAGAGTGGGCCGCAGGTACCTTCCCAATCTGCTGGGGGCTACCCTGTCGCCGCCTCGGTTTTCAACTCGCTTCCGGTCATCAGCCAGAGGAGTATACCACCAACCCCCGGGGTGTCAATCCCTTTTTGGAGGTGTTCGCGGTGCTCCGTCTGTCTCTGAACCGACCCATGCCCCTCGCCTCTCGGCGGGGCTTGCCCCGTATGCGAAAGTTTGTTTTCCCACCGTCCCGGGTCTCCCCGGGGCCGCACTAGGGTGTCGGCGAGCGAGGATTATAGCGGCGCCGCTTCTCGGGCCGTCAAGCTGTCCGAGAAAGAATCTTCGGATGGGACCTCAGCGCGGGGCGACGAGGCGGGCGTAGCGGCGTTTCCCCACCTGCAGAACGCTGCCGTCGAGATCCGAAACTGCCAAAGAGAGCCGCTCCTCGGTGACGGTCTCGCCGTCGAGGCGGACCGCGCCGCCCTTTAAGAAGCGACGCGCTTCGCCGTTGGAGTTGGCGAAGCCGGCGCGGGAGATGAGGTCCACGATCCAGACCTCCCCCGCCTCGGGAAGCGTGACCTCCGGGGCGTCCTCGGGGACCTCGCGGCGGGCCACGGCGTCGAAGGTGCGCTCGGCGTCGCCGACGGCCTCGTCGCCGTAGAAGAGGCGCACGAGCGAGCGAGCCAGCTCGCGCTTTTGCTCGACGGGCGGCGCCTCGGGGGGCTGGCGGTCGAGCAACAACTCGTAGTACTCGCGCATGGGGCCGTCGGGGATGCTCATGGCCTTGCCGAACATCTCGCGCGGCGGGTCGGTGACGCCGATGTAGTTGCCCAGCGATTTGCTCATCTTGGCCGTGCCGTCGGTGCCGACGAGCAGCGGCGTGGTGAGGACGCACTGGGGAGTCTTGCCATAGTACTCCATGACTTGGCGACCCATGAGGAGGTTGTATAGCTGGTCGGTGCCGCCGAGCTCGATGTCGGCGTCTATGGCGACCGAGTCGTAGGCCTGCATCAGGGGGTAGAGGAGCTCGGTTAGCGTGATCGGGTCGCCGGCGGCGTAGCGTTTGGAGAAGTCGTCGCGCTCCAAAATGCGCGCGACGGTGGTGGCGCGAGTTAACCCGATGATGTCCGACATCGTCAGGGGGGCCAGCCACTCGGAGTTGTGGCGTACCTCGGTGTTCTCCTTGTCCAGTATTGAATACGCCTGCTCGAGGTAGGTGCGCGTGTTGTCCTCTATCTGCTCGGGCGTAAGGACCGGCCGGGTCTTGGAGCGTCCCGAAGGGTCGCCCACGCGCGCCGTGTAATCCCCAACCACCATCACGGCGGTGTGGCCGAGGTCCTGGAACTCGCGCAGCTTCTTTAGTACGACCGCGTGCCCGAGGTGGATATCGGGGGCCGTGGGATCCAGGCCCAACTTCACCCGCAGCCTCTCCCCGCCGCTCAACCGCCTGTCGAGCTCCTCGCGCGGTATCGCGTCGACCGCGTTGACGTAAATGGGCCCCAATCGTTTAGCATCTTCCATAGTTAAGTAAACGCAACCTGTTCGTAATGATAATGTAACGTAGCCGTGGTTCGTGTACTATACCGCATCCATGGCGCGTACTTACCAGAGACGGAGCGGCAAGGCCGCCGCGGGCACGACGCGAAAAAAGGCCATCAGGGCGGCGGCTTCCTCGAACAAACGTGGCGGCGACGGCGGTTTGGGGTCCCGGCTGCTGAGGTGGACGGGCATCTTTCTTTTGTGTTGCGTCGTCGGGGCGGTCGCGTTCGTGGCGGGCGGGTACGTGGGGCTGATGAGGGCCGTCGATACGCAGGAGCCGAACGCGGTCTCTGTGCATCCGACGTACATCTACTCGGAGCCGGTCGGGGAAGGCGAGGGGTCGGCGCGGGTGATCGGCACGGTCTTCGGGGGCGAGAACCGCAAGGTGGCCGACCAGGACGATATCCCGGCCACGCTGCTGGATGCGCTCGTCGCCAAAGAAGACGAGCGTTACAGGCACCACGGCGGGGTGGATCTCTGGGGCATCATCCGCGCGCTTTACGTGGACATCCGGGCGGGTGAGGCCGTGGAGGGTGCCAGCACCATCACCCAGCAGTACGTCAAGAACGCCTACCTCTCCAACGACCGCACCTGGCAGCGCAAGGTCAAAGAGGCACTGATCGCGGTCGCGATCGAGCGCGAAGTCGATGATAAGAACGAGATCATCGCCGATTACCTGAACACGGTCTACTACGGCAACAACGCCTACGGGGCCGAGGCCGCGGCCGAGACGTATTTCAACAAGTCCGTGGAGGACCTGACACTCTCCGAGTCGGCGACATTGATCGGGGTGCTGTGGTCGCCCTCCACCCTCGGGACGGACCGCGACGGGGCTACTTACCAGCGAAACCTGGTTCTGGACAAGATGCGCAACAACGGCTACATCACCCGCCAGGAACACATGGCCGCGCTGGAGGACGAGCTGCCGGAGCCGTGGCCGAGGGCCCCGATGAAGGAGACGGGCCTGACCGGCCCGCCGCTCACGCGCGACTTTGCCGAGATGGTGCGCGGGGAGCTCGTCGAGCTTTACGGGGCGAACACGGTGTTGCAGGGCGGCCTGAGCGTTTATACGACGCTGGACGTGGAGGCGCAGTCTGCGGCGCACAAGATACTCTACGACCCCGCAGCCGGATATCTGCCGAGCCCAGAGAACCCGGACGCGGCGCTCATCTCCATAGAGCCCGAGACGGGTCACATCAAGGCGATGGTCGGCGACCGCGATGAGGGGGCGCAGTTCAACCTGGTCACGCAGGCCCAACGGCAACCCGGCAGTTCGTTCAAGCCGTTCGCCCTCATAGCGGCACTCGAGCAGGGGTTGGACCCCGCCGAGACGCGCTACGTCTCCGAGGAGAAGCGGTACACGTTCCGGAACAGCGAAGGCGACCCGGAGAAGTGGGAGGTCAAGAACTACGAGGGCGATAACCTGGGCCCCGCCAGCTTGCAGGAGGCGCTGTGGTTCTCGGACAACTCGGTCTTCACGGACCTGGTGCTGAACGTAGACGGCAAGGGCCTGGACGACGGGCCGGAGGCGATCGCGGACGTCGCGCAGCGTCTCGGGGTGACGGCGGAGTTGGACACGTCGCACCCCTCGATCGTGCTCGGGGCGCAGGAGGTCTCGCCGATGGACATGACGACCGCCTACGCCACGATAGCGAGCGGGGGACGCAAGGTCACGCCGACGGCGATCAAAAAGGTCGTGCAGAACGAGAACGAGCCGGAGGAAGAGGTCCTCTTCGAGGAGGCGCCCGGCTCCGAAGGTGAGCAGGTCATAGAGCCGGAGGTGGCGCGCCGGGCGCAGGAGATCATGATCGGCGACATCACCCAGGGGATCGGCTACAAGGCGAACCTCGGCGAGAGGCCCGCCGCGGGCAAGAGCGGGACCTCGGAAAACTTCTTCGACTCGTGGTTTATCGGCTTCACCCCGCAGCTCACGACGGGCGTATGGATTGGCTACGCAGAGGGCGGCGCGACGCTGGACGGGCTGTTGAACCTTGGCGGCGAGCAACTCGGCCCCCTCCAACCGCCGACGACGATCTTCCAGACCTACATGCGGACCGTCCTCGAAGGCGAACCCGTCGAAAAGTTCGAGGGCATACACGGCGTACAGACGATAGACCCGAACAGGACGGCGAGCCTGGGCATCCCCACGACCGCCCAGGCGGACCCGGCTTCGTCCCCGGATGCCTCTCCCGCGGACGTGGACCCGGCCGCCGCGGGCAACCTGCCCGCCGACGCCGGTACCACCGGCTCCGCCGCCACGGCATCGCCTCAAGGCGCGCCCCTTCCGGGCGCGGCGCAATACGGGACACCCGGTCCGGGTGCAGGACGCGGGTTCGCGGGATACTAAGGGATTTTCTGCCCGCGGCGCAGGCCGCTCTCTACGATGCTCTTGGGCGCGACGGAGACGTTCGGGTCGCCCAGCACCAAGTAGCGGTAGGGCAACTCGGCGCCGCGGCTGATGCCGATGCGGGTGGTCGAGACTATTTCGCCGGCCGGGGGCTCCCCTTCGCGGAGGGTGAGCGGGTCGCGCGTGACGTCGTGGCCGTCCAGGGATAGCTCGACGCTCAGGGCCTGCGTGAGCTTGCCGGGACCGGTGCAGAGGTCCGCCCTGCCGCGACGCTGGCGCATGATGTCCTGGCCTTCCAGCGGTCTGAGCGCCCGGATCAGTACGGCGCTCCCTTTCCCCTCTTCCTCGCAATTGGCGTTAAGGAGCCGGTGCGTCCCGTAAGACAAATATACGTAGGCCAGACCGGCCCTGCCGAACAGCGTGCGGTTGCGCATGTTCATGCCCTTGTACGCGTGGCAGGCGGGGTCGTCCATGCACAGGTAAGCCTCGGTCTCCACGATGACGCCGGAGGTTACGCCCTCGGTCGTTTCGTGTACGAGGACGCAGCCCAAAAGGTCAACGGCGACCTCGCGGGGATCGCGCTCGTAAAAGCCGGTCTTTAGAATATGCGCTGCGGTTCCCCTTCTCCGGTGAGCTCCGAGATGCGGCGCTGGAGCTGGTCGAGGTCGAGGCCCGCTTCGGAGCGGATGGAAGACTTGAGCAGCGGACGGACCTGCCCGATCTGGACCTGCAATTCCCGCAAGAGTTCTACGGCCCCGCTCTCCGTCCCTACCATGTCGCGCACGATGGTGCCCTCGGTGCGGCCCGCGACGAGCGGCTCCGCCAGGTTCTCCACGTAGACGAGGGTTCGGCGACCGCTGCCGCGATCGTCTTCGATCGGTACCAGCGCCACGACCTTGTCGGCGCGCACGTATTTGCCGAACCCCAAAGAAACCAGTCTGTCCGAAATTACTTTCATACTAACGATATTGTAACACAAAGTTCCGTATCTTCGATGGTATATTTGCTCAGTGCGAGGATCGGGGAATGCACGGAGGTTGGTCGGGGATGGCGTGGAGTTGCGGCGCCACGAGCGCCGCAACTACCCGCTGTACGCGAAGTGGTACGGGGACGAGGAGATCTGGCGTCTCACCAGTTGGACCGCTGCGCCGATGCGGCGGGCGGCGGTCGAGCGGCTGTTCGAGAGCCGGGAGACTTCCACGCTCGACGACGCTTTCGCGATCCACCGGGAGGGCGAGGACGAGCCGCTCGGCGTGATCAGCCTCACCAACATCAGCGAGGCGAACCTTTCGGCGGACCTATCGGTGATCGTTGGCGAGGAAGAGGACCGTGACAGGGGCCTGGGCACGGAAGCCATAAAGATCTTGTTGCGCTACGCGTTTGGGGAGTTGGGCCTCAACCGCGTGGGCCTCTCCGTCTTCGAATTCAACGAGCTGGCGATCTCAGCCTACGAGAAGCTCGGGTTCCGAGAGGAAGGGCGCCTCAGCAAGGCTATCCGGCGTGACGGTTCGTTCCACGACGCGATCCTCATGAGGGTGCTGGCCACCGAGTGGAACGAGAAGGATTCTCTCTAGCTGCCCCTTCGCTGCAATAGCGGAGGAATAGACCAGAGATCACCTTCGTGCCCGGTCGCTTCGTGGTGGGACCGCTACTTTTTCTTGCCGGCGGTTCCGATCGCCGAGAGCTGTAAACTATTCTCCGGCATCTCTTTCGGGACGGCCAAGAGCGCCTCTTGTGGCTACTCGGCGGAACGCGCCGGCTCGTCTAGCCGGGAGGGAACGCCCGGGCGGCGGCAGGGCAGAGGAACCGGAGCGCCTGGTAGCGGCGCCCCCGTCCCTTGGCAACCTAGGTCCCCAACGCCTCGCGCAACGCCGGGGTCACGGGACCGTCCTGTTGAGTGTCGACCGTTTCGGCAAAGCGTATGGCGCGCTCGGCCTCGACGCTGCCGGAGTCCGCCCGTAGCTCGGCATCCCCCTCGGGTCCTTACGGGAAATCCACCGAGCCGGAGCCCGATGGCCGGTCGGCGTCCGTCTGCTCCGACGTTAAGGATACCTCCGCCAAGCCGCCCGACTCGCCGGAGAGCTCGCCCTTGTGCTCTCCCCCAGCGTAGGGCGGACTACCGACACAGAGCTTACGAGGACGAAAGCAGCTAGGAGAAGGCCGACGAAGAGCAACGACAAGCGACGCCCCAAAAAAGCGGTTCAGTTCCCACGCACCTCAGCCCCGAACGACCCGCGCAAACGATCGGAGATGCGATCCAGTTCGCCCTTTACAGCCTCGTCCGTAAGCGTTTCCTCGGCCTGGAAGGTGAAGCCGAGGGCCACGCTCTTCTTGCCCTCGGGCACCTGGAAACCCTCGTACACGTCGAAGACCCGCGCTTCCGCGAGGAACGGGCTCCCGAGCGCGGCCATCTCGTCGAGCACCGCGCCGACCGCGACGTCCCCGTCCACGATCACGGCGAGGTCCATCACGACCGCCGGCACGTTGACGAAGAGGCGAAAGCGCGTCTCGGGGTCGGGGTTGGTGAGGTTGAGATCCAGCTCAAAAGCGGCGACCGGCCACCCTTCGAGCTCGAATTTCTCGGCGGTCTCCGGGTGCAGCTCCCCGACCCAACCGGCCTCCACCCCACCCACGATCACCGCGGCGGCGCGGCCCGGGTGCAGGAAGGGCCGCGTGCGCGGCTCGAAGCGCGCCCCGGGCGCGAGGCGCTCGACTACGCCCTTCGCCTCGAAGAAGTCCGCTATCTTCGCCGGCACGTTCCATTCGGCCGGACGCACGGCCCCGGCAAGCACGCCCGCTACCCTCGTCTCCTCCTCGACGCCCACGAGCAGCTCCGCCGGGATCTCCGCGTCCGAGCCGCCCCTCTCCCCCAGCATCCGGTAACGCAGAGCATACTCGCGCGAGCCCTTCGGTTGCGCCTTGGGCTCGAAGACGTGCCCGACCTCGAAGAGGGCGCCGCCCCGGGCGCCGAAGGCACGGTTGCGGGCGGCGGCGGCGAGGAGGCCCGGCAGGAGGGAGGGGCGCAGGTTGCTCGCCTCCGCGCTCAACGGGTTGCGCAGCTTCAGGGGTTCGGCGTCGCCATCTTGGAGGCCGAGATCCCGTGCCCACCGATCCGGGCCGAACGGGTAGGTTATGGCCTCGGCGAGCCCGAGGTGGGCGAGGAGTCGCCGCAGGAGGCGAAGCTTCTTCTGGGCGTCGGTGAGCCCGCCGGGGAGCGGGACGCCCGGTAGCGACTCGGGGACGTTCTCCAGCCCGACGAGGCGCCCGACCTCCTCGATCAGGTCGGCCTCGCGCTCCAGGTCCCGCCGGAAGGTCGGCACCGTCGCAAGCAGACGTCCGTCCGTCCGCTGGATGCCGCATCCGAGAAGCTCCAGCCTCTCGGACGCTTCGCCCGCCTCGACAGGCATCCCGAGCAGCAGCTCCGCACGCTGGAGACGCATCGGCACGGCCCACGGCTGTACGGGGGTCGGATAGTGGCTCAAGGTGTCCGGGGCCGGCTGGCCGCCGACGATATCCGAGATCAGGACGGTCACCCGGTCCATCGCGTACGGGACCATGTTGGGGTCGAGGCCGCGCTCGAAGCGTCCGGAGGCGTCGGTCCTGAGCCCGAGGCGCTGGGAAGTTTCCATGATGTTTTGCCCGTCGAAGGTGGCGACCTCGATGAGAACGTCCGTCGTCTCGTCGGAGACTTCGGCATCTTCGGCGCCCATCACGCCGGCCACCACGAGGCCGCGCTCCTCGTCGGCGATCACGAGCATGTTCTCGTCGAGCGTGCGCGTGTGCCCGTCGAGCATCGACATCTTCTCGCCGGGACGTCCACGCCTAACGACGATGCCGCCCCTAACTTTCTGGGCGTCGAAGGCGTGGATGGGTTGGCCGGTCTCCAGCATTACGTAGTTCGTCGCGTCCACGGCCGCGCCGACGGGACGCATCCCGGCGGCGTGGATGCGCTGGCGCACGAGCAGCGGCGCCCTCCTGCCGGGCGCGACCCCGGAGACACGCCGCAGGTCGTAGCGGGGGCAAAGGTCCGGCGCCTCGACGCGCAAGGTGTAGTCATCGGTCGGGTTGCCGGTGGTCTCGAACCGCGGCTCGGGGAAGCTGAACGTCGTCTTCAGGATGGCGGCGAGTTCGCGGGCCACCCCGATCATGCCCCACAGATCGGGACGGTTGGGGTTGACGTCGAGCTCCAGCACGGTGTCGCCGACGGGGAAGTAGTCCGCCACCGGACGCCCGACCTCGTACCCGTCGTCGAGCAGGAGGATGCCGGTATGCTCGTTCGAGATGCCGAGCTCGCGCTCGCTCATCATCATCCCGTAGGACTCCAGGCCCCTGAGCTTCGCCTCCTTCAGCTTCCTGCCGTCGGCCAGGGTGCTGCCGGGGAGGACGACCGCGACCTTCGCGCCCGGTTAGGGGTTCGGGGCGCCGGCCACGATCTGGACCTCCCGCCCCCCGATGTTCACCTTCGCCACGTTCAGCCGGTCGGCGTTGGGGTGCGGCCCGAACTCGACGACCTCTCCCACCACGACCTCGCCGTCCACCACGCCAAGCCGCTCTACGCCGTCCACCTCCTGGCTACGCAGGGAGAAGAGGTCGGACAGCTCGTCGGCCGAAAGATCGAAGTCTACGTACTCGCGGAGCCAATGGAGCGGGACACGCAAAGGTATTTCCTTCCTAAGATTTTAGAACTGGCGCAAAAAGCGGAGGTCGCCCTCGAAGAAGAGGCGCAGGTCCGGGATGCCGTACTTGACCATCGCCATCCTGTCGGGACCCATGCCGAAGGCGAAGCCGGTGTACCGCTCGGGGTCGTAGCCCACCTCTTCGAGGACCGCCGGGTCCACCATCCCAGCGCCGAGCATCTCCAGCCAGCCCGCGCCCCTGCACACCTTGCAGTTCGGATCGCTGCCGCCGCACACGAAGCAGCTCACGTCCAACTCGACGCCCGGCTCGACGAATTGGAAGTAGCTCGGCCTTAGCCTGACCTTCACGTCCTCGCCGAAGACGTGGCGGGCCAACGCCGCCAAAGTGCCCTTCAGGTGTCCCAACGTGAGGCCCTCGTCCACGGCGAGGCCTTCGATCTGATTGAACATCGGGGTGTGCGTCGGGTCGGAGTCGCGCCGGTAGGTGCGTCCTGGGCAGACCACGTACACCGGCGGCTCCTGCGAGAGCATCGTCCGGATCTGGACCGGCGAGGTGTGCGTGCGCAACACCAACCCCTCGTCGAGGAAGAAGGTGTCCTGCATCGTGCGCGCCGGGTGCCCGGGCGGGATGTTCAGCGCCGTGAAGTTGTAGTAGTCGGTCTCGACCTCCGGCCCCTCTGCGACGCGGTAGCCCAGGCCCACGAAGAAGTCCACGACGTCGTCTATGACGCGCATCGAGGGGTGAAGGCTGCCCTTCGGGTACGGCGTGCCCGGGAGCGTGACGTCCACGGCTTCGGCACGCAGCTTCTCCTCGCGTTCGGCGGCGGAGAGCTTTTCGAGGCGCTCGGCGAGCGCGGCTTCGATTTCCCGCGTCGCCACGTTCGAAGCCGCGCCGACCGGCTTGCGATCCTCCGCCGGGAGGTCCCGGATGCTTTTCTTGATCTGCGTGAGCTCGGCCGACCGGCCCAGATACCCTACGCGAACGGACTCCAGTTCGGCCGTGGTGTTCGCCGCGGGAATAGCAGCGAGGGCCTCCGTCTTCAGCTCTTCTATGCGCCCTACTGCCGTCATGGGACGGCTATGGTAGCACACGGGTATGCGCCTCGTAGAGCAGGATAGACGCCGCCACCGCCGCGTTTAGAGAGGCCACGAGCGCCGGTATCGTGACGCGCGACGAGCATGCCGAAGCGACCTCCTCCGGTAACCCCGCCCCTTCGGAGCCCACGGCGACGACGAGCCCGCCTCGGGGCAGCGAGGCGGGCGGCTCTCCGCCCCGGGGCATCGCGGCCACGGTCTCGAAGCTCGAGGCTTTGGCCAGTCCGAGGAAGGCGAGGGCGTCGAGTTCGCGAGAGATCGGGGCGTGGAAGATGGAGCCCATCGTGGCCCGGACGGTCTTGGGGTTGTAGAGGTCGGCGACGCCCTTCGCGAGGGCGATCCCCGCGCCGAAGGCGTGGGCGGCACGGATTATCGCGCCGACGTTGCCCGGGTCCTGCACGCCGTGGAGCAGCACGATCAGGTCTCGGGTCTGCAGCAACTTCCAGGCCGGCACGTCGAGGAACGGGAATACGGCGACGGGCCCAGTCGGGGTGGTGAGGCTG
>Ga0126306_10002446_pt1 | contig 10462 bp, 10 predicted proteins | sample Plot27_FD_92592 | JGI IMG/M metagenome (GOLD analysis project Ga0126306, IMG submission 92592) | Serpentine soil microbial communities from UC McLaughlin Reserve, CA, USA - Plot27 | ecosystem: Environmental > Terrestrial > Soil > Grasslands | place: USA: UC McLaughlin Reserve, Lake County... | reverse complement strand
TAGCGGACAACTCGGGCAAACATTCTCCAGCCTCCTTGTTGGGCGACGTCGTGCGGTCCCTATCGTAAGCTCAGGGCCCGTGGGGGCGCTGGACGGCAAGAAGGCGATCGTCACCGGCGCCTCGAGCGGCATCGGTGCGGCTACTGCGCGCGCCCTCGTCCGTGAGGGAGCAACCGTCGCCGTCGGCGCGCGCCGGATCGACAGGCTCTCGGAGCTGGGCGACGGCTTCGTAGCCCTCGAGCTGGACGTCACCGACACCGACAGCTCGGCCAGCTTCGTGGCGAGCGCAGTCCATCGCCTCGAAGGGCTCGACCTGCTCGTCAACAACGCCGGACTCGCCCTCGGCCGCGATCTCTTCGACCGGAGCACGGAGGAAGACGAGGCGACGGTGCTCGAGACGAACGTCCACGGACTGATCCGCATGACCCGTCTCTGCCTTCCGCACCTGGCCGACGGCGGGCACGTCGTCAACATCGGCTCGATCGCGGGCCGGCAGGCCTACGAGCGCGGGGCCCTCTACGTGACGTCGAAGTTCGCGGTGCGCGGGTTCACGTACGCGCTCCGGGAAGACCTCCTCGGCCGGCCGATTCGCCTCACGACCGTCGACCCCGGGCTCGTCGAGACGAACTTCTCGCGAGTCAGATTCCGTGGTGACGAGGAGGCCGCCGCCAAGGTCTACGAGGGCGTCGAGCCCTTGCGGCCGGAGGACGTTGCCGACTGTGTGGTCTTCGCCGTCACCCGTCCGCCTCACGTAAACGTCGACGAGATCGTCGTCAAGGCCCTGGCGCAGAGCTCGGGAGCGCGCATCCTCCGACACAACTGATGGCGATCACGATCCTCGAGGGCTCGACCTTCTGCATCTGCGACGAGCTGGGCGATGTCGGCGGCTGGCCCACGAGCGGGTTCTTCACGGACGACACGCGCTTCCTTTCGATCCTGCGGTTGAGCATCAACGGCCGGCGTCCGCTGCTGCTCTCCTCCGGCAAGGTCGACTACTTCTCAGCCGCGTTCTACCTCCGCAACCAGCCGGTCGACGGCCTCGGCCAGGATGAGGTGTCGATCATCCGCGAACGCTTCGTGGGTGAGGCGATGCAGGATCGGCTCGTCGTCCAGAACCAGGGAACGCGTCCGGTCGCCTTCGAGCTCGCGATCGAGGTCGCATCGGACTTCGCGGACATCTTCGCCGTCAAGGACTACGACTTCGCGCTCGGCGATCCCGCGCACGCCGACCCCCTGCCACCCCTGGTCAAGGTGCGCTTCGACGAGGAGAACAATCAGTTTCTGCTCGCGGACGAGACCGGCGTGCCCGCTCAGACGCAGGTGATCTTCTCGCGTCCCTGTCGGGTCGAAGAGGCCGGCCGGGTCACGTTTCGCATCGAGCTCGAGCCGCGAGAGCGCTGGGACCTGCGGATCGACATCGTCCCCTCACCGGAAGGGGAGCACGTCCTGCCCCGTCTGGCCGAGCGTCGCTTCGGTGACGAGATGACGCGCGTGCGCGAGTCCCTGGCCGCGTGGCACTTGCGCGTTCCGCAGCTTCGGGCGACCTGGGACGATCTCGCCCATTCCTTCGGCCGGTCGGTCTCGGATCTCGCATCTCTTCGGATGGGCGGCGGCAACGGGGGAATGGGCAAGCTTCCCGCCGCCGGGATGCCGTGGTTCATGACCGTCTTCGGGCGCGACACGCTGATCACGTGTCTCCAGACGCTGCTGTTCGGTCCCGAGCTCGCGGTGACCGCGCTGGAGGCGCTCCGCGAGCGGCAGTCGACCGTCGACGATCCCGTCCGCGACGCCGAGCCGGGGAAGATCGTCCACGAGGTCAGACGGGGGAAGGCGGCTCGGTCCTGGCACGGCTCCTACTACGGAACCGTCGACGCGACGCCGCTGTACCTGATCCTGCTCTCAGAGGTCTGGCGCTGGACGGACGATGCGGGGCTCGTCCGCGACTTCAGGGACAGCGCCCTTCACGCGCTCGAGTGGATTGCGACCCGCGGAGATCTCGACGGGGACGGATTTCTCGAGTACAAGAAGCGGAGCCGCCGCGGGCTGGACAATCAGTCCTGGAAGGACTCACACGACTCGCAGCGCTTCTCGGACGGGCGCATCGCCGATCCTCCAATCGCGCCTTGCGAGGTGCAGGGCTACGTGTACGACGCCAAGCGACGGATGGCCGAGTTGGCGCGCGAGGTCTGGCGCGACCGAGAGCTCGCCGACCGGCTCGAGCGTGAGGCCGATGAGCTCCGGCGCCGCTTCAACGACGTCTTCTGGATCGAGGAGCGCAACGGCTACTACGCCCTCGCCCTCGACGGCGAGCGCAACCGGGTGGACTCGCTCTGCTCCAACATCGGTCACCTGCTCTGGAGCGGAATCGTCCCCGCGGAGCGAGTCGATGCCGTCGTCGACCAGCTCATGGGCGAAGCGCTGTGGTCCGGTTGGGGGGTTCGGACGATGTCCACCGAAGATCAGGGCTACAGCCCGCTCGCGTACCACAACGGGACGGTCTGGCCCCATGACAACTCCCTGATCGCGTGGGGGCTCGTGCGTTACGGCCGGTGGCCCGAGGCCTATCGCATCATCCGGCAGATGCTGACGGCCGGGCGCTACTTCGACTACCAGCTGCCCGAGGTCTTTGCCGGTATGCCGCGGACGGAGACACGGTTTCCGATCGCCTACCCGACGGCGGCGCGGCCGCAGGCCTGGGCCGCCGGCACTTCCGTCCTCTTGCTGCAGCTCCTGCTCGGGCTCCAACCCGACTGGCGCCAGAGCACGCTCGAGACCATCGCCCCGTCCGATCTCCCGGCCTGGGCGGGATCGCTCAGACTGTCGGGTGTGCGCGCTTTCGAGCGTCCCTGGGAGATCAGGCTCGAGGAGGGCAGCGTGCGGGTGACGCCGGGATGAACACAGAGAGCCTGCGCGTCGCCGTAGTCAGTCCGGTGTGGTTCCCGGTTCCGCCCTCGGGCTACGGCGGGATCGAATGGATCGTGTCACTCCTCGCCGACGGGCTCGCCGAGGCCGGCCACGACGTCACGCTCTTCGCCTCCGGCGACTCGCTGACGAAGGCGAAGCTCTCCTACGTTTACGCGGAGGCGCCGAGCCAGTGGATCGGGCGCTCGCACTGGGAGCTGCATCACGCGCTTGCGTGCTACGGGAACGCGGACGACTTCGACGTGATCAGCGACCACACCGGGATGCTTGGCGTCGCGCTGTCCGGGCTCGTCGAGACTCCGGTCATCCATACCGTCCATGGGCCGATGAACGGGGAGCCGGGAGAGATGTACGAGCAGCTCGCCGGCGTGGTGCCCAATCTCCATCTGATCTCGATCTCGATCAACCAGCGCCGGCCCAAGCCAGACCTTCCCTGGCTGGCGAACTGCCCGAACGCGTTGGACCTGTCGGTCTATCCCTGCAAGCCGCACACCGGCGACTACCTGCTCTTCCTGGGCCGGATGAGCCCGGACAAGGGCTGCCACCGCGCGATAGCGGTCGCGATGGACCGCGAGCTGCCGCTCAAGATCGCCGGGAAGATGCAGGAGCCCAAGGAGCGCGCGTACTTCGAGGAGTTCGTCGAGCCCCATCTCGGCATCCACGGGATCGAGTACCTCGGCGAGGTCTCCCACGGCAAGAAGGTCGAGCTGCTCCAGGATGCGCGCGCGACGCTCTTTCCGATCGACTGGGAGGAGCCGTTCGGCCTCGTGATGATCGAGTCGATGGCGTGCGGCACGCCGGTGATCGCGACAAACCGCGGCGCCGTTCCCGAAGTGATCGAGCACGGCCGCTCCGGGATCATCGTCGACAACTACCGCGAGATGGCGGCTGCGCTCGAGCAGGCGGACGCGCTCGATCCCCTTGAATGCCGCCTCTACGTCGAGGAGCGTTTTTCGCCCGAGCGGATGGTCGACGACTACGTGCGGGCTTATCGCGAGGCGATGGTGGCGGCGTCCGCGCCGGTCTCGGCCAGCTTGTCCCAGTAGCGGCGTAGGCCGGCGTAGGACTGCCAAAGCGGCATCGCCCGCTCGTAGGCGCCCGGGTTGTGGCTCTCCGCGTCCAGCTCAAGCTTGCGCTTCTCGAGCCACTCCTCCTCGGGCAGGTCCGCCGAGGCCCACTCGCGGAGGCGCTGCCGTAGCTGGGCGACGTGCGGCTGCGGATCGTCGACGATGCCGAAGTGGATCAGTGCGAGGCGGTCGGCGCCGCGGCGCTCGATCTCGTCCAGCGTGCGGTTCCAGGCCTCGAGGTCGAAGTCCGGCGGCGGGGTCGGCGGTGCAACGTAGTCCTCGGGTTGGATCCGGACGCCCGCTGCGTCGCCGGCATAGAGCGTGCCGTCGGCACCGAGATAGGACACGTGGTGGCTCGCGTGGCCGGGGCTCGGGAAGGTTGCGAGGCCGAGCGTCGTCTCGCCGACGATGTGCACGTTCTCCTTGGGCACGGGCGCCAACTCACCCCACAGGTCGTCGAACGCCTCGCCGTAGAGCCGTCGCGCCGATCGCTCGAGCTTGCTCGGATCGACGAGGTGTGGCGCACCGATCTCGGAGACGTGGACCTGGAGCTTCGGATGCTCACGAACGAGCACTCCGGCGGCGCCGGCATGGTCGAGGTGGATATGGCTCAGAAGCAGGTGGGGGATGTCGGAGAGTGCGAGCCCGCGCTGCGCGAGCCCTTCTCCGAGCGCCCGGACGCAGCTCGTGGGACCGCAATCGAAGAGCGCGAGGCCGTCGTCGGTCTCGACTAGGTAGCAGCCGATCACCCGCTCGGCGCCGAGGTGGTGGAGATCGATCAGGCTGGCGATCCGGCAATTGTCGCCGGATCGCCAGCCCTTTGGAGGCGTTTACGCGGTGGCCGGTCGAGCGCGCCGGCGCAAGAACACGGCGGTTGCAACGACGAGGAAGAGCGCGACCGCGAAGATGCTGAAGAGATTGGTGCTGAGCGAGCTGCCGTCGGACGAGCTCGCGACGGGCCTTGCAGGCAGCCCCGCGGAGACGAGTGTCTTCTTGAGCCGCGAATCGGCCTGGAACCAGCCGCCGCGGGTTCCGCCGGGGATCTGGAAGACCGTCTGGCCCGGCTTCATGTACGTCACCGGCGCAGGGGTCGCGTACGGGTAGACGTCCTGCTGGATCTTCCAAGTCTCGTTGTTGGGGCCCGGCACCGTGTACGTGACCGAGTACTTTGGTCCGAAGTTGCCCTTGGGACGGGCGTCGAGCATCGGATCGGGCTGCCGGGCGAACACGGCCGGGAAGAAGCCGGCGTGCTCGGCAAGGTTCATCGTCGGGCTGCCAGGGGCGCAGCAGCCCGTAATCGTCAGATTGCCGCCGCCGCCGACGCCGGGCCCGCTGATCGAGGCCTCGGACGGTCCCTTGCCGAGCGCGGCCGCGGGCACGGCGAGAGCAGCGACTGAGAGGATGAGGAAGACGCGCTTCATCGTCGGGCTCCTTTCGAGGTGCGAATGTCTTCTCTACACCGCTCCGCGGCGGCGCGTTCCCGCGCTACGCGCCGGCCGCGGCGGGCGAGCGGACGAGCGCCTGCTCGAGATCCTCGATCAGATCCCCGGCGGACTCGATCCCGACGGAGAGCCGCACGAGGTTTCTGGGTGCCGCGAACGGCGCATCCGCCGTAGACGCGTGAGTCATGCGGGCCGGATGCTCGATCATGCTCTCCACGCCGCCGAGGCTCTCCGCGAGCTGCCAGATCTTCGTGCGGGCGACGAGCTCGACCGCCGCCTCTTCCGACTCGACGAGGAACGAGATCATCCCGCCGAAGTCGTCCATCTGCCGCTTCGCGATCTCGTGACCCGGGTGGCCGGGCAGGCCTGGGTAGAGAACCGTTTCGACAGCCTCGTGGGTCGCGAGGTAGTCGGCGATCTGTCTCGCATTCTCCGAGTGCCGGCGCATCCTGACGGCGAGCGTCTTCAAGCCCCTCAGCACGAGCCAGCAGTCGAACGGGCCCGGGACGGCGCCGAGCGACTTCTGCAGGAAGTAGAGCCTTTCCGCGACGGTGGGATCGTTCGTCGCGACGAATCCCCCGACGACATCGGAGTGGCCGCCGAGGTACTTCGTCGTCGAGTGTAAGACGACGTCGGCGCCCAGTTCGAGCGGCCGCTGTAGGTACGGCGTCGCGAAGGTGTTGTCGACGACGACCATCGCGCCTGCGTCGTGCGCGGCCTCGACGGCTACTTGGAGGTCGATGATGTTTAGCAGCGGGTTCGTCGGCGACTCGAGCCAGACGATCCGTGTGCGCTCGTCGAGGTGCTCGCGGAGCGATTCGTTGATCGTGTCTGCGCCGACGAACTCGAACTCATATCCCTTGGGCTCGTAGATCTGCGTGAAGAGCCGGTAGACGCCGCCGTAGACATCGTTGACGCACACGACCCGGTCGCTTGGCTGGACGAGGTGCATCAACGTCGTGACGGCGCCCATCCCCGAGCTGTAGGCAGCACCGTGTTCCCCACCCTCGAGCGAAGCCAGGCAAAGTTGCAGCGCCGTGCGCGTCGGGTTCGCGACCCGCGCGTAGTCGTAGCCCTTGTGGACGCCGACGGCGTCCTGGACGAACGTGGACGTCTGGTAGATCGGGACCGTCATCGACCCCGTTGCCGGATCGGGCTCCTGTCCTTCGTGGATCGCTCGCGTCTCGAAGTCCACGGTTTTGATGCTACCCACGGAGGACGGCGCGGACGACCGCGAGATCTTTCCAAGACCACGTCGTCTCGGCCGCAAATCCCGTCTCGGAGAGCCACTCCAGCTGGTCGGCGAGCCGGTCCGGCTTGTCGAAGCCGGGGGTGGTCGGCGTGACCGCGTCCTCGTCCCGGTCGGGCACGATGACGTCGGCGAGGACGAACCGCCCACCGGGTCGAAGCACCGATGCAATGCGGCGGAAGAGGTCATGCTTCTCCTCCGCCTCGAGGTGGTGGACGACGAGGCACGAGACGACGAGGTCGAACGGTCCTTCCGGCAGGGGATCTTCGAGGCGCGAGACGCGGAGGTCGCCCTCAAGGTCGGCGGCGGCGAGCATTGCCTCGCTCTCGTCGATCCCGACGAGCCGCGCCTTCGGGTGGCGGGCGAGGACGCGCCTCGCGGTTTCGCCCGTTCCGACGCCAAGCTCGAGGACGTCCCGTACGGCGCCGCCTTCGGTCGCCCGCGCCGTCTCGTCTTGGAGCTCTTCGAAGACCGGAATGTCCGCCTGCATGTTGGCGAAGTACGTGCTGGGATCGAAATGGAACTGGCTCATGCGGTGATCTCCTTCGCGCCAATGAAGCGCGCGAGGCTCTTGAGCGGCCGGTCGAGGGAGACGGGGCGCACGCCGTCTTCCCACCAGACGTTGTTCACCCGCAGCACGCCCTCCTTTCGGTCGAAAACGGGCTCGATCCGCCCGACCAGCCGCTGCCCGCGCAGGATCGGCAACACGTAGTAGCCGAACTCGCGCTTCGCTAGGGGCACATACATCTCGAGCCGGTAGCGAAACCCCCAGAGCACCTCGGCTCGATCACGGTCGTGCACGAGGCGGTCGAAGGGGGAGAGGAACGTCACCCGGTTCCCGACCAGCCCGTCCGCCGCCTCCGGATGCGCGACGAGCCGCCCGCGTTCGAGCTTCACCCCGAGCGCGCGGAAGCGCTGCTCGGCGAGGACGCGGCGTGCTTCGGCCAGCGGCACCGTCTCCGTCTCGGGGTACCAACGCTCCGCGAGATCCCAGAGCCGCTGCCCGCCACGCCGGCCGGCGACGGCGATCAGGCCGCGGCGGTGCAGGAGCTCCAGCATCCACGTCAGCTGGGCGCGCGTCCCCCACCAGACGTAGCGCTCGTCGGCCCGCGCAGCGGCGTGCTCGAGGTCGCGCGAGAGCAACGGGCCCCGTCGGTCGAGCTCACGGAGCACATACCTCCGTAGTGCCACTTGCTCTTTCATGAACTCCTTCGCCCAGCGCTGCCACTTGTAGCGGCCCCAGGGCTCGCGCATCCGCGACCGGATGAAGGGCAGGAGTTCGATCGGCCAGATGAACGCGTTCCACTCGAAAAGCATCTTCTCCCACAGGAGCCGGTCCAGTTCGCTCCGGTCAAAAGGGCCGAGGCGGCTCCACAGGACGAGATGCTGGGGCGGGGCGACGACGGAGATGGGATCGATCTGGAGAAAACCGAGCTGCCGGACCGTCGAGAGCACATCACTCGCGGCCCCGTTGAGGAGCTGAGCGCGCACGGCGATCCGCCGTGCCTGTGCGAGGCTGAGATCCTTGGAACTCACCGCGTTCGTACTTTCGCAACTGCCACCGCCCCGGGCGCGGGTGCTTGAGGTCGGGTGTGGGCAGGGCGGGCTGGCTCGGGCGCTGGACCTGGAAGGCTACGAGGTCGTCGCGATCGATCCGGAGGCGCCCGAAGGCCGGATCTTCCGGCAGACGACGATCGAGGCTCTCAACGAGCCAGGGCCGTTCGACGCCGTCGTCGCGAGCCTGTCCCTGCACCACGTCCACGACCTTGGCGGCGCGCTCGACAAGCTCGTCCGCGTACTCCGAGGGCCGTTGATCCTCAACGAGCACGCGTGGGACCGGCTCGAGCCGATGACGCCCGAGTGGGCCGACGAGCACACCGGCCTCCACGGCTACACGACGATGCGCCCCGAGCTCGATGCACGCTTCGAGGAGCGCTTCTTCGAGTGGCGCCCGTATCCCGTCGACGGGAAGGAGGTCCCGGGCCTCGGCTTCCGCTACGTCGGCGTTCCGAGATGACGCCAGGGGCCGGCTGCCTCTTCCTTGTTCGGCAGCCCGCTCTCCTCGACGGAGCGAATCATCTCGTCGGCGTCGAACGGGATGCGCCGGAACTCGACGCCGATTCCCCCGTCGTCGACCGTGAGGATCGCGTACTCGGCGTAGACGTCGGCACGCATCGGCCCCGATTGGAGGTGATCGACGGAAACTCCGACACTCCCGGGATTGACGTAGTACGAGTCGCCGAGGCGCCGCGCCCACTGCTGGTGCGCGTGACCGCCGGCGAAGACCGTTGCGTCGAGTCCGTCGAACGGAGCACGGAAGGCGTCCTCCTCCATCCAGGGACCGACAAGTTCGTCCCGCGAACGGGGCGTGGCATGAAAGGCGAGCAGTGTACGGCCGCCGCCGAGGTCGATTTCCACCGTCGACGGGAAGCTGCGGTGGAAGTCCAGCAGCTCCTCCGAGAGCTGCGACTGCGACCACTTCGCGCTCTCGATCTGCTCGTCCGTGACCGCTTCCACTCCCGGATCGAGCGTGAGCAGGAAATCGTCCGAATTGCCCATGACCGCCGGCCAGCCGAGCTCGCGCAGGCGTTCGAGACACTCCGCCGGATCCGGTCCGCCCTGAGCGTGGTCGCCCAGGCAGATGCCGGTGTCGACGTCCTGGCGCGCGAGGTCGGCCAGCATCGCGCGGAAGGCAACTCCGTTCCCGTGGACGTCTGAGATGAGCGCGACGCGCATCTAATGCCCCTCCAGGCAATGCCCGCCTGCTTCCGGCCCGCGATCAGACTGCGTGCGCGCCTCTCGGCGCGCGCGCACGTCGCCAGAGGCCACCCTCGTCGTCACCAAGGTCATCAGACCTTGGCTCCTCCGAGTGCGCGCTCTGGCTTGGTGCTCGCGACCCGGAAGCGAGGCAGCATCACCTGAAGAGGCATTAGCGGTTGTGCGCGAGGAACTCGAGCAGGTCGGTGCGGGTGAGCACGCCGACCGGACGCCCGTCCCGTGCGACAACCACCGCGTTCGTTCGTCCGCTCAGCGTCGAGAAGACTTCGTCGAGCGGCTCCTCCGCGTCGATCGCGGCGAGCGGCGGCTGCATCGCGGCGGCGACGTCCTCGTGGAGCGCGTCGGAGTTCTTGAACACGCGGTCGAGGAGATCGCGGTCGTGCAGGGATCCGATCACGTCGGCGAGCGAATCCACCTCGCCGTCGCGGATCACCGGCAGCTGCGAGATCGAGTAGCGCTGCATCAGGTCGATCGCCTCGCCGACCTTCTGGCGCGAGCTGATCGTGACGAGGTCGGGGATATCCGGCTCTTCGGAACGCTTCGAGCTCAGCACTTGCTCGACGGTCGGCACGGGTGCCCGCCGCTCGAGGAAGCCGTGGTCGAGCATCCAGTTGTCGTCGTAGAACTTCGAGAGATAGTTGCGGCCGCTGTCGGGGATCATGGTCAGGATGCGCGCGCCGCCGTCGAGCCGCTTCGCGAGCTCGAGTGACGCCCAGACGGATGTACCGCCGGAGCCGCCGGCGAGGATGCCTTCCTCACGCGCGAGGCGTCTGGCCATGAGGAACGAGTCTCGGTCGGACACGCGGATCCACTCGTCGACGATGTCGCGGGCCATCGTCTCCGGCCAGGTGTCCTTGCCGATGCCCTCGACCAGGTAGGGATGCACGTCGCTTTCCTCTGTCGCGGTGTAGACCGAGCCTTCCGGATCGGCGCCGACGATGAGGATGTTCGGGTGACGTTCCTTCAGGTAGCGGCCGGCGCCCGAGATTGTTCCGCCGGTTCCG
>Ga0126306_10002445_pt1 | contig 10462 bp, 5 predicted proteins | sample Plot27_FD_92592 | JGI IMG/M metagenome (GOLD analysis project Ga0126306, IMG submission 92592) | Serpentine soil microbial communities from UC McLaughlin Reserve, CA, USA - Plot27 | ecosystem: Environmental > Terrestrial > Soil > Grasslands | place: USA: UC McLaughlin Reserve, Lake County... | reverse complement strand
TTCGGCAAGGTCGGCTACGCCGCGAACATCATCGAGCCGGCCGGCGCCATCGGCGTCCGCGGCACCAACCCGGACCCGTGGACCCGGCGCAGGCTGCGCACCGGCGTCCTCGTGCAAGGTGGCAACGGCGGCCTCCGGAACAACTTCGAGCTGTTCGTGCGGCAGGGCCTCACGCTGGAGCACTGGTTTCGGGACAACGCCGACTCCAAGCTGCCGTGGCACCGGGTCGGCGTGGTCCGCTCCGCCGACGTCTGGCGGGACACCTTCCACGACGACGCGCTGGACTGCCCCGCGGTCGTGCAGAGCACCTTCAACCGCGACTACGAGCTGGTCTACCGCTCCAACTACGGCCGGCTCCGCCATGTCTACTTCGACCAGGCGTCACGCTGGTGGAACGACGCCACGCTGCTCGGGCCGACCAACCCGGTGGGCATCCCCGGCTTCGTGCAGAGCAACCGGGGCGCGCCCGGCGACTTCGAGGTCGTCGTGGTCACCGCCGACGGGAAGGCCGAGCACTGGACGAAGCACAACAGCGCTCCGTGGACCCGCCCGGCCGGGGAGTGGTACTTCCAGCAGCGGTTCGGGCTCGACCTCGCCCACGGCGGGCCTGCACTGGTCCAGAGCCGGCTCGGGGTCACCGGTGTGCCGGAGAACGGCCAGGGCGAGTTGCACTTCGTCGCGACCACCGGCGCCGGGCGGCTGCAGCACTACGCCCGGAGCGGGGCCGGCTGGCAGCTGCTGGGCAGTTTCGGCCAGAACGTCACCAGCGCGCCCTGCCTGATCGAGGGCACCTACGGTGCCGGCAACGAGGTCAACGTCGGCAACTTCGAGCTGTGCGTGGCGGTGGCCGGCGGGCAGATCGAGCACTGGTGGCGGCACAACGCCAGCGCGTCGGCGTGGACCCGGTCCGCGGTGTTCGGATCGGCGGTGAACCGGGTCGTCGCGCTGCTGCAGGGCAGCTACGCCACGAACCTGGAGCTGATCGCAGAGCTGACCAACGGCACCTACCAGCACTACTGGCGCGATGGCGGCGGTTGGCACGCCGGCGTCGTGATCATCTGAGCACCGCTGGCGGGCGGCCCGGCGAGGAGGGGCGCCGGGCCGCCCAGGGTCACGACCCCGCGAGTGTCGGAATTTTGCGCCTCTGGAACCGCTCCCAGGGCGCAAAATTCCGACACTGGAGGAGCGGAAGGGGCGGACCGCGGGCACTAGCCGAGGCGACCGCGGGCACTAGCCGCTGACGGTGGTGAACTCCGGCGCCGGCTCGGTCGCGGAGGTGAGCACCAGCTCGACACCGGCCCCCTCCAGCGCCGCCGCGATGTCCTCCGGCGGCGCCAGCTCGGTCACCAGCACGGAGACCTCGGCCAGGTCGCAGATATGCACGAAGGCGTTGCGGGCGAACTTCGACGAGTCGGCGACCACGATCACCCGGGACGCCGACTCGATCCTCTGCCACATCATCTGTGCCTCGGCCAGGTTCGAGGTGGAGAGCCCGTTGTCCGCCGAGATACCGCCGACGCCGATGATCGCCACGTCGGCGCTGATCCCCTGGGTACCGGGGAACGCCACCGGCCCGATCGTCACCATCGACGACGTCCTCAAGGCACTCCCGGCAGAGTGGTACCGCGGCTGGCACGCCGAGGACTGACTACGCCGGTGGCCGGAGGCGAGCGGTCGGCAGGGCCGCCCTCCGGCCACCGCGGTGCCGTCCGTGCGGCGTGGGGGAGCGCTACCCGGCGAGCTGCGCGGCGACCACGCGGTTGCGGCCGCTCTGCTTCGCCTCGTACAGCGCGCCGTCAGCCCTGGCGAGCAGCTGGCTGAGGTCCTGGTCGCCACTGTCCACAGCGGCCACTCCGACGCTCATCGTCACCACGAGAGGGCCGGCCTCGGTGATCACCGGCTCCCGGCACACCACCTCGCGGAGCCGTTCGCCGAGCGCGGTCGCGGACGAGCCGGTCTCCGGCGTCACGAGCGCGAACTCCTCGCCGCCGTAGCGGCCAAGCACGTCGCTGTCGCGTGCAGCGCCGCGCAGCCGGGCGGCGACCACCCGGATCACCTCGTCGCCGACCGGATGGCCGTAGGAGTCGTTGATCCACTTGAAGTGGTCGACGTCCATCATGATCGCGGCGAACGGCCGCTTGTACCGCTTCGTGATCCGGGCCTGCTTCCGCGCCTCGGACAGGAAGTAGCTGCGGTTGAACAGCCCGGTGAGCCCGTCGAACGTCGCGAGCCGCTGCACCTGGCTGAACAGCCGGGCGTTCTCGTACGCGGTCATGCCCTGGCCGGCCAGCGCCGCGGCCACCTCGACCTGCTCCTCGCGGATCCCGTCGCCGTGGTCGGTGCCGACCAGGAGGACGCCGTACGGGTCGCCGCGTTCGGCGACCGGGATGGCCAGCCAGCTCCGCGGCGACGCGAGCAGCGCACGGAACGGCGTCGGCTCGCCGTCCGCGACGGTCTGAGCCCTCGGTCCGTCGAGGTCGAGCAGCACGACCGGTGGCGGGTCGAGCACGGTGCCTACCGCGGCCGCCGCGCCGTGCGAGGCCGTCACCACCAGGCTGTCGCCGCCGGCCCGGGTGAGCAGCACCGCCGCGTCGCCGGCCAGCGTCCGGGTGAGCGCGGCCAGCAGCCGGCGCATCACCTCGTCGGGGTCGAGCGTGGCGCTCTGCTCGGCCATCGCCGCGCGCAGCGTCTCGGCGACGTCGCGCTGCCTGCGCGCGCCCTGCGCGGCCGCGGCGAGCTGCGCCGCGTGGGCGGTCTCCAGCGACACCGCGATGTGATTGGTGATCGCCATCAGGATGTCGACGTCGTCGGTCGTGAACATCCCCTTGGCAACCCGGCTGTCCAGGTAGACGATGCCGAGCAGCCGCTTGCCGAACAGCAGCGGCGCGATCATGATGCTGCGCAGGCCGTGGATCTGGGCGCTGCGCGATCCGAGCGCCACGCCCTCCTCGCTGCCGGTGACGACCAGCGCCTGCCGGGTGTGCCTTACCCGACCGACCAATGTGGAGCTGTAGCCGGTCAGCTCGCCGATGTCGTTGCCGTCGCCGTCGCGACCGAGGTGCGGCACCAGCTGGTCGAGGTCGGCGTCGATCAGGAACAGGTAGGCCCGCTCGGCGCCGAGGATGCGTACGGTCTCATCCAGCGCGACCCTGGCCAGCTTCCGTGGGTCGAGCACGGTCGCCGCGACGAGGCTGACCTGCTGCAACGCCGCCAGCCGGCGCCGGTTCAGGGCGTCGCGGGTGGTCGTGGCGCCGACCCGGGGTGCTTCCACGGTCGTGACGAGGGGCATGTCCACAGTAGACCGAACTGGCTTCTCGGTGATCCCGAACTCGCTACGCACCCAACCGGCCCGGTGTGGCCACTGCTGCTTCTCGGCCAGCTCCAGGGCGTACCGCGCCTGCTGCTCCGCCCGCACCGGCTCGCCGAGCGCACGCAGCGCCCGGGCCCGCACCCGGGCCGCCTCGTACCCGATGAGCGGCACGTCGAGCCGCAGCACCTGGAGCTCGGCGGTGACCAGCTCGTGCAGCGCCTCATCCGGGCGACCGGCGAGCACGGCCAGGTCAGCGCTGACGACCCCGTGGTGGGCGCGGAGGATGCGGGTGGTGGCGCCCCGCCCGAGTTGCGCGACCGCCCGCTCGGCGGCGCGGATCAGAGTGGCGCGGTGCTCCCGCCGTGCTCGGTGGCACTGCTCGAGCCGCCCGTACGCCTGGTAGACGTAGTACAGGCGCTGGGTGTGCAGCAGATCGGTGGGGCTCAGCCCGAGCTGCCCGAAGTCCGTGATCAGCTCCTCGAACGGCTGGCCCAGCTCGCCCTCCTCGACCATGGCCACCAGGCTGGCGCCGAACAGGTTGATCAGTTGGGTGCGGTTGTCCGGATTGAGGGTCAAGTACCGGCGGAGTGCGTCGAGTCGGGCCGCCGCTTCGTCCGGTCGGCCGAACTGAGCCGGTATGCCGGCCGCTACGGCTCCGAAACCGGCGCCCTCGGCCTCGGCGCCGGCGTCCAGCCGTGCCTTACCCCGCGCGTACCAGCGCTCCGCTTCGCGGGTGCCGCCGCACTGCAGCAGCCGGGCGCACTCACCGGAGACGCTGGTGAGGTAGTCACCCAGCTCCAGCCACCGCTCATGCTCGATGAGCGCCCGCACCCACGTCTCGCCGTCGTCCTCGCCGCTGAGGAACATGGCCGCGCCGCGTTTCCAGTCGATGTGCGCGATGATCACGGGGTCGTTCAGTTCGGCGGCGACGACCGCGGCCCGGTCGAAGATCCGGCGTGCCAGCCGGTGCCGGCCGGTGAGCGCGGCCACGATGCCGAAGCCCGACATGTGCCGGCTGTACTCGATGCCGGGGCCGAGCCGGTTGATGAGGTACAGCGAACGGAACCCCATGATCGCGCGCATCCGCACGTTCATGCGGAGCGTGGAGGCGTACGCGCCGATGTCGTAGAAGTCTGCCTGGAGCCGGTAACGCTCGCGGCGCCGGCCCTGGACCGTGCCGAAACCGAGCTTGGTGAAGCCGATCGCCAGACCGACGTAGAAGGACACCAGCGTCGTGATCAGGAGCACCAGCCGCATGCGCGGCAGCGGCCGGCCCAACTCGGCCAGCCCGCGCCGAGCGGTGTCGAACGCGCGCCCGGGGTCCCAGCCGCTCAGGTGCACCCGGGCGATCTGCTCGAGCACCGCGGCCCGCCGCAGCCGGTCCGGTTCGATCGCCAGGGCACGATCGAGGTGTTCCAGAGCCTCGGCGAACCGGCCGGTACGGCTGCAGCTCACCCCCAGCGCCAGGTAGAGGTCGGCGCCCGGTGTCAGGCCGGTGGCCGTCGCGGCCGCCGCGGCGCCCTCCAGGAACGCCGCTGCTTCCGCCGGCGCATGCTCGGCCAACGCGAGCCGGCCGGCGGCCAGGCCGCTGGCGTACACCTTCCCCGGCGTCCGGTCGGCTTCGCCCAGCGCGTAGTGCCGCGCCGTCGCGTACACATACTGCGGGGCGTCCGGTTCGGCGGCCTCCAGCACCTCGGCGATGCGTTGGTGCAGCCGGCGTAGTGCCGTCGGGTTGAGCTGGGCCAGCAGCGCCTCCCGGACGCGGTCGTGCAGGAACCGGTACGCGCCGCCGGACGCGGCCACCAGCCGGCGGGCCTCCGCTTCAGCCAGCGCGTGCCGGCCCCGTTTGGCATCGACGTCGCAGATCCGTGCGACCAGATCCGCGGGGAACCGGCGGCCGGTCGCTGCCCCGGCGGCTAGCAAGCGCCGGCTCTCCGGCCCCAGCTGCGCGATCCGCTGGAGCACCAGATCGAGCGCATCACCGGAGAGCTCCAGCAGCTCCAACCCGGCCAGGTCGAGCCGCCAGCCACCCCAGGACGGGGTGATCAGGCCGGCGTCGATGACCGCACGGACGTACTCCACCACCGTGAACGGGTTGCCACCCACCCGCGCCACGAGCTCGTCGATCACGGTGTCGGCGACCTGGACGCCGCCCAGGTGCAGCGCGACCAGGTCGGCGACCGCGTCCTCGTCCAGCGGGGCCAGCGGAAGCCGGGTGTCCAGAGTGGAACCCATGTCCGCGGCGAACTGACCGAGTGCCGGCAGGTTCTCGCCGTCGTCCCGGCCGGTGGCGATGATCAGCAGCTGGGCGCCGGCCAGCTGGGTGGCCACCTGCTGGAGCACCCGCCGGGTGGGGCCGTCGAGCCACTGCACGTCGTCGATGTGGAGCACCGCGCCGCCGCTCTCCTCGGCGAGGTCGACCAGGAACGCGGCCACGGCGTTGGTGAACTGCTCGTGACGGTCCTTCTCGCCAAGGTCCGGTGCCTGCACCAGCATCCCGAGCATCGGTGAGAGCGCCCGCAACAGCGGCCCACCGCGACCCGCCGCGCGCCGCAGCCGGGCGACCGCCAGCTCGCGCTCGTCCGGCGGCAGCTCGTGCACCGCCCGGAGGTACCGTTCCACGGCGGCGCGCAGCGGCGCCAGCGGAACCGGGTCGTCCGGCACGCACTTGCCGTAGAGGAGTAGGTCGCCGTCGGTGGCCACCGCGGTGGTGATCTCCCGGACCAGCCGGCTCTTGCCGACGCCGGCCGGACCCTGGACCAGGGCGCATCCGCCGCGGCCATCCCGCGCCTCCAGCCAACGGCTCGCCAGGTCCACTACCTGCTGGCCCCGGCCGACCAGCACATCGGTCACGGCCGGCCGCACGTCGATGGCGCCGACGTCGAACACGGCCCAGGGTTGCGCGCTGAGCCGCTCCAGATCGGCGAGGAGGCTCTCGCCGCTCTGGTAGCGGTCGTCCGGGTCCTTCGCCATCAGCTTGGCCAGGATCGCGGCGAGCGTCGGCGACAGCTCAGGGCGGAGCGCCCGGGGATCCGGCACCGGCGCGGTGGCGTGCTGGCGGATCAGCTCACCCGCGTCGAGTGAGTGGTACGGCGTCTGCCCGGTGACGCACTCGAACAGCACCACGCCGAGTGCGTACAAGTCGGACCGCGCGTCGACCGGCCGCTTCAGCATCCCGCTCTGTTCCGGTGCGGCGTAGAGCAGGGTGCCGGCGACGCGGTCGTTCTGGTCACCGCCGCGGGTGGCCAGGCCGAAGTCGATGAGGCGCGCGGAGCCGTCCGTGCCGACGATCACGTTGTCGGGCTTCACGTCGCGGTGCACCAGCCCGGCCCGGTGGGCCGCGGCCAGCGGGCCGACGACGTCGATCGCCAGCCGTAGCGCGGTGCCCTCATCGAGGGGGCCGCCGCGCAAGGTCTGCGACAGCGGTCTCCCGTCGATGTACTCGAGGACCAGGTAAGGGCCGGCGTCCGCCTGGCCCACCTCGAGGATCCGGGGCAGCAGCGGGTGTCCGACGCAGCCGAGCAGCGCGGCCTCCCGCCGGACGGCGGCCAGCGTCTCCTCGTTCTCCGCACTGGCGGTCAGCAGCTTGAGCGCGTAGTCCCTGCCTCGCCGGCTGACGCGGTAGACGACAGTCTCGGCGCCACGTCCGAGCTCGGAGACCACCTCGAATCCACGGAAGGCGGCGGGCTTCGCCTCGAAGATCGCGGTCACCGTGCCCTTCGTGTGCGCCTGTCCCCAGGACGTTACGCCCAGCCCCCGTCAAACACCGCCGACCCCCACCCTGAAATGATAGGCAGCTACCCGGTGCTGGTCACGTGTAACGCAGCGGAGTTCCGCTGGCCGGACGTGGCCGAGCACATCTAGAGCCAGCCGTTGCGACGGAACAGCCGGTACAGCACGACGCAGAAGCTCGCGATGAACCCGACGACCATGAAGTAGCCGTACTTCCACCGTAGCTCGGGCATGTTGTTGAAGTTCATGCCGTAGATCCCGGCTACCGCGGTGGGCACCAGCGCGATCGCCGCCCAGGCCGAGATCTTGCGCATGTCCTCGTTCTGCCGCACCGCGATCTCGTTCTGCCGGACAGCGATCCGGCTCTGCCGCACACTCACCCTTGCCAGGTCGGCCTGCAGCACGTCGGAGAGCAGCCGGTCGTGGCCCTCGATGGCGTCCGCGGCGCGGAGCACGTGGTCGTGCACGTCCCGGAAGTAGGGCCCGGCGGCCTTGTCCACCACCGGCACAGCGCCGTTGGTGAGCCGCTGCAACGGGGTGGCCAGCGGCAGCACGGCCCGGCGGAACTCGGCGATCTCGCGTTTGAGCTTGTAGATCCGCTGGGCGTGGTCAGCCTTGTCGTCGTCGCTGAACACCTGGCTCTCGATCTCGTCGACGTCCTCGTTGATGTAGTCGATCGCCTCCTCGTAGCCGTCAACGACCAGGTCGGCGGCGCGGTAGAGGACCGCGGTGGGCCCGTGGCCGAGCAGCTCGGAGTCGGCTCGGTCGAGCTCGGTCCGCACCCGCCCGAGCGCCGTGCTCTCGCCGTGCCGGACCGTCACGACGAAGTTCGCGCCGAGGAAGATCGCGATCTCGGTGACGTCCACGACCTCCTCGTGATCGACGTAGCGCACCGGCTTGAGCACCACGAAGACCACGTCGTCATACACCTCGAGCTTCGGGCGCTGGTGCGCCTTCACCGCGTCCTCGACGGCCAGCGGGGGCAGGCCGAACTCTTCGGCGACCGTCGCGATGTCCTCCGCGGTGGGCTGCTGCAACCCGATCCAGACGAACCCGGAGGTGGCGCGGGCCGCCTTCCCGGCGTCGTGCAGCGGCACCCGGCCAGGCCGTCGTTGCCCATGCTCGTACACACCGCAGTCGCCGATCACCTTGTCGATCTCCCGCGCCTGCGCCTGGCTGGCGAGCTCGGTGGCCGCTGGCTCCGCTGGCGGGGTCGCTTCGTCCGTCGTCACGCAGCCTCCTCAGCTGTCCGATACCGCGCGCTGCCGAGGCCGTGGCCTCTCAGGTCCACCGTAGGTTGTCCCCTGCGTGACGACAACCTACGGTTGTCGCATGGGTGGTGTCTCGCTCGACGATGCCGTGGCGCACGTACACGACACCGCTGGCGCCGATCCCCTGGACCGGGTAGACGCGGCGATAGCGCTGGCGGCCGCGCTGACGGTCCGCGCCGACGCCGTGGTGCAGCATTTCGTGGCCGAGGCGCGCGGCGCCGGGTTCTCGTGGACCGACATCGGGGCCCGGTTGGGGATCTCGAAGCAGGCCGCCCGGAAGCGCTTCGCCGATCGCCCTCCGATGCCCGCGGTGGAGCCGGGGCTGTCGATGCGACCCCTGTCTGCCTGTATCGACCGCGCGCACGGGATCGCCCACGCCGACGGGTCGGCCGAGGTGGGCGCCCATCAGCTGCTCGCGGGGCTGCTGGCCGACGGGGTCGCGGCGGCGATCCTGGAGCGCCTCGGCGTCAGTGTCGATGCGGTGCGCTCGTCGGCAGCCCGGCTGTTCGGCCCGCCCCCTCCCGCATCGGCGGACCGACCTCCGGTGCTGTCGGCGGAGGCGGTGTTCGCCATCGACGCGGCGGCGCGCCAGGCAACCGCCGGCGGCCTGGACTCCGGCGGTGTGGGCACTGAGCACCTGCTCGCCGTGCTGGCCTTGGATCCGGGGTCGCGGGCCCGGCGGGTGCTGGCCGACCTGGGGGTCGACTTCGCCGCGATGAAGAAGGAACTCGACCGCTACCTCGACTGCGACCCCGCCCGGCCGCGCCCGCTCCGGCGGCCGCGTGCGCGCCGCGGTTCGGAGTGCTCGTTCTGCGGGGCCGCCGAGGCGCCCCGCCGACCGCTGGTCCGCGGCTCCGGTGTGGCGATCTGCGGCGCCTGCGCGGCCCGCGCCGCGGAGGCCGTCGACGCGCACGCGGCCCGGCAGCGGTAACTGGTGACCCCCGAAACGAGAGGAGAGAGCAGATGCCAGCCAAGGAACCGGTAGCCGAGCTGGACGCCCGGTACAGCGCCGACCATGCGTCGCCTACCGGGTGGGCGGACGCGCGCGAGCGCCTGGCGGCCGCGGAGGTGTACTGGCTGTCGACGGTGCGTCCCGACGGACGCCCGCACGTCACGCCGCTGTTGTCCGTCTGGCTGGACGACGCGCTGTACTTCTGCACGGGCCCGGACGAGCGCAAGGCCAGGAACCTCGCGGGCAACCCCCACTGCGTCCTCACGACCGGGAGCAGCGCCCTCAACGAGGGCCTCGACCTGGTGGTCGAAGGCGACGCCGTGAACGTGAGCGACGAGGCCGCACTGCGACGGATCGCCGATGCCTACGAGTCGAAGTACGGCGCCGATTGGCATTTCGACGTCCGCGACGGCGCCTTCTACGGCGACGGCGGCCGAGCCCTGGTGTACGAAGTCGCGCCCTCGACCGCATTCGGCTTCGGCAAGGGGGAGTACAGCCAGACCCGCTGGCGCTTCGACCGCGGGTGAGCGGGCTGCCGGCTCGGTACTCGCGCCAGCATCGGCCGGGGCACAGCAGGCGATATCAGACACCGGAACCACCGACCGTGGCCTCCGCGACGCCGACCGGCTCGCCGGCCGGTGCGGTCTGCGCGGTCTCGCCGCTGTGCCGCAGGAAGGCCGCCGTGGCGATCGCGAGACCGGCGAAGATGACGGCGCCGACGGCGCCGACCGCGTTCAGCCCGGTGGTGAACGCCGCGCGAGCGGACTCGAGCAGATCGGTGCCGACGCCGGCGGCCAGCTGCCCGGCCGTGGCCACCGCGGCGGCGATGCTCTCGCGGGCCAGCTCGGCGGCCTGCGCGGGCACGCTCGACGGGACGGTGTCGACGAGCTGGTTGCGATACACGAACGTGCCAAGGGTGCCCAGGGTCGCCACGCCCATCGCGACACCGAACTCGCCGCTGGTCTCCATGACCGACGCGGCCGATCCGGCCCTCTCCGGCGGGGCTGTGCGCATGACCAGGTTGGCGACCAACGGCATCGGCAGCGCGATACCGCCCGAGGCGAGGACGAGCCCGGTCACCAGCGTGCCCAGCCCGCCGACGCTGTCGACCTGGGTGTGCAGCAGTAACCCGAGCCCGGCGATCGCCAGACCGGCCGCCATGACGTACGCCGGGTTGATCTTGCGGGCGAGCGCCGG
>Ga0126306_10002444_pt1 | contig 10463 bp, 10 predicted proteins | sample Plot27_FD_92592 | JGI IMG/M metagenome (GOLD analysis project Ga0126306, IMG submission 92592) | Serpentine soil microbial communities from UC McLaughlin Reserve, CA, USA - Plot27 | ecosystem: Environmental > Terrestrial > Soil > Grasslands | place: USA: UC McLaughlin Reserve, Lake County... | reverse complement strand
TCGCCGACACGGCGGTTCGGGGTCCTCCACAGGCTGGTCCAGGGAGGGATGGGCGGCTCATCGGCCGGGAGCTCCTCCGCACCGTGGAACCGCTCCGAGGGCCGTTCGCTGGACCAGAACGGCCGGCGCCCGGCCCGGCGCCGGCGCACGTACCAGACGTGGCCCCCCGGTGTCACCGCTCGCCGCTCGCGCGCCACGGATCGCCGCCCGGACGGCCTCAGGGTCGGGCCGGCTCGGCCACGACCTCGTTGGCGAGGATGCCGATGCCCTCGACCTCGACCTCGACCCGGTCGCCGGGCTCGAGCGGGCCGACGCCGGCCGGGGTGCCGGTGAGGAGCACGTCGCCGGGCAGCAGGGTCATCACCCGGCTCACGAAGGCCAGCAGGTCGGCCACGCCGTGCTCCAGCTGGGAGGTGCGGGCCTGCTGCTTCACCTCGCCGTTGACCAGGGTGTGGATGGCCAGGTCACTCGAGTCCAGGTCGGTCTCGATCCAGGGGCCGAGCGGGCAGAAGCTGTCGAAGCCCTTGCCCCGCGTCCACTGGCCGTCGGAGCGTTGCAGGTCGCGCGCGGTGACGTCGTTGGCGCAGGTGAAGCCGAGCACGGCCTGGATGGCGTCGGCCGGCTCCAGGCGGCGGACCAGCTTGCCGACGACCACGGCCAGCTCGCCCTCGAAGTCGACCCGGCCCACCCCCTCGGGGCGCACGATCGGGTCGCCGGGGCCGACCACCGAGGTCGACGGCTTGAGGAACAGCACCGGCTCGGACGGGACCTCGTTGCCGAGCTCGCGGGCGTGCTCGGCGTAGTTGCGGCCGATGGCCACCACCTTGCTCGGCAGCACCGGGGCCAGCAGCCGGACCTCGGCGACCGGGAACCGCTGGCCGGTGTACTCGAAGGCGCCGAACGGGTGCGGCCCGATGGCGGCCACGGTCTCGTCCTCGTGAATGCCGAAGCCGACGTCACCCTGATGGCTGTAGCGGACGATGCGCATGGGTCAGGCCTGGAGGAGGAGGGCTTCAAGGGTCAGCCCGGTGCCGAAGGCGAGGGCGACGATCCACTGGCCGGGCTCGACCTCGCCGCTGGCCAGCAGCTGCTCGAGGATGAACAGGACGGTGGCCGATGAGCGGTTGCCGCCGTCGGCCAGGACCTCGCGGGAGCGGGCGACCTGGGCGTCGCCGAGCCCGAAGCGCCGCTGGACCCGGTCGATGATCTCGGGGCCGCCCGGGTGGACGGCCCAGTGGTCGACGTCGCGCTGCTCCAGGCCGTGCGGGCCCAGGAGGTCCTCCACCAGCCGGCCGACACCCCGCTCGACCAGGGCCGGGACCCGGGGCGAGAGCCACATCCGGAAGCCCTCGTCCTCGACCAGCCAGCCCATCCGCTCCTCGCTGCGGGGCACGGTCATGGTGGCCGAGCCGACGATGGCCGGTCCGCCGCCGTCCAGGCCGACCAGCGCGGCCCCCGCCCCGTCGCCGAACAGGGCCAGGTAGACCGCGTCCTCCCGGGTCCTCGGGGCCTGGGTGTGCAGGGTGCACAGCTCCACGCAGGTGACCAGCGCCCGGCGGCCCGAGGCGTCGGCCAGGGCGGCCGCCGTGCGCAGGGCCGGCAGGGCCGCGTAGCAGCCCATGTGGCCGATGGCCAGGCGCTGGACCCGGTCGCCGAGCCCGAGGTCGTCGGCCAGGTGGACGTCGAGCCCGGGGCCGCTGTAGCCGGTGCAGGAGACGGCCAGCAGGTCGCCCACCTCGGCGGCCGCGCCCGGCCCGGCCCGTTCCAGGGCCCGCCGGGCCGCCTCGGCCCCGAGCTTGCGGGCGGCCGGGGCGAACTCTCGCATCCGGTCGGCGGTGCTCCGCGGCCGGGCCGCGTACCAGGCCGGGTCGACGACCGAGGCGCGGCGCTCCACGCCGGAGTTGGCGAACACCTCGGCGAAGGCCGGGTCCCACCCGGGCTGGCCGGCGAAGAACGCCTCGACGATCTCCGACTGCTTGAACACGTAGTGGTCCGGCATGGCGGTGCCGAGGGCCTGGATGCGAGCGGTCATCCAACTGCCTTTCGGTAGTGCCCCAGGTAGGAGGCGCGGCGCCCGTTGCCGGTGGCGAAGCTGGGGATGTCGATGCGGCGGGTGAGCAGCCCGCGGGCGACGACCCCGGGGCCGATCCGGGGGGCCAGGCCGATGCGCTGGACCGGCTCCAGGCCGGCCCGGCGCAGCAGCCGGTCCAGCTCGGCCGGGCGGATGAAGAGCCGCCAGTCGTGAGTGCCCCTTGGCACGATGCGCAGCACCTGCTCCAGCCCGAACACGGCCGTGAACCACGCCCACGGGGTGCGGTTGATGGTGTCGAACAGGAAGCTGCCGCCGGGGGCGAGGACCCTGGCCAGCTCGGTCACGGCGGCCGGCAGGTCGGGCAGGTGCTCGAGCACGTCGGCGGCGACCACGGCGTCGAAGCTGCCGCCGGCGAACGGGAGCCGCTCCAGCCGGCCCTGGGCGGGACGAAACGGTGCGCCGACGGCCCGGCGGGCCACCCCCAGGCTGCCCAGCGAGCGGTCGATCCCGACCACGCCGGCCCCGGCCGCGGCCAGCTCGCGGGCCACCAGGCCGCCGCCGCAGCCGGCGTCCAGCACCAGCCGGCCGCCCAGGTCGCCGAGCTCCCGGAGGTAGAAGCCGACCCGCGGCTGGTTGATGGCATGGAGGATGGCCGCCGGCCCGTCCGGGTCCCACCACAGGTCGTCCATGCCCTCGTAGTACTCGTTGTCGATCGAGCAGCGCGCCGCCGCCACCGGCCGGGTCCGGTCGATGGTGAGCGCCGGCGCCCTCACCTCGGCCCGCCTTGGGCGCTGGCGGTCCCGAGCTCGACCCGGCCCAGCCACTGCAGGGTGGCGTCGTGGGAGGGGGGCAGGAGCAGGCCGGCGTTGGCGTCGCGCAGCAGCCGCTCCAGCGGGCCGGTGCGCAGGTAGCCGCTGCCGCCGGCCGTCCGCAGGGCCATGGTGCAGACCTCGAGGGCGGTCTGGCAGGTGAACAGCTTGGCCCCGGCCATGCGGCCGTAGTGGGCCACCGGGTCGGGGTCGGGCGGCCTGGCGACGGCGGCCAGCAGGGTCGCCCGGGCCGCGTCGAGGCGCATGCGCATCTCCCCCACCGCCTGCTGCACGCCCGGCAGCTCGGCCAGGGACTGCCCGAGGCCCTCGTTGCGGCGCTTGGGCAGGCCGTCGGCCACCTGCCGGAAGGCGGCCTCGGCGGCGCCCAGGAAGATGCTGGCGAACGACGGCCACGACCAGTGCGACCCGACCAGGAAGCTGACCGCCACCGGGAAGCCGACGGCGACCACGCACTCGGGCGGGATCTCGAGGTCGTCGATGGCCAGGGCGTGGCTGCCGGTGGCCCGCATGCCCATCGCCTTCCAGTCGCCAAGGACGCGGACGCCCCGCTCCGGCCGCGGGACCAGGAACCCGATCGGCTCCCGGCCGTCCTCGGTCTCGACCGCCGCCGACAGGAACAGGTGGGTGGCCCGCGGCCAGCCGGTGAAGAACGTCTTGGTCCCCGACAGGCGGTAGCCGCCGCCCGGCAGCGGGGTGGCCGTGCTGGCCTGGTACCACCAGTTCCCGCCCGACTGGGGCTCGGAGAACCCGCCGGCCAGGATGGCGCCCTCGGTCGCGACCTGCTTGAGGAACGGCTCCACCCGGTCCCGGAAGCCCTCGGCCAGCAGGCCGACCCCGTGCAGGTGCATGTTCACGGCCAGGGCGGTGGCCGGGTTGCCCTCGGCGAGCCGGCTCTGGGCGGCGACCAGGTCGAGGGCGCCCGCCCCCATGCCGCCGAGGTCGGCCGGGACGGTGATGGCCGTGTAGCCGGCCGCCACCATCTCGTCGAAGTCCTCGTGGCAGAACGCGTCGGCCTCGTCGTATCCGGCCGCCCTGGCGGCCAGGGCCGGGACCAGGCCCGCGGCCAGGTCGACGATCTCCTGGCGGGGCTCGGTGGAACGCGATGGATGCTGCATGGCTACTCCTGGGCACAGACGCTCGGGCCGTCTACCCCAACAGCCTTCCACGAACCTGCCGCAAACACGAACGGTGCCGGCCCGACTGCCGCAAGTGCCCAGCCCGATCTGGGCACCGCGAGCCTGCGGATCGGGCCCGAACCCCGATGCCGGGCGGCGCCCCGCCCGGCCAGGCTGGGCCTGCCCGGATCCCGTCGAACCCAGCGAGGCCAGCCATGCCGATCGACGCCAGCGCCGTCGCCGCCCGGGTGGCCGCGGCCACCCCGCCCGAGCGGGACCGGTTCGCCGACCTGCTGCGGGTGGCCAGCATCCTGGTCGTGGTCGCCGGGCATTGGCTGATGGCGGTGGTCGCCTGGCGCGACGGCCGGGTCGAGGGCGGCAACGCGCTCGCCCTGGTGCCAGGCCTGTGGCTGGCCACCTGGCTGCTCCAGGTGATGCCGCTGTTCTTCTTCGTCGGCGGCCTGGCCAACCTGGTCTCGGCCCGCCGGGGCGACGGCTGGACTGGGTTCGTCCACGGGCGGGCGGCCAGGCTGCTGCGGCCCACCCTGGCCTTCCTGGCCGTGTGGGCGGGAGCCGCCGCCGCCCTCGGGCTGGCCGGGGTGCCCGAGGCGGTCCTGCGCCCGGTGGCCAGGCTGGTCGTCCAGCCGCTCTGGTTCCTCGGCCTGTATCTGCTGGTGGTGGCCGTCGCCCCGGCGATGCTGCGGCTCCACCGGCGGTTCGGGCCGGCCGTGGTCCTGTGGCTGGGCCTGGCCGCCGCCGCGGCCGACATCGCCGGCCGGGTGCCCGGCCTGGACCGGGTCGGCGAGCTCAACTTCCTGCTGGTGTGGCTGTTCGCCCATCAGCTGGGGTTCCTGTACGCCGACGGGACCCTGGCCGGCTGGCCCCGGCGGGCCCACGCCGCCATGGCCGGCGGCGGCCTCGCCGCCCTGGCCGCCCTCACCGCCTCCGTGGCCTGGCCGCCGAGCATGGTCGGCCTCCCCGGGGACCGGGTCTCCAACATGAGCCCGCCCAGCCTCTGCATCGTCGCCCTCACCGTCTGGCTGGTCGGCCTGGCCATGCTGGTCAGGGCCCCGGTGACCCGCTGGCTGCGGCGCCCCCGGCCCTGGGCCCTGGTGGTGACCGCCGGCTCGGCCCTGATGACCCTGTTCCTCTGGCACCTGACCGCCCTCGTCCTGGCCGTCCTGGTCCTCCGCCCCCTCGGCCTGACCGAGCCGTCCCCCGGCACCGCCACCTGGTGGGCCCTGCGACCCCTGTGGGTGCTGGTCCCCGCGACCCTGCTGGTGCCGTTGGTGGCCCTGTTCGCCCGCTTCGAACGCCCCCGCCAGGCCCGCTCCGGCACGGGCACCGCGGTCCTCCGGACGGTTCTCGGAACGGCGGGGGCGGTCCTCGGGCTCCTCGGGGTTGCCGTTGGCGGGATCTGGCCGCTGCCCGGCACGGCCGCCGAGCTGGCCGGACTCCATCTCAGCGCGGGGGCTGGGCTGCTCTGCCTCGGGTTCGGGGCGGTGCTGCTGGGGCGCGGTAGGCTCGAGGGGTGAGCGAACGGCTGTTGCGGCTGCTCCAGGACGCGGCCACGGGATCGCCTCCGGCGGCGGACGGGTTGGTGGAGGTGTGGCCGGCCCCGGAGGGACCGGTCGATGCGGTGCTGGCGTTCACGGCTCACCATGTGGTGGCGGCCGGGGTCGACCCCGCCCTGGTGGCCGCGCGGCTGCCGGACGGGGACCTGGGGGCGCCGATGAGCCCGGGGTTCCTGGGGTGGCTCGGGGAACGGCTGGGAAGCGTGCCGGGCAGCCTGGACGTGGTCCTGGCCGCCGAGGGGGTGGGCGGCGACCCGCCGCTGGAGCTGCGGCCCGGGGCCGACCCGGACCGGCACCCGCGGTCGGCCCGGGCGCTGCGCTACCGCGGCGACCTTCAGGTCTGGACCGACCCCGGAGGGGCCGGGGTGCTGCTGCTGGGCCGGGGGCTGGCCGGGCGCCGGGAGGTGGCCTTCGAGGTCGACCCGGCCCGGCGCAACCGCGGGCTGGGCCGGCTGCTGGTCGCGGCCGCCCGCCACCTGGTCCCGCCCCGAGAGGTGCTGTTCGCCCAGGTCACGCCCGGCAACGCCGCCTCCCTGCGGGTGGTCGAGGCGGCCGGGTTCCGGCCCATCGGGGCCGAGGTCCTGTTCCACCGCGACGGTGCCGACCCGAGCTAGCCTCGCCCGGGTAATTCGCGTGCCGGGCCCGCCGGGGGCTGCTGCAATAGGGCCCATGGACGGCTTCCGACCCGAGACCTACGGCGACCGCATCGCCGACGTCTACGACGACCTGATGGTGGACCTGCCCGACCCGGCGGACTGCGTCGACCGGCTGGCCGAGCTGGCCGGGCCGGGCCCGGCGCTGGAGCTGGGGATCGGCACCGGCCGGGTCGCCCTGCCCCTGGCGGCCAGAGGGGTCGAGGTCCACGGGATCGACGCCTCGGCGGCCATGGTGGAGCGGCTGCGGGCCAAGCCGGGCGGTGAGGCCATCCCGGTGACCTTCGGGAACTTCGCCGACGTGCCCGTGGAGGGCAGGTACCCGCTCGTCTACGTGGTCTTCAACACCTTCTTCGCCCTGCTGACCCAGGAGGACCAGGTGCGCTGCTTCGCCGGGGTGGCCGGCCATCTGGCCCCGGGGGGCGCGTTCGCGCTCCAGGGGTTCGTGCCCGACCTGACCCTCCATCCGGGCGGCCAGAGCGTGCGGGCCACCCACCTGGGCCTCGACCACGCCCGGCTCGACCTGGCCAGGCACGACCCGGTGGCCCAGCGGGTCGACTTCCAGCACCTGCTCCTGACCGGCGACGGCATCCGGCTCCTGCCCGGGGTGGTCCGCTACGCCTGGCCGTCCGAGCTGGACCTGATGGCCCGGCTGGCCGGCCTGCGGCTCCGGGAGCGGTGGGGCGGCTGGCGCCGGGAGCCGTTCGGGGCCGGCAGCGGCCTGCACGTGTCGGTGTACGAGCATGCCGGGGTGGCCACCTCGTAGCATGAGCCGCATGGACGGTGCGCTGGAGCTGGACGACTGGCGGCGGCGGGTGGCGCTGCTGTACCTGACCGGGCCGACCGAGGGCGAGGAAGGGGCGGCGGCGTTCCGGCGGGGGCGGGACGAGCTGTTCCGCGACCACCCGCAGTCGGCGCTCGACGAGCGGCAGCGGCAGCGCTTCGGCGGGCTGCCCTGGTTCCCGTACGACCTTGCGGCCCGCGTCACGGCCGAGCTTGGGCCGCCGGCCGACGATGGCGAGCTGGCCGTGGACACCGGCGGCGAGGACGGCACCGTCCGCTACCGGCGGGTCGGGCGGCTGGCCACGCCCTTCGGCGACCTCACCCTGTTCTGGACCCTCGGCTACGGGGGCGGGCTGTTCCTCCCCTTCCGGGACGCGACCGCCGGGGAGGAGACGTACGGGGCCGGCCGCTACCTGACCGACACCATCAAGGGGACCTGGGGCCGGGGCCTGGACCACCGGGGCGACCGGGTGGTGCTGGACTTCAACTACGCCTACAACCCGTCGTGTGCCTACAACGCCCGCTGGGCGTGCCCGCTGGCCCCGCCCGAGAACCACCTCGAGGCGGCGGTCCGGGCCGGGGAGCTGGCCTACCCCGACCCGGTCTGATCCCATCCGCCCCGGCTGGGGCTACTCGAGCTCTCTGCCGAGCTGGTTGGCACACTCCTCCCGGGCGGCGGAGCCGACGGCGTCCTCCATGCAGCGCCCGAAGTTGTTGAAGTCGTTGACGTGGGTCGCGAACCAGGTGCCGATGCTGATGGTGAGGAAGACCCCGACCAGCAGGGCGATGCCGCCGGTGACGAGCCCGGCCACGGCCTGGCCGCGGTTGTCGGCCTCGCCGCGGTTGGCCCGCATGAGGCCGAGGATGCCGAACAGCACCGCCAGCAGGCCCAGGAACGCCCCGAGGGGCGAGAACAGCAGGAGCAGCACCAGCGTCAGGGCGACCACGCCGAGCACCAGCGCGGTCGTGCCCATGCCGTTGCGGCGGGGCCGGGTGGCCGGGTGGCCGGCGGTCGGGTAGCCGCCGGCCGGCGCCTGGCCGGCGGGCGGGTAGCCGCCGGGTGGGCCCTGACCGGGCTGGGGAGGGTACGGAGGACGGTCCGATGGGGTGTCAGTCATGGCGACCTCCCTGAAGGCGCTCGGGGCCGCCGCACACTACTCCCCCGGTGGCGCCAAGGGAACGGGCGACCCGGTTGGGGCCGGGGCCCGCTGGGCACCATAGGCCGGACGGGGAGGTGCCATGAGCGAGCTCGGCGTCAGGGACGTGTACGACCTCCAGCTGCGGGAGGTGTCGGGGATCTGCGAGCGGGCGGCCGGTGACGGGCGGCCCCGCCAGCTGCTGGCCATCGGCGACGACAGCCACCACCTGCTGGTCGGCGACCTGGAGCCGGAGGTGCCGGAGGAGTTCGCCCGCCACGACCTGGAGCCGCTGCTGGCCGGGGCCGGGGTGCGGCTGGGCCGGAGCTCGCAGTGGGAGGGGGTCGACACCGACGACACCGGGCGGGTGTTCGTGCTCCGCGAGGTCCCGGGCACGGTGTTCGTGTTCGACCCTGGGCTGGACCGGCTGCTGCACGTCCTGCACCTGACCGTGGAGGACGACCCGGGCGAGCAGGAGGCGTGGGACGCCGACGAGAACGCCCTCGGCGAGGGGCTGCTGCTGCTCCGCAACGGCCACCTGTTCGTGGTCAAGGAGGAGAAGCCGCGGCAGCTGCTCGAGTTCGGGCTGCCCGGCGAGCAGGCCCAGGGGCTCCACGGCGACCTGCTGGTCACCGACACCGGCCGCTTCCCCACCCCCGGCGAGCGCACGGCCACCTTCCACATGCTGTCCGCCTGGGACCTGGGCGGCGAGGCCCTTGAGCGGGTCGGCGACCTGAGCGACGTCACCGTCGGCCCCGACGGCCGGGTCTACCTGCTCAGCGACGAGTCCCGCTGCATCGCCCGGCTCCAGCCGACGGTCCCGCCCGAGAGCGGAACGGTGGCCGTCGACCGCATCTGGGGCCTCCCCGACCGCCTCCACCAGCCCGAGGGCCTGGTCATCACCCCCACCTGGGACGTGCTGATCGCCACCGACCACGAGGAGCAGCGCGAGAACCTGTTCCTGATGGACGGCCTCGACCCCTAGCCTCCGCCGAGGCGCCGTGAGGAACCGGTCAGCCGCCGGCGGTGAACTCCTCCATGGCCAGCAGGGGCCGGACGGCCCGCTCGACCGGTCCCCGGGTGAGGTAGCGCTGGAGTCGGTCGCCGGTGAGCTCGTTGCCGAGGGCGGCCATGACCATGCCCTGGTCCAGGGCCAGCCAGTAGCGGGAGACCTGGCCGTTGTCGACGTTGACGGCGTCGAAGAAGCCGCCCTCGCCGTAGGCGTCGAAGTCGCGGCGGAGCTTGGCCAGGTTGTCCAGGGCGGCCCGGCGGGCATAGGGCAGGGCCAGGAACGAGGCGTGCGGGGTCACCACCCCGTTGGTGTATTCCTCGGGGGGCGGCAGCGGCTGGGCGGGGCGGCAGTCGCCGAAGCCGTAGTCGACCAGGGTGTTGTCGTTGTTGGAGGCGTAGCCGTCGGGGTTGAGGCCGATGGCGTCGACCCCGTACTCGCGGTAGCCGCCCGAGGGGTTGTTGGAGGGCGAGAAGCCCCAGTAGCCGTAGCCGGCCTCCTCCAGGCCGTGCTCGACCTGGGCCCGCACGTACAGCGGGTGGTTGACGCCCCAGCTGCGCGGCCCCCAGCGGGCCTCGGGGACCAGCAGCGGCACCATCAGGGCCTCGAACATGCTCCCGCCCCAGCTGGGCACGATCTCCATGCCCCGGTAGCGGTAGTGGCCCTCGAACACCTCGACGCCCAGGTAGGTACGGGTGACGCCGGCCGGCTGCTGCTCCTGCCAGCCCCAGTCGCAGGTCGGCGGGAAGGTCCGGGACATTCGGAAGTAGTGGGTCGCCGGGACCTGGCCGAAGGCGATCCCGAGGTAGCTGGCGATCCGCGGTTCGGTGTTGAGCGAGCCGTAGTGGTGGCAGGTGTAGAGCACGTCGGGGACGTCGCCGCGGTAGTTGCCGGGGGTGGTGCACTGGGTGCCCGGCGGGTCGACCCAGAACCCGCCCCGGAGCAGACCGGCGGCCGGGTCGTAGTAGTAGCCGAAGTCCATCGGGTCGAGCAGGGCGCGGGCCTGGGTGCGGAGCTGCGGGACGGCATTGCTCACCATCAGCAGGGCCGCGGCCATCCAGCCGTTGTCGACCGAGGACAGGAACGGGTAGACGGGGCTGCCGTCCACCGGCCAGGTGGTCAGCTTGGCCCCGCTGGCCGGGTCGTACCAGTTGTAGAACATGCCGCTGGGCTGGTGGCGCTCCAGGCGGCCGACGGTGGCCAGGGTGGCCGCGATCCGCCGCCGGGCCTGGGACGGGGAGATGATCCCGGCGTCGCGGGCGGCCAGGGTGCTCCACAGGTAGGCGCCGACGTTGGTCGGCGAGGTGTAGCGGCTGCGCTCCCCGGCCGCG
>Ga0126306_10002441_pt1 | contig 10463 bp, 11 predicted proteins | sample Plot27_FD_92592 | JGI IMG/M metagenome (GOLD analysis project Ga0126306, IMG submission 92592) | Serpentine soil microbial communities from UC McLaughlin Reserve, CA, USA - Plot27 | ecosystem: Environmental > Terrestrial > Soil > Grasslands | place: USA: UC McLaughlin Reserve, Lake County... | reverse complement strand
GCGCTCGCCGACCCGGCGGTGCCGCGCGCGTTCCTGGCGGCCGCGCCCACGGCCAACACCGCATCGGGCGTCGGCGAATGACCGGCAGGCCCGCCGACGGCGGCTCCATGGTGCGCCGCATCGGCCCTCGCGAGTTCGACTTCGCACGCGAGGTCGCCGTGATGGCGATCGTGAACCGCACGCCCGACTCGTTCTACGACAAGGGCCGCACCGATGCGCTCGACGCGGCGGTCGCGGCCGCCCACCGGGCCATCGACGAGGGTGCCGACTGGATCGACGTCGGCGGCGCAAAGTTCGCGCCCGGGCCCGCCATCCCGGTGGGGGAGGAGATCGAGCGCGTCGTGCCGGTCGTCGCCGCACTCGCCGGCTCGGGCGCCGTCATCTCAGTCGACACGTTCCACCCCGGGGTCGCGCGGGCGGCGATGGAGGCCGGGGCGCACGTGGTGAACGACACGACCGGACTCCACGATCCCGTCATGGCCGATGTCGTCGCCGAGACCGGTGCCACGATCGTGGTCACCCACAGCCTCGCCGCACCGCGCACCCCGTATCCGTCACCGCGGTATGCCGACGTCGTCGCCGAGGTCACCGAGTTCCTCGGCGAGCGCACCGCGCTCGCCGAGGCGCGGGGCGTGGCGCATGAGCGCATCATCGTCGACCCGGGGCATGATCTCAACAAGCACACGCTGCACTCGCTCGAGCTCACGAGACGGCTCGGCGAGATCGCGGCGCTCGGCTATCCGACGCTCGTGGCGCTGTCGAACAAGGACTTCGTGGGGGAGAGCCTCGGCCGCCCCCGCGAGCAACGCGTGGAGGGCTCGATCGCGGCGGCCGTCTACTGCGTGCTGCAGGGGGCTCGCATCGTGCGGGTGCACAACGTGCGCGAGACCGTCGACGCCATGCGGATGATCGGCGCGATCGAGGGCTGGCGGGAGCCCGTGTTCCTGGAGCACAACCGATGAGCGAGGCGCGGGGGGCGACACTCGACCGCGGCATGCTGCTCGAGGCATACGCGCTGCCCGACCGCTCTCGACCGCGGGTGCGGATGAACTTCGTCTCGAGCCTCGACGGCGCGGTCACGGTGCGCGGGTCGAGCGGCGGTCTCGGCGACGCGAACGACCGGCTCGCGATGCAGGTGCTCCGGACGCTCGCGGATGTCGTGCTCGTCGGCGCGGGCACGGTGCGGGTCGAGGGCTACGGCGGCGTCCACGTGAGCGAGACGGATGCCTCGTGGCGACGCGAGCACGGCCTGGCCGAGCAGCCCCGGGTCGCGGTCGTCTCCTCGGCGCTTCACCTCGACCCGGGTCATCCGTTCTTCGCCGCCGCCGTCGTGCGGCCGATCGTCGTCACCCACGCGGCCGCACCCGTGGCTCGCCGTGCTGAGCTCGAGGAGGTCGCCGACGTGCTCGTGTGCGGCGACGCATCCGTCGACCTGGCTGCGATGCTCCGCGCGCTCGCCGAGCGGGGGCTCACCCAGGTGCTCTGCGAGGGCGGGCCGCACCTCTTCGGATCGCTCATCGAGGCCGACCTCGTGGACGAGCTGTGCTTGAGCCTCAGCCCCCTCCTCGTGGCGGGCACTGCCGGTCGAATCGTGCGCGGTGCCCCCGAGGGGCTGCGTCGCATGCATCTCGTGCACGCGATCCCTGCCGACGACCTGCTGCTGCTCAGGTATCGCCGGGTCTGACGGACTCAGGCCGCTGCGAGCGAGTGCGAGTCGAGGATCGTGTAGCTGTAGCCCTGCTCGGCGAGGAATCGCTGCCGGTTCTGCGCGAAGTCCTGGTCGACGGTGTCGCGCGCGACGAGCGTGTAGAAGTTCGCGGAGAGACCCGACTCCTTCGGACGCAGGAGGCGGCCGAGGCGCTGGGCCTCCTCCTGGCGCGATCCGAACGAGCCCGACACCTGGATCGCGACCGTCGCCTCGGGCAGGTCGACCGAGAAGTTCGCGACCTTCGAGACGACGAGCACGGGTGTCGTGCCCTCCCGGAACTCCTGGAAGAGGCGCTCGCGCTCGTCGACGGGCGTCGCCCCGGTCAGCTGCGGTGCGCCGAGCGCATCGGCGAGCTCGTCGATCTGGTCGAGGTACTGCCCGATCACGAGGATGCGCTCGCCGGCGTGCCGTTCGACGAGCTGCCTGACGACGCCGAGCTTCGCGGGCGCCGTCGCGGCGAGCCGGTAGCGCTCGTCATCGGCGGATGCCGCGTACGCGAGTCGCTCGCTCTGGGGCAGGTCGATGCGCACCTCGTAGCACGCCGCCGGGGAGATGAAGCCCTGGGCCTCGATCTCCTTCCACGGCGCATCGAACCGCTTGGGGCCGATGAGGGAGAACACGTCGCCCTCCCGGCCGTCCTCGCGCACCAACGTCGCCGTGAGGCCGAGCCGGCGTCGTGCCTGCAGCTCGGCCGTGAGCTTGAACACGGGCGCCGGCAGGAGGTGCACCTCGTCGTAGACGACGAGTCCCCAGTCGAGCGCGTCGAGCAGGGCCAGATGGGCGTACTCGCCCTTCCGCTTCGCGGTGAGGATCTGGTACGTCGCGATCGTGACGGGCTTCACCTCCTTCACCTGCCCGGAGTACTCGCCGATCTCGTCGGCGGTGAGCGACGTGCGCCGCAGGAGCTCGTCGCGCCACTGGCGCGCCGAGACGGTGTTCGTCACGAGAATGAGGGTCGTCGTCTTGGCCGTCGCCATCGCGCCCGCGCCGACGAGGGTCTTGCCCGCGCCGCAGGGCAGCACGACGACCCCCGAGCCGCCGTCGAAGAAGTTGTCGACCGCCTGCTGCTGGTAACCGCGGAGGTGCCAGTCGGAGAGGTCGAGCTCGATCGGATGCGGTGTGCCGGGGGTGTAGCCGGCGAGGTCTTCAGCCGGCCAGCCGAGCTTCACGAGCTCCTGCTTGAGCGCGCCGCGCGCCCACGCCGCGACGAGGAAGCTGTGCTCGTCGATGCGCTCGGTCAGGAGGGGCGAGATGCGCTTCGCGTTCGCGATCTCGGTCAGGACGGCCGTGTCGGAGCTGTGCAGGCGCAGCTCGCCGTCGTCGGTGCGATCCACCACGAGCCGGCCGTACCGGGCGACGGTCTCGCGCATGTCGACGGAGACCGACTGCGGCACGGGGAATTTCGCGTACCGCTCGAGCGTGCCGAGCATGTCTTCGGCGTCATGACCCGCCGCTCGCGCGTTCCAGAGGCCGAGGCGGGTGATGCGGTAGGTGTGCACGTGCTCGGGCGCGCGTTCGAGTTCCGCGAACACCGCGAGATCATGCCGTGCGTCCTCTGCAAGCGGGTGCGCGACCTCGAGGAGTACGGTTCGGTCGCTCTGCACGATGAGGGGGCCGTCTGACATAACGATCGAGTCTACGCCCGCTTCATCGGAGGACGGCCGGGTGGGCGCCCTCGGGTGTCATCGGGCAGGACCGGGCGACGCTCGGGCACCGTCACGCGCCGGCGGGAGCCGGGGCGACGGCGGCGATCGCCGACAGCGGCAGGGTGCGCTCGATGTCGGCCTTGCGGTCGCGTGCCCGCAACCGGCCGTTCGCGACGCTCGCCGGGGCGAGCAGGTAGTCGGCGGTGTCGCCACCGGGCATGCGCACGGTCACCGTGAGCGTCTCCTTCGCCCGCGCCGCCGCCTCGAGCTGGCGCGCGAGCCAGGCCTGCTCGGTCGCACCCTCGTCGCCCTCCTCGAGCACCCGATCGAGCAGCGCCGCGATGGGGTCGGTCTTCGGTGCGGGTGCCGGTGCGGGCGCGAGCCGGTGACGCTGCAGGCGGATGATCCGCTCCTCGGCGTCTTCGGCGGCGACGGGATACCTCGCGTCGGAGAGCGCCCAGAAGACGACCTCGGGCGGGAACCGCGAGAGCAGCCGGTGCGGACCCGTCTGGCGGAGGCCGAGCGAAGCGAGCGACTGGTCGACCGCGAGCGTGCGCACGAGCTGCGCGTCGTCGGAGCGGATGCTGGCGCGGGCCGGGGCATCCGCTTCGGCCGCCGCGGCGACCCGAACCGACCCGAACCGGGCCGCCGCCTCGCCGATGAGGTACGCGAGCGGCTGCGGGATGCCGGTGAGCGAGAGCCCGCGCAGGAACTCGAGGATCGACTCGGCCGTCTCGCCCGCCGCGAGTCCGCGATTGACGGATGCCGCGCTGACGCGGTACGTCGAGGCGAGATCGCGCGCCTCGACCTCGACGAAGCTGCGCAGCCGGGCGTCGAGGGCGGGCTCGAGCGGACCCGGCGAGACGATCGTGAGGTCGTGCTGGAGGTACACCCGGTCGACCTGGGGCGGGAAGTGCGTGGCGAGCTGCGCCGCGGCGCGGTCGAGGTCGCCGGCGAGCACCAGGCGACCCGCTTCGACGGGCTCGCCGGCGACGGCGAGGCCGAGCGCCTCGGCTTCGTCGATCAGCCGCTCGAGCCCCTCGTCGAGCCAGCGTCCGCCTGCGGGGTAGAACCAGCGCACGTCGTCGCGGAGCGTCGAGGCCGTGAGGGTCTCGCTCCGACGGGCGACGAGCTCGCGGAGCGCCGCCGGGATGCGGTCGCGCCAGCACTCGGCGAGCCGGCGCCAACGGCCGGATGCCGATTGCAGCGCCCATTCGGCTCCGAGGTCGGATTCGAGCCAGAACGCGCCATCGCGCACGACGAGTCCGGCTTCGTCTGCTCGGTGGAAGAGCCGGGGCAGCGACTCGAGCGGTGTGCCGCTCGCCTCGGCGAGCCGCTTCGAGTCGGGCAGGGCGAGGCCGCCCTTCGCGAGTTCGCGCGCGGGCTGGTTGCCGAGTTCGGAGAGGACCTCGGCGGTGGCCGCGACGGTCGCATAGGCGGATTCGGCCGCACGGCGCTCGAGGATGCTGCGGTCGACCTCGTCGCCCGTGATCAGGACGGGTGGGGCGGGCGCCGCGAGCTCGGCGGTCGACGGCAGCTGGTGCTCGGCGTGCGCGAGCCGCCCGGTCACGGCATGGGGGACGTGGATGCGATCATCGGCGCGCACCACGAGCAGCGCGCCCGCCAGCGCGTCGACGAGGTCGCCGGTGGCATCCGAGAGCTCGGCGGATGCCCCGAGCCGCTGAAGCTCCGCGTGCACCGCCGTGACCGTGGTTCCGCCCACCTCGTCGCGCGTGTCGACGATGGCGGCGAGCACTGCGAGGCGGCGACGGTCGAGGCGGCTGACGGCATGGTCGACCGAATCGGGGGAGAGCAGGGCCTCGGCGAGGTCGAAGAGGTCTCGTGCGGACGTCGCGTCGAAGTCGCGCGTCGAGAGCGCTGCGGCGAGTTCCTCTCGCGGCAGCCCGCGGAGTCGTGCGGCGAGCTCGAGCATCGTCTCCGCGTCAGCTCGATCCGGCCCGCGAGGCGCGGGCACGGCGGACGCCGTTGATGATCAGCAGTGCGATGAGCAGGAGGAAGGCGAGCGGCAGTCCGAACAGCGGCAGGCTGACCACCAGCGGCCAGATGCCGGTTCCCATCTCCTCGCGGCTCACGCCCGAGAAGGTGGCGATCATGACGGCGAAGAAGCAGATGATGGAGAGGCCGACGACGCCGATGAACATGTAGGCCAGGATTCGCTCGGCGCGGTGCTCGGTAATACGGCCGGATTCGCTCACTCTCCCAGAATAGGCCAGCGGACCCGCTCTCGGCGGACCGGAGCCCTAGACTGGTCAATGGACGGGCCCGCCATTTCGGCGCGCCCAGCGACACGAGCGAGGTTCCCACGATGCCCACCGGCAAGGTCAAGTTCTACGACGAGGAGAAGGGATTCGGCTTCATCAGCTCCGATGACGGCCAGGAGGTCTTCCTCCACGCATCCGCTCTTCCCGCCGGCGCGACCGTGCGTGCAGGAACCCGTCTCGAGTTCGGTGTCGCCGAGGGCAAGCGCGGCGCGCAGGCCCTCTCTGTGCGCGTGCTCGACGCGCCGGTGAGCCTCACCAAGATCAACCGCAAGCCCGCCGACGACATGGCGATCATCGTCGAAGACGTCGTGAAGGTGCTCGACGGCATCGGCGCCGACCTCCGCCGTGGTCGTTACCCCGACAAGTCGAAGTCGCGCACGGTCGCTGCGGTGCTTCGCAAGGTGGCTGACGACCTGGATGCCTGAGCTGCCCGAATCCGAGGCGACTCCCGTCGCCCAGGCCGACGAGTCGCCTGTCGCCCAGGCCGACGAGGCGCCTGTGGCCGAGACTGACGAGGCGTCGGCGGCCGAGGCTGACGAAGCGTCGGCGGCTCAGGCGGACTCCACTCAGGCCGACCTCCCCATCCCCGAGGCCGACGAGGTGCTCCTCGCCTCGGTCGACCTCGCTCGCCGTGCGCTGCTCGAGGTGACTCCGCCCGAGACCGTCGGCGGCGTCCTCGGCCACCTCGTCGAAGGCGAGCGCCTGCTCACGCTGCTCTTCGCCGCCGACCTCCGGGGGTATCCGGGCTGGCACTGGAGCGTCACGATCGTCCGGGTCGACGACGGCGAGCCGACCGTGCTCGAGACGGAGCTCATGCCGGGCGACGCCGCGCTCCTCGCGCCCGAGTGGGTGCCCTGGTCCGAGCGGCTCGCCGACTACCGGGCGGCACAGGAGGCCATCGCGGCCGCCGCCGCCGAGGCCGGCGAGACTGCATCGGGTGGCAAGCTCGACGAGGGCCTGGCTGACGACGTCGACGAAGACGACCTCGAAGAAGACGACCTCGACGAAGACGACGACGACGACGAGGACGACGACGACGAGGCCGACGACGACGAGGACGATGACGACGACGACCTCGACGACGACGAGGACGACGACGACGATCACGACGACGACGTGGTCGACGAATTCGACGGCATCGACATCGACGCCCTCGACGACTCCATCGTCGACGACGACGTGGTCGACGACGACGAGGCCGACGAGCTCGCGCCCGAAGCCGAACCCGATCAGCCGGTGGAGCCGCCGGCGGTCTGACGCGACCGTCGTCGGGTGAGCTGCACGACGACGAGACCGATGACGCCGAGCGCGACTCCGGTCGCCGACGCCGCGGTCACCCAGCCGAGCCCGGCGTCGGCGAGTGGTGCGGCGAACACGAGACTCAGCACGAGCGCGACCGCCCACGCCGCGGTGCCGGCGAGCACGGCCTTCCGTCCGTCGGCACGCGCCGGCGCCGGATCAGGGCGACGCTCGTCTTCGCTGAGCCAGAATCGCACGCGGCTCAGCCGATCTCCGCGAGCACGTGGTCGATCGACGCCGTGAGGGCCCGGACGTCGTCGGGCTCGATCGCGGTGAAGGTGGCGACGCGCAGCTGGTTGCGGCCGAGCTTGCGGTACGGCTCCGTGTCGACGATGCCGTTCTCGCGAAGGATCGAGGCGATGCGCGCGGCATCCGTCGACGCATCGAAGTCGATCGTGACGACCACCTGCGAGCGATCGGCCGGCTCGGTGACGAACGGCGTCGCGACCGCCGTGCGCTCGGCCCAGTCGTAGAGCACCGATGACGACTCGCGGGTGCGGGCATCGGCCCAGGGGAGGCCGCCCGCACCGTTCATCCACTCGAGCTGGTTCTCGAGCAGGAGGAGGGTCGTGAGGGCGGGAGTGTTGAGGGTCTGGTTCAGGCGCGAGTTGTCGACCGCGTTCTTGAGCGACAGGAACTCGGGGATGTACCGATCGCTCGCGGCCACGCGCTCGACGCGCTCGATGGCGGCCGGGGACATGAGCGCGAACCAGATGCCGCCGTCGGAGGCGAAGTTCTTCTGCGGCGCGAAGTAGTAGACGTCGAACTGGGATGCGTCGACCTGGATGCCTCCGGCCGCGCTCGTCGCGTCGATCACCGTCAATGCGCCTTCGTCGCCCGCGACCCGGGTGACCGGGGCCATGACGCCGGTCGAGGTCTCGTTCTGCGGCCATGCGTAGACGTCGACGCCGGCGACCGGCTCGGGCGCGGAGCGCGTGCCCGGCTCGGCCTTGCGCACATCGGGCGACTCGAGCCACGGTGCGCCGGCGGCGGCGGCGAACTTCGCCCCGAACTCGCCGAACGAGCAGAGCTGAGCGCGCCGCTCGATGAGGCCGGATGCCGCGGCATCCCAGAACGCCGTCGACCCGCCGTTGCCGAGCACCACCTCGTATCCGTCGGGCAGTGAGAAGAGCTCCGTGAAGGCCGCACGCACCCGCCCGACGAGATCTTTCACGGGCGCCTGGCGGTGCGAAGTGCCAAGAATGGAGGGGCCGACCTCGGCCAGGTGCGCGAGCTGCTCGGGCCGCACCTTGGACGGACCGCAGCCGAAGCGTCCGTCGGCGGGCAGCAGGTCACGGGGGATCACGAGGCTCGGCATGCGTCGATTCTAGCCAGCGTGCAGCGCCCGGTAGGCTGGACGACGGGCTGTGACAACGGGAGGATGCGCGTGACCGATCTCATCGACACGACGGAGATGTACCTCCGCACGATCCTCGATCTCGAGGAGGAGAACATCGTCCCGTTGCGCGCGCGCATCTCGGAGCGGCTCGGTCACTCCGGGCCCACCGTCTCGCAGACCGTGGCGCGCATGGAGCGCGACGGCCTCGTGATCGTCTCCGGAGATCGCCACCTCGAGCTGACCCCTGCCGGCCGCTCGAAGGCCGTGCACGTCATGCGCAAGCACCGTCTCGCCGAGCGCCTCCTCGCCGACGTCATCGGACTCGAGTGGGAGTACGTGCACGACGAGGCATGCCGCTGGGAGCACGTGATGAGCGAGCAGGTCGAACGACGGCTCATCGAGATCCTCGGCAGCCCGCGCGAGTCGCCCTACGGCAACCCGATCCCCGGCCTCGAAGAGCTCGGACTCCCCGCCAGCGACTCGTTCATGACCGGTGTCGTGAACGTCGTCGAGGCCGTCGACGCGAGCGATGTGCCCGTGCGCGGCATGGTCCGCCGCCTCGGCGAGCCCGTGCAGTTCGACCCCGAGTTGCTGCTGCAGTTGAAGCAGGCGGGCGTCATGCCCGGGGCATCCGCTGAGTTCAGCAAGGCGGGCGGCTACGTGCTCGTGCAGGTCGACGGCGCCGCCGGTGGCATCGAGCTTCCGAGCGAGGTCGCGGGTCATCTCTTCATCGCCCAAGAGACGCCGATCGCCGCCGTGCCGTGATCAGAATGTGACATTCGGGCGAGAGTCGCGTACGCTCGGTCGAGTCCACCGGCACGAAGCCAGTCGGAGGACCAGGGTCGAGACGCCTCCCAAGCCCACCGCTCGATCACGTATCCGTGAAGCGCCGCCGCGCGCATACGGTGGGGTGACATCCGATGTCGCGGGGTCGACGGAGGTACACGTTTTGGCTCGTTTCACCCGGCGTCGTCCCACAAGGAACCACGTTCGCGGGGCTTCGAAGGCGATCATCGCCGCGAAGGCCACCGCTTCCCCCACAGCTCCACCCGCAGCGGTCGTCGCCGCGACGAAGCTCCCGTCGACCCGCCGGCTCCGCCGCGGCGGACTCGCGAACGTCGTCGTCATGACGATCGCCGCGGGCATCGTCGGCACGTTGGCCATCCCGGCCTACGCGTTCGCGCCGGGCAGCGAGGGCACGCAGTTCGCTGCGACCGACGCGACGAGGCTCACGAAGGCGCAGGCCCAGTCGGTGGAGGTCACCGACGACGTCATCGCCGCCCCGCTCACCAAAGACGGCTATGCCGCCACGACCGGCGCCGAGATCCAGGCGGCCGCAGAGGCCGCAGCCGCAGCCGAGGCCGCGCGAGTCGCCGCCGAGACGGCCATGACCTCGTACGCCGCGTCGTACAGCGGCCCGTCGGTCGGCGACTTCCTCGCCAACCCGCCGTATCCGAACTTCGACCTCGCCAGCGTCTACAACGTCGCGACGCAGTACATCGGCACGCCGTACGTCTACGGCGGTGCAACACCCGCCGGCTTCGACTGCTCGGGCTTCGTCATGTACGTCTACGCCCAGTTCGGCGTCAGCATGCCGCACTCCTCGTCCGGCCAGGGTGCCATGGGCACCCGCATCTCCGAGGCCGACGCGCAGCCCGGCGACCTCGTGATCATGCCGGGCCACGACGGCTTCTACGCAGGCAACGGCCAGATCCTGCATGCCCCGTATGAAGGGGCATCCGTTCGCGTCCAGCCCATCTGGACGAGCGACTACTACATCGTGCGCATCGGCATCTGACCGGTGAACATCGCGTGACGCGAGACGTGGGCGGCGTGCCGGATTCTTCCGGTACGCCGTTCATGTCTTACCCTTGTACCCTGACGTTCCGATTCACCGGACGGGGAAAGCCAATGGTTCAGCCGCGCAGCATCCATCCCACGGATGCGCGCGCGCTCTTCGACCAGCGGCACAGTAGTCAGCCGAGCACGACGCGCGCGACCACCGCGCCCACGGGCACTGTCTTCACGACAGTGCCCGTTTTTCGTTCTCCGGCACCCTTCAAGGCCCTTCGGGCGTCATTCCGTTCTCGCGGCTGGAAGCCATCCAGCCCCGCTCGCAAGGCAGCCGATGCGCACACTCGTGCTCCATGCCGGATATGAGCCCCTCGCCGTCGTCACGTTCAAGCGGG
>Ga0126306_10002440_pt1 | contig 10464 bp, 8 predicted proteins | sample Plot27_FD_92592 | JGI IMG/M metagenome (GOLD analysis project Ga0126306, IMG submission 92592) | Serpentine soil microbial communities from UC McLaughlin Reserve, CA, USA - Plot27 | ecosystem: Environmental > Terrestrial > Soil > Grasslands | place: USA: UC McLaughlin Reserve, Lake County... | reverse complement strand
TTCGTCACCGCCTGGCCCGACGGCCACACCGACGCCGCCGACGCCCCGACGCTGCTGATCCGCCTGCGGGAGGACCAGGATTTCCGTCCCCGCGAGGGCCGCGAGGACTGGACCGTCGACAACGTCGTCGCCTTCTCCAAGCTGTGCACCCACGCCGGCTGCCCGGTCGGCCTGTACCAGGCCGAGATCGGCCAGTTGCTGTGCCCGTGCCACCAGTCGACGTTCGACGTGCTCGACTCGTGCCGGCCGATCTTCGGCCCGGCGGCCCGGTCGCTGCCGCAGCTACCCCTGGCGCTCGACCGCGAGGGCTACCTCATCGCCACCGGCGACTTCTCCGACCCAACGGGCCCCGGCTTCTGGGACCGGGACCGGTAGCGCCGTGGCCACCACCGAGACCCCCGACACCGCCGAGCGGCCGCCCGCCGCCCCGACCGGCCGCCCGGACCGCCGGACGGGACGCCGCAAGGGCCCGGAGAAGCTGCTCACCCACCGCGCCGCCCGCTGGGTCGACACCCGGCTGGGCACGGCCAACCTGGCCCGGACCGCCCTTAACAAGGTGTTCCCGGACCACTGGTCGTTCATGATCGGTGAGCTGGCGCTCTACTGCTTCGTCGTCCTGCTGCTCACCGGCGTCTACCTGACGTTCTTCTTCGACCCCAGCACCGAGGTGACCACCTACACCGGCAGCTACGAGCCGCTGCAGGGCGTCGAGATGACCCGGGCCTACGCCTCGTCGCTCGACCTCAGCTTCGACGTCCGGGCCGGCCTGGTCATGCGCCAGATCCACCACTGGGCGGCGCTGCTGTTCGTGGCCTCGATCGTCGTGCACCTGGCCCGGGTGTTCTTCACCGGCGCCTTCCGCAAGCCGCGCGAGCTCAACTGGGTCATCGGCGTGCTGCTGCTGATCCTCGCCATCTTCAACGGCCTGTTCGGCTACTCACTGCTCGACGACCAGCTCTCGGGTACGGGCCTGCGCATCATCTACTCGATCACCTTGTCGGTGCCGGTGGTCGGCACGTGGGCGGCGTCGCTGCTCTTCGGCGGCGAGTTCCCCGGGCCCGACATCATCGAGCGGCTCTACGTCATCCACATCCTGCTCGTGCCGGCCATCATCGTCGTGCTGCTGACGGCGCACCTGGCGATCATCGTCCGGCAGAAGCACACGCAGTTCCCCGGCCCGGGCCGTCGCGAGGACAACGTGGTGGGCGAGCGCATGTGGCCCACTTACGCCGCCAAGGCGCTCGGCCTGTTCTTCCTCACCGGCGCGGTGCTGGCGTTCCTCGGGGGTGTCTTCCAGATCAACCCGATCTGGCTGTACGGCCCGTTCGAGCCGGCGGACGTCTCGTCGGCCAGCCAGCCCGACTGGTACATGGGGTGGCTCGACGGTGCCCTGCGGATCATGCCGGGGTGGGAGGTCCGGGCGTTCGGCTACGAGGTACCGAACCCGTTCTTCCCCGGCGTCCTCCTGGCGGGGCTCACGTTCGGCCTGCTCTTCGCCTGGCCGTTCCTCGAGGCCCGGGTCACCGGCGACCACGCCCATCACCACCTCGACGACCGGCCCCGGCAGCGCCCGGTGCGTACGGCCCTGGGCGTGGCGACGCTCACCTTCTACGTGATCCTGTTCCTCGGCGGCGCCGCCGACGTGCTGGCCCAGACGTTCGGGCTGTCGGTCAATGCCCTGTTGTGGACCTTCCGCTTCGCAGTGCTCCTCGCCCCGCCGCTGACCGGCTGGGTGGCCTACCGGCTCTGCAAGGAGCTGTCGGCCCGCGACGGGGTGCCGACGGCCTCGCAGGTGCGGGTGCGGGACATCCCGCGCCGGCTGCGCCACGGCAAGGCCGCCGACGAGGCCCCCGACGAGGAGTCCCCCGCCCCGGCCCCGGCCGAGATGTCCTGAGACGCACGAGCGCCCCGGTCACGGGCGGAGCGACCGGGGCGCTCGCGACCAGTGCGGCGCTGACGGGGCTCGACCTCAGGCGAGGTCGAACTGCCCCTCCTTGGCGCCCTGGGTGAACGCGTTCCACTCCCCGTGCGTGAACACGAGGGCGGGGCCGTCGGGGTCGTGGGAGTCGCGAACGGCCACCACACCGTCGACGAACGCCACCTCGACGCACTCGTTCACCGTCGTATGGGTGCTCTTGAACCACTGAGCACGGCTCAGGTCCGGGGTCGGCTTCATCGAGCCACTCCTTGTTTCGGATGGGTGTTGAGCTCTGGGGGGACGCCCGGCCGGAGTTTCGGCGTGCGTGTGTTCAGTGCAGGCGCGACGCCATGTCGTCGACGAGTTCGACGCTGTCGTCGGGCGGGAGTGCGGCGGCTCGCAGATGATCGAATATCAGGGTGTAACGGCGGACCTCGAGGGGCTTCTCGAGGTAGATGTTGCCGGCGGGACCGTCGACGTAGACGACGTCGTTGACCGTCGCCTCTGGGAACTCGATGAGCGAGAAGGCACCGGCCACGCCGGGATGGGCGCCCTTCTCGAACGGGAGTACCTGGAACGTGACGTTGGGCAGCGCCGCCACCTCGGCCAGGTAGTGCAACTGCTCGAGCATGACCTTGGGCCCGCCGACCCGGCGGTGCAGCGCGGCCTCGTCGATGACCGCCCACAGCTCGAGCGGCTTGTCCTTGCGCAGCTGGCGCTGACGGTCGATCCGCAGGCGGACCAGGCGGTCGACGCCGTCGAGCCCGTCGGCGACGTGCCCGGCCCGGAGCATGGCCCGGGCGTAGTCCTCGGTCTGCAGGAGCCCCAGGACGTGGTGCTGGAACGCCCGGATCGAAGCCGCCTCCTCCTCGAGCCCGACGTAGGTCTCGAACGCGGCCGGCAGGACGTCCTCGTAATTGGTCCACCACCCCTTGTTCTTGGACTCGCGCACCATCGTGAGCATCAGTTCCCGCTGCCGCTCGTCGACGACCTGATAGAGGTCGAGGAGGTCGCGCACGTCACGCAGCCGCGGAAGGCCCTTGCCGGTCTCCAGACGGCTCAGCTTGGAGCCGGAGCACTCGAGATGGGCGGCGACCTCGTCGATGGTGTAGCCGGAACCTTCACGTAGGTTCCGCAACTCCATGCCGAGACGGCGGCGCCGCACTGTGGGGCTGCGGTCGAGGGACACGGGCTCACCTCCCCCCGGGGTCATATCAGCGTTCGCCCGCCTTCCGGGCCCGGGAGATCGACGGCGATATTCGCCATGCACTTGCATTGTGACAGCGTCACCCTCGGTATAGCAAGCGTCACTTTAGGTGAGGCCGGTCGACGACAGCCCACGTCCCCCGGTGGACTGCCAGCCCAGACCCTCACCGAGGGCTGGGGCGGGCAACAGGAGCGACGTGTGGGGCGGGCAGCCGCACCGCACGCCACGTCCGTCGCGGGGTCAGTCCCGGTTGCGGGTCTGGCGGACCCAGCCGCCGATGCCCAGGGCGAGGAGCCCGACGCCGGGCACGAGCACCCAGGTGCCGAGGACGAGGCCGTTGAGGATCGTGGCCGCGCCCAGGCCGATGGTGAAGGGCCACACGCTGGCGTGCGGTAGGTACACCGCCGCGCCGCCCAGCTCGCCGGCGACCTCGCCGCGCCGGTTGTCCTGCCGGGGCCGCTGCTGGAGGTAGAGGTAGGCGCCGCACCACAACGCGAGCACGGCGGCGAGGGCGAGGAGGACGATGCCGGACTCCTCGTACGAGGTGGCGCCGTAGATGAGGGCGAGCACCGTGAGGCCGCCGCCGATGGTGAGGAACACGCGCCGCGGGACGGCGGCGTCGTCGGTCCGGCCCCCGGCCTCGTGGCCACGCGGGCCCTCGGTGCCGCCGCCCTGGGCCGGGTCCCCGCCGGCGTCGGTCGGCTCGCGGCCGGTGTCGGTGTCAGCCATCGGAGGTCACCGGCTCGCGGCTGGCGACGGTGGGGCCGTGCTTGAGGTCCCACACCGGGCGCTCGGAGCGGATCGGCGGGAGGTCGTCGTAGTTGTGCGGGGGCGGCGGCGAGGACGTGTACCACTCGAGGGTCTGGGCGCCCCACGGGTCGTTGCCGGCGGGGCGGCCGAGGCGGCCGCGGTAGGTGCCCCAGGCGTTCCACAGGAACGGCAGCGTCGACGCCCCGAGGAGGGCGGCGCCGATCGACGAGATGCGGTTGTAGGTCGTGAACCCGTCCTCGGGCAGGTAGTCGGCCACCCGTCGGGGCATGCCCTCGAGGCCGAGGATGAACTGCACGAAGAACGTGAGGTGGAAGCCGACGAGCATCATCCAGAACTGGAGCTTGCCCCAGCCCTCGGAGAGCACGCGGCCGGTCACCTTGGGGAACCAGTAGAAGATGCCGGCGTAGAGGGCGAAGACCGACCCGCCGAAGAGCACGTAGTGCATGTGGGCCACGACGAAGTAGCTGTCGTGCACGTGGAAGTCGATCGGCGCCGAGGCGAGCATCACGCCGGTGATCCCGCCGACGAGGAAGGTGAACAGGAAGCCGAGGGCGAACAGCATCGGCGTCGGGAACGTGATGCGCCCGCCCCACATGGTGCCGATCCAGTTGAAGAACTTCAGGCCCGTCGGCACGGCGATGAGCATCGACGACGCCGTGAAGAACGGGAGGAGCACCGCGCCGGTCGTGAACATGTGGTGCGCCCACACGCCGGTCGAGAGGACGGCGATCGTGATCGTGGCGAAGACGATGCCGCCGTACCCGAACACCGGCCGCCACGAGAACACCGGGATGACCTCGGTGATGATGCCGAAGTACGGCAGCACCACGATGTACACCTCGGGATGGCCCATGAACCAGAAGAGGTGCTGCCACAGGATGGCCGAGCCGCCGAAGTCGGCGTCGTAGATGTGGGCGCCGAGGTTCCGGTCGATGAACAGCATGGCGCCCGCCGCCGAGATCACCGGGAAGGCGATCAGCACCAGAACGCTGGTCACCAGCATGTTCCAGGTGAAGATCGGCATGCGGAACATGCGCATGCCCGGGGCCCGCATGGCGATGACCGTCGCCACCACGTTCACGGCCGTGAAGATGCCCGACAGGCCCGTGAGGACGATCGACATGATCCACAGGTCGGCGCCGACACCCGGCGAGCGGACGATGTCGGACAGCGGTGCATAGCCGGTCCAGCCGAAGTCGGCGGCGCCGTCGGCCGTGAGGAACCCGCCGAGCAGCGTGATGCCGCCGAACAGGTAGAGCCAGTACGACATGGCGTTGAGGCGGGGGAACGCCATGTCCCTCGCGCCGATCTGCAGCGGCACGAAGTAGTTCGCCAACCCGAAGGCGAACGGACCGATGAACAGGAACATCATGATGGTCCCGTGCATCGTGAACATTTCGTTGTACCGGCCCTGTGACACCACGTCGTTCCCGGGCGAGAAGAGCTCGGTACGCATGATGCCGGCGAGCGCCCCGCCGATGAGGAAGAACGCGAACGCCGTCACCATGTAGGCGACGCCGATGCGCTTGTGGTCGGTGGTGGTGGCGAAAGCAAGCAGGCCGCGGGCCCGGTGCTCCTCGGGTTCGGGCTCGGGCGGCTCGGCCGCGACGTCCGGCCGTTCGGCGAGGATGGTCACGACACGGTGCCCCTCTCGTCCTCGTCGGCGGGTTGCTCGAGCGGCTGGTCGGGGTCGGCCCTCTGCTCGGCCAGCCAGGCCTCGTACTCGTCCCGCGGGACGACCCGCACCGAGAAGTACATGGCCCAGTGGTCGAGGCCGCAGAACTCGGCGCACCGGCCCACGTAGGCCCCCTCCTCGGTCGGCGTCACGTCGAGCTCGTTGTCGACGCCCGGGATGAGGTCGCGCTTCGACAGGAAGTCGGGGACCCAGAACGAGTGGTTGACGTCGGTCGTCGTCAGCTCGAGGCGGGTGACCTCGTCGAGCGGGATGACCATCTCGGGCGGCTCGCCGGGCTCGCCCGACACCGTGACGCCCTCGTCGGGGTACACGAACTGCCAGGACCACTGGAACCCCACGACGTCGACCCGGTTCTGGGGCTCGGAGGCCAGCTCGGTCACGTTCTCCTCGGTGACCCAGCTGAAGCCGAACAGGGCCGCCACGATCACGACCGGCGTCGCCGTGTAGAAGATCTCCAGCGGGATGTTGTACGCCTTCTGGTCGGGCACGTCGTCGGCGCGGCGCCGGTAGCGGACGATGGCGAACACGATCAGGCCGTAGACGATCAGGGCCACGACGATCGAGGCGATGAAGAAGCCACGCCACAGCGTGAAGATGCTCTCGCCCTCCTCCGACGCCGGGTCGGGGGCGCCGAAGGACGGGACGTCGCACGCAGCGGCGGTGGCGAGCGCCAAGGCGACCGGCAGGAGGCGCCGGGGGCCGCGGGGGCGGAGGAGCGCACGCACGGTGCGACCGTACCGCACCGCCCTCTCGCTCGGACAGATGGCCGGGGGTCCAGCTAGCGCCGTTGATGATTGCCCGGGCGCGCCGGGTCGACCTCGCACGGGCGGCGGCTACCCGGCGGCCGGGACGTCAACCCGGGCTCCCGTCGGGTATGACAGGCACGCCACGAGGGCAGGCCTCGGGCCGACCCGGCGACCGCCGGGGCGAGGCTGGGAGGAACGATGACCGTGGTCGACAAGAGCAAGTACGAAGCGACGTTCACCATGCTCGACGCCGACGGCGACGGGCTGGTCTCGGCGACCGAGCTGAAGTCGCTGTTCGAGACGCTGGGCGAGGACGTCCCCAAGCAGACGGCCGAGGAGGCCGTCGCCATCATGGACCTCGACGGCGACGGCAAGGTGTCCCTGGAGGAGCTGGCCAACTACCTCTCGTCGCCGCAGGCCCCGCCGCCCCCCGCGTGACGTCGCGTCAGTCGCGGCGCCGGTAGGTGGCGTGGATGACCTCGTGCTCGCCGTCGGGGACGGGGACGACGTTGCTGTACTCGTGCAGCCCGTCCTCGACGGTGCGCATGCGCTCGGTGTAGCGGTACTCCTTGCCCGCTACCTCGACCCGCATGGCGTAGGTCATGACCCCGGCGTCGGGGTCCCACGTACCGACGCCGCGGGCGATGCCCGGCCCCATGCTGTCGACCCACGTGCCGACGTAGTGGCCGGCCGTCGGGTCCCACCCGAAGACGCCGTGGCCGGCGAAGCCCGACTCGGTCTCGTGGTCGGTCACCATCCACCGGCCGCCCACGAGCCGGTTTGTGGTGACGCCCCGGGTCACGGTCGGGGTCGCCCCCGGGTACGGGGTGATGGTCAACTCGGTGTCCCACGTGCCGAGGTCCTTGTGCAGCACGGCGAGCGCCGCCTGCGCCGCCTCGTCGGGCCCGGTCCCTGCGTCCGTCATGCCCGGCGACCGTAGCGACCCGGCCGGCCGGGCCTGAGTGTCACAGGGGGCGGGTAGGTTTTCGGGGCCATGTCACCCGCCCCCACGCAATCGGGGGCGCGTATCGACGCGCCCCTCCACTCCCTCCCCGCGGCCCTGCGCGACGAGCCCGCGCTCGCCGCGGTGCTCGGCCGGTCGTCGGCCACGCTCGCCGTCTCCGAGGCGGCGCGCGCTCTCGTGACGGCCGGCCTCACGCGCCTCACGTCGCGCCGGCCGGTCGTGCTCGCCGTGCCCACCTCGACCGAGGCGGAGCGCCTGGCCCACGACCTCGCCGCCTACCTGGGCGACGAGGCGGTCGAGCTGTTCCCGGCGTGGGAGACGCTGCCGTTCGAGCGCGTCAGCCCGGGCGTCGAGACGATGGGCCGGCGCATGCAGGTCCTGTGGCGGCTGCGCGACGCCGAGCGGGCCCCCGCCGTCGTGGTGGCGTCGGTGCGGGCGCTGGTCCAGCGCATCGGCCCGCACGTGGCCGACGTCGAGCCGGTCGTGGTCCGCCCGGGCCAGCAGGTCGACCGCGACGACCTGGTGGCGTCGCTCGTGGCCGCCGGCTACCGCCGCGAGGAGATCTGCGAGCACCGGGGTGAGCTGGCCGTGCGGGGCTCGATCGTCGACGTGTTCCCGTCCACCGCCGACCGGCCCGTGCGCGTCGACCTGTGGGGCGACGAGGTCGACCGGCTCACCGAGTTCTCGGTGTCCGACCAACGCTCGACCGGCGACCTCGACCGGGCGACGATCTTCCCCTGCCGCGAGCTGCTGCCGACCGCGGCCGTGCGCGAGCGGGCCGAGCGGCTGATCGCCCTCGAGCCCTGGGGGCGCGACCAGTGGGAACGGCTGTCGCAGGGCCTCACGTTCGACGGCATGGAGTCATGGCTCCCGTGGCTCACCGACGCCGACCACGTCCTGCTCGACGTCGTGGGCGACGACGCCCAGGTCCTGCTGTGCGAGCCGCGCCGCATGCGCGACCGCGCGGCCGACCTCATGGCGGAGGAGGCAGACCTGGCCTCCACGCTGGCGGTCACCTGGGGCGCGATCGCTGCAGAAGGCGCCCATCTGCCGACCGACAGGACCGACTCCGGGCGGCGTCTGCATCGACAGAAGGATCGCTCCGACGAACACAACTTCCCCCGCCTCCACCTCGACTTCGACCGGCTGCTCAGCCACACCCGCGCGCCGGTCTGGCACCTCATCGGCGTGCCCGACAGCCCCGACACGCCCCAGGTCGACGCCTCCGGGTGGGACCCGGTGGTCGGCGACGGGGCCGGCCTGCTCACCCGGCTGTCGACGCTGGCGGCCGAGGGTTACCGGGTGGTCGTGGGCGCCGACGGCGAGGGCTCGGCCGACCGCCTGCGCGACCTCCTGGCCGGCGAAGGCATCGCCGCCGAGGTCCACGTGGCGCCGCTCGAGCGGGGCGCGGTCGTGCGGTCCGTGAAGCTGGCCGTCCTGGCCGAGGCCGACCTCACCGGCCGCCGCCGGGCGCACCGCACGGCCCGGCCCCGCCGGCGCGACGCCGAAGGCTTCTTCGACGGCCTCAAGGTGGGCGACTACGTCGTGCACCACCAGCACGGCGTCGCCCGCTACGGCGGCATGGTCAAGCGCGCCATCGGCGGCGCCCAGCGTGACTACTTGCTGCTCGAGTACAAGGGCGACGACAAGCTCTACGTCCCGTCCGACCAGATCGACGCGGTCCGCCACTACACCGGCGGCGACGCCCCCAGCCTCAGCCGGCTCGGCGGCGACGGGTGGCAGAAGACCAAGGCCAAGGTCCGGGCCGCGGTCACCGAGATCGCGCAGGAGCTGGTGGTCCTCTACCAGAAGCGTCTGGCCGAGCACGGCCACGCCTACCCGCCCGACACCCCGTGGCAGGACGAGCTGGAGGATGCCTTCCCGTACCAACCGACGCCCGACCAGGCGAAGGCGATCGCAGACGTCAAGGTCGACATGGAGTCCGAGCGCCCGATGGACCGGCTGGTCTGCGGCGACGTGGGCTTCGGCAAGACCGAGGTGGCCATCCGGGCCGCGTTCAAGGCGGTGCAGGACGGCAGGCAGGTGGCCGTCCTCGTTCCGACGACCCTGCTGGCCCAGCAGCACTTCCAGACGTTCAGCGACCGCTTCGCCGGCTACCCGGTGCGCGTCGAGGTCCTGTCCCGCTTCCTCAGGCCGGGGCAGGCGAAGAAGGTCATGGCCGGGCTCGAGTCCGGCGAGGTCGACGTGGTGGTGGGCACCCACCGCCTGCTGTCGCAGGACATCCGCTTCAAGTCGCTCGGCCTGCTGGTCGTCGACGAGGAGCAGCGCTTCGGCGTCTCCCACAAGGAGCTGATCAAGCAGATCAAGGCCAACGTCGACGTGCTGACGCTGACCGCCACGCCGATCCCGCGGACGCTCGAGATGAGCCTGGTGGGCATCCGCGACCTGACGCTCCTCAACACCCCGCCCGCCGAGCGCCAGCCGATCCTCACCTACGTCGGCGAGCAGGACGACCGGGCCATCGCCGAGGCGATCCGGCGCGAGCTGCTGCGCGAGGGCCAGGTGTTCTTCGTGCACAACCGCGTGCAGGACATCGAGCACGTGGCCGCCCACGTCCGCTCGCTGGTCCCCGAGGCCCGCGTGGCCGTCGCCCACGGCCAGATGGACGAGGGCTCGCTCGAGAAGGTCGTCCTCGACTTCTGGGAGGGCGAGTACGACGTGCTCGTCTGCACCACGATCATCGAGTCCGGCATCGACATGCCGACGGTCAACACGCTGGTGGTCGACCGGGCCGACCTGCTCGGCCTGGGCCAGCTCCACCAGATCCGCGGCCGCGTCGGCCGGTCGGGCCAGCGGGCCTACGCCTACCTGTTCCACCCGCGCGACCGGGCGCTGACGGAAGAGGCGTACGAGCGGCTCAAGACGATCGGCGAGGCCACCGAGCTGGGCTCGGGCTTCAAGATCGCGATGCGTGACCTCGAGATCCGCGGTGCCGGCAACCTGCTCGGCACCGGCCAGTCCGGCCACATCGCCGCGGTGGGGTACGACCTCTACTGCCAGATGGTGAGCGAGGTGGTAGCCGAGCTGAAGGGCGAGCCCGCCCGCGAGCCGGCCGAGATCAAGCTCGACCTGCCCCTCGACGCCAACCTCCCGCCGGACTACGTGGCCAGGGAGGAGCTGCGGCTCGAGGCCTACAAGCGC
>Ga0126306_10002439_pt1 | contig 10464 bp, 11 predicted proteins | sample Plot27_FD_92592 | JGI IMG/M metagenome (GOLD analysis project Ga0126306, IMG submission 92592) | Serpentine soil microbial communities from UC McLaughlin Reserve, CA, USA - Plot27 | ecosystem: Environmental > Terrestrial > Soil > Grasslands | place: USA: UC McLaughlin Reserve, Lake County... | reverse complement strand
GTCAGGTCGGCGAGGAGGGTGCGGGCGGCGTCGAGGTCGTAGAGGTTGTTGAAGGAGATCTCCTTCCCCTGCAACTTCACCGCGCCTCTAAGCAGGTGCTCTGCACCCACCTCCGCGTAGTAGGCTGCGTCCTGGTGCGGGTTCTCCCCGTAACGCAACCCGGAGATCCGCTCGTATCGGACAGTACGGTCCTCGGGGAAGCCTTCGGTCTCGCTCTCGGACTCGGTCCCCCCTTCGACCTGTTCCCCGAGCCAGTCAGAGATCGCCGCGTCGTACTCGGCGGTCCGGCGGAACGCGGCGAGCGCCAGGCGGCGACGGAACTCCTCGGGGACCTCTCCTTCGTTCTCCAGGGCCGCCAGTACCTCGCTGTAGAATTCGGACGAAGGGACGACCGTAACGGAGCGGAAGTTCTTCGCTGCGGCCCGCAGCATGGCGGGGCCGCCTATGTCAATCTGCTCGATGGCCTCTTTTTCGGGGGCTCCGCCGGCGACGGTCTGCTCGAAGGGGTAGAGGTTGATGCAGACGAGGTCTATCGGGCCTATGTCTTGCTCGACGAGTTGCTCCACATGGTCTGGGTCTGTGAGGTCGGCAAGTATGCCGCCGTGGATCTTGGGATGCAGCGTCTTGACACGACCTCCGAGTATCTCTGGCGCACCCGTCACCTGGGAGACAGGGATGACTTCGATCCCGACCCCGGATAGAGCCCGCGCGGTGCCGCCGGTAGAGATGATCACGAACCCCATCCCGGAGAGCCGCCGCGCGAACTCCTCGATTCCCCCCTTGTCCGATACCGAGATCAAGGCCCTCCGCCTCATACCTGCACCCTCCCCATGAAATAATCTGCAACCGCCCGGACGAGCAGCCTGTGCTCGACAGGGTGCAGTCGCCCGAGCAACGTCTCTTTCGTATCCTCCGGCAGGATCGGCACCCTCTCCTGCGCGACGATGGGCCCGGCATCGACCTCCTCGACCATGAGATGCACCGTCACCCCCGTCTCCTCGATCCCCGCCTCGAGTGCCTGCTCCACAGCGTGGAGACCCCGGAACGCGGGCAAGAGGGATGGATGAACGTTCAACACGGCGGGGAAGCGCTCGAGGAAGACCGGCGAAAGTATGCGCATGTAGCCCGCTCCCACCACCAGCCCTACGCCGTGGACTTCGATCCTGTCTGCAAGCTCCCTGTCGTAGTCCTCCTTGCCCACGAATCCGGCAGGATCAAGGTGCTCCACGGGCACGCCGGCCCGCCGCGCCCGCTCGAAAGCGAATGCCTCCTTCCTGTCCCCCGCGACGACCACGAGGTTCTCGGGATAGGCGTCGAGCAAGGCCTGCAGGTTCGTCCCAGAACCCGACGCCAGCACGGCGAAGCGCGAGCCTTCGGGCAGCCGCTCAGGCAAACTCGACGCCCCCGGCCTCCGTGACCTCCCCGATCCGCCACGCCTCGCAACCGATCCCTCGAATCGCCTCGAGGCCCGCTTCCGCCTCTGCTGATGGTATGATCGCGCAGAAACCGACGCCGAGGTTGAAGACCCTGCGCATCTCGTCTTCGGGTACGTTGCCGAGAGAACGTATAAGCCCGAAGACCGCCGGTTCGGCCCACGATCCGGCATCGAGGCGCGCCCCGAACTCCCCGAGCGCCCTCGGAAGGTTCCCCACAAGTCCGCCCCCCGTCACGTGCGCCATTCCCCGAACCTCGGCCGTTCCGCGAAGGGCTTCGATCTCCCGCACGTAAGCCCGGTGCGGCTCAAGGTAGACGCCCCCGACGGACCTCTGCAAGTCCTCGGGAACGTCGTCGTAGGAGACCCCAGCGTCGGCCAGCACCTTGCGCGCCAGCGTGTAGCCGTTGGTGTGCAAGCCACTGGAGGCCAGGCCGATCACGGCATCTCCTGGCCGTACCCTCTGGCCATCGACCACCTCGCTACGCTCGCACGCACCTACGCACACGCCGACGATCTCGAAGTCTCCCTGGCCATAGATACCAGGCAACTCCGCGGTCTCACCGCCGATGAGCGCAACACCGAGCTCTCCGCAGGCTTCTGCGGCGCCGCCGACTATGCCGGCGACGGCTTCGGGGTCGAGCCGGCCGCTGGCGACGTAGTCGAGGAAGAAGAATGGACGCGCGCCCGTGGCGAGCACGTCGTTGGCGCAGTGGTTGACGATATCCACGCCAAGAGAATAGTAGCGTCCCACCTCCCTGGCGACGAGCACCTTGGTGCCGACGCCGTCGATGGTCGAGGCGAGGACGGGATCCCTGTAGCCGGCGAGGTTGTACAGGCCGGCGAAGCCGCCCGGCGCGCCGAGGACCTCGGGGCCGTGGGTCTTCTCGACGGCGGAGCGCATGAGGTCGACGGCCCGCTCACCGCGCTCGATCGAGACGCCTGCTGCTTCGTAGCCGCCCCGGGTCTCAGGCAACGACGCCCCTTTCGTAGAAAACGCACCAGAACGGTCCGACGCTGCCGCGCCCCACCTCACGGTAGCCGTTCTTTAGGTAGAGTCCTCTGGCGACCCGTTGCTGCACGGTGGTGTCGAGGTGCAGCGCAGAGTAGCCGAGCTCGGCGGCGCGGCGATGCAGGGCGTCGAGCATGGCCTGCCCGTAGCCGCGCCCCTGCAGCCCTGGTCTCACCCGCATGCGCTTGATCTCGGCCGCATCGGGAGATAACCGCTTCAATGCTCCCATCGCCACGACCTCCCCTTCCAGCACACCGACCAGGAACTCGCCGCCGGACTCGAGATACACTTCCCCGATCTCATTCAGGTCCTCATCCCACGGACCGCTCCCCAGATTGGCGCCGACCTCGTTCAGAGCGTCATCGTGCAAACGCCTGACGGCACGTTTGTCAGACGGCTCGTAGCGACGGATGTGCAAAGGTTCGATCTCCGACGTGTCCCTCACGTGCGGTCTCTGGGCGACAGCTTCGAGGTCTCGTTGCTCACGATGCGCCACGTGCTATTCCGGCCTGGTTTCCTGCGACTGGTCCAGGTCTACCGCCAGCAAGGCTTCGGCGAGGTTGGGATAGCGCACCACCGTCGTTACGACACCGTCGTGCACGATGAAGACGGAGGCGACCGTCTGGGCCGGGGTCGTCTCGCCGGTATCCGCCGAGGTCCACGCCGCCGCCTGTTCCACGACTACGGTGTCATCCTCGTGAAAGATGCGTCCTGGTTCGAGGTGGATGTTCGCGCGGTCCACCCACTCACGCAGTACGTTTGCGCCCTGAGCCGTGCCCCTGGGACCACCCACTCCCACATCAGGATGCGAGAGCCTGACCAGGCGCTCCACGTCACCATCGTTCAAGGCATCGTGCCAGGCGAAGACGGTTTGCACCTCCGGGCTGGCGTGTTTGGCACAGGGTGAAGAGCTCATCCGCCCCTGGTCGAGGCGTAGTGGGTCTGATTCTCCAGGGCGAACTTGTTTGCTGTGCCCGTGATCGGGTAGTCGCCGTCGAAACAGGCGCGGCAGAGACGGTCCTTCCTCTGCTGCGTGGCAGCGACCATAGCATCTACAGAGAGGTAAGCGAGGCTGGTGGCCCCGATCTGGGCCCTGATCTCTTCCACACTCAGGTTCGCGCCTACCAGCTGGTCGGGGCTGTCCATATCGATGCCGTAGTAGCAGGGGCCCTTGATCGGGGGCGAAGAGACTCTGAAGTGGACCTCGGTGGCACCTGCCTCGAGGAGCAGCTCGACCAGCTTGCGGCTCGTATTGCCGCGCACTATGGAATCGTCCACCACGACCACCCTGTTGCCTTCGATCACGCTCGGCAGCGGGTTGAGCTTGAGTCTGATGCCGAGCTGGCGCATCCCATCGGTCGGCTGAATGAAGGTCCTTCCGACGTAGCGGTTCTTTATGAAGCCTTCGGCGTAGGGTATCCCGCTCTGCTGCGAGTAGCCGATCGCCGCCATCACCGCCGAGTCGGGCACAGGGATCACCACGTCGGCCTCGGCCGGCGCTTCTTCGGCCAGCAGCTCGCCCATCCTGTGCCTGGAGTCGGCGACCTCACGCCCTTCGAAGCGCGAGTCGGGGCGGGCGAAATACACATACTCGAAGACGCACAGGGCACGACGCGGGCTCTCTGCCCTGTAACTCGTCAGGCCCTCATCGTCTATGACGACGACCTCGCCAGGTTCCACATCACGCAAGAACGTCGCCCCGATAATGTCCAGGCCGCAGGTCTCGCTGGAGACGGCGTAACCGCCATCGACTTCGCCGATGGAGAGGGGACGAAAGCCGTGGGGGTCGCGGAAAGCGACGAGCTTGTCGCGGAAGATCATGGCCACAGAGTAGGCGCCTTCGAAGTGGCGCATCGCCTCCCTGACCGCCTCTCCCACGGAGAGCCCCCTCTCCAGCTCCCTCACGGCCGCGGCCGCGATGTAGGTCGTGTCCGAGGTCGAGTAGAACCTGAAACCGTCCGCAGCCAGGCTATCCCGCAGCTTCCCGGCGTTTACAAGGTTCCCGTTGTGGGCGACTGCCACGTTTACGTCGCCGCGGCCACCGAACTCGGGCTGGGCGTTCTCCCATGAGGCGGAGCCGGTCGTGGAGTAGCGGACGTGGCCCAGGGCCAAGTGTCCGTCTTCGAGGGCGGCGAGTCGCGGGCCGTCGAAGACCTGCGAGACGAGACCCATGTCGCGCATCGCCGTCGTGCGCTCCCCGTCGGAGACGGCGATACCAGCCGACTCTTGCCCCCGATGCTGGAGCGCGTAGAGCCCGAAGTACGTGCGCTGGGCCAGCTCTCCCGAGAGTTTGCGGGAGTAGAGCCCGAAGACGCCACATGCCTCCTTCGGCTTGCCTTCCGTATCCCGGTAGTCCACGTTAAGCGCACCCACCTTCCGGGTCTCCCTTCTCTACGCTACCCAATGTGTCCACCCTCCAGCGCGTGGGCCTCGAAGAGGTCACGCTCGTAAGCTTGCTTCAACTCGTCCAGGCCCATGTCGATCAGGTCTCCGACCTTGAAGCGGTCTCCGCCGACGGTTCCGATCCGATCCCAGGCCACGTCGCCCAACGCGTCCTGGAAGTCCTGCCACCGCTCGCTTGACACGGCGAGGATCACGCTACCAGACGTCTCGCCAAAGAACCCCACATCGGCACGTCCTCCGCCCCAACCGTGGATCAAGCCGTCCAACTCTCGCTCGTCGTACCCGAAGCCCAGGCCACCGGCGAGCGCCATCTCTGCGACGGCGACGATCTCACCCCCGCCAGAGATGTCGTGTGCTGTATCCACTATGCCGCCGGCGACGAGACGCCGCACCAGGCCTGAGACTCTTTTTTCGGAGGCGAGATCTGGGAAGGGCGGTCTGCCGAGGACCTTGCCGTGCACAATCTCCAGGTATTCGGATCCCGCTAGCGAGGCTCCCGGTAAGCCGCCGATCACGACGACGACATCGCCTTCTCGCTTGAAGCCGGGCGTGGCATGCTGATTGACGTCCTCGAAAATCCCGACCATCCCAATAGTGGGGGTCGGATAGATGGCGCCGCGATCGGTTTCGTTATACAAACTGACGTTGCCGCTTACGACCGGCGTGCCGAACGCTTCGCATGCTTCGGACATCCCCTCGATGCACTCGGCTAACTGGTAGTAGCCGTCCGGCTTCTCGGGGCTACCGAAGTTCAGGCAGTCGGTGACGGCCACGGGCTCCGCCCCTACGCACGAGAGGTTCCTGTACGCTTCGGCGACCGTGGCGGTCCCGCCGCCTCTGGGATCGAGGTAGCAGTGTCGGCCCCTGCCGTCTGTGGTGGCGGCGAAGCCGAGATCCGTGCCCTTTACACGCACCACGGCGGCGTCGGCGCCGGGCAGGACCACGGTGTCCGTGCCGACCTGGTGGTCGTACTGGGTAAAGATCGGACGCCGCGAACGCAGGTTCGGATGGGAGAGCATTCTTAGCAGGACGGCGTTGTAGTCCTCCGGCTCGGGAAGCTCGTCCAGATCCAGTTCCGCTACGTCGTCCAGGTATTGCGGACGTACTACATCTCGCTCGTAGACGGGGGCGTCGGCGAGGTGTTCGGCGGAGACGGTGCCGACGACTTCTCCGCCGTGGATGACGCGTAGGTCGCCGTGGCTAGCCACGCGGCCGACGACGGCTCCGACGAGCTCGTAGCGTTCGGCGAGCCAGAGTACCTCATCGAGCTTTTCGGGTTCGACAACGGCGAGCATCCGCTCCTGGGACTCGGAGATCATGATCTCGGTGGGCTCCATGCCGCTCTCGCGCAGCGGCACCCTGTCGGTCTCGATCTCGATCCCGACCCCACCCTTGGCGGCCATCTCGGAGGCGGAAGAGGTAATGCCGGCGGCCCCGAGGTCCTGCAAAGAGACCAGCAGGTCCTCATCCAGCAGCCTCAGGCAACATTCGATCAGCATCTTCTCGCAGAACGGGTCGCCGACCTGCACGTTGGACCGCTTCGACTCGGACTCCTCGGTCAGCTCATCCGAAGCGAAGGTAGCCCCGTGTATGCCATCGCGTCCGGTCTTCGCCCCGAGTAGCACGACGAGGTTGCCTTTACCCGTGGCGCTGGAGCGCACCAGGTCCTCGACCCGGATCAGGCCAACGCACATCGCGTTGACCAGCGGGTTGCCGGAGTAGGCTCGCCCGAACTCGACCTCCCCCCCGACCGTAGGCACCCCGGCGGCGTTTCCGTACCCCCCGATACCGCGCACGACCTCCCGGAAGAGGTAGCGATTGCGCTCCTCATCCAGCGGCCCGAACCGCAGCGAGTCGAGCAGCGCCACAGGCCGTGCGCCCATAGCCAGGATGTCGCGGATGATCCCACCCACCCCCGTCGCGGCTCCCTCGTAGGGTTCCACGGCGGAAGGATGGTTGTGGCTCTCCATCTTGAACGCGAGCGCCCACCCCTCCCCCACCTCGACCACGCCGGCGTTCTCGCCCGGACCCTGCAAGACCCGCTCTCCATCGTTCGGGAAGCGGCCGAGGAGCGGCCGCGAGTTTTTGTACCCACAGTGCTCGCTCCACATCACGGAGAACAGCGAGAGCTCCAGGAAGTTCGGCGCCCTTCCCATCAGCTCCAGGATGCGGTCGTACTCGAAGTCCGAAAGCCCCAAAGAGCTGTATGTCTCCTGGATGTTCAGACGCCCGCTCCCACCAACACAGAACGCAGTATCCTCAGACCCTCGTCCGAACCGAGGGCAGGATCAGAGACTCTCTCGGGATGCGGCATGAGGCCGACGACGTTGCGGCCCTCGTTGCAGACGCCGGCGATGTCGTTCACCGACCCATTGGGGTTCTCGAGGTAGCGCAGCACGACGCGACCTTCGTCTTCGAGCTGCGAGATCGTCGCGGGGTCGGCGAAGTAGTTCCCCTCGTTGTGTGCGACGGGCAAGGTCAACTCTTCCCCGGGATCACAGCCCGCCGTCCACGGCGTGTCTACAGACTCGACGCGGACCCGCACGCGGTCGCAGACGAAGCGCATATGCGTATTGCGGAGCAGAGCACCAGGCAAAAGGTGCGCCTCGGTAAGGACCTGGAAACCGTTACAGACGCCAAGTATCGGCCCCCCCTCCCTTGCAAACTCCTCCAGCGGCCCCATGACGTTCGCGAAGCGGGCGATAGCGCCTGGTCTCAAGTAATCACCATACGAGAAGCCACCGGGCACGATCACCGCGTCAACACCCTTGAGATCAGCATCAGCGTGCCACAATTCGACCGCTTCAGCGCCCATCCGCCCCACGCCGTACAGCGCATCCCGGTCGCAATTAGATCCCGGAAAGACCGTAACGCCTACCCTCACCCCACGACCTCCCATTCGTACTCTTCTATCGTAGGATTGGAGAGGAGCCTGCGGCACATGGCGTCGACCTCGTCCGCGCTCTCGACCTCCATCTCGACGAGCCTCCCCACGTGGACGGTCCGAACGCCCTCGAAACCGAGGGCAGGAAGCGCGTTCTTCACCGCTTCGCCCTGCGGGTCGAGGATGCCGGCCTTGGGACGGACGAGGACACGGATCTTCAATCTACGGCGCCCCGCTGGGTGATCTCCGTGACCCTTCTGAGCATTTCGGCGTAGGCCTCTTCGACGCCTCCCATGTCGTTGCGGAAACGGTCTTTGTCCAGCTTCTCGCCGGTCTCTTTGTCCCAGAAGCGGCAGGTGTCTGGGGAGATCTCATCGGCGAGCATGAGGTTGCCCTCGGCGTCCCGTCCGGCCTCTATCTTGAAGTCGACGAGGATTATGCCGCGCTCGTCGAAGAAGGGGGCGAGGGTCTCGTTGACCTTGAGGCCGAGCTCTTCGCAGAACTCCAGGTCCTCGTCGGCGACGCCGAGCTCCCTGAAGTGGTACCAGTTCAGCAGAGGGTCTCCGAGATCGTCGTCCTTGTAGCACAGCTCTACGATCGGGGCCTTGAGCTTGCGGCCCTCCTCGAAGCCGAGCAGGCGCGAGAGGGAGCCGGCGGCGACGTTGCGGACGACGATCTCGACCGGCAGCATGTCGAGCTTCTTGGTCTTTATGGTCGTGTCGTCAGTCTGCTCGACGAAGTGGGTGGGGACGCCGTGCGTCTCGAGGTAGGTGAAGATCGCCGCGCTCATGGTCGCGTTGGTCTTGCCCTTGTCCTTCCACGATCCGCGCTTTTGCGCGTTGAACGCCGTCGCTTCGTCCTTGTAGCGGTGCAGAAGCGCGTTCTCGTCTTCCGTCGTAAAGACCTTCTTGGCCTTGCCCTCGTAGAGTAGTTCCTCAGTCATCCTCCAACCTCTCTTTCAGCTCTTCCACCCGCCCGAAGACCACGCCGAGGTTCCGCAGCGCGTATGCGGGATCGAAGAGCGCCTCCAGTTCACCGCCCAACCGTTCGCGTACGTCGTCATCCGCTTCCAACAACTCTCTGAAACCACCCTCACCTTCCCAGGCCCGCATGGCAGCATCCTGCACCACTGTGTAGGCGTCGTCGCGGGCCATGCCGCTCTCTACCAGGGCAAGCAGGACCCGGCCCGAGAAGACGATGCCGCCCCCGCTGTTCAGGTTCTCGAGCATGCGGTCTTTGTCTACTTCGAGGCCGCGCAGGATACGGGAGGTGGTGCGGAGCATGTAGAAGGCCAGGATCGTGGAGTCGGGGAGCACGACCCGTTCCGCCGAGGAGTGGGAGATGTCCCGCTCCTGCCATAGGGCGTTGTTCTCGAAGCCGACCGTGGTGTTCGCACGCAACAGGCGGGCCATTCCGCACAGGCGTTCGGCCAGGATCGGGTTCCTCTTGTGAGGCATGGCCGAGGAGCCTTTCTGTCCCCGTCCGAACGGCTCAGCCAGCTCGCGGACCTCCGTGCGTTGGGAGCCCCTGATCTCCAGCGCAATCTTCTCCATGGTAGAACCGAGAATGGCAAGTGTGGAGAGGACTTCGGCGTGCCTGTCGCGCTGCACGACCTGGGTCGAGGCCGGCGACGAGGACAGGCCGAGTTCCTGGCAGGTGATCGCCTCTACCTTCGGGTCGATGTTCGCGTAGGTGCCGACGGCGCCGGAGATCTTACCCACCGCCGCGACCTCCCTAGCGTGGGATAGCCGGTCCAGGTTCCGCTCCATCTCGAACGCCCACACGGCGAACTTGTGCCCGAGCGCAGTCGGCTCGGCGTGAACCCCGTGCGTCCGCCCGACCATAATAGTGTCGCGGTGCTCCAACGCCATCTGGGCCAGCAGCATAGTCAAAGACTTCGCCTCACCGAGGATGAGGTCGAGGGCTTCCTTGAGCTGCAACGCCCCTGCTGTGTCGAGCACGTCCGAGCTCGTCAGGCCGAAGTGGAAGTGACGGGCGACGTCCCCGGCGTACTCCGCGACGTTGGTCACGAAAGCTATCACGTCGTGGTTGGTCTCTCGTTCTATCTCGCGGATGCGTCCGACGGTGAAGTCAGCCTTCTCGGCGAGTTCTTCCACTTCTTCTGCGGGTATCTCTCCCAGCTGCGCCCTCGCCCGGCTTACGGCGAGTTCCACCTCGAGCCAGGCACGGTACTTCGCCTCTTCGGTCCAGACCGCCCCGATCTCGGGAAGTGTGTAGCGTTCGATCAAACCTATCCCTCTAACCTCTCGGCGAGTTCGGGATCCGATAGCGCGAGGATCTGGGCCGCGAGCACGGCGGCGTTGGCGGCGCCGTTGACGGCTACTGTGGCGACCGGAACACCCGAGGGCATCTGGACGGTGGCCAGCAGGGCGTCGAAGCCGCTTAGAGTTCCCGAGGCGACCGGTATCCCGATAACGGGCAGGTTGGTACGCGCAGCGACGGCCCCGGCCAGGTGGGCGGCCATGCCGGCGGCGCAGATTATTACCTTCAGGCCGCGTTCGCGGGCCGTACCAGCATACTCGGAGACGCCTTCCGGGTTACGGTGGGCCGAGCGGACCTCGAGTTCGTACTCGATACCGTAGCCCTCCAGGCGGGCCTTGCATTTGTCGAGTACAGGCAGGTCCGACTCGCTTCCCACCAGGATTCCTACGCTAGGGCTCAAAGGTCCTCCAGTTCTATGGCCTCGAGGGCTATGTCCGTACGGTAGTGCTT
>Ga0126306_10002438_pt1 | contig 10465 bp, 11 predicted proteins | sample Plot27_FD_92592 | JGI IMG/M metagenome (GOLD analysis project Ga0126306, IMG submission 92592) | Serpentine soil microbial communities from UC McLaughlin Reserve, CA, USA - Plot27 | ecosystem: Environmental > Terrestrial > Soil > Grasslands | place: USA: UC McLaughlin Reserve, Lake County... | reverse complement strand
GGCCACCAGCAGCCCGCCGACCACGATCCGGATCAGGCCGACCCGGCCGGTGAACATGGCCTCGATCGGGTTGCCGGGGATGCGGGCCCAGCGGGCCCGGTCGCGGTCGTCGCTGCGGGCCCAGATGACCGCCGAGCCGGCCGCGGCCAGGGCGATCGGCCAGACGATCTGGTCGCCGAACCACAGGCCGACCTCGCGCAGCAGCAGCAGGGTCCCGAGCACGACCAGCCCGAGGGCGAAGGCCTGCCTGGCCGCCGGCCGCCGGACCGGCCGCGGCCCGGCCGGGTCGTCCTCCGGTTCGACCGAGACCGCCCAGGCCAGCAGGTAGAGGACCACCCCGGAGCCGCCGGCGATGGCCAGCACGGCGAAGGCGACCCGGATCAGGACCGGGTCGACGCCGAGCCGTTCGCCGAGCCCGCCGGCCACGCCCAGCAGCACGCGGTTGTCGCGGCTGCGGACGATCGCCGGCGAGCTGGCCGGCCGCTGGGGGACCTGGGTCGCCGTGGGAGCTCGCCTCCAAGTTCGGATCGGTGCCTCCGGACCATGGTGGCACGCACCGGACCGCCCGGCCATGGGGGTCGACCCTGACCGGTGGCGGCCCGGGTCGGGGATCGGCGAGGGTGATCCCCGATGGCGAGCGCCCCGGCGGGGGAGCAGGCTGCCCCCAGAGCGACAACCTTCACGAGGAGCAGCCACATGCCCGAGCGTCCCCCCGAAGCCCCACCAGGGGATCAGGCGCCACCTCCGCCTCCGCCCCTTCCGCCCGCCCCGCCACCGCCGCCGCCGATCGAGCCGCCGCCGGCGGCGGCCGCTCCCGGGCCCGCGCCGGGGATGGTCCGGCGGCTGACCCGGCGCACCGACAACAAGCTGCTGGCCGGCGTGGCCAGCGGCATCGCCGCCTACCTGGGCATCGAGCCCTGGATCGTCCGCATCGGCTTCGTCATCCTGGTCCCCTTCGGCGGCTTCGGCGCGCTCGCCTACCTGATCGCCTGGCTGCTGGTCCCGGTCGAGGGGAGCCAGCAGTCGCTGGCCGGCGACGTGCTCCGCCGCCCCCCGAGCGGCATTCGCGGCTACCTCGGGGTCGCCCTGATCCTGCTGGCCGTGGCCATCCTGGCCAGCGCCTTCTCCGAGCCGGGGGTGATCTGGGCGATCGTGCTGATCGCCTTCGGGGTCTTCCTGTTCCGCCAGGACGACCCCGCCGAGGCCGCCGACCGCCGGCCACCGCCCGGCGGCGGCCCCGGCCCGGGCGCCGTCGCGACCACCACCCCGCTCCCGGCGGCATCGCCGGACACCACCACGACCGAGCCGCTCGGCCCGCCCCCGGCTCCCGGCCAGGGCGCCATCGCCCTGCCGCCGGACGTGCCCGTGTGGGAGCCCCCGCCGCCACCGCCCGACCGCGCGGCCGCCTGGGGCGCCCCGCCCCCGCGCCGGCCGCGCCGGCGGCCCTTTCTCGGCCCGCTGACCTTCGCGGTCGCCCTGATCGTGACCGGCCTGGCCCTGGTCCTCAACAACATGGACGTGCTCGACCTCTCCCTCGGGCAGGTGCTGGCCGTGTTCCTGACCGTGCTCGGCGGGGGCCTGCTGGTCGGCACCTGGTGGGGCCGGGCCTGGGGGCTGATCCCGGTCGGCCTGCTGGCCGTGCCGGTGGTCGCCCTGACCGCCCTGGCCGGCCCGGTGCCGGTCGAGGGCGGGGTGGCCGAGCGCCTGTTCCAGCCCACCGCCCCGGCCGAGGTCCGCTCCCCCTACCGCCTGGCCGGGGGCGAGCTGATCCTCGACCTGTCCAAGGTCGACTTCGGCCCGGGCACCCCGCCCGTCGAGGCCAGCGTGGCCGGCGGGCGGGTCCTGGTGGTGCTGCCCGACGAGGTCGCGGCCGAGGTCCGGGGGCGGGTCGGGGTCGGCGCCATCGACCTGCTCGACCACGTCGAGAGCGGCGCCCAGGTCGACTCGACGGTCGCCGAGCCGGCCGCCAAGGCCCCGGCCGAGGGCGCCGCCCCCACCGTCGAGCTCGACCTGATGGCCGGCTACGGCGTGATCGAGGTCCGCCGGGCCAGCGACCCCCGCCCCTTCCAGGTGGCCGGCCCGTTCGAGGACACCTTCGCCGGGCGCCCCGCCCCGGCCCCGACCACCACCACGGAGGCACCATGACCCGCCGCCACGAGCTCGACCCGATCTCGCTGACCTTCGGGTTCGCCTTCACCGGCCTCGGCCTGCTGTTCCTCCTCGGCCGGGCCGACCAGGCCCTGCGCCTGCAGTGGGTCTGGCCCCTGCTGCTGCTCGCCCTCGGGGCCGGCATCCTCTTCGACGTCGTCCGCGGCCGCGGCCGCCCCGACCCGGAGGCCGGCCCCGGGGCCCCGCTTCCCGACCCCGAGGCCGACCCCGCCCCGGAGACCACCGTCGAGCTCGAGCCCGCCCCCGAGCCCGACCGGTAAGCTCCCCCGATGGCGCGGGTCGACTACGACCAGATGGCGCCCGACTACGTCGAGGGCCGGACCCTGCCGCCCGAGGGGATGGAGCCCTGGCGGGAGGCGATCCGGCCCTGGCTGCCCGCCGCTGGCGGCCGCTCGCCGGTGCTCGACCTGGGTGCCGGGACCGGGCAGTTCGCGGCCGCCATCGCCGGCTGGTTCGGGGTCGAGGTGGTGGCCGTGGAGCCGTCGCGCGGGATGCGGGCCCAGGCCGCCGTCGCCCACCCGCACCCGGGCGTGGCCTGGGTCGCCGGGGCGGGGGAGCGGCTCCCGCTCGGCGGCGGCACCTGCGCCTGGGCCTGGGTCTCGACCGTCGTCCACCACCTCGACGACCTCGACGCCGTGGCCGGCGAGCTGGGGCGGGTGCTGGCACCGGGCGGGCCGGTCCTGGTCCGGCAGGCCTTCCCCGGGCGGATGGGCGCGGTCACCCTGTACCGGCGGTTCTTCCCCGGCGCCGGCGCGGCCCTGGTCGCCGGGGGCGGGCTGCCGACCGTCGAGCGGGTGTCGGAGGCCTTCGCCGGGGCCGGCTTCCGGGTCGAGGGCCTGGCCGCGGTCGACCAGGTGAGCGCGACCAGCCTGGCCGCCTACCGGGACAAGGTCCGCCGGCGGGCCGACACCGGCCTCAAGCTGCTGCCCGACGACCAGTTCGCCGCCGGCCTGGCCGCCCTCGACCGGGCGGCCCACGCCGAGACCCGTCCCACCCCGGTGGTCGACCGCATCGACCTGCTGGTCCTGCGACGCCCGGTCTAGGCGTGCTGGCGGGCCGAGCGGTCCTGGTCGAGGGCGACGTCGGCCAGGGCGCGGATGAACGACGGCGAGGTGTTCATCAGCTCGATGCGGTGGAAGGCCAGGCCGGCCTCCTCGGCCTCCTCGCGGGCGGCCACGTCGATGTCGTAGAGGATCTCCAGGTGGTCGGCCAGGAACTGCACGGGCACCACCAGCACCGCCGTGTGGCCGTGGTCGCGCAGGCCGGGGAGCAGGTCCTTGAGGTCGGGCTTGAGCCACTCCTCGGGGCTGTGGCCGGCCGACTGGTAGGCGAACTGCCAGCGGCTCCGGTCGAGACCGGTCCGCTCGGCCACCGCGTCGATCGTCTCGGCGATCTGGTCCAGGTAGCCGGGGTCGCGGTCGATCACCGCCTTGGGCAGGCTGTGGGCGGTGAACACCACCGGCACCCCGGGGTCGAGCCGGCCGAGGGCCTCGGTGACCCGCTCGGCCAGGGCGTCCAGGAAGGCCGGGGTGCGGTGCCAGGGCCCGGCCAGGACGACCTCGGCGCCGGGGGCGAGCCGCCAGGCGGCCGCGTCCAGGGCCCGCCGGTAGCCGCCCATGATCACCGGCGACCACTGGGGCGAGAGCACGATCCCGATCAGCCGCTGGGCCCCGGCGACGGCCAGCCGGGCCACCGCCTCGTCGATCGTCGGCTCGGAGTGGAGCATGCCGACCTCGACCCGGTAGCGGCCGGCCCCGTGGCCGGCGTCGAGCAGCCGCTGCAGCTCGGCCCCCTGCTCGAGGGTGATGCGGACCAGCGGCGACCAGCCGATCAGCCGGTAGCGCCGCTGGAACTCGGCCACCAGCTCCGGGTCGGCGTCGCGGCCGCCGCGCACGCTGCGCAGGTAGGCCGGCACCTCCTCGGCGGTGGCGGCCGACCCGTAGGTCATCAGGAGCACCCCGACGGGGGGGTCCGGGGGACCGCCGGGGTGGTCCCCCGGTGCGAAGGGGGCGTCAGGGGTTGGCAACGGACGTCCTCTCGGTCGCGTTGTGGACGTGCTCGACCAGGCGGGTCAGGTGGTCGGAGGGCGTGTCGGGGAGGACCCCGTGGCCCAGGTTGAAGATGTGGCCGTCGCGCCCGCCGGCCGCGGCCAGCACCCGGTCGGCCTCCCGGACCACCACCTCGAAGGGGGCCAGCAGCACGGCCGGGTCCAGGTTGCCCTGGATCCCCTTGCCGGCGCCGATCCGCCGCCAGGCCTCGTCCAGCGGCACCCGCCAGTCGACGCTGACCAGGTCGCTGCCGGCGCCGGCCATCGACTCGAGCAGGCCCACCGTGCCGGTGCCGAAGTGGATGGCCGGCACCCCGGTGGCCCGCACGGCCTCGAAGATGCGCCGGCTGTAGGGCAGCACCGCGGCCTCGTACTCGCGCCGGCCCAGGTCGCCCATCCAGGAGTCGAACAGCTGCACCACCTGGACGCCGGCGGTGACCTGGGCCCGCAGGTAGCGGATGGTCACCTCGGTGAGGGTCTCCATCAGCCGGTGCCAGAGGACCTCGTCGCCGTAGAGCAGCGCCTTGGCGTGGGCGTGCTCCTTGGAGGGCCGGCCCTCGATCAGGTAGGAGGCGACCGTGTAGGGCGCCCCGGCGAACCCGATCAGGGCGGCCCGGCCGCCCAGGTCACGGCGGAGCATGCGGATGGTCTGGAACAGCTCGGGGGTGGCCTCCTCGGCCTCGACCACCCGCAGGGCCTCGACGGCCGCCTTGTCCCGCACCGGCTGGTGGACGATCGGCCCGACCCCGGGGTCGATCGAGAAGGGCACGCCCATGCCGTACAGGGGCAGCATGATGTCGGCGTACAGCACCGCCCCGTCCACCCCGAAGGTGTCCACGGGCATGGTGGTCACCTGCGCGCACAGCTCGGGGGTCCTGGTGATCTCCAGGATCCCGTAGCGCTCGCGCAACCGCCGGTAGGCGGCCAGGCAGCGCCCAGCCTGGCGCATGAACCAGACGGGGGTTCGGTCGACCGGCTCGCCCCGGCAGGCGGCCAGCATCCGGGCTTCTCCCATGGCGCCTCAGCGTAGGCGAAGCCCGCCGGGAACGCTCGTCAGACGACCGGTTTCGCAACCGGTGGATCGTGGTACATGATGAGTGTCGATAGCCCAGTGCACTTTGGTCGCGGCCGGACCGCGACGAAGGGGGCGGATGGCTTGGAGACTCCACCCGACGCGTAGCAGGCGGACCACGCTCCCGGTGGCCCGCCATCTCGAACGCCCGTCGGCCGACGGCCCACTGAACTGCTCACCCTCGCGGCGGCCGCGAAATCCTCCACCGGCCCGACCGCGAACGCCGGCATCCACCGCCGGCCGACGGACGATCATCGGCCCCCGCGCCAGCCGCGGGGGCCGCTCTGTTATCCACAGGCTGCATTTTGCCAGCGGGCGGGGCTGTGCTATCGTCCGCAACCGACGTCCGGTTCCCCCCATTCCGGACGCCCCCGCAGTTTTCTCGATCCGTGTCCCCCGACGGAGGCGAGACGTGCCGAAGTCCCGCGTGATCGCGGCCGGACTCATCATGGCCGCGCTGGTGATCGGTGTCGCCGTGCCTGGTGGCGCCGACGATCTCGTGACCGCCAAGAGCCGCCAGAAGAAGATGCAGGCGGCCCTGGACGACGCCACCCGGGAGCTCAACCAGATCGAGAGCGAGCGCCACTACGCCGAGCAGCGGCTCCAGGCCGCCAACAGCCGCCTCGGCGATGTCCGCGACGACCTGGCCGCGGCCCGCCGGGCCCTCAGCGGGCACGTGTCCTCCCTGTACAAGGCGGGCGGCACCCGCCCGCTGTCGGGGATCCTCGGCAGCAGCGCCGACGTCGTGGTCAGCCGGGTCGAGTTCGAGACCATCCTCCAGGAGGGCCAGGTCGCGGCCGTGGCCGACGCCAAGGTCGCCTTCGACAGCTACGAGGCGGCCATCAAGGACGTCAAGGCGGCCATGGCCCAGATGAGCCGGCTCGAGGCGCGGTCCAAGAAGACGGTCGACAAGCTGAGCCGCAACTTCGAGAAGGCCAAGCAGGTCGCGGACAAGCTTGCCGGGTTCAACACCACCCACCTGGTCAACGGGCGCTTCGTGTCCTGCCCGGTGTCCAAGCCCTACTCGTTCATCGACTCCTGGGGCGCCGCCCGCTCCGGCGGCCGGGCCCACAAGGGGACCGACATCATGAACCCCATGGGCAACAAGGTCCACGCCATCGTCGACGGGGTCATCAGCCGGCAGTCGACCAGCTCGCTGGGCGGCATCAGCCTCTACATGCGGGGCGTCGACGGCAACGAGTACTACTACGCCCACCTCTCCCGGTACGCCTCGGTGACCGGTCAGCGGGTCAAGGCCGGCGAGCTGATCGCCTTCAACGGCGCCACCGGCAACGCCGCCTGGACCGGCCCCCACGTCCACTTCGAGGTCCACCCCGGCGGGGGCTCCCCGGTCAACCCGTACCCGTACGTCAAGGCCGCCTGCGGCTAGACGGGCACCGCACCGCTCGACGCGCCGGTCCGCCACCGGCTACCGTACCCCGCCTGACGGGCGAACCGGACGACGTCGACGCGATGGTCGAGCCGGTGGTGCCGAGTCGGCACCGCTGGCTGGCCGGGCTGCTGGCGGCCGCACCCGGCGACCGGGTCGCCGACCTGGGCTGCGGCACCGGCGGCTCGCTGGCCCAGGCCGCCCCGTCCGTCGCCGGCGGGCTGCTGGCCGGGCTCGACCTGTCCGCGGCCGCCCTGGCCCGGACCGCCGAGGCCGTCGGGGAGGCGGTCGCCGGCCTGGCCCCGCGACCCGGGCTGCTGTGGGTCCAGGCCGACCTCAAGGCGCCCCTGCCGCTGGCCGACGGCGCCTTCGACCGGGTGCTCTGCCACAACGTGCTCGAGGTCCTGCCCGACCCGGACGCTGTGGTGGCCGAGGCGATCAGGGTCCTGCGTCCCGGCGGCCGGCTGGTCCTGGCCCACAGCGACTTCGACACCCTGATCTTCGCGTCCGAGGACCTGGAGCTGACCCGCCGGCTGGTCGGGGACTACTGCGACACCCAGCAGCCATGGATGGACGCGGTCGACGGCACCATCGGCCGGCGCCTGGCCGACATCGCCGGGCGGGCCGGGCTGGTGGTGGAGGACGTGCAGGCCGCGGTCGTGCTCGCCGGCGGTTCCTGCCCGGGGAGATCGGCTGGGGCTACGCCCGCAACCTGGCCGATACCCTCAGCGGCGACGGCCGGGCCGACCCGGCTGACCTGGACCGATGGCTGGCCGGGCTGCAGCGGCTGGACGACCGGGGGGCCTTCTTGTTCAGCGTCAACGACTACGCCGTCATCTGTGGTCGAATGCCCAGGTGACGCACTCCGCGCGATGGGCGCAACAGTTCGCCGCCCGACCGGCCGATAGACAGACCGTGATGGGCGGCCAGCTCGCATCTTCCTCGCCGTCGAGCTCCTGCTCGGCGTCACCTATTTCCGGCTGCCCGACTCGCTCCTACGGGCGGTCGTGTACTGCACCCTCGGTCTCGGCATGGTGGTCGCCGTGGTCGTCGGGACCCGCCTCTACCGGCCGTCCAAACCGCTGGCCTGGTACCTGCTGGCCGCCGGCCAGCTCTCCTTCACCGTCGGCGACGCCATCAACTACACCTACCAGTGGGTGCTTCACATTCAGCCGCCCTACCCGTCGGTGGCCGACGCCTTCTACCTGGCCTGCTACGCCCTGCTGGTCGCCGGGCTGCTGCTGCTGGTCCGCGAGCGGGCCCCCGGCCGCGACGTGGCCAGCCTGATCGACGCCACCATCATCACCGGTGTCGGCCTGCTGTCCTGGGTGTTCCTGATCGGGCCCAACGTGCGCGTGCCCGACCTGCTCCTGTCCCAGCGGCTGGTCTCGATCGCCTACCCGCTGTGCGACGTGCTGCTGGTGGCGGTGGCGGTGCGGATGTGGCGGACGGGTGGCCATGGCACCGTCGCCTCCCGCCTGCTGATGCTCGGGCTGGTGGCCTGCTGGCCGCCGACAGCGCCTACGGCCTGTCCCTGCTCGACGGGGGATGGGACGCCGGCGGGCCCATCGACGCCACCTGGATCGTCTTCTACCTGGGCGTCGGCCTGGCCGCCCTGCACCCGTCGATGGTCTCGCTGAGCGAGCCGGCCCCGCCGAGCGTCCGGCTGACCCAGACCCGGCTGGCCGCCGCCTCCCTGATGGCCCCGGCGGTGCTGGTCATCCAGACGCTGCGGGACGAGCCGCTCGACGTCGGCGTGATCGCCGGCGGCTCGCTCGTGCTGTTCCTGCTCACCCTGGCCCGCATGGGCGGCCTGGCCAGCGAGGTGGCCATGCAGACCGAGCGCAAGCGGGCCATGCAGACGGTGCTGCGGGCGACCGAGCAGGAGCGGGCCCGGTTGGCCGCCGACCTCCACGACGGACCGGTGCAGGAGCTGACCGCGCTCCGCTACGGCCTCACCCGGGCCCGCAACCGCATCCAGCGCGGGCAGCCCGACCAGGCCGAGGGCCTGCTGGCCGAGCTCGAGGACGAGCTGGCCGCCGGCATCACCGGCCTGCGCCGGCTCATGGCCGAGCTGCGGCCGGCCGTGCTCGACGAGCAGGGCCTCGAGGTGGCGCTGCACAACCAGGTGCGGGCCTTCGAGGCGACCAGCGGGGTGGCCTGCGCCATCTCGACCGGCCTGCAGAGCCGGCTCGCCCCCGATCTCGAGACCGTCCTGTACCGGGTCACCCAGGAGACGCTGAACAACGTCGGCAAGCACGCCGGCGCGTCCCGGATCACCGTCTCGCTGGCGGCCGAGAACGGCTCGGTGCGCCTGCGGATCAACGACGACGGGGTCGGCTTCGACCCGATCACGGCCAGCCGCCTCCTCAGCGAGGGCCACTTCGGCCTGGCCGGCATGCGCGAACGGGTCGAGATGATCGGCGGCCACCTCAGCATCGACTCAGCCCCCGGCCACGGCACCACCGTCGACGTCGAGATGGCCAACCACCCCGTCGACCAGCTCACCAGCTAGGTCCCGGGCACCTCCCCTTCAGCGGTCCAGCCCGGTTCCCAGGCACCCTCCAGCGATCCGGCCCGGGCTCAGCCCCCCGGAGGGGGAGCGTAGCCCAGCAGCTGGTTGGGTGCGCGCGGCTGTCCACAGCCCCTGACCGAAGAGCCTCTGACCGAAGCGCATGCCTGTGGGCTGGCACAGGCGCTCTTGGGGGGCCGTGGGGGGAGCGAGCTCCCCCCGCATGGATCGGGGCTTAGCTCAGGCTCCGCCGCCGGACCGCCAAGCCGCCACCACCGTGTCGCGGATGCGGTCGGCGCCGCAGTGCTTGGGGAGGAAGGCGAAGGCGCCGGCGGCTCGGACCGCTTCGGCCGACTCCTCGGTCTCGTAGGCCGAGAGGACGACCACGCGGACGGCCGGATGCTCATGGACGATCTGCTCGGTCGCCTGGAAGCCGTTGGTGGACGGCATCCTGAGGTCCATCAGGACCACGTCGGGGCGGAGCGAGCCGACCATGGCCACGCCCTGGACTCCGTCGGGGCCTCCCCGACGACCTCGATGCCGGCGTCCTCGAGCACGCCCCGGAGCGCGTTGCGGATGGCGGCGGCGTCGTCGACCGGCAGCACCCTCGGGCCCTGCTGGGCACCCTGGCGTTCCTGTCCCTGGCTGTCCTGTTCCTGGGTCATCGGCGCTTGGTACCCATTTTGAACGACCGGCCAAGCCTGCAGCCGGGGTTCCGTCCGGATCGTGATCTTGGCCGGAGGAGAGGACGATGACCGCGCCGGCGCGTGTGCCCTGCTGATAGCTGGTCGTCGAGATCATGTCGTGTCCCAGGTCGGGGGTCAGGCGCTCTTCCTTCTAGAGTCGGAACCCCGGCCGGGTGGGTTGAGCCTGAGGTCAGGCGAACCTTTGCCAATCTGATGGCGTATGACTGAATTGCCTCGTTCAACCTGGTCAGGGGCTGCGCCCGGGAGCTGGCTCGCGCGCTGGTTGGCGGCATGCGCCGACCTCGAGGACCTGTTCGCCCACCACCATCTGCTTGACGCGATCATCGAGGAGATCGACGGCCGCCGGATCCGGGTCGGCGAGCGCTGGCTGCTCGACTTCGCCTCCTGCAACTACCTCGGCCTCGACCTGGACCGCGAGGTGATCGAGGCGATCCCGGCCTACCTGGACCAGTGGGGAACCCACCCCAGCTGGTCGCGGATGCTGGGCAGCCCGGCCCTGTACCGGCAGATCGAGACCCGGCTCACCGAGCTGCTGGGGGCGGGCGACACGCTGCTGCTGCCGACCCTG
>Ga0126306_10002437_pt1 | contig 10466 bp, 6 predicted proteins | sample Plot27_FD_92592 | JGI IMG/M metagenome (GOLD analysis project Ga0126306, IMG submission 92592) | Serpentine soil microbial communities from UC McLaughlin Reserve, CA, USA - Plot27 | ecosystem: Environmental > Terrestrial > Soil > Grasslands | place: USA: UC McLaughlin Reserve, Lake County... | reverse complement strand
CCGGCAGCACGGGTGTGTCCTCGAGCCCGGTCCTGATCCCGTGCCCGCGGGCGGCGCCGCGGCGGTTCACTGCCCAGGAGGCGAGGCCGTCGCCGTGGTGCACCTGCTCAAGCGGGATCCCTGCCGACTCGAGCACGTCCTCGATTGCTTCCGCCTCCGCCAAGGCGGCGTCCGGATCCTCGCCGAGCGGCTCGACCAGTGCGCGTACACATTGACCGGCGATGCCGGAGGCGACGAAGGCGCGGGCATCGCCGACCGACAGCAGCCCCGCCTCGATGTCGACGCGGCGCTCGACCAGCAACGCGCACAGGTCCAGGATCCCCTGCTCACCCTGGTTGGCGGTCACGAGTTCGGGCAGCTCCGTCCAGCCGGCTACGAGCGCGCGGCGGCGCTCGGGATCCGACTCGATGTCGGCCGACGTGCTGAGCGAGACTGGAGTGCCCGGGCAGACCGCGCGAACCGCGCGCAGGGCCGCCGCGCACGGCTCGGCCTCGAGCGTCTCGTGACCGTCGGCGTCATACGGATGGAGATGGAGGACCCGCGCCCCGGCATCCACGGCGGCCCGCGCCTCGGCGGCGAGCTCATCGGGCGTCCGCGGCACCGCCGGATGGTCGCGATCGCCGTTGAGGGCGGCCTGGAGGAGCGGCACGCCGGCGAGCCTAGCCTCCGACGAAGTACGGGCATTGAGGGTGCCTCGGGGCCAGGTGGTTGGGATTCGGTGCGTTTTCCGCTACGCATACCAACCACCCGGCGTGAATCCCGCTCCTTCACCGCCGTCGTTTCGCCGGTGGAACGTGGCGGCGGGAGGAGCGCGCTAGCCGGCGAGCGCGTTCACCGGCTCGTGGGCGAGCACCGCGGCCAGTACGCGTTCGCCCTCCCTGTATCGGGAATCGAAAGCGCTGCCGCGAGCTCGTCCCCCGGCTACGCGCGCCGCCTACGAGCGCCACCTCGCCGCGCGCGGCAACGCGCAGCGGGTGGCGCTTCAGGCGGCGGGACACTGGCGTGCACGAGCGCCTCGCACCGAAGGCCCGCGCTTGGTGCGTCCAGCTCTCCGTCAGCTTCAGCTCACGAGGCGCCGCCGGCGTCGGCGTACTGGAGCGAGCCCGGGGTCGTGAGCCTCTCGCCGGTCTCGAGCAGGGTCTTCAGGCCGGAGAGGATCATCGGCCAGCCGCCGTAGACCTCGGGGTGGGCGTCCTCGCGGAGTTGGTCGTGGGTCACGGTCAGCCGGCACGAGTCCTCGATCTGCTCGATCTCGTACGTGACCCTCGAGGTGCCCTGCGCCTTCACGTCGTCGCTCCACAGGGCGGTGAAGCTCTGCACGAGGCGGCGCGGCGGGTCCACCTCCAGGTTCTCGCCCTCCGCGATTACACCCGGCCCCGCGACCAGCTTGTACGGCGAGCCGTTCGTCCAGTCGGACTCGACCGCCGCTCCGAACGTGTACTGCTTGCGCATGTCGCCGTTGGTGATCGCCTCCCAGAGGCGCTCCGGCGTCGTCTTGATGTAGATCTCGAAGACCTTCTCCATTGTCCTGTCCTCCAAGGTTCGCTTGAGTCCCGTGAGCGTCGCCGCCCACGGTTCCGCGTACTTGCTCACCCACCGGTCGTGGACGAGCCTGATCGGGACGGGGTTCAGGAAGTGGAGCTTCTCGCGCCCGCGCCGCTTGGTGACCACGAGGTTCGCCTCCTCGAGCACCTTCAGGTGCTTCATCACGCCGAAGCGCGACATCGGGAGCCGAGCCTCCAGCGCTGTCAGCGTCTGCCCGTCGGCCTTGAAGAGCTCATCGAGCAGGCTGCGGCGCGTGGGGTCTGCGAGGGCCCTGAACACGTCGTCCATGGCCCGGGATGATAGGTGACCAAACAGTCACATGTCAAGAAGGCAGCGGCGGTAGGTCCTTCAGCCACTCGGACCTACCGCCGTTCTCATCCCACAGGACGGGGAAGAACGACTCATCAAGGGAGAGGTCGCCGCGCCTGCGGTAGCGCGAGTAGATGAGGTCGGTGTTCTTCGGATGGAACCTGGTCTCCACCGGAACCAGATGAGACACCAGCGCTCGCCGTTCCACGTCTGACTCGTTCGGACCGGAGCCGTGGAAGGTGAGCGAGTGGTGGAACGCGCAGCCGCCCGGCTTCACCACCACCGGGACACGCTCGACCTCTGCCTCCTGCGGCGCCGCCTTCTCGAGCGGCGCCAGCCAGTCGTCGGGCGCGTGGAAGCTTCCGCGGTCCGGCGGCGCCTTCGGCCAGAGGTGCGAGCCGCGCACATACTCGATGGTGCCGCCCTCCGCGAAGGTCTCGTCGAGCGCGACCCAGCAGGTGATCATCTCGGGCGGCGAGAGGTACCCGGCGTAGGAGCCGTCCTGGTGCATGCCGAGCGACTTCGTCCCGGGCGGCTTCCAGAGGCAGTTGTCCTGGAGCATGCGGGTGCCGCGGTAGTGACCGAGGCGCGCCGCGATGCGGCCGGTCGTCTCGCTGAGGACCTGGGCGGCGATGAGGTCGTCGGCGCGCCAGCCGTTGCAGACCTGACGGGTCACGTCGTCGGGGTCGCGACCGCTCTTCCAGTTCACCTCGTCCGGCGCGATGCCGGTGGTGTAGTCGCCCTCGAAGAGGGCGGCGAAGCGATCGCGCAGAAGCTCGACCGCCGGCAGCGAGACGAGACCCTCCTCGATGATGAGGAAGCCGTCGCGGCGGAAGCTCTCGACCTGCTCGTCGGTTACGTCTTGAACCAATTTGTCCAGGTAGCCTAACTTTCCGTGACGACGCTCGGCAACCAGTCGGTTGAGCGGTTCCTCGAGGCGGTCGCCTCCGATGCGCCGGCGCCGGGTGGGGGCAGCTCGGCCGCGGTCGCGGCCGCGCTGGCCGCTGCGCTCGTCGAGATGTCCGCCAGGCTGGCTGGGCGCGCCGACGGCGTCTCGACAGTCGGCGAGCTCAGACGGCGGGCATTGAAGCTCGCCGAGGAGGAGCTGACCTCCTATGCGCCCGTGCTGGCGGCCCGGACCGATGAGGAGCACTCGGCCGCGCTGGCGGCGGCGAGCGAGGCGCCGGTGCGGGTGGCGGAGCTGGCCGCGGATGTAGCGGAACTGGGCCTCGACGTGGCCGCCTCCTCATCGCCCGCCGTGCGAGGCGACGCATTGACCGGGGTGGCCCTGGCGGAAGCGGCGGCCGCGGCGGCGGCGAGGCTCGTGGAGATCAACCTGGGCTCGGGCCCGCTCCTGAAACGCGCTCGGCAGGCCGAACAACGAGCGGCGAGGGCCCGGTCATCCGCCGCCGCCTGATGGCGGTTTCTACATCCGCCCCGATATGCGGGGCAAATGCAGAAACGCGCTGTCGATCAGAGGATCCGGCGGCCCATCTCGGCGGTGTCGTACCCGCCGAGGCCCTTCACTGCGTCGCGGAAGGCCGGGGACTCGAGCAGCTCGAACAGGGGCGCCAGTAGCTCATCCTCGATGCTGTCCATGAGGAGAACCAGGTCGTAGGGCTCCTTCGCCACCGGCACGAAGTCGAGCCCGAAGGCGCGCGCGGCGGCCAGCACTCCCAGGCCGCAGTCGGCCCGGCCGGCCGCCACAGCCGCGGCGACCGCGAGGTGCGTGTGCTCCTCGCGCTCATAGCCCTGGATCGCCTCGGGTGAGACGCCCTGTCGGGCCAGCTCGTGGTCGAGCAGCACGCGCGTGCCGGCCCCGCGCTGCCGGTTCACGTAGCGGAGCCCGTGCCGAGCCACGTCTTCGATGCCGGTCGCTTCTGTCGGATTCCCCGTCGCGACGATGAGCCCCTGCTCGCGATGGACGAGCCGGACGACGGCGAGGCCGCGATCTGGGAGCAGCCGCCCCAGGTAGGGCAACGTGTACTCGCCGGTGTCCGGGTCGAGAAGGTGAGACCCCGCGACGTGGCAGAGACCGTCTCGCAGCGCCGTGAGCCCTCCGAGTGATCCGACGTTGGACGACGCAAGCGTCACGCGGGCGTCGCGCTCTCGCAGCGTGGACGCCGCCAGGTCGAGCACGAGGTCGTGCGAGCCGGTCACGACGATCGTCCGCTCGATCTCGCCGACGCCCCGAAGCAGTTGGACCGTGACCTCCTCGCCGGCGTGGTGACCCTCGAGCTCCGATGGCACGACGAGCAGGCCGTCGGCGCGAACGAGCGAGGTCAGCACGCCGGCGCCGCGCGGAAGCGGCGTGGCGACGAGCCTGCCTCGAACGCTGCCGAGCCGCACGCGGACCCAGTCGTCCATGCCCATGGTCGATGCGAGCTTTCGCGCCAGCCGCGCCCGCGCCACAGGGCCCTCCGGCGGCGGAGCGCCCTCCAGCTCGGCGAGCAGCGGCGCGGCGAAGATGTCGAATGTGAGCGCGGCGGACACGGGGTAGCCGGGCGCGCCGAGCACGGGCGTCGGGCGGCGCCCGTCGCCAGCGGGGCCGGCGGCCGCGGCCTCCCCTGCGCCGGGCGCGGGCTCGGCACCCACCACTCCGAGCACCACCGGATGCCCCGGGCGGACGGCAACTCCGTGCACCACGAGCGTGCCCACCTTCTCGACGACCTCGGCCGTGTGGTCGTCGCGGCCGGCGCTCGAGCCGGCGATCACGATCACGAGGTCCGACCTCGCCGCGGCCGCTCGCACCGCCGCCGCGATCTCGTCCGGGACGTCCGGTGTCACCTCGAAGCGGTGCGCCTGGCATCCGGCCGCCTCGGCCTGGGCGGCCAGCATCACGGAGTTCGTGTCCGGAAGCTCCCCCTTGCCGAGCTGCGCCCCGACGGGGCGGATCTCATCACCGGTGGGAATCACCGTCACAATTGGCCGACGGCGGACGACCAGCTCCGTTGCCCCCGCCGCCCCGGCAGCCGCGACGTCGACCGGGCGCAGCCGGTGACCGGCCGGCAGCAGCAGCTCGCCGGCGCTCACGTCCTCCCCGATCGAGCGGACGTGCTGGAACGGCGCCGCGGCGGCACGCAGCTCGACTCCACCGGTCAGCTCTTGAACGTCCTCGCGCATCACGACGGCGTCGAAGTCGCCCGGAATCGGGTCGCCGGTGTCGACGATCTCGAAGGCGGCGGCGTCGAGCCGCGCGGGGGTGGTCTCGCTCGCGCCCACCGTGTCCGAGGCATGCACGGCGATGCCGTCCATGGCCGCGGCATCGAACGGCGGCGACGAGGCGCGCGCCCAGACAGGCTCTGCTGTCACACGCCCAACCGCCTGGTCGAGCGGCAGCCGGATCGACTCGAGCCGCTCGGGACAGCCGGCGGCCGCGCACGCCTCCCCCCAAGCGGCAAACGCCTCGGCGGCCGGGCGATCGTGGATGTAGGGCACGGCGCGGGCCATCGCGAACATTGTCGCGGGCGCGAGCCCTACCGGTACAGCGTGACCTCGAGCTCGCTGCCCGCGGCCAAGCCGGTGGCCGCTTCGGGAACGACGACGTATCCTTCCGCCGCGGTGAGGATCGAGAGCAGCGAGGAGCTACCGAAGAGCGGCTCGGCATGGTCGCCGTCCAGCCGCACCTGGACCACGTCGAGCCGCCCGGCGGCGGACGGAAGGTTCCGGCTCAAACGAGCGCGAACGGCCGGCTCCGGCGGCGGGTGGGTGCAGCCGCCGACGAGCCGGACGATCGGCATCCCGATGAGCCGGAACGCGACGAGTGCGGAGCGCGGGTTGCCCGGCAGCCCGATGACGGGAACGCCGCCACAGTCCGCGAGCAGGGTCGGCTTTCCGGGCCGGAACGCAAGCCCATGGCACCAGATGCCGGGCTCGCCGAGCGAAGCGATGGCGGCAGCGGTCTCGTCACGCGCACCGACGGATGACCCGGCCGAGACGACGAGCACGTCGCATGCCGCCAACGCGTCGCTCAGTCTCGTCGCAAGCGCGTCACGATCGTCCGGCACGATGCCGGCAAAGCGCGGCTCGCCGCCGGCCTCGCTGACGAGGGCGGCAAGGGCGGGCGCGGAGGAGTCTCGGACCTGGCCGGCGTCCAATGTCGTCTGGGTGCTCGAAACAAGCTCGTCGCCGGTCGAGACGATGCTCACGCGCGGACGCGCGTAGACGGGAAGCACGGTGATGCCGGTTGCGGCGAGCATTCCGAGCTCCTGTGCGCGGAGTGGACGGCCGGGTCGCACGAGCTCGGCGGCGGGGGCCGCGTCCTCGTCGGCGCGCACCATTCCCTCACCGGGTGTTACGGGACGGAGCACCTCGAGCAACTCGGGCGTTGCGGCCTGCGTGTGCTCGATCTTGAGGACGGCGTCAGCGCCCGGCGGGAGGGCTGCGCCGGTGGCGATCGCCACGGCCGTGCCGGGCCGGACTTCCGCCTCGGGCGGGAGCCCCATGCGCGCCTCGCCGGCAAGGTCCAGGTAGCTGGGAAGGCCCTCGGAGGCGCCGTAGGTGTCGGCCGCGCGGACCGCGAAACCGTCGACGGTTGCACGAGCGAAGCCGGGCAGCGCGTGGGGCGCGCAGATCGACTCGGCGGGCACGCGGCCGAGCGCGTCGTGGAGTGAGACCGTCTCCACGGGGGTGCGGCGCGCCGGGCGGAATCCGGTCAGTGCCTCGGAAACCGTCTTGACGGTGAAGAACTCGCGCTGATCGCGAGCGGTCATGTCAGGAGGAGTCGCCGTCCTTAGAGCCGGTCGCCTGGTCAGGCGGACGCGCTGGCCGCGGCTGGGGGCGGGCTTCCGTTCCGCCTCGCTTCAGGCCCAGCACGCTGATCGCCGGGCCCAATGCCACTTGGCCCAGGCCGCAGATCGAGGTCAGGCGCATTGTCTTCTCGAGCTCGAGGATGCGGTCGTCCACGTCCTCGGCGCCGCCGCCAGACTCGATCAGCTCGGACAGGATCGTGTGGGCCTTCGTCGATCCCACCCGGCACGGCACGCATTTCCCGCACGACTCGTTCCGGAAGAAGCGCAGCACGTTGGTGGCGGCGGCGAGCAGGTCGGTTCCCTCGGCGATCGCCACCAGCGCGCCGGAGCCGAGCATCGAACCGGCCTCCGCGAGCGGCCCAAAGTCGAGGGGCACGTCCAGCTGCTCGCGCCCAAGGAAGTTGGACGACGCGCCGCCCGGCTGGAAGGCCAGTAGCTCGCGCCCTTCGCTCACGCCGCCCGCGAGCTCGATCAGCTCGCGCGCCGTCGTTCCCATCGGCACGCAGTACACGTCGGGCCTCTCGACGTGGCCCGAGACCGCGAAGAACTTCAGCCCCGTGCCGCCGTTCACGCCCTGCGACTTCCACCACCCGGCTCCTCGCTCCGCGATCACCGGCACGTGGGCGAGCGTCTCGACCGAGTTCATCAGGGTCGGCTTGCCCCACAGCCCGGCGACGCCGGGGAACGGTGGCTTGTTCCGCGGCTCCCCGCGGTGACCCTCCATGCACTCGATCAGCGCCGACTCCTCGCCGAGGATGTAGCCGCCGGGCGAGGTGAAGATGTCGACGCTCACGCCGGCTTCGTCGAGCAGCCCGAGCCCGCGGAGGCGCTCCAGCTCCTCGCGCAGTACCTCCTCCTCCGGCTCGTACTCGTGCCTGATGAAGACCCAGCCCTCGCGGCAGCCGGTGGCGAGCATCCCGAGCACGAGTCCCTCGAGCACGAGATGCGGCTGCTCGGCGAGGATCTGGCGGTCCTTGAAGGTGCCGGGCTCGGACTCGTCGGCGTTGCAGATGGCGTACTTCGGCTCGGCCTCCTGCTTCGCCACGAGCTCCCACTTCGTTCCGGTGGGGAAGCCGGCTCCGCCCATCCCGCGCAGCTCGGCCTCCTTCAGCTCGGCGATGAGGTCGGCGGTGTCGAGGTCGGCCGCGACGGCGGAGCGCAAGACGCGGTACCCGCGCGCGTCGGTGCCATAGGGGTCGTTCGGGCGCTGGACGTCGGTGCGGCGAAGCTCGGCCTCGGTCGACACGGCCGGCGCCCGATCGCAGCGGCCGATGCACGAGACCTCGCGGAGCTCCACGCTCGGGCCGGAGTCGTGCGCGGCGTGGAGGGCCGCAATCCGCTCGTCCGACCCGTGCAGCCAGCAGGCGAGGTCATGGCAGCAGGCGATCTCGGTCTGCGGCGGCGGCGAGCTGCGGAAGTGCGGGTAGAACGAGATCAGTCCCTCGATCTCGTAGAGCGGCCGGCGCCTGTCACGCGACAGGCGGACGAGCTCCTCGCGCGGGAGCCAGCCGTGCTCGCGCTGGATCGCGTGGAGGTCCGGAATCAGCGACGGGCCTGGGAAGCGGCCCGCGCGCGCCTCGCTGCCCGGAGGGCGCTGCGCGATCACGCGCCGGGCTCCGCGCGCTCGGACGCGGGCGCCGCCGCGTCGGCCCGCCCGCCGGCCCCGGCTTCCGCGGCGCCGTTCGTCGCCGAGCGGCCGCCGGCGGGCTGCACCTTCACCGCGCAGAACTTGTAATCCGGGATCTTTCCGTGCGGGTCGATCTCGTCGATCGTCAGTACGTTCGCCGCCGCCTCGCGGAAGTGGAACGGGATGAAGCAGGTGCCAGGGGTGTCGCGGTGAGACAGGCGGGCGGACAGCTCGATCGAACCGCGACGTGAGGTGACGCGCACGAAGTCGCCCTCGGCGATGCCCATCGACGCGGCGTCGCCGGGGTTCAGGTACACGTGCGCCTCGGGCTGGATCGCGTCGAGCGCGAACGAGCGCCGCGTCATCGACCCGGTGTGCCAGTGCTCGAGCAGCCGGCCCGTGTTGAGGATGAACGGGAACTCGTCGTCCGGCAGCTCCTTCGCCGGCAGCCACTCTGCGGGCACGAGGTGTGCCTTGCCGTCGTCGGTGCCGAAGCGATCGTCGAACAGCACGACGGTCCCGTCGGAGTGCTCGGGATCGGGGTTCGGGTAGAGCTTGCCGGCCGGGCCGAGGTTGTCGTACGACAGCCCCGCGTAGTTCGGCATGATCGCCGCCATCTCGTCGAACACCTCGCGCGGGGAGGCGTAGGCCATCGGCAGCCCGATCCGCGCCGAGATGTCGCAGACGACCTTCCAGTCCTCGCGCGCCTCGCCGGGTGGCTCAAGCACCTTGCGCCCGATCTGCACGCGGCGGTCGGTGTTCGTGTAGGTGCCCTCCTTCTCCATGTAGGAGGACGCGGGCAGGACCACGTCGGCGAACTCGGCGGTCTCCGTCAGGAAGATGTCCTGCACGACCAGGAACTCGAGCGCGCTCAGCGCCTTGCGTACCTTGTTCACGTTCGGGTCCGACAGGAACGGGTTCTCGCCCATCATGTACATCCCGCGCACGCCGCCCTGCAGCGCGCTCGCGATGATCTCGGTGACGGTGAGCCCGCGCTCCGGGTCGAGCTCGGCGCCGCCCCAGGCATCGGAGAACTTCTCGCGCGCGTCCTCGCGCGTGACGAGCTGGTAGTCGGGATAGAACATCGGGATCAGGCCGGCGTCGGACGCGCCCTGGACGTTGTTCTGCCCGCGCAGCGGATGCAGCCCGGTGCCCTGCCGGCCGACGTTCCCGGTGATCGAGCACATCGCGATCAGACAGCGCGCGTTGTCGGTGCCGGTTGTGTGCTGCGAGATCCCCATGCCCCAGTAGATGACGCCGGCCCCCGCGGTGCCCCACAACCGGGCCACTTCGCGGATCGTGTCGGCATCCACGCCGCAGATCTGCGCGGCGCGCTCGGGCGGATACTGCCTCACCACCTTCGCCAGCTCGCCGTAGTTCGTGACGCGCTGCGCGATGAACTCGCGATCGACCCAGTCGTTCGCGATAACCTCGTGCAGGATCCCGTTGTAGAAGGCGACGTCCGTGCCGGGCTTCAGCTGGCAGTAGATGTCGGCGTGGTCCGCGATCCGCTCGCGGCGTGGGTCGACCACGATCAGTGTCGTGCCGCGGCGCTTCGCCTGCTTGAAGAAGCTCGACGCGACCGGGTGGTTCGCGGTCGTGTTCGTCCCGGCGAGGATCGCGACGTCCGCATTCACGATGTCCCCGTAGGTCGTCGAGACCGCGCCCGAGCCCACGCCCTCGAACAGCGCCGCGACGCTCGACGCGTGGCACAGCCGCGTGCAGTGGTCCACGTTGTTCGTGCCGAAGCCGGCGCGGATCAGCTTCTGGAAGAGGTACGCCTCCTCGTTCGAGCACTTGGCCGAGCCGAAGCCGGCGATGGCGCCCGGGCCGTTATCGGCGTGGATCGCGGTGAGCCGCTCCGCGACCAGGCTCAGCGCCTCCTCCCAGCTCGCCTCGCGGAAGTGGGGGAGCACCTCGTCGTAGTCCACCAGCCCGCCGGGCTTCTTCTTGCGCCCGCGGCCCTCGCCCTTCACGTCGCTCGATAGCGGGCCCTTCGGGTACGAGTCGTCGCGCCTGATCAGCGGCGTGGTGAGGCGCTGCGGCGAGCTCGCGTAGTCCCAGCCGTAGCGGCCCTTCACGCACAGGCGCCGCTTCGAGCCGGGCTGCTCGCGGCCGTCGGCGAACGAGATCGCGTTGCGCTCGCGGTCCACGTGGTAGGTGAGCGCGCAGCCGACGCCGCAGTACGGGCAGACCGTCTCCACGCTGTCGAGCTCGGTGCGCGGCCGGATCGG
>Ga0126306_10002435_pt1 | contig 10468 bp, 9 predicted proteins | sample Plot27_FD_92592 | JGI IMG/M metagenome (GOLD analysis project Ga0126306, IMG submission 92592) | Serpentine soil microbial communities from UC McLaughlin Reserve, CA, USA - Plot27 | ecosystem: Environmental > Terrestrial > Soil > Grasslands | place: USA: UC McLaughlin Reserve, Lake County... | reverse complement strand
GGAGAGCCGGGCCGAAGAGCTGAAAGAGATCCTGGGTAGCCGTCCGGAGATCAGGGTGTCGGACGGCTACCCGGCAAAAGTCATCCTCGAGGCGGCCAACGAGGGAGAGAAGCCGCCCCTCGTTGCCGTCGGCAGCCGGGGGCTGGCGGGGATCACGCGCACGAGGCTTGGGAGCGTCTCCACCAAGGTCGTCACCGCCTCCCCCGGACCGGTCCTCGTCGTCCCGCACGTCGATTAGTGGGCGGTTCGCGAACCGCCCGTACCTACCTGGTCTCGTACACGACGACCTTGCCGTCGGCGAACTCGGGGTCCGGGAGGAGCTCGCTCATGTTCTGGCTCACCCACTCCTGGGCCTTCCGGTTGCTCTCTTCAGCGCTCTGCTGGTTCTCGAAGACGCTCACCGAGACGATCTCGTTCTCCCTGGGGGCAAGGACCAGGTACGCCACGAATCCCGGCGTGTCCTTGATGACGGGCACGAAGCCCTCCCTGATCCGCCTGACCACCTCGTCGATCGAGTCGCTGGTCGTCCGGTAGTACCGTACCGCCGCAAACATCCGGCCCTCCTATCTCCCGTTCACCCTGTCGTAAGCTTACCCGTGCGAAGATCCAACGCAACACCGGTCATCCCTGCGAGCCCTCGTAAGAGCGTCTCCTCCTGGCGAACAGCTTCTCGATCTCCACGGCCCAGAAGATGATGGTGCTCAGCGCGACGGCGACGGCGAGGTGCGCAACCGGCAACGCCTCGGTCTCGAGGAACCCCTGGAACAGCGGCGCGTAGATGGCCAAAAGCTGCAGCACGAACGTGAGGGCGACCGCCCCCAGGAGCGGCTTGTTGGAGAGCAGACCCACCGTGAAGAGCGACTCGTCGCCCGAGCGGATCGCCATGACGTGGCTCAGCTGGGAGAAGGTCAGGGTGGTGAAGACCATCGTCTGCCAGATCTCGGGCGCGACCCGCGAGTACCAAAGGCCCGTCCCCAGCGACACCAGCGCCATCAAGGACCCGACCCAGACGACGTGGCGGCCCAGGCCCCGCGCGAAGACGCTCTCGCCCGGAGGGTGGGGCGGGCGGCGCATGATGCCCCGCTCCGCGGGCTCCGCGCTCAGGGCCAGGGCGGGCGGGCCGTCAGTGACCAGGTTGATCCAGAGTATCTGCAACGGCAGCAGCGGCAGCCCCAGCCCCACGTAGGGACCCACGAGCATCACCAGGATCTCGGCCGAGTTGCTGGTCAGAAGGTACTTGATGAACTTGCGGATGTTGTCGTAGATGATCCGGCCCTGCTCGACGGCGGCGACGATGGTCGCGAAGTTGTCGTCGGTCAGGACCATGTCGGCGGCCTCTTTGGAGACGTCGGTGCCGGTGATGCCCATCGCCACGCCGATGTCCGCCCGCCTCAAAGCCGGGGCGTCGTTGACCCCGTCGCCGGTCATGGCCACGATGTGGCCCTTTTCCTGCAGGGCCCCGACTATGGAGAGCTTGTGCTCGGGCGAGACCCGCGCGTAGACGGGAACCTCCTCGACGAAGTACTCCAGTTCCTCTTCGGAGAGACCGGCCAGGTCCCGTCCCGTCAAAATTTGTCCGTCTTCGGCGATGCCGAGATCGGCCGCTATGTGCCGCGCGGTCAGGGGGTGGTCGCCCGTGATCATGATCGGGCGGATGCCGGCTCGTTTGCAGGTCTCTACGGCTTCCCTGGCCTCGGGCCGGGCCGGGTCGATCATGCCGACCATGCCGAAGAAGGTGAGGTCGCGCTCCAGCTCTTCCCCGCCGCCGTCGAACGCCGGCAGGCGTCTGAGGCCGAGGCCCAGAACACGGATCCCGTCGGCCGCCAGCCTCTCGTTGGAAGCCGAGATCTTGCCTCGCCACTCCTCGCTCAGGGGCTCGAGCCGTCCGTCGCCGGTCCAGACCTCGCTGGAGATCTCCACCAGTCCGTCAACGGCGCCCTTGGTGAAAGCGACGTATGAGCCCCTCTCCCCCCCTCCGTGCAACGCGGAGTCCAACGCTGCCGGGAGCCCGGAGCCCGGAACCACCTCGTGCACGGTGGTCATCCGCTTGCGCCCGGAGTCGAAGGGGACCTCCCCCACCCGCGGGAGCGCGGCCTCGAGCTCGGGCTTCTTCATGCCCTCGCGCGCGGCGGCCACCACCAGGGCACCCTCGGTCGGGTCCCCTATGGCGCGAAGGCCATCCTCCCCGTCGTCTTCCAGCAGGGCGTCGTTGCACAGGGCGCCGCCGGCCAGGAGCAGGGCGAGCGCCGGGTCTTCGTCGGCCGCGTCGAGGCTCCCTTCCCCCGGCTCCACGGTATGGTCGGCCACGTCGAGCACGGTCACGGTCATACGGTTCTCGGTCAGGGTGCCCGTCTTGTCCGAGCAGATCACGGTAACAGAGCCTAGAGTCTCGACCGCGGGCAGCTTGCGGATAAGGGCCCGCCTACGGAGCATCCTCTGGGCGCCCAGGGCGAGGGCGATGGTTACCACGGCCGGCAACCCCTCGGGCACGGCCGCGACCGCCAGGCTCACGGCGGTGAGGAACATGACCTCCAGGTCCTCCCCGCGCAGCAGGCCGAGGACGAAGACCACGCCGACGATGGCCAGGGCGGCGAGGGCCAGCACCCTGCCCACCTGGTTCAGGCGTCGCTGCAATGGGGTCTGCTCCGGGGCTGAGGACTGGATCATGGCCGCGATCTTGCCGAGCTCCGTCGCCATGCCGGTCTCGGTGACGACGTAGAGGCCCCTCCCCCCGGCGACGACCGTGCTGGAGTAGACCATACCGGCCCGCTCCCCGAGCGGGGTGTCCTCGCCCACCACGGACGCGGGGTCCTTCTCCACCGGCTCCGACTCTCCGGTGAGTGCGGACTCCTGGACCCGCAGGTTGGCCGCCTCCAGAAGCCTCCCGTCGGCCGGCACCAGGTTGCCCGCCTCGAGCAGCACAACGTCTCCCGGCACCAGTTCTCTGGCCGAGACCTCCCGCACGTGGCTCTCCCGGCGCACCCTGACCCTTGGCGCGGAGAGCCGCTTCAGGGCGGCCATCGCCCTCTCCGCCCGGCACTCCTGGGCGAAACCGAGGGCCGCGTTGAGCACGACGATGACCGCGATGGCTATCGAGTCCTCGTAATCCCCGAGGAGGGCCGAGGCGAGCGCCGCGACGATGAGGATGACGATCATGGTGGAGGTGAATTGCTCCCACAGGATCGCCCAGGGACTCCGGCCGCCCCTGTCCTCCAGCTCGTTCGCCCCCCGCTCTTGGAGCCGCCGGGCCGCCTCCTCGTCGCTCAACCCGGATTGCGCATCGGTTCCTAGAGAGCGCAGCACTTCAACCGCCTCCGACGTGTGCCAGGTGCCTCCCTCCTCGCACGGGCTCTCGGCTACCGAGTCCCTGCGCAGGCTCCGCCCCTCGTCCGGCCTCATCTACCCCCACCCGCGTGCGGATGGACCAGGACCGCGTCGAGGGCGGCCCTGATCACCTTCGTGGACACGCTCCCCATCCTTACGCGCTCCACCACCCCCAACCCCCGGCTGCCGACCGCCACGAGGGTCGGTCCCTCGCCTTCCCGCGCCGACCCTATGAGAGCCTCCGCGGGTTCGCCCGCGACCACCCTGGTTTGTGGTCGCTCTTCCAGGATGTCTTCCAGCTCACCCGCCCGTTCTTCGAGCTTCTCCTCGGCTTGTCGCGCCGCCTCGCCGGACGCTTGCGATGGCTGTGGGCCGGCATGCACCAGCAGCATCCGGGCGCCCAAGAGCTTCCCCAGACTGGCGGCAAGCTCCGACGCTTTCCTCGCGTCCTCGGAAAGGTCGTCGCCGGCGACGACCCGGACGGGCGGCCAGACGTTCTCCCCGCACCGTACCACCAGGACAGGAAGCTGCGCGTGGTGCACGATGTCCTCGGAGTGGCTCCCGATCAGGATGCGTCTCAGGCCATGGAGCCCCCGGCTCCCCACGACCAGCAGCCCGGCCCCGAGCTCCTCGCTCAAGGCGATCACCTCGTTGGTGGTGCGTCCCCCCCTGAGGTGGGCCTGCGTGACGGTGACACCGGCGCTCTCGATCTTGCTCACCTGCCCGTCGAGGACCTCCTGCCCCTGGCGGTGGAGCTCCCTTTTCACGAAGCCGTGGCGGTAGGGGCCCGGGACGTCGTGCCACACGTGCGCCACGTGCAGCTCCGAGCCCATCATGGTCGAAAGTTCCACGGCCGCCTCGGTCGCCTGCTCCGAAGCCTCCGAGCCGTCGGTGGCGAGCAGGATCTTGGTCGGGAAATGGTCCATCCTCATCTCCTTCCTTCGCAGGCACCCAGAAGACGGGGGGTGAACTCTTCTCCGGCGGTTGGGCGGGGAGCGTCGCGAGACCTGCTGCCCCGGGCGGTAGACAGACGCCTGCGAGCGGGAAGCCGGATCGACATGGCCCACATCTCCTTTACGGACGGGCCGCGGGAGGCGCGACACAGGCGAGCCTGCCACGGCCATACCTGCCTATGGTGGTCTCGCCCGTCGCGTCTGGTAAACGCGAGTGGCCGGCCGGGAGCCTGAGCCCCGTAATGACGACCAGGCCTTCCGCCCCGGAAGACGGATGGCTACTCCCCGAATCGCACCTAAATTATCACCCACCTGTTGCGCGGTCAACCGAGCGGCTCCGCCCTCCGGCTGCGCGAGCAAGCTCCCCCTTCGTGCCGTGTACCGGTCGTAGCGACCGGGCCTAGATCTGCCTTGCGAGCTCGCGCGCCGGCTACCGGCCGCCGGGCCGCGCCGGACGCGCCCTGACGAGCGCTTCGACCCCGTCGAGCACGCGCTGCAAGCCGAACTCGAAGGCGTGCTCGGGATCGTACGCGGCCCCGTAGGCGTTCGCGGCGGCCGGCCCGACCCTCGACGCCGTCGGGAAGCGGTCGGGGTCGAAGACCCTCTCCAGAAGCGGCTCGTTGGCCAGCCACCACTCCTCGTCCGTCATCCCAGTGCGCCGCTCGGCCTGCGAGGCCTCAGCCGCGTCCCGGGCCGCGCCCTGGACGTGGCCCAGGACGAGCGTGAGCACGGAGTCCATCTCCACGTCGGTCAGCCCGATCCCCTCGACCGCGCGAAGCTCGTGGTCGTACTTGGCGATCACGTTCGGCCCCAGCGGGGGCCGGCTCATCGCGGCGACCTGCAATACCCACGGGTGCCGGCGAAAGAGCGCCCAATTCTCCCGCGCGACGGCCTCGAGCCTCTCCCGCCAGCCCATACCCGGGCCGTACGTCCCGACCGCCTCGCCGAGCACCCTGTCCAACATGACGTCCACGAGCTCGGCCTTGCCCGGCACGTAGGTGTAGAGCGACATCACACTCACCCCGAGCCGGTCGGCGACGCGCCGCATGGACAAAGCCCCCAGCCCCTCGGCGTCGGCGATCTCGATCGCCGCCCCAACGATCCTACCCACGCTCAGACCCGGCTTGGGTCCCCTCCTCGGCTTCTTCTCCATGCCCCAGAGCAACGCCATGGTGCGTCTCGGGTCCCCGCCGCCACTGTACTCCGTCGCCATCCCACCCAACTCCTTATTGCAAATCCGTACAGCGTACAGTATAGTCCATACAACTCCGTACATCGTAAGGAAAACGTCGAGAGGAGGAACCGTGAGAGGGTTGGAGGCTCTAGCACCATCCCGACCTCCCCCGCCGGGGGTCGAGGAGGTCGGCGGGTTGCGTGGGGTGCCGTCATGAGGCTGAACCATCTCAACCTCACCGTCGCGGACGTCCTGGGGGCCCGTGATTTCCTGGAGAGGTACTTCGGGTTGCGGAGCATGGGAGGGAACGCCGGCATGTCCTTCCTGACCGACGACGACGGGTTCGTGCTGACGTTGATGAAGGCCGGAAGGGGGAGCGGGGTCACGTATCCCGGCAACTTCCACGTCGGCTTCTTCGTGGAGAGCGCCGAGGTCGTGGACGAGATCAACCGCCGCTTGAGAGAGGACGGGTTCGACGTGGAGCCTCCCGAGCAGCACCACGCCTACGGGTTCTACGTAGAGGCGCCGGGCGGGATTACCGTGGAGCTTGGCTCCTGACCTGCGCAGGACGAGACTGAGCAATGCCGCGTACGTCAAGTCGAGTCATGGAGGTGGCTGTGCGATCTAGCGGTGCCGCGGTCTTCGCGGAGGGGTTACGCAAGCGGTACGGCGAGGCCAGAGCCCTTGACGGGTTCGACCTGACCGTGCCGGAGGGTTCGGTGTGCGGGCTGCTCGGACCGAACGGGGCGGGAAAGGCCACGGCGGTGCGGATACTGTCCACGTTGCTCAGGCCCGATGGCGGCCGGGCCGAGGTCGCCGGGTCCGACGTGGTGCGCCAGGCCGGCGAGGTCCGCTTCAAGATCGGGCTGGCGGGACAGCAGGCCGCGGTGGACGAGGTCCTCACCGGCAGGCAGAACCTGGTCATGTTCGGCAGGCTCTACCACCTCGGCGCGCGGGCGGCTGGCCGGCGGGCGGACGAGTTGTTGGAGCGTTTCGGGCTGGCCGAAGCGGCCGGCAAGCAGGCCAGGCACTACTCGGGAGGCATGAGGCGGCGGTTGGATCTCGCCGCCAGCTTCATCCTCATGCCGAAGGTGCTGTTCCTGGACGAGCCGACCACGGGCCTGGATCCCCGCGGGCGCAACGAGGTGTGGGAGTCCGTCCGCTCGCTCGTGGTCGGAGGGACAACGGTCTTGCTCACCACGCAGTACCTGGACGAGGCCGACCGGCTAGCCGACAGCATAGTCGTCATCGACCGCGGGCGGGCCATCGCTCAGGGCACGCCCGACGAGCTCAAGTCCAGGATCGGGGGCGACCAGATAGACGTCGCCGTGCGCGACGCCGGCGAGCTGCCCGCCGCGGCGGAGGTCGTCGGCCGGGTGTGCGAGGTGGACCCCGAGATCTACCGCGACGCCCGCCGGGTCAGCGCGCCCGTCGGCGACCGGGTGGCCACCCTGACCGAGGCGGTGAGGGCGTTGGACGACGCGGGTCTGGCGGCCGAGGACATCGCGCTGCGCAGGCCCACCCTCGACGAGGTGTTCCTCCGCCTCACCGGCCACCGCGCCGGAGAGACCGGCAAGGAGGCGGCGGCATGAAGCCCGTGACCCCGACGCTCTCCCGGACCCCGCTCGACCGGCTCCGCTGGGCCCTGGCCGACGCCTGGACCATCACCCGCCGCGACCTGACCCACTGGGTCCGCCAACCCTTCGGGATCGTCATCACGCTCCTGTTCCCGGTGATGCTGGTCCTGATGTTCGGCTACCTCTTCGGCGGGGCCATGTCTGTGCCGGGAGGGGGTAACTACCGCGAGTTCCTCATGCCCGGAATGTTCGCCATGACCATGGCGTTCGGTCCGGAGAGGACCATGCTCTCCGTCTCCAGCGACGCGGCCAAAGGCGTCACCGACCGCTTCCGCTCCATGCCCATGGCCCCGTCCGCGGTGGTCGCCGGACGCAGCATCGCCGACATGCTGGGCTCCGCGCTCGGGCTGGCCGTCATGGTCGCCTGCGGACTTTCGATCGGCTGGCGGTGGCACGGGAGCATGGTCGAGTCGCTGCTCGCTGCGGGGCTGCTGTTGCTGCTCAGGTTCTCGCTCCTGTGGGTCGGCATCTACCTGGGGCTCGTCGTCGAGAGCCCCGAGGCAGTCGCGGCGGTGCAGATCCTGGTGTGGCCCGTCCTCTTCCTCTCCAACACCTTCGTGGCACCGGAGACGATGCTGGGCTGGCTAGGCGCGATCTCCGAGTGGAACCCGCTCTCTGCCACGGTGGCCGCCGCCCGCGAGCTGTTCGGCAGCCCGGGGTGGGGCGGCGAGTCCTGGATCGCCCAAAACTCGCTGCTGATGGCTGTCGTCTGGCCCCTGGCCATCTTCGCCGTCTTCTTCCCCCTCTCCGTGCGCCGTTACCGGCGACTGAGCCGGTAACCACGGCCGAGCCCCCGACGCCTTCGGGGCTCCCGACGATCCTTCTAGCAAGCAGATAACGGTGTGGGGAAGCGGGGGCTCCTGCCCCATACTTAGGAAGGCTCCGGGGGGTCGAAAAGGCTCTAGCGTGAGGGCAATTCGCCGGAGAGAGGAGGCGCGAGGAAAGGTGGCAGGGAGATGAGCGCGAGAAGTGGTTCGGTGGAGGGCGCGGGCGGGCTGGCGATCTTCGCGGAGGGGCTGGTTCGCCGCTTCGGGGACAACGTTGCGGTGGACGGCGTGGACCTCAAGGTGGCCGTGAGCGAGATCTACGGCTTCCTCGGCCCCAACGGCGCCGGCAAGACGACGACGATCCGCATGCTCGCCACCCTGCTCCGCCCTGACTCCGGGACGGCGCGGATCTTCGGCCACGACGTCGTACGCGAGGCCGATGAGGTGCGTAGCCGGGTGAGCCTCACCGGGCAGTTCGCCTCGATTGACGAGGACCTCACGGGGCTCGAGAACCTCGTCCTCATCGCCCGTCTGCTCGGCCACTCTCGGGCGCAGTCAAGGGCGCGGGCGAGCGAGTTGCTCGACGCCTTCGGCCTCTCGGAGGCGGCCAACCGGCAGGTCAAGAATTACTCGGGGGGCATGCAACGTCGCCTCGACATCGCGGCGAGCATCGTCGTCACGCCGGACCTGATCTTCCTTGACGAGCCGACAGCCGGGCTGGACCCTCGCAGCCGCAATCAGGTCTGGGACATCGTCCGGGCCCTAGCCGCCGGCGGCACGACGGTGCTCTTGACCACCCAGTACCTCGACGAGGCCGACCAACTCGCCGACCGTATAGCCGTGATCGACCACGGCAAGGTCATCGCCGAGGGCACCCCGGGCGAGCTCAAAGCCTCGGTCGGATCTGGCGCGCTGCATGTGCGCCTGCGGGACTACGAGAATCGGCCCGAAGCGGAGCGGTTGCTCTCGCAGGCGCTGGGCGTGCCCATGCTCCTCGAGTCCGACCCGGCGGCGCTCTCGGCCCGGGTCTCCGATCCCGAGCGCGTAGCGCACGCGCTAGCGGAGCTTGCCCGGTCCGGCGTTGCGGTCACGGACTTCGCGCTCGGCCAACCGAGCCTCGACGAGGTGTTTTTGGCGCTGACCGGCCGCCCTGCCGAGAACGACGATGCTGAGGACGAGGAGGATGCCGCTTGACGACGCCAACCACGTCAGCACAACCCATCCGCGAGGAAGCGCTGCGCTCGGCCCTGTCCTCCCGCGCCCGGCCGCCGCGCCCTAACGCCCTGTCCGCGTCGCTCACGTTCGGGTGGCGCGCGCTGTTGAAGATAAAGCACGTCCCCGAACAGCTCTTCGACGTCACCGCGTTCCCAATTATGTTCACGCTGATGTTCACGTACCTGTTCGGGGGCGCTCTGGCCGGCTCGACCGGCGAGTACCTGCAGTTCCTCTTGCCCGGCATCCTGGTCCAGACCGTCGTGTTCATCACCATGTACACCGGGATGGGGCTAAACACCGACATCACCAAGGGGGTGTTCGACCGTTTCCGGTCTCTGCCGATCTGGCGTCCTGCCACCATTGTCGGGGCGCTGCTCGGCGACGCCGCGCGCTACTCGATGGCCTCGGCGATGGTCGTCGTGCTGGGCCTTGTGCTGGGCTTCCGTCCAGCCGGCGGCCTGATCGGTGTGCTGCTCTCGGTGGCGCTCCTGCTCGCGTTCTCATTTAGTCTGTCATGGATCTGGACCGCGATCGGGTTGATCCTGCGGACGCCAAACTCGGTCATGATGGCGAGCTTCCTGGTACTTTTCCCGCTCACGTTCGCCAGCAACATCTTCGTCGACCCGCAGACCATGCCGGCGTGGCTGCAGGCAATCGTCGGCGCCAACCCCATCACCCACCTGGTGACGGCTGTGCGCGGTCTGATGCACGGAACGGTGACGGGCGGGCAGATCGGCTGGGTACTCCTTATGTCCGGAGTACTCGTCGCCGTATTCGCGCCGCTGACCATGTACCTCTACAGCAAGAAGAAGTGATGGAATAGCGGGGTCCAGAGGATCAGGAGCCAGCGATGACGGCGCCGGCGAGGAAGGCGAGGTAGAAGAGTCCGCCGACCATGAGCTGCCAGGACTGGAGCGTCTTGCTGCGCCTCAGCGCGAAGTAGATCAGCGCTCCGGAGACGAGGGCGAGCACCACGGAGAACAGGCTGAGCGGCTCCAACTCCCACCGCGTGAACAGCACGCCGAACGTCACGGGGACGGTGCTCCGGAAGACCATAGCCCCGGTAATGTTGCCAAGAGCCAGGGTGTCCTTGCTGTCCCTCACCCAGATGACCGAGTTGATCTTCTCGGGCAGCTCGGTCGCGAGGGGTGCCAGGACGAGCGCGACGAGACCGGCGGGAAGCCCGGCGGACCCGGCAGCGTGCTCCACGGCGTCCACGAAGATCTGGGCTCCGACCACTATGAGTATCAGGGCGATGAGTGCCTGACCGACGACAGCCCACGAGGGCGGCGGGGAATTGCGGCGCCAGAGCGTGAGCCTCTCCGGCACCTCCTCCAGCGCCGCGCCGGTGTGGAGCGTCCGGCGGACGTAGAGAGCGTATGCGACGACCAGCAGGAG
>Ga0126306_10002434_pt1 | contig 10478 bp, 9 predicted proteins | sample Plot27_FD_92592 | JGI IMG/M metagenome (GOLD analysis project Ga0126306, IMG submission 92592) | Serpentine soil microbial communities from UC McLaughlin Reserve, CA, USA - Plot27 | ecosystem: Environmental > Terrestrial > Soil > Grasslands | place: USA: UC McLaughlin Reserve, Lake County... | reverse complement strand
GGATGTCCCGCTCATTGCGCATGGCCTGCTCCTTCGAGGATGCCGACATCGGTCAGGAACGCGCGGCAGCGGGCCGACATCAGGGCGCGGTGCGCCTGCTGCACGGGCGACGCCCAGGCCTCGCGGGCGACGTCCCAGGGGGCGTCGAGGCCGGCGTCGGCGTAGACGGTGGGGTTGTAGTACTCACGCCAGGTGGCGTCGATGAACTGCTCGAGCCCGATGGCGATCCGGTGGCGGGCGGCGGCGTCCCAGCTCGCGCTGTCCTGGTCCCACAGCTCGCGCAGGACGTGATGGCCGAAGACGAGGTGCCTGGCCTCGTCGGCGTGGTGGCCAGCGTTGATCTGGCGGGCCAGGGGGTGGAGGCGCTCGTCGCGGGCTTGGACGACGTTGTAGCGGTCGACGATCTCCTCGAAGGCGAGCACCCGGGCGAAGAACAGGACGTCGGACTCGGCGCCGTCCGAGGGGTCGCTCATGTGGACGTGCCGGCTCGGGTACACCCGGGCGTAGCGGCGGCAGAACTGACCGAATTGCACGCTGTGCTTGTTCTCCTCGTCGAGGAAGTGGTGCAGGTAGTCGGAGACGCCGAGGAAGCGGTCGCGGTAGAGGCGAGCGGCGATGCCCTGCATGAGGATCCGCTCGCCGTGAATGTTGAGGCTGAAGAAGTTGGCGGCCTCGGCGAAGGTCAGGCGGCGGCGCCCGGCCTCGTCGAGCCGGTCCCAGATCTCGGTCCCGGCCAGGCTCGAGAGCTCGGGGCTCAGGAACCAGTCGCGGGAGGGATCGAGGGCGTCGGGCCAGTCGATGGCGCCGTACGGGCTCACCTCGTGGTCGCGGGACGAGCGGACCAGCCGTTCGACCACGGCCTCCAGGCCGGTGGCGGCGCTCATCGTGTCACCTCGCCGACGGCCTCCAACACGACCGCCTGCCAATTCAGCCCGAACCCGGCCATGAGCACGAGCACCTTGTCGCCCGTGCAGAGCTGCCCGGAGTCCTGCAGCGCCGCCAGGTTGACGACGACGTCCGACGAGATCACGTGGCCCACGTCAGGCAGGCTCGGGAACCAGACGCGGCCCCGGTCGACCCCGATCAGGCGAGCCAGGATGTCCCAGGCCGTCTCGTTGGTGTTCTGGGGCACGACCCAGGCGAGCTCGGCGGGTGACAGGCCGGCCGCGTCGAGCGCGGCGCGGACGACGTGGTGGGTGTAGACGAAGTAGCTCCCGACAGTCTCGTCGTCGCTCGCCTGGCCGAGGGCGCCGTTGGTGACGTGGTGCGCCGCCACGATGCGGAACCCCGCGGGCCGGCGCGATACGACGCACGCCGCGGCACCGTCGGAGATGAGGTTGTAGGCCTGCTCGTAGCGGGCGCCCTCGGGGAACCGGTCGGCGGTCACGCACACGACGCTCCGCAGGTCCGCCTCGGCGGCCAGGAGCGCCCGGGCCAGCCTCAGCGACCCGAGCATGCTGGTGCACGCCTGCTGGCCGAGGCCGATCACGACGGCATCATCGAAGCCGAAGTCGGCCTGCAGGCGGCTCGCCGGGAATTCCATGAGGTGCTTCACGTCGCCCGTGCGCTCGAACGCGGCCGGGTCGCCCAGGTTGCCGTTGGCGGGGATGCAGGTGGCGTAGATCAGGGCGTCGACCTCGGAGAGCCGCCCGGCCGCAGCGAGCGGCGCAACGGCCGCCCGGGCCAGGTCGTAGGCCGTGGTCCCGGGCTCGCACACGTGATGCCACCGGAACCCGGCGCCAGCGAGGTCGCCGGCGGCCGAGACGAGCCGGCCGGCCGCCGCCGACTCCTCGACGAGGGCCTTGCGCTCGCCCAGCGCGTAGCTCAGGCCGTCGACATAGGCCGCGGGCGCCGTCATGACCGCGGCGCCGTCACCGCGCGTGCAGCGCCGAAGATGCCGACGGGCGGCAGGAAGCGGCCGGATCGAGCCATATAGGCCAGGTACTGGCTGCCCAGGTGGGAGGCGAGCAGCCGACGCTCCTCGCGCCGGGCGGTGCGGGAGATGGCGACGAAGCCGAACGCCGCGGCGAGGGCCATCGGGAGGGCCGGCACGACGAGCACCGCCGCGACCAGCGCCGTGAGGAAAGCCGTGTAGAGCGGATGGCGGACCAACCCGTAGGGCCCCCAAGTGACGATCTCCACTGGGGCGTCGTCTCTCTGGTGCCACAGGGCGATAGGAGTGCGGTGGCTCCCGACCGCCACACCGATGACGTAGACGCTGACGAGGCAGGCGACGGCGCCGGCGACCTCGGTCACCCGCACCGCGCCGGCGGGCAGCATCGGGCCCGCGTGCCCGGCCCGCGCCGCGGCGACGAGCAGCGGTGCTATGAGGAAGGCCGAGGCCGTGACGAGCCAGCCGACGGTCCGCCGTCCGGGCTTGAAGAAGACAAACGGCAGCAGCCCGATGAGGGTGATGTTGCCGATGACGATCACGGCGGCGGCCGTGCTGGGCGCGGTCATGACCGCCACCTCGATCGACGGGCAAGCCCGACGTCACCGAACGCCTCGCGCGTGCGACCCGGGCCGGCAATGAGATCGACGCGGGCAGCCGTGCCGGGGGGCGACGGGGCGATCCGGGCCAGGCCCGTCGACATCGACGACCCTGGTCCGACAAGGTGCTCGTCAAAGGCACCCATAGCGGCGTCTGCCACCAGGACCTCAACCTGAGCGGCGGCAACCCGCGCGGCCGGTCGCCCACCGTGCTGGGGGCATGAGGCGGCCGGCGTCGTTGAGGCGGTCGGGCCGGACGCCGTCCACCTCCGTCCCAGCGATGAGGCGGTGTTGTCCGTGTGCATGATCGTGAGACTGCGACGCCGCGGTTTCACCACGGTCTTACGCCGGTCTCACGACCTCCGGCTGAGACCACGGCGAGACCCGGTCGCGGCTGCGGGGGGCGTGAGCTTCGGGTTCTCCCCCGCTGTGGTCACGGCCGGCCGAGCGCAGCCGGCCGGTGATCCAGGTGAAGGGCTGGTCGGAGCCACCGGGGGTGTGGTGGATCTCGCGGCGGCCGTCGACGACATCGACGTGGCCCATCAGGTCGATGAGGTCATGGGGCGTGGCGCGCGGAGGCCGGAGCAGCGCGGGGTCGAGGCACGCTCCCGAGCGGGCTTCGGGCCTCGTCAGTTCCCCGGGCAGGTGGCGCGGTAGCGTTCGCCGTGGGGGAGGTACTGCGCCCACTCCGCCGCCGTGAGGTTGCGGCCCGCCACGGCGCACGCGGTCGCACGCCACCGGTCGGAGTCGATGTCCCAGCGCATCATGCCTGCGCCATCTCCGGTGATGAGCGTCTTCCCGTCGGGACTGACGGACATGAGCCCATGCGGACCCGTCGGGAACGGATCTCCGATCCTCCGACCGGTGGCGATGTCGAACAGCTGCGCCTCGCCGCCCTCGCCGCCCGCGCCCCGGAAGCCGGCGACCAGCTCGCGGCCACCGGGAAGCACGCTGTGGCCCATGACTATCGCCGGCCGACCCACCATGGGCGGCCCCACGCCCTTGCGCGAGGACAGGTCGACCAGGCGGATCGTGCCGCTGAAGTCCGACGTCACCAGCGTGCCGCCAGGGCCGTTGCTCGCGATGAACGCCGGTGCGGTGCTGTCACCGATCGGCTCTCCGACTTGCTCCCCGGTGTCGGGATCGAAGACCAGCGTCACGCCCTCGACGCTGGAGACGACGAGGAGCCGGCCGCCCGGCGTGAAATTCACGGTCACCGCCAGGGTCCGCCAGCCGCCGACGTCGGCCAGCGGTCGACCGGACCTGACGTCGAAGATCGTCCCCGTCTCGTACGCCACCGACGCCAGCTTGGTGCCGTCAGGGCTGAAGGCGAGCGGGCCGACGTATGCCGGGGCGACCGCGGGATCCGTCAACGGGTGGTCGGTCGTGGCCGGCGGAGGAGTCAGCGTGGCGACGAGGTCGCCGGACGCGACGTCGAAGATCGAGATCTGACCGGTGAGGCCACCGAACGCCACCCGCCCTCCGTCGGGACTGAACGCCGGTATCGAAATCAGCGGGGCGCCGAGGGGTCGCATCCGGGGAGGGGTGAGCCGGCGGAGGACCCGGCCGCTCTCGGCATCGAACAACCACAGCGAGCCATCGCGGGGGTCGGCCGAGGCCAGCATGGATCCGTCCGGGCTGAGGAGGCCCCACTGGAACGGCGCGGTCGGGAGTGGTCGCCCGAGCTTGCGCTCTCCGGCGACATCGACGATCGAGATGGTTCCGTTGATGTTCGCGGCTGCGATATAGCGGCCGTCAGGGCTGTACGCGTCACCCAGCACGGGTCCACCCTGGGTGTGGACCGATGCCAGCCGTTCATCGGGCCGCTCGGCGTCCAGCAGCTCGATCGTCTCGTTGAGCGACCCCGCCGCCAAGCGGCCGCCGTCGGGACTGAACGCCAGCACCGCACTGTTGAGGCCGTCGAGAAGCGAGGACTCGATCCGCCGCCCCGTCGTCACGTCCCACATGTAGGACGGCCCGTTGGCCGTGCCGGCGACCAGCCGCGGCCGTTGCGGATCGAACTTGAGGGAGATGACGGTCGACTCGGGACCCGCCGCGAGCGTCGGTTCGACGGGCGCACGGGTCTGGACGTCGTAGAGGCTCAGGTCGCCCGCGACCGTGCCGGCCGCAAGCACGCGGCCGTCCGGACTGTACGCGACCGCCCGGAAGCCGGTGCCGTCGTCGCTCGCGAGGCGCGTCCCGGCTTCGAGCCCCGTGGCGATGTCCCAGGTCGCGATCTCACCGGACTCCAGGCAGGCCGACAGGTGGCGCCCGTCGGGGCCGAAGGCGAAGGTGGCCGAGTTCGGGACCGAGGCTTCCGCGGTAAGTGGGTCGCCGACCATCGTCATCGTGTCGGCATCCCAGAGCGACAGTTGGCGTTCGCCATCGGTCAGCACGGCGAACAGCTCGCCGCCGGGCGCGAAGTCGACAATGACGGGACCCGTCCCGACCGTGAGCGTGCGAATCAGCCGCCGGTCGCGGGCGGTCCAGAGGTCGACCGTCCCCTCCCCGCTCCCGGCGGCGACGAGTCCGGCCTCACCGATTGACACCGACTTGTAGGCCTCGGCGCTCCCACGGAGGAAGCCCAGGAGCTCAGCGTTGCTCAGCAGGGCGGACTGAAGCGCACCACGGGTCTCGACCGAGTCGTCGCGACGGTTGGCTTCGACGGCGAGAAGCAAGGCGACATCGAGGCTGGTGTCCTGAACCTGCCGGGATTGCGCCGCGAGGCGGCGCACCGTCTCGGCCTGCGCAACTGCGTCGGCCTGATCGCGAGCCTCGTCCGCCTCGTTGCGCTGGCCGACGGCAAGGAAACTGGCGATCAGGGCCATGACGAGCGCGACGCCCGTGCCCGCCAACAGGCCACGCAGCCTTCTCGTCGCTCTCGCCTGCACACGCGCCGTCTCGGCGACCACCCGCTCCCCGGCGTCGAGGAACTCGTGCTCGACGGCGTTGAGGTCGTCGTGGTGCCCGGCGGCGCGCCATTCGAGTGCGCTGGCCAGTCGGGGGCCTTGATACAGCTCGGTGTCGTCGCGTCCGCGTTCGGCCCAGTCCCGTGCCGCATGTGTGACGTGGCGCATGACGCGCAAGCCGTCGCGGTCTTCGTCGAGCCAGGACCGCAGCCGGGGCCATTCGCGGATCAACGCCTCGTGGGCGACTTCGATCGTGTCTTCGGACACGGTCACGAGCCGGGCGGCCGCGAGCGTGGCCAGTACGGTTTCCGTACGGGACGCGTCGGCCGGTTCGCGACCGCCGAGCTCGTCGAGCGTCGCCCGCCGACGAGTGTCCTCGGTTCCTTCGCCGAGCTCCGTGAGCCGCACGAACACGCCGCGAGCGATCCGCTGCTCGACGGGATCGAACCCCTCGTAGACGGTGTCGGCGGAGCGCGCGATCGCCCCCCTGACGCCTCCGCTCGCCCGGTAGCCGGCGATGGTCAGCGTGCGACCGTCTCGCCGCGACCACACCTCGAGCAGCGCGTGCGACAGCAACGGCAGGCCACCGGGCGCACCGGCGATGTCGCTGAGGATGACGTCCGCCAGCCCGGGTTCGAGGCTGAGACCAGCGACCCGGGCGGGCCCTTCGACGGCGTCGCGCAGGCCAACCTCGTCCATCGGGCCCAGAAGCAGCGCTCGGCGCTCGAGCAGCCGCGCGAGCTCCTTGTGCGTCGCGGCGTGACCGAAGAAGTCGGCCCGCAACGCCACCACGATGACGCTGGGGGCGTCGGGCGCCGACGCGGCGTCCACCAGGGCGTCGACGAACCGGCGACGATCGGTTTCGTCCGTGCAGAGGGTGAAGAGCTCCTCGAGCTGATCGATGACCAGAACCATCTTCGACCCGGCACGACGCGTCGTGAGCGACTGACGAGCCGCGACATCGAGCGCGCGGGGGTCGATCTCGACATCGTGAAGGAAATCGGTCGCACTGTCACCGCACACGGGCCCGACATGCGCGGCCAGCTCCGCCAACGGACGCGCCCCGGGCGTCAGAACGACCGAGGTCCAGGCGTCGCTGCCGGGGAGCGCCCCGCGTTCGAGGCTCGCGACGAGCCCGGCGCGAAGGAGCGAGGACTTGCCGCTCCCGGACGCCCCGACGACAGCCACGAACCTATCCCGTGCCACTCGGTCCATGAGGGCGCCGAGCTCCTCCGTCCTTCCGAAGAACACCCGATCGTCCTCGGGCTGGAACGGCAACAGACCCATGTACGGGCAGCTGCGGGCGACGAGCGTGGCTCCCCTACCGACGACGGCACCGGACCCGACCAACGTGAACACCCTCTCTGGACGGGCGAGACCACGGAGCGCCTGCTCACCGAGCTCCACCAGATCCCAGCCCTCGGGCACGTCGTCACGAACGAGTGCGGCGACGGGCTCCGACAGCAGGATCTGCCCGCCGCTCGCGAGACCCCGCAGTCGCGCCGCTCGGTTGACCGTCGGCCCCAGATAGTCGCCGTTGCGCTCGTGCGCCTCTCCCATGTGGACGGCCGTGCGCACCCGCAACGACAGCCCCTGCGGCCACTCCTGGGCCTCGAGCGCATCCCGGGCGGCGAGCGCGGCACCCACGGCCGAGCTCGTCTTGGTGAACACGCAGAAGGCACTGTCGCCTTCGCCGCGCGCCTTCAGCACGACACCCCCAGCAGCGTTCACCGCGCGCTCGATCAGCCGGTCATGACGTTCGATCGCCACGGACATTGCGTCCCGCGCCTGCTCCCAGAGCGTCGCCGAACCTTCGATGTCGGTCAGCAGAAAGGTCACGACGCCCGTGGGCAGGGTCCGTGCGACGTTCTCCGACCGCGGCGCCGCGAGGGACCCATCATGGGAGCTGACTGCCCTCTCGATCGCTCGTAGCTCGGGCCCGGGCTCGAGGCCCACCTCGGCGAGAGCGGCCCGGGCCCGTTGGTAGGTGCGCAATGCGTCGGCTTGGCGACCGGACCGGTACAGGGCGACCATGTACAGACCCCAGCGACGCTCCCGCAGCGGCTCCTCCGACACCATCGTCTCGAGCTGCGCGACCCATTCTCGGTGGTGGCCGACGCCGAGCTCTGCCTCGGCCAGGTCCTCGAGGAGGCACCGGTGCAGCTCCTCCAGGCGAGCGATCTCCGCTCGCGCCGGTGGCCAGTCGGCGAGCTCCGGCAAGGGGCTCGAGCGCCAGAGGTCCGTTGCCGCGGACAGCGCAGTCAGCGCACCCGGATCGCCGGCTGCGAGGCCGGCGCGGCCCTCGCTCACCAACCGCTCGAAGCGACCGACGTCCACCGCGTCCGCCGGAGCGCGCAGGGAGTATCCCCCCGGCCGGGTCTCGATCACGTCCGGCCCGAGAGCCTTGCGCAACCGCAACACGAGGTTCTGCACGACCTTGCCGCTGGATCGAGGAGGGTCGTCACCCCACACGGCCTCGGTCAACCGCTCGGCGCTGACGACCCGGCCGGCCCAGGCCACCAACACCGCAAGGACGGCGCGCTCCTTCGGCCCGCTCATCTTGAGCGGGCCATCCGCGGTCACGACCTCGATCGGACCAAGGATGGAGAACTTGTCCGCGCCGCGGAGCATAGCGTCTGCCACTCGGAGCTCAACCTGATCGACGGCAGCCTGCCCGGCCGGTCGCCACCGTATTGGGGACATGAGGCGGCCGGCGTCGTGGAGGTGGTTGTGCCGGGCATCGTCCACCTCCGTGCCAGCGATCTTCTTCACGATGCACCCCCGGGGCATTGGGCGAGCCCGTCGCGGATGATGTCGCTGCGGGCCTGGACGGCTTCAGACGTGACGTAGGCCATGTTCGTGTTGTCGACGGTCGCCAGGTGCACGCCGTCGAACCCGAGGACCCCGGGGCGTTGCGCGTAGGGCGCCCAGTCGATGACGACCGTGTTGGGGCGCAGGGGGGCGATCTGTTCGATCCACGCTCGCACCTGGTTGACGGCGGCGATGAACCCGGGTGGCTGCGGCGCGGTCACCCAGGGTTCGACCCACACCTCACAGGTCTCCGCCGGCGGGTCGAACATGGCGGTGGCTCACCCGCTCGCTTCCGCCTGGGAGAAGCCGCCGGCGGCGTCGTTCGTGCCGATCATCCACACTTGGCGGTCCGCGAGTCCGGCGTCGGTCATCGCCCTGGCGTCGTCGAGGGGGGTGGTGCAGCCGCCCGGCAGGCAAGCAGTCATGGCCCGCCCGTTGCCGGCGTCCACATACACGCCGGGGAACGCGTCGGTTGCACCGGACGTGGCCCACTGCACGTCAATGCTGTCGCCTTCGATGACTGTGCTGGCCGGAGCCTGGACGGGCGGCGGGTCGGTCGGGAGGAGAAGGGCGGGGTCGCAGGCTGCTGTGACGGCGATAAGGGTGGTGGCTGCGATGCCGGTGACGAGACGCCTCACTGCTCTGGCTCCGGGAGTCGAGCGGGGCAGTTCTCGGAGAGATCAAGCTCTAGATCTGAGCGTCGGATGCGGACATGCCGACGATCCTCGATGCCATCGCCGAAGGAGACGTCCGTGTGCATGGTCGTGAGACTGCGATGCCGCGGTTTCATCACGGTCTTACGCCGGTCTCAGAACGTCCCCCGCCCTCGGCAGAGCTCTGTGACCCGTCGATCACGGGGATCTTGACGTCGGGACCGGGCTCGCTGTTGTCCCGGCCGGTCTCCTGCGTGCCGTTTGGGGTCTGCGCAGTCGCGCGCTAGTCCCTTCGGATGCCGGGCGGCGGCCGCCACCACCGCGCCAGGCGTCCGTGCCGGTGTGCGACCGGGTCGCGTTCAACGCCCACATCATCGAGACCGGCACCGAGTCCTACCGGCATCGCACCAGGCGCACCCGACGCTCGAGAAGCCGCCGCGAGGGCTGAAACGCCCGCACCGCGTTCGAGTTCCTCCACCCGCCGGTGTGGCGTGATGCCCTCACCGTCGTCTCGGCCGGGCGACGCGTGCACGCCGAGCACGGCGGTTCCGTCCGGCAGCACCGTGCGCACCTCAAGGGGTAGGTCACGCAGCCAGTCGAGCCAGCCGTGAGCCGCGACCGCCCCACAGGTCCAGGCGAAGGAGCGCTGGATCACTCCGTAGACATCGAGCAGCTCCGGCCGAGTGATGACGTCGTCAGGGTAAGGCGGCGGTCGATCCTCGGTCAGCACGTACCGTTCCGTAGTGCCGCTCGTGACCTGGACGGCCGGCAGCTTGGCGAGCAGCTCCAGCGTCTGGACAGGCTCCGGGCCAATCGCGACGAGATCGCCCAGAGCCCACCACCGCTCGACTCCGTGCCTGGCGGCGTCGGCGACGACCGCCTCCAGCGCGTGGCGGTGCCCGTGGATGTCCGACACCAGACCAAGCTTCACGCCACATCCTGGCAGAGGCGCCAGGCAGGACGATGGCAGAGGTGCGGAGCCCTGTTCGGTGCACACCCTCGGTGTCGACCAGCACGGGGCGTGATGGCCGGGGCTGCGCATTCCGCGTCGCTACCTCAGAGTCCGATTCCGGCTCCGCGCTCGCACGCGACCCGCGCTGCTCGATCGCCGTGTCGATCCGCGACGCGGACGTCGTCATCGAGGGTGACGCAGCGCTGGGCACCGACCCGGGCATAGTGGCGCGCATCGCGAAGGCGTGGGCAGACAGTGGTTGGCCGGCGGAACCCGACGAGAGAGGCTCCGGCATCACCGCCCCGTTCAACGCACCGTCGCTCGGACCACCGCCGTGGAACGTGTATCTCGTCGACCCGCACCCGCGGACTGTGGTGTTGGGTACCGAGCGCCACACATCGACCGACAACCATTCGATCGCACGAGGAGGACCACGATGCGAGAACTGATGGTCGACTTCATCACCTCCCTCGACGGCTACGCGTCGGCGGAGGGCTGGCCCGGATTCTGGGGGCTCCAGGGGCCGGAGTACCTCGCCTGGCTCGGCGAGCAGCCCGAGGTCACCTACCTGATGGGAGCAAACACCTACCGGCTGATGTCGGGCTTCGCCGCCGGCGAGACCCCAGCGGGAATGGACGGGTTCCCCGCCGACGAGGAGGCCTC
>Ga0126306_10002433_pt1 | contig 10479 bp, 9 predicted proteins | sample Plot27_FD_92592 | JGI IMG/M metagenome (GOLD analysis project Ga0126306, IMG submission 92592) | Serpentine soil microbial communities from UC McLaughlin Reserve, CA, USA - Plot27 | ecosystem: Environmental > Terrestrial > Soil > Grasslands | place: USA: UC McLaughlin Reserve, Lake County... | reverse complement strand
GTGTGCGACGAGACCGCCCGGCGCGAGCTCGCCCGGATCTTCGACGCGGCCATGGCGCCGGACGTGCGCTGCTGGCAACTGGGCGGGGACGGCGCATGGACCCACGTCGACGGCCGGGACAGCCAGGCCGAACGGCTGGCGTCGGTCGGTGAGCACGCTGGCTGAGCCGGCGCTCGTCCGGGCGGCCGGGTGCGCCGTCTGGCGTCAGGGGGACGGCGGCCGCCTCGAGGCCGCTCTGGTCCACCGCCCGAAGTACGACGACTGGTCGCTGCCGAAGGGCAAGCCGGAGGGGGGCGAGCACCTGCTGCAGACGGCGGCGCGCGAGGTCGCCGAGGAGACCGGCCTCCGGGTCGTCGTCGGCCGGCGCAGCGTGCGCACCCGTTACGAGGTGCACCTGCCCGAGGGCCGGCCGGCGCCCAAGGAGGTCGACTACTGGACGGCGCAGTGGGCCGGTGGGGAGTTCGTGCCCAACGACGAGGCCGACGAGCTGCGCTGGCTCCGGATGGCCGCCGCCGTGGAGCTGTGCAGCCACCCGCACGACCGCGCCGTGCTGGCCGACCTGGAGCGCGACGACGTCCCGCGGATGCCGACGCTGCTCCTCGTCCGGCACGGACACGCCGGCAGCAGCGAGGACTGGGACGGTCCCGACGACCTGCGCCCCCTCGACGAGCGGGGCCGGCGCGAGGCGGCGCAACTGGCCCGGGTGCTGCCCGTGTTCGGCCCGACGGCCGTGCAATCGGCTGCCCGGACCCGGTGCACGCAGACCGTCGAGCCTCTCGCCGAGGTGATCGGCGTCCCCGTCGAGCCGATGCCCGAGCTCGGCGAGGAGGAGTTCTCGGACGATCCCCAGGCCGGGCTGGCCGTGATCGACCGGCTGCTCGCCCCGCGGGACGAACCGGGAGTGACCGTCGTCTGCAGCCAGGGCGGAGCCATCCCGTCGGTGCTGCTCAGCCTGGGCGTCCGCCCTCAGGGCGAGCGCCTGTACCCGCCCTCGGCCAAGGGCAGCGTCTGGGTGCTCGGCGGCCGCCCCGGTGCGCTCTCGGCCGACTACTACCGGGACCTGTTCCCCCCGGCCGGCTGACGGTTCAGACGACCGGTAGCGCCTTCGGCAGGAAGCTCGGGCGGGTGGCCTCGAACGCCTCAATGTCGGGGAGGTTCCGCTCGGTCAGGCCGACGTCGTCGAGCCCCTCGAGCAGCCGCCAGCGGGTGTACTCGTCGATCTCGAAGGGCACCGTGACGTCGCCGTAGCTGACCTGCTTGGCCTTCAGGTCGACGGTCACCTCCGTGGTGGGGTCCGCCTCGACCGCGTCCCAGAGCGCCTCGACGTCGGCCTGCGGCAGCAGCACCGTGAGCAGCCCCGCCTTGGTCGAGTTGTTGCGGAAGATGTCGGCGAACCGGGAACTGATGACCACGCGGAACCCGCCGTCCATCAGCGCCCAGACGGCGTGCTCGCGCGAGGAGCCGGTGCCGAAGTCGGGCCCGGCGACCAGGACGGACGCGGTGACGCACTCGGGGCGGTTGAGCACGAAGTCCGGCTCGTTGGTGCGCCAGGCCTTGAACAGCCCGTCCTCGAACCCGCTGCGGGTGATCCGCTTGAGGTACTCGGCCGGGATGATCTGGTCGGTGTCGACGTTGCTGCGCCGCAGCGGAGCGCAGGTGCCGGTGTGCGTCGTGAAGGCGTCCATCAGACGGTCACCGTGTCCTTCAGGTCGGCGGGGGCGGTCAGCTTCCCGGTGAGGGCGGTGGCGGCGGCGACGGACGGCGAGACGAGGTGCGTGCGCCCGCCCTTGCCCTGCCGGCCCTGGAAGTTGCGGTTGCTCGTCGACGCCGACCGCTCGCCGGGCTTGAGCTGGTCGGGGTTCATGCCCAGGCACATGGAGCAGCCCGCGCCCCGCCACTCGGCGCCGGCCTCCAGGAAGACCCTGTCGAGGCCCTCGGCCTCCGCCTGCGCCTTGACCGCTACCGACCCGGGGACGACGAGCATCCGGGTGTCGGGGTCGATGTGCTTGCCGCGGAGCAGCTCGGCGGCGACCCGCAGGTCCTCGATCCGGCCGTTGGTGCACGAGCCGAGGAAGACCGTGTCGACCTCGATCTCGCGCAGCGGCGTCCCGGGCGCCAGGCCCATGTAGGCCAGCGCCTGCTCGACGTCGCGGCGCTCGCCCTCGTCGGCGAAGTCGGCCGGGTCGGGCACGGTGCCGTCGATCGGCAGGCCCTGGCCGGGATTGGTGCCCCACGTGACGAACGGCGTCAGGGCCGAGGCGTCGATGTGCACCTCCCGGTCGAAGACGGCGTCCTCGTCGGTGCGCAGCGTGGACCAGTACTCGACGGCGGCGTCCCAGTCGGCCCCCTGCGGAGCGTGCGGACGGCCCTGCAGGAAGTCGAACGTGGTCTGGTCGGGAGCGATGAGGCCGGCCTTCGCGCCCGCCTCGATCGACATGTTGCAGATGGTCATCCGGGCCTCCATCGAGAGCTTCTCGATGGCGCTGCCCCTGTACTCGATGACGTGGCCCTGGCCGCCGCCGGTCCCGATCTGGGCGATGACGGCCAGGATGACGTCCTTCGCCGAGACGCCCGGGGGCAGCTCGCCGTCCACGGTGACGGCCATCTGCTTCGGCCGGTACTGCGGCAGCGTCTGGGTGGCCAGCACGTGCTCGACCTCGCTGGTGCCGATGCCGAAGGCCAGCGCACCGAAGGCGCCGTGGGTGGAGGTGTGGCTGTCGCCGCAGACGATCGTCATGCCCGGCTGGGTGAGCCCCAGCTGCGGCCCGATCACGTGCACGATGCCCTGGTCGCGGTCGCCCATCGGCGCGAGGCGGATGCCGAACTCGGCGGCGTTCTTGCGCAGCGCCTCGATCTGCGCCCGGCTGACCGGGTCGGCGATCGGGGCGAGGATGTCGAGGGTCGGGACGTTGTGGTCCTCGGTCGCCATCGTCAGGTCGGGACGGCGCACGGTGCGCCCGGCGGCCCGGAGACCGTCGAAGGCCTGCGGGCTGGTGACCTCGTGCACGAGGTGCAGGTCGATGTAGAGCAGGTCGGGCTCGCCCGCGGCGCTGCGCACCACGTGAGCGTCGTAGACCTTCTCCGCCAGGGTCTTCGGCACTGTCGTTCCCTCCGCTGGCCATCCCACCATCTGGGATGAGAGTATTGCTATGTGGGACAGCCTAACCCCGTCGCCGTCTTGGACAAAGCGGTGTCGATTCTCCGCGCCGTCGCCGACGAACCGGCGACCCTCGCCGAGCTCGTCAGCCGCACCGGCCTGCCCCGGGCCACCGCGCACCGGCTCGCCGTCGCGCTGGAGGGTCACCGGCTCGTCCAGCGCACGCCCGACGGCTCCTGGGTCCCCGGCCCGGCGCTGGGCGAGCTCGGCCGCGGCGGCGCCGACCTCGCGGACCTGGCCGAGCGCCACCTGGTGACCCTCCGGGACGCGAGCGGCGAGAGCGCCCAGTTCTACGTGCGGGACGGCGCCACCCGCGTGTGCGTCGCAGCCGCCGAGCGCACCAGCGGCCTGCGCGACACGGTCCCGGTCGGGGCGCGCCTGCCCATGACCGCGGGCTCCGCGGCGCACGCGCTGCTCGCCTTCACCCCGGCCGAGGAGGTGAACCGGCTGCTGCCCAACGCCAGCTTCACCGCGCGCACGCTGCTCGACGTCCGCCGTCGCGGCTGGGCGCACAGCGTGGCCGAGCGCGAGCCCGGCGTGGCATCGCTGTCGGCGCCGGTGCGCGACGGGTCCGGGGCCGTGCTCGGCGCGGTGTCCATCTCTGGCCCGGTTGAGCGCCTGGGGCGGAGGCCCAGTCCGGAGGTCATCGGCGCGGTGCTGGACGCGGCCGCCGCCATCTCCCGCGCCGCGCGGTAGCGGAGGTGGGCCGGGCGGCCCGAACCGCCCGGCCCGGGTGGATCAGCCGTTGCCGGGCTTCGGCTTGAAGCCCTGACCGGTGTTGATGCCGTCGTCCCTCGTCCCCTTGTTCGGGTTGTCGGCGGACGTGCAGGCCCCGTTGTCCGTGGTCTCCACCGCGTTGCTGCCGTGGCCCGTCGTGGTGGTGCACGTGCCCGTGTCGAAGGTGGACCCCTGCGAGGGCTTCTCCGCGCTCGCCGGAGCGAGGCCCAGGGCGCCGATCGCGAGGACTGATGCGGCGATCGTTGCTGCGCGTCTGGTGAGTGTCATGGTGCACCTGCCTGTTCTCGGAAGGTCGACCGGCGGAGCAGCGGCAACCAGGAACAGCGACCGTCGAGCCGGTCGGAACCGGGGTCGTCGTCGATCCCGGGGTGGGGCGGGAGCACGGTAGCGGCGCCCCTGTCCCACCGCTAGGTAGAACGACCCGTCTCGCACAGGGGAACGGGAGAGCACCAAGGACTTCCCGCGGGGCCGGGCCAGGGCTACACACACCCCATGACCGTCGCGCCCGGCATCGATCGCAGCCGCTTCCGCATCGCCGAGCAGGGCGAGGGACTGACCCTCGACGAGCTGGCGCTGGCCACCCGCAACCACGGGATGCCGCTGGAGGCGCTCCGCTACGACGTCACCCCGCCCGGGCTGCACTACGTGCTCACCCACTACGACATCCCGGCGGTGGATCCGACGAGCTGGCGGCTCGAGATCGGCGGTGCCGTGGACCGTCCGCTCTCGATGGGGCTCGATGACGTCCTGCGCCGGCCCGCGGTCACCTCCCGCGTCCTTCTCGAGTGCGCGGGCAACGGGCGGGCCCGGCTGGAGCCGCGGCCGATCAGCCAGCCGTGGCTGCTGGAGGCCGTCGGCACCGCCGAGTGGACCGGCACCCCGCTGGCGCCGCTGCTGCAGGAGGCGGGCCTCTCCCCCGACGCGGTCGACGTCGTCTTCACCGGCGCCGACCACGGGGTCGAGCGCGGGGTCGAGCAGGACTACGCGCGGGGCCTGTCCATCGCGGACGCGATGCGGCCGGAGACGTTGCTGGTCTGGGGCATGAACGGCGCGCCCCTCCCGCCGCAGCACGGGGCGCCGCTGCGGCTGCTGGTGCCCGGCTGGTACGGGATGGCGCAGGTGAAGTGGCTCTCGCGGATCGACGTCCTGACCGAGCCGTTCACCGGCTTCCAGAACGCGACGGCGTACCGGCTCAAGGTGGACGCGTCCGAGGACGGGGAGCCGGTGACCCGGATCCGGCCGCGGGCACTGCTCGCGCCGCCCGGCTGGCCGGACTTCATGACCCGCGAGCGGTTCGTCCGAGCGGGAACGGTGCCGCTCACCGGCCGGGCGTGGTCGGGCCGCTCGCCGGTCAGCCGGGTCGAGGTGAGCACGGACGGCGGCACCACCTGGAGCGACGCCGTCCTGGCTCCCGCGGATCCCGCGCACCCCTTCTCCTGGCGCGGGTGGACCTACGGGTGGAACGCGGAACCCGGCGCGCACGAACTCCTGGTGCGCGCCACGGACGAGCAGGGCACCCAGCCGGTCGACCAGGAGTGGAACCGCCAGGGCATGGCCAACAACCTGGTCCAGCGCGTGCCGGTCACCGTCGTGGGGTGATCAGCTGAGCCGGCGAGCTCCCGCGGACGGGACGACGTCGAAGGTCCGCGGGGCGGCGTAGCCGTCGCGGGCGAAACGGTCGCGCACCGCCTCGGCGACCGCCGTCGCGCCGTCGCGGTCGACGAGCACCACCGCGCTGCCGCCGAATCCACCGCCCACCATCCGCGCGCCGTGCGCACCGGCCCCGATCGCCGCGTCGACGCAGGCGTCCAGCTCGACGGTCGAGATCTGGAAGTCGTCGCGCAGCGAGGCGTGTCCCGCGGTGAGCACCGGCCCGATGGCGCGCGGATCGGCGTCCCCCCGCAGGATCCGCACCACCTCGAGCACCCGGGCGTTCTCGGTGACGATGTGCCGGGCCCGCCGCCGGAGCACCTGGTCGTCCAGCCGCGACAGCGCGGCCACGTCCTCGACGTCGCGCAGCGCGCGGACACCGAGGCGCTCCGCCGCCTCCTCGCACTCGCGGCGCCGGTCGCCGTAGCCGCCGTCGGCGTGCGTGTGCGACGTCCCGGTGTCGACGACGAGCAGCTCCAACCCGACGGCCGCCAGGTCCAGGGGCACCTGCTCGGTGCTGCGGTCGCGGGTGTCGAGGAACAGCGCGTGCCCGGCCCGGCAGAGCAGCGAGGCGGACTGGTCGAGGATGCCGGTCGGCGCACCGACGAACTCGTTCTCCGACCGGCGCGCGAGCTCCACGAGGTCGGTGCGGGTCAGCTCCGGGGCCACCAGGTCACTCAGCGCGAGGGCGACCGAGCAGGTCAGCGCCGCCGACGACGACAGCCCGGCGCCCACCGGCACGTCGGAGTCCACGAGCACGCTCAGGCCCTCGCTCAGCCGCGCCCGGAGGCCGTCCACCACGCCCGCCGGGTAGCCGGCCCAGCCGTCGGGCCGGCCGGGGGCGAGATCGGCCACCGCCAGTTCGACGACACCGCCGTCGCCCTGTAGCGAGGCGAGGGCGAGCCGCCCGTCGGTGCGCCGGCCGACCGCCGCACGGGTCGTGTGCGGGAGAGCCACCGGCAGCACGTAGCCGTCGTTGTAGTCGGTGTGCTCGCCGATCACGTTGACGCGGCCGGGAGCCGCCCAGACGCCCTCGGGGGCGGTGCCGAAGCGGTCGGCGAACGCGTCGCTCGCCCGGCGAGCGGCCTCGCGATCGCTGCTCATGCCACGACGACCGCGCGCAGCTGCTCCGCGACGTCCTCGGGGTTGGTGTCGGTGATGAAGGCACCCATGCCCGACTCGGAGCCCGCGAGGTACTTCAGCTTCCCCGGCGCCCGGCGGAACGAGAACAGCTGGAGGTGCAGCCACCAGTCCTCGCGGCCGGCGTGCAGCGGGGCCTGGTTCCAGGAGGAGATGTAGGGCATGGGGGTGTCCATGCGCCGGGCGAACCGGCCGAGCACGTCGAGGTAGACGTCGACGAAGGCGTCGCGCTCCTCGTCGGTCAGCGCCGGGATGTCGGGCACCCGCCGGGCGGGGAACAGCTGCAGCTCGTAGGGCCACCGGGTCGCGGCCGGGACGAACGCCGTCCAGTGCTCGTTGCTCGTCACCACCCTGGGGCCGGACCGCTCGGCCGCCACGGTCTCGGCGAACAGGTCGCCGCCGGTGGCCTCCCGGTGGCGACGGACCGAGCCGAGCACCTTCTCGACCCGCGGGGTCACGAACGGGTAGGCGTAGATCTGCCCGTGGGGGTGGGAGAGGGTCACCCCGATCTCCTCCCCGTGGTTCTCGAAGCAGAACACCTGCTCGACGCCGTCCAGCGCGCTGAGCTCCGCCGTCCGGTCGGCCCAGGCGTCGACGACCAGGCGTGCCCGGTCGCGGCCCAGCTCGGCGAAGACGCGGTCGTGGTCGCTGGTGAAGCAGATGACCTCGCACCGGCCGAAGCCGGGCCGCAGCTCGGCGAGCGGGTTGCCCGGCGCCTCCGACGGGACGTCGCGCTCGACGCCGGTGGCCAGTGACGGGAACCGGTTCTCGAAGACGACCACCTGGTAGTCGTCCTCGGGGATCTCGGTCGGCCGGCCGGGCCGGGACGGGTCGAGCGGGCACTCGTCGGCCGGCGGCAGGAACGTGCGGGTCTGCCGGTGGGAGGCGATGGCGACCCACTCCCCGAGGAGCGCGTCCCACCGCAGCTGCGACCGGGTGGACACGGCCGGCAGGTCGCGGGTGTCGACCGCGTCGCGGGCGACGGGATCGGCGTCGAAGTACAGGATCTCCCGGCCGTCGGCCAGGCGACGGCTCGTCTTGATCACGGCGAGACGCTATCTGCCGCGGGAATTCCGGGGTCAGCCGCCCCTGGGGAACGGCGAGAGCCCCCGACCGGAGTGGTCGGGGGCTCTCGCAGGCGTAGCCCCGAAGGGATTCGAACCCTCGCTACCGCCGTGAGAGGGCGGCGTCCTAGGCCGCTAGACGACGGGGCCGTGCAGACCAGGTCTGCGGTCCCGATTCTGCCACGCCGCACTCCGGGAACGGCGAGAGCCCCCGACCGGGGTGGTCGGGGGCTCTCGTACGCGTAGCCCCGAAGGGATTCGAACCCTCGCTACCGCCGTGAGAGGGCGGCGTCCTGGGCCGCTAGACGACGGGGCCGTGCGGGAGGAACTGCATTCCTCGCTGGGGTACCAGGACTCGAACCTAGACTAACGGAACCAGAAACCGTCGGGCTGCCAATTACCCCATACCCCATGGGTGGGCACCTCGCGGCGCCTCGGAAGACGATACCTGACCGACCGTGGCGGGGTGGCACCACCCCCGGGTCGGCGGGTCAGGCCGCGGGGACGGGAACGGGCAGGCCGGGGAACCGCAGGTCCTGCGCGGCGGTGACCGTCTCCGGGCGCACCCGCCGGCCCGACCGGGCGACCAGCGCGACGTAGGCGGCCATCGACAGCAGGCTGAGCAGGAGCATCCACGGCCCCGCTCCGGCCGGCACCTCGTCGGTGGCCACGCCGTCGCCGAGGGCGCCGGCCAGCGTGAACACCAGCACGTTGTTGGCCGCGTGCAGCACGACCGCGGCCTCCAGGCCACCGGTCAGCCAGACCACGGCCGAGGCGGCCAGCCCGAAGGCGAACCGGTCGAGGAACGTGGGCCAGTCGGGTGGCAGGTGCACCAGCGAGAACAGCGTGGCCGTGAACACCGCGGTGATCACGGCCCCGGCGCGGGGTGCGCCGATCCACCCGGCGATCGCCTGGCTGAGGTAGCCCCGGAACAGGTACTCCTCGGCGGCCGACTGCAACGGCGTGGTGAGGAGGACGACCGCCAACAGCCAGCCGAACGACGAGACGGGCCCGGTGATGTCCTCCCCACCGACGAGGAACCCCACGAGGACGGACAGCCCGATGCCGGTTCCGAGCGTGCCCAGGGCGATCAGCGCGTACGGCAGCAGGAGCCGCCACCGGAACCGGCCCAGCACGGACGAGGACCAGCCGATGCGCATCCCGTGCGCGACCGCCCACGCCATCCAGACGACCGGGATCGCGACGATCAGGGAGGCGTTGACCAGCAGCAGGATCCCCGGGTCGATGAGGTCCAGGTCCGCCCCCTCGGGCAGGGCGGAGATCCCCTGCGTCGCCACCAGGCCGACCATCCCGGCCACGACGGCGATCACACTGAGCACGGAGAACACGACGACCACCAGCAGCAGCCCGAGGACCGGCCGCCACCAGGCCCAGTCGCGAGACCGCATGGCCAGCAGGAAGGGCCGGGGGACGTCGTGCGGGAGCGTGCCAGGTGGAGGTGCCCAGCGGACGTCCGGGGGCACGGGCGGTCCCCACGGCGGCCGGGGCTGCTGCCAGGGCGGAGGCTGCTGCCAGGGCGGAGGCTGCGGCCCGGGAGGTCGCTGCCACGGGACGGGCTGGACCTGCCAGGGCGGCACCGGCCACGGCTGCTGCTGCCAGGGCAGGGGGCCCGGCCGGATCATCGGCGGCGGGCCCTGGTAGCGCTCCTCCTCGGTCATCCCTGCGCGGACGCCGCGACCGTTCGCGCGGCGCCCAGGCGGGCCAGGGACCGCTCCCGGCCGAGCAGCTCCATCGACTCGAAGAGGGGCGGGGAGACGGTGCGTCCGCTGACGGCGACCCGTACCGGACCGAACGCCTGGCGGGGCTTGCGGCCCAGGCCGTCGACGAGCGCCGTCCGCAGCGCCTCCTCGATCGCGGGCGTCGTCCACTCCGGCAGGTCGGTGAGGGCCGCCACCGCCGCGTCGAGGATCTCCACGTCGTCGGCCCGCAGGTGCTTGGCCGCCGCGGCCTCCTCGATGTCGACCTCGTGGACGAACAGGAACCGCAGCAGACCGACGGCGTCGGACAGCACGATCATCCGCTCTTGTGCCAGGGGCGCGATGGCCTCGAGGACCCGCCGCTGCTCGTCCGTCGGCGGATCGGCGACGACCCCCGCCCCGGCCAGGTAGGGCACCACGCGCGCGACGAAGTCCTCGACCGGCAGCGCCCGCAGGTGCGTCGCGTTGATCGCCTCGGCCTTCTTGAGGTCGAAGCGGGCCGGGTTGGCGCTTACCCGCGTGACGTCGAAGGCCTCGACCATCTCCGCCGGCGAAAAGATGTCGCGGTCCTCGGCGATCGACCAGCCGAGCAGCGCCAGGTAATTGACCAGCCCCTCGGGCAGGAAGCCGCGCTCGCGGTAGACGTCGAGGTTGGACGTCGGGTCCCGCTTCGACAGCTTCTTCGTGCCCTCGCCGGTGACCAGCGGCAGGTGCCCGAACCGCGGCGTCCCCTGTGCGACGCCGATGTCGGTGAGGGCGGCGTACAGGGCGAGCTGCCGGGGCGTGGAGGGCAGCAGGTCCTCGCCGCGCAGGACGTCGGTGATGCCCATGAGGGCGTCGTCCACCGGGTTGACGAACGGGTACAGCGGCACGCCGTTGCCGCGGACCAGCACGAAGTCGGGCACCGCCCCGGCGGCGAAGCGCACCTCGCCGCGCACGAGGTCGGTCCACACGAGGTCCTCGTCGGGCATCTTCAGCCGCAGCACCGGCTGGCGGCCCTCGGCCCGGAACG
>Ga0126306_10002432_pt1 | contig 10482 bp, 10 predicted proteins | sample Plot27_FD_92592 | JGI IMG/M metagenome (GOLD analysis project Ga0126306, IMG submission 92592) | Serpentine soil microbial communities from UC McLaughlin Reserve, CA, USA - Plot27 | ecosystem: Environmental > Terrestrial > Soil > Grasslands | place: USA: UC McLaughlin Reserve, Lake County... | reverse complement strand
TTAGGAGCTGAAGGTGACGATGTGGAAGTTGTCGACCGCGTTCTCCCCACCGCTGGAGGTGAAGCTTCCGTTCGCGCCCTCGTAGGCGCCGCTGCCGCCGACGACCTCGCCGGTGACAGCGCCGTCGCCGACGTCACGGAACAGCGCCGTGATGCTGAGCGTGCCGTTCGCCAGCGTGACCTGGCCCTGGCAGAGGAAGCGGACCCGCGAGAACCGCCGGGCTCCATTCACGGCATGGCAGATGAAATACAGCTTTCCGGCTCGGGCGCCGCTCGTGTCGAGCAGTGGGGCTGTGACCGCGAATCCGTCGCCTGGCGAGACTCGCCGCGGCGGTTCCTCCCCGGTGAACTTTGTAAGCGGCCGAATATCCAAAAACTCGAATGTGGCCTTGCTCCCTTGCTCGGTGAACGTGAGCGTGGTCGAGTGCGGCACGTTCGGGGGGGCGGCGCCGGCGCCGGAGATCAAGGCGAACGCCCCGATCGCGAGTGCCATGGTCGCCATCACCGCGAGGCGCTTCATGGGTACCTCCTAGTTTGTTGCTCCGAGAGCGCGGCGCAGTTGCGAGTCCGAACCAAGCTCCCCTTTGGGACGACCTTAACCCCGAAGTCGCGCCCGCGTCGTGCTCCGTGTCGTCCGGCAAACCGGGGCGAGGTCGACGAGCTGCCGCGTGACCAATGCGCGCGACGCCCCGCCTACTCCGACACCCCACGGCTCCGGCCAAGGCCGCCGTCGCCCGCAAGGTCGTTGATCGCCTGCCGGCACGTTCCTCCGCCTCCAGGAGCCCTTCAAGCCGAGCCGCCCGCGAGGCACCGATCTTGTCCCGGCAAGCTCCAGCTGCTTTCTGGCCGCCTGACGGCCCGCGCGTGAATTGAGAAGCCGGGACCGCATCCATCCGAGACGGTGCGCCGCGAGCGCCGAAAGAGCCATGAGCGTTCCTCCCCGCAAGCCGAAAGGAGCTCTCGACACCAGACCGCTGTTCAAAGAGAAAGCAGCAGCCGGCCAGACGTCGCGACCGCCATCGGCCGATGCGGTCCTCCTTTGCGCCGGATGCGATCGCGCGGGCGCGTCGCGAAGGCGATAGTGGCCCCGCACGAACCGCTCCATCTCGCGCGATGGGAGTACGGCGGCTCAGTCGGGCGGGATGTTCTGGTTGAGCCGGAAGAAGTTGTGCGGGTCGTACTTGCGCTTGAGCGCCTTCAGGCGGTCGTACTTGGCCGCGCCGTAGGCCTCGCGGATCCGATCCTCCCCTTCCTCCATGAGGAAGTTGACGTAGACATGCTGATGATGGGGCTGCAGCGCGGTCCAGAGCTCGCGCGCCCACTCCCGCTCCTCTTCGAATCCCTCAGCCGTCGGCGTTATCCCGATCACATTCACCGTATGGCCCGCGTCGCGGCCGCCGAATGCGGTCTCGTCCTCACCCACCCGAGCCACAGCGCCGCCGAGGTGATAGATCGAGAAGACCGTGAGCGGCGAGGCGATCCTGAGCCCGTGATCGACGAGGGTGTCGATCACCTCATCGCTCAGCTCGGCCAGGTTGCAGGAGCGGATGTAGTACCACCAGTGATGCGGGAAGCTCGGATCGAGCATGGCCTGGTAGTTCATGAACGGCATCGGGGCGCACCGGTCAAGCAGCGGTGAGCCGAACTGCCGCAGCGGCTTCAAGACCCTCTCGCCTTCCTCGACCGGCCCCGCGTAGCAGCTACCGACCACCACGACATGCCTGCCGTGGAGCTCGTCGGGCATCGCGGGGCCGGCCGGCACTCGCCGGTGCGTCACGATCGTCGTCAGCTCGTCGGGCACCTCCTTGATCCACTCCCGGTAGAAGCGAACGACCTTCGGGGAGTCCTCCATCGCCCACATGACCGCCCCGGCGAACACGGTCGGGCCGACCGGGTTGAGCCGGAACTCGAACTCCGTGACGACCCCGAAGTTCCCGCCGCCGCCGCGCACCCCCCAGAACAGGTCCGCGTTCTCCTGCTCGCTCGCCGTAACGAACTCGCCCTCGGCTGTAATCACATCAACGCTCAGGAGCTGATCGATCGTCAGGCCGTACTTGCGCTCGAGCCAGCCGATTCCCCCGCCGAGGGTCAGGCCCGCGAGCCCGGTATGGGTCACGATTCCCGCGGGGACGGCGAGGCCGAACGCCTGCGCCTCGCGGTCCAAGTCGCCCAGCAGGACCCCGGCCTGGGCCCTCGCGGTCCGCGCTTCCGGGTCCACGCGAATCCCCTTCATCTGCCCGAGGTCGATGACCATCCCGCTGTCGCACACACCCAGCCCCGGGTAGCTGTGGCGGCCACTTCGCACCGCGACGAGCTGCTCCTGATGTCGAGCGAGGCGCACCGCGGAGATCACGTCGGCGACGCCGGCGCACCGGGCGATCAGGGCCGGGCGACGGTCGATCGAGCCGTTCCAGATCCGCCGCTGCTCGCCGTACGTCGGGTCGTCTGGGCGGATCAGGGACCCGCCGAACGACGCCGCGAGCTCATCGACCGCGCGGCTGTCGAGCTCTACCCCACTTGCGAGCGCGCTCACGAGTACCCCCAGCTGTTCGAAGGGCCTGAGTGTCTCACCAATGGATGTGCGCGCGCCCACCCCTCCAATCCCGAGATGGGCGGTGCCCGGCTCGAACGGGCGACCTCCTGCTTGTAAGGCGCGAGCAGCTGCTGCGGTCTACTGCCGCCTGTCGCTCAGACCGCTCGAGGAGCGACTCAGCTTGGCGCGATGCGGAAGCCGGCGCTGCGCAGCTGGGAGCGGTTGCCGGCCACATCGGTCGCGGAGATGAGGGCGCGGTAGCGCCCGGGCCGGAGCGCCCGCTTTCCGATCCTGCCGCTGAAGCGAATGGCGTTCACGCCCTTCGCGCCGCTGCGCCGGAGCGCGCCGACTGTGCTGTAGCGGGTGCAGCGCCTGGCGTTGCGCAGCCGCGGCGACGGCGCTACGCAGCGGCCGCCCGAACGACGGCCGGGCCGTGCTCGCTGGAGCGTCAGGGTGACGCGCGCCGGTTCGCTCAGCGTGTAGCGGAAGCGGGTGCCGTGGGCGACCTGTGCCGCGACCGGCGTGGCGGCGCGGGCGAGCGCGAACAGGGAAGGAGTGGCGCGGAATCCGCCGATCAGCGGGGCCTGCGTGTCCACGGGCGGCGTGCCGCCGCCGGAATCGCCCGCGGGCGGAGGAGGAGGAGCACCGCCGGGGTCCGGGGCACCCGTCTGGTACTCGAACGCGCCCATGTCGCGGCGCGCGGTCCGTCGCCGTTGCCGTCGACGATGCGTGGCTTGCCGTCCATGTCGCTCCCGGCGGCCGTCGCCGGATCGCCGGCGTCGATTAGCGGCGAGCTCGGCAGGAGGTGGTAGTCACCGAGCGTCAGATCCGCGAATCCAGCGTCGCCGACGTCCGACACGTTCGCTCGGGTGATGCTTGCGTTAGCGCCTATGCGCTCGTCGTCCTCGGGAGACAGGTCCGAGTACGAGACGGCGACGCTCGCTTGGCCAGAGCCCATGGCGTACGTCGCGAGCCTGCCGCCTCGGATGATCGAGTTCGTCAGGTTGACGTGTGCGTTGTCCGCGGGAGAGCCCATCGTGGTCGCCGCTGCGGCGCGGCTCGAGTATCGGCCGGGCCCGACGATCGTCACGCCGTCGGCATTGATCGTCGCGGACTCCCCCGGCTGGGCGCTTGCGATGATCCCGAAGCCGCCCAGTCCGAGCCGGATGGCGCTGTTGTCGATGGTCGTCAGGCCTCCCCCGGCAGCGAGAGCCGCACCTGAGGTGACGATCAGCGAGCGCTCGACCGTCGCGCCATGGGCGCTCGTGACACCGGTGTACGCGGCAATCGTGGACCGGCGCACGGCGCCGCCGCCGACGTCTATCCAAGCGCCCGTAGTTTGCGGCTGGCCGCTGAGCATCACGCTCGAGTCTTCGAGCACACCGCCGTTCTCGAGGTGAACTGCCTGTCGCTTGTACTCCAGCTGTTGCGGAGCGTCGACGACGTCGATTCGTCGCGCCGCGCCGTCGGTCGAGAGCCCGATGGCATCTGGCGACGCGTTCTCCGGCAGCCGAACTCTCAGGTCGTGCACCGAGTTGCCGGCGCTGCCGAACAGGCGCAGCACGCTAAAGGCGCCGTTCGGCGCCGCGAGGATCGTCTGCCCGGCGCCGCTCCCGACGATCTCGACCGGCGCGCCCGACTTGCTGTAGTCGAACCCGCCCGTGGTCGGCGCGACGTAGGTCCAGGCACCGAGCAAGATGCGATCGGCGTCAGGGGCGTCATCCGCGAGGTTCAGTGCGGTCGCGAAGTTCGCCGCGTTGGTGCCGCCGCACCCCACGTTCGGGCTCACGCAGTAGTCGGTGGCGCTCGCGACTGCGGGTAACGCGGCGAACACCGCGATCGCCGCGACGCCGATGGCGGCGCACCGGGGTAGCCGCACTCGCCGAGTCGATCGCTCGTTCCTGATGCCGGCTTTGTCTGTCATTTGAGTCCCCATCTCGCTCAGTGGCGGCGGCGAACGGTCACGTTCGCCACCGTCGTCTTCGACACTCCGGCTCCGTCGTGAGCCGCGTTGGCATCCCTGGCGCGCAGCCGGCGCACGCCCGCGAGCCGCCGAAGGCCGGCTCGCGACACGCGCACGCGGGCCTTCGCCCTGCCGCCCGCAGCCATCGAGAACCGGGCCTTCCCCAGGGCGACCCGGCGTGTGCCGGTCCGTCGCCTCGCGGTCAGCTTCGTCTGGCCCGAGCAGCCGCCGACGGTCCCGGCGGGGCAGCTCAGCTTCAGCGTGATGAACTTGCCTGAGAGGGTGAGCCTCGTGGAGACCAGCGTCACTCCGGCGAATCGCGTCGTCGAGCTCGAGCCCGAACTCGAGGAGGGTGGCGGGGCCGGCAGGGTTGCGAAGCTCTGGTCCTGTCCATGCCAGACGCCGGCCTTGTCGGAGGTCACGAGCCGGAAGTGGTAGGTGCTTCCGGGGCTTAGCCCGTCGAGCATCGCCGCAACCGGGAGCACGCCAACGGCGGGGCCAATGTCGGTCGCGGGCGTCTCGCCGCCGTACGCCGTCGTCGTGCCGTACTCGAAGTGGTAGCTCGTCGGGACGCCGATCGCGGTGACGCTTCCGATCAGTGTCACCGACTGGGGACCGATGCCGGTGGCCGGGCCCGTGGCGCCGGTGGCGACCCGCACGAACTCATCAGCTCCTATGTCGGTCGTATCGATCCGGCGCGGGTCGCCGTCCAGGTCGTAGGCCCCGTTCAGGGGCGCGTTGATGCCGGCGTCGATCGTCACGGACCCGGGGGCCTGGCGGTAGTCGCCCGCTGCCGGATTGACGAAGGTCGGCGCAGCATGCTGGTTGCCGCCGCCGTCCACGACCTGGATCTTGCCGCCGAAGCCGTCCCACTTCTCGAAGTTCGAGTGGGTCGCGGTGACCGTGGCCGGGCCTCCGAGAACATCTGTGATGATGCTGAAGCCGGCGGCACCCGGACCGCCTCTGGCGATGACGTTCGTGAGATCGACCGTCGCGCTCCCCGTCGTGGCCGAGATCAGGATCGCCGAGCGGCCAGGCTGGGTGGCGACCGCGGTCACGTTTCGGAACGCGATCGTATTCGGCACCCCGATGGAGCAAACGGGGGTGAAATCGTCAACGAAGATGCTGTCGCGGACGATGCCGTTGAGGGGGTTGACGGAGCAGTCCTGTAGGCCGCCGCCGCCGTTCACTACGACCCGGTCGACTCTCGCCTCGGAGGTGGTCAGGGCGGCGGCCTCCGCCGCCTGCTCGATCTCGACGTCGCGCAGCAGGGATCCGTTCATCAGCCGCAGGCCGGTTTGGTTGGGACCGCTGAAGTGGAAGCGCGGGCGCGGCTGGCCGGGCACGCCGCGAATCGTGATTTTGGCCTTGTCTTCGACCGTCTTGGTCAGTTGATAGTCGCCAGGGCTCGCGATCACCTCGTCGTCCGCGCCGGCGATGCCGACCGCGGACGTCAGGCTGCACGGTGTCGCCGAAGTGCAGCCGCTGCCGCCGCCCGTCGGGCTGGCGTAGCGCTCGGCCGCCGAGGCGACAGATGGAACCGCCCCGACCACGGCGACGCTGAGGAGGGCGGCTATGAGAGACCGCGGGCTGCGCGAAGCGAACACGACGCCACCGTCTCAGGATGCGGAGGTCGCGACTATGGGGGCGTACCGACAACCTGCCGGCGGAAAACCGACGTACGCTCTGCAAGCCGTGAGCGTGGCGGTCTCGTTTGGGCGCCTGAGCAGCCGGCGCGTGGCTGGCACCGCTTCCGGCGTTGCTTGCCTCCATATGTAAATCGTTGAGGAGGCCTCGTCGCTCTAGCCAAATCGGACACTCCTAGCAATCGGGCAAACCCACCGGCTTGCGTGCGGTGCGCCGGCCTCGTAGACCCGACACCCACCACGACTCACGCCAAGGGCCGCGCGCGGAACGGACCGACGTGCCATGAGACACACGCGACCGGCGCCGCTCGTGCTCGATCGTGGCTGAAAAAACGCGTCCGGCTAGCTCGCTAAAGCGTCCGCCGCGCTAAGCCCTGCTCATTCTCGAACACGTCACCATCCCGAGCGAATTTGGGCCCCGCTATGCCTGAACGCTTGCGGCGTACGCTCGGTGGCGCCGACAGCGCATCCGGTGCCCCGCCGGGCAGTCCAGCTGACGTGGGCATCGGCGTCGTTTCGGCGACGACTGATGCCTGAACAGCACCCCGCCTCCCGCGCTGCTGCTGAGTGCGGCGGCCGCCGCAGGTCAAACAATCACCTAGGATTCGGCTCGGTCCCGCAGCCGGCCCCGGCCTTCCTCGCGACTGCTGCTTATCTGAATCGGGGCCTCCGTCAAGTGATGGGGGCGAGTGGTTGTGGGGTGGTGTGGTTGCGATCGTTCCGCGGGCGCCCGGGCTTATCTGGGTGCTCGGCGTTGGGCCGGCGACGTGATGGTCGATGGGGTGATCGCGCGGGCGGTGTTGCGGCCGCTCAGTCTTTCTGGGCCGTCCAGGGCGTTGCCGTGGTGGCAGCGGCAGTCGGGGAGCGGGCCGCAAGTCATCGTCAGACTCGGGGGCAGGGCGCGCACTCTCTCCGCCAGCGGTCTCATGCGGGCTGGAGCGCCTCCTCGCCGAGCCCGCGCAGCGTGTGGAAGGCGCGCTGCACCAGCTTGCGCGCCAGCGCGAGGCAGGCGCGGTTACCGCCGAGCCGGTCGGCGGCCTGCAGGTAGTAGTCGGCGTCGGGGGAGCTTGGCTTGTGGGCGCACTGGGCGGCCTCGAACGCCGCCAAGCGCAACGTGGTCGGCCGCTGGCGCGAGAGCCTGCCCGGGGCGCGCTTTGAGGCGGACTGCGAGACGGTGATGTCGAGCCCGGCGTAGCGGACCGCCTTGCGCGAGCTCGAGAACCGGCGGGCGTCGCCGAGCTTGGCCAGGAACGCGACCGCGGTCAACGGCCCGACGCCGTAGTGGGCCTGCAACGCCTTCGTGCGCGGCCAGCTGTTCGCGATCTGGCGGTCTCGTCCGCCAGGCAAGCGGGAGTGGCTTTAGTCGAGAGCGCCTAGTAGACGGCTTGGTGGATCGGCTCTAGGCTCAGGGCGCCTAGTTGCCGGGCTCGTTTCGAAGTGAAGGGCATGACTCGCACGGAAGGGAAAGGCATGACTCGCAGGACTAGCTTTGCTCTAATCGCCGTCGCCGCGCTCGCATGCGTCGGCGCGGCGCTGCCGGCCGCCGGTGCGGAGTCGCCCGCCGCCGGCCGCTACATCGTCGTGCTGGAGGACGGCGCGAACTCGCACGCGGTAGCCAAGGACCACGCGCTCCGGTATGGCGCGAGCGTCCGCTTCGTGTACGGGCATGCGCTGAAGGGCTACGCGGGCGCGATCCCGGACGGGAAGCTCGACGACGTGCGCAGCGACTCGCGCGTCGCATACGTCGAACGCGACGGCAGCGCCACCGCGGTTGCCCAGACGCTCCCCTGGGGCATCAACAAGATCGACGCCGACATCAGCTCTACGAAGGCCGGCGATGGCGGCGCCGATCCGACGAAGAACGCGATTTCGAACGTGCACGCCTACATCATCGACACGGGCATCGACACCGCGCACACTGACCTTCACGTGGTGGGCCACGTCAACTTCGCCGGCGGTCAGAACAGGGACTGCAACGGGCATGGCACGCATGTCGCCGGCACCATCGCCGCGAACGACAACACGCAGGACGCGGTCGGCGCGGCGCCTGGTGCGCCGCTCACTGGAGTGAAGGTGCTGGGCTGCGGCGGCAGCGGTAGCTGGTCCGGAGTGATCAAGGGCGTCGACTGGGTCACCGCGAACGCGGTGAAGCCCGCGGTCGCGAACATGAGCCTCGGCGGCGGCGTCAGCAAGGCCGTCGATGACGCCGTCAAGAACTCGGCGAGCAGCGGCGTCTTCTACGCACTCGCCGCCGGCAACGAGGGCGCGAACGCCTGTAACTCGTCGCCCGCGCGCGCGGGAGCGGGCAGCAACAACGGCATCGCAACGACCGCCGCCACCGACTCGCGCGACATGGAGGCTTCCTGGAGCAACTACGGCTCCTGTGTCGACATCTGGGCGCCCGGCGTGAGCGTCCTCTCTACGAGGAAGGGCGGTGGAACGACGACGATGTCCGGGACCTCGATGGCCTCGCCGCACACGGGCGGCGGAGGCGCGCTCTACCTGTCCTCGCACACGAGTAGCAGCCCATCGACGGTCGAGAACGCACTGAAGTCGGCCGCGACTACCACGTCGAACAAGAGCAAGGACGGGCGCGCCATCACGCGCCTGTACGTCGGCGGCTTCTAGTCAGACACCTGTAGCGCGTCGCTCGGCTCGAGCAGTGAGCGGGCGACGCGCTGCGCGCCTCGTCTCATCCGAACCTCAACACTCGTTTCGGCCGCACGCCTGAGCCCTGACCCGTGCGGCACACGGTCGATTAGATCAAGGCCTAACTCAGCGGATCGTGAATGTGACGAGCGGAGCTTCGAGGCGTCTGTCGACAAACGCCGTTATCGACCTACAGATGACCTCCGTGGACCCCGGCAAGGGAGGGTGGTGCTTCGGCCGCAATCTCGCGTGAGGAGAGGAGTTCGCCAGTCTCCTTAGGGAAACGCGATACCGGCCGATTCAGTCCGATTTGCGGGGATTTGGGCACGGATTCAGGCGTTGTGCCTAAATGCGTTCTCGTGCGAGTAGCCCGCCGCGCGGCAGGAACCGCGCCTGCGTCGGAGCGTCTATCGCTGCTGGTCAGCTCCTTCTCCGCTCCGCCGCTTCGCGATCTCGGCGCGCGCCTTCGTGCCGAGGTTCACGGCGGCGAGCATCCCGCGCTCGCCGATCGAGCCCTTCGGCGGCATCGCGCCGAGCTGGCGCGCGAGGCTGCTCGTGTCGTAGTACGCCTCGACGCGCGCGATCTTGCCGTCCTTCACCCAGACCATGTCGCAGCCCTCGATGTCCACCTGCTTGCCTGTCGGCGCGAGGCCTTGGAAGCTGCGCGAGCCGCTGAAGGTGCCGGTCGACTGCCAGCGAACCGCGGCGCGGTCGTGCTCCACGACGAGGTCGAGGATCTCTAGCTTGAAGTCAGGGAAGGCGTCGAAGAGGTCGTGGAAGAAAGAGCGCATCTCGGCCTTCCCGGTGGGGCCGATTACGCCGTAGATGCGGCCGCTCGCGTCGTCCGTATACCAGTCGGTCTGCGCGTTGCGGTCCGCTCTCCCGAGAGCCTCGAAATACGATCGCACGACGGTCCTCGTGTCGGTGGCTGGGGCGGTCGCCTCGCTTGTCGTCATGGTTCGTCCTCCGGTTCGGGGCCACCGTGACCGTACGCGCCGCAGCCGAGACGTTCAAGCCCCGCTGCCCGGCTCTCGTCCACTGCAAGCCTGAACGGCACTTCGGGCGGGGCTGGAGACGGCTCTTCACCGCCCGTAGCGCCCCCTACGGCAGAGTCTGAGGTTCCGGCCCAACGCACCGGGTTACGAACGAAGCCGCTACACCGCTAAGCATGGGGCTCAGGATTCTCGCCCCCCGTGAGGTGAGCTTCCGACAGCGCGGCGGCCTTGAAGGCCTCCCGGAACGTGGAAAAAGAGTCGACGCGCACGATCTTGCCGTCGTGCAACGTGAACACCTGTGAAAAGCGGTCTCTGATCATGGCCGGCCCTCGCTTGATTCTCGCCTCGCGCCGCAGCTCAGCGACCACAAGTTCGCCTACTTGTTGGAGACGGTCCGGTCGTACCTCGTATGTGTCGAATTGCGCAGCAAGCTCGGCGACCCGGCTCCGGAACCCAGCAGGCCCGCGCGCTGGTCCATGGGGGTGGCTGAACGGGTGGAACTCGCATTCGCCAGCGAGATACCTCGAACCTCGCTGCTCCGGGTCGCGAAGCGACTCTTCAAGGAACGCGCTCACGACCTCGACGTTCTCCTGCGACATCGCCCGCCCAGTATCCCGCTCATAGCGCGGCTATACCGGCGCTTGGGCAAATTCGACGTCTTAGACGCGCGTACGGAGCGGCGGTGACTGGCGCCGGG
>Ga0126306_10002431_pt1 | contig 10482 bp, 6 predicted proteins | sample Plot27_FD_92592 | JGI IMG/M metagenome (GOLD analysis project Ga0126306, IMG submission 92592) | Serpentine soil microbial communities from UC McLaughlin Reserve, CA, USA - Plot27 | ecosystem: Environmental > Terrestrial > Soil > Grasslands | place: USA: UC McLaughlin Reserve, Lake County... | reverse complement strand
AAGGGCCGGACCAGCCACTTGGGGATCCGCAGCGGCCGCTTCGCCCCCACGCACGCGGCCAGATAGGGCAGCCACTCGCTGACCTGGGCCGGCTCGTCGTCAACGATGTTGAACACGCCGTTCGCCTGCTGTTCCGCCGCCAGCACGGTAGCGCTCGCCGCGTCGTCGAGATGCACCCAATTGAAGTAGCCGGCGCCGCTCCCGACGAGCGGGAACTGCCGCTTGCGCACGAGCCTGACCACGTCGTCGGTGGCGCCCGGCCCGTAGAACCCGCCGTACCGCAGGACTGCGCCACCCTCCCTGACGACCACGTCCTCGACGTGGCGGAGCGCCTCAATCCCGCCGCGTAACTTCGGCCCTACCGCGTCGGGCGGCTGCGGGTCCTCCTCGGTCATCCATCCACCCTCGCGGATTCCGGTCCAGCTGGCGACGCTCTGCGCCACGACGTGCGGCACGCCGGTCGCCTCGGCGGCAGCCAGCAGGTGATCAGTCCCCTCGGCGCGGAGCCGGTTGGTGGCGGCGAACCGCTCGGGGTGCCGGAAATTGGGCCTGCCGTTGCGCGCCACCGAAAGCGCCGTCATCTCATGCACGATCGCGTTCGGCCGGGCCGCGGCCACCGCCTCGCCCACCGACGCCGCATCCAGCCCGTCCATCACCATGCCCTCGGCGCCCAACTGCTCCAGCAACCCCAACTTGCCCGCGCTCGTCGTCGTAGCCGTCACCTGATGACCACGGGCCACCAGCTGCGGCACCAGGCGACGCCCCATCACCCCGGTCCCGCCTGCCACGAACACTCGCATAACGTCACACTCCTCATCCAGTCACACTCCTCATCCAGTACTGGCTCTACTCACCAAGACGAGACAGCCCGGCAGCCTGTGACATGGGAGACGGCCCCACGGACGTCGGCCGCGTCGGAACACCATCGGACCGTACGGGGAGCGCACTCATCTGCCGCGAGTCGCGCGCGCATCGCCCAGGCCCGTCCGGGTCCGTCCAATAGAAGGAGGGCCCTACGAGCACCTGCAGGGGGAACGTCTCGTAGGCACTGCTCGAGCCGCTGTCTGAGCCTCCTGGCTGCCGATCGGTCAGGCCGGGTTGTCGACCGCTCACTCCTATTCACTTTCACGCCGGAGCCGACCGTGCCGGCCGGCCTCCCCGGCCGGATCGCACGGGTCGGTCTGTCCCCCCGCCCCGCAACGACCGCTACCCAGATTTACCAGGCTGACTTGCAGAACGACTGGACTGGCATTGTGGCTTGTGGCCGGATCTGACCTGCTTGGAGCCCTGGGCGCGCTTCCGCGAGCCCAGCGGCCACCGGACGTCTCGTTGAGACGTCGGCCCTGTTACAAAGATGACGCCATAGCGGACGACTCCACGACGATCGAACTAAGCCGGTCCGAACTCCGAGAGGTCGCCGGCTACGCGGTGGCGTGCGCGCGGCCAGCGTTGGCGATCTTCGAACGTGACAGCCCTGACGATCAGCGCCCACGAGCGGCGGTCGACGCCGCGCAGGCGTTCGCCGACGGAGGCGAGGGGACCAAGGCGCTACGTGACAGCGCGTGGGCGGCACACCAGGCGGCTCAGAAGGCCCGCTATGCGGGACAGGTTGCGACGAGCGACGCTGCGCGCGCGGCCGGCCACGCGGTGGTGCGGCGTTCCTCCACCCTTTGCCCAAAGCTACTCAGGTCAAGCACATCCTCGGATCGGCCGCTCATGCCGCACGAGCGTTCGAACTCTCCGCCGGAGACGATCCCGCCGTCGGAGCCCACCACATCGCGCAGTTCCGGATCCTTGCGCCTCCCGTCGTAGTGGACGTCCTGAGGCGCTACCCGAGCGCCCCGCGTGGCGGTGGGCGGGTCGGGGAGCTGATTCGAATACTCGACGCATCGCTGCGGCGACCGGCGACCGACCGATAACCCGCCGCGAACAGCAGCGACCGCAGCTCCTCAAACTCCTCGCCACAGGTCATGCCAGTTCTTCCTTCAAACCCTGCCGCCACGACGGATAGCGCAGCTCCCAGCCGAGCTCCCGCTTCGCCTTGGCGTTGGAGAAGCCACGCCCCTCGGTCATCATGCCCACCACCATCTCGCCGGCCAGCAGCCGGGCCAGCCACCTTGGGAGCCGCCGCGGCGGCTTGGCCCCGGCGCACTCCGCGAGATAGGGCAGCCACTCACTGACCGGTGCCGGCTCGTCGTCGACGATCTTGAACACTCCCTTGGCCCGCTGCTCTACCGCCAGCACGGTAGCGCTCGCCGCGTCGTCGACATGCACCCACGAGACATAGCCGGTACCACCCCCGACGAGCGGGAACAGCCGCTTGCGCACGAGCGCGACCTGATCGTCGTTGGCGCCCGGCCCATAGAACCAGCCGTAGCGCAGAACCGCGCCGCCAGCCTTAACGATCACGTCCTCCAGGTAGTTGATCGCCTTCGTCCCCTCCATCACCTCCAGCGGGTCCTCCTCGGTCTTTACCCATCCGCCCTTGCGGATTCCGTTCATGCTGGCGTGGCCTTGCGCGACGACGTGGGAGACACCGGTCGCATCGGCCGCGGCCAGCAGGTGGTCGGCCCCCTCGCTGCGTAGCCGGTTGGTGGTGGCGAAGAAGCGGCCGGCCCTTCGCAGGTTCGGTTTGCCGGAATGCGCCACGGAAAGGCCCGTCATCTGATGCACGACCGTGTCCGGCCGGGCCGCGGCCACCGCCTCACCCACCGACGCCGCATCCAGCCCGTCCATCACTGTGCCCTCGGCGCCCAACCGCTCCAGCAGCCTCACCTTGCCCGCGCTCGTCGTCGTCGCCGTGACATGGTGGCCACGGGCCACCAATTCCGGCACCAGACGACGCCCGATAACCCCGGTCCCGCCTGCCACGAATACTCGCATAACGTCACACTCCTCATCCCGTACTGCTCTCATCACCAAGACGAGACAGCCCGGCAGCCTGTGACATGGTAGATGGCCTCGCGGCGGCAGCCGCGGCGGAATCGGACGGAACAGGGAAGCGCACTTATCTGCCGCTGTCCGCGCAGGACCCGCGACCGTGCGGCCGGTCGCACGCTCGTAGCCGACCAGCATGCGCTCGGTCGAATCCCTCGCAGATCGAGGGGTGAGGATCAGCGGTGCTCGCGCTTGGTGACCACCGCCAAGATCGAAAACATGCTTACCCGCATTTACAGTCGACGTTTGTGCTGGTCACCCCGGGCCTGGCTAGGTGCTGGTGAGCGCGTCGTCGCCGAGGTCGGTCAGGATGTGACAGGCCTGCCGGACCTCCGAAGATCCCCGGCACCGACGTCAACCGGCGTTCCACAGGCAGGCGGCGCCCGGGCCTGTGATCGGCCGCGCCCGGCCACCTGAAAGATCACCACTAGTCCCGGACTCCCATTACCGCGCCAGTGCACGAGTCTTCCTCGAGCGAATCGCCCTGTCGTTGTCCCCGGTTCGACGGGTGGTTACGAGACCGACGACAGGCCTGCGACCGGTCCATCCGGTCGGGCTCGTGGGAGCGCGGGCTCCTCGGTGGCTTCCCGACCGCGGCGCTCGAGCTCCTCGTCGAGCTGCTCGGTCAGACGGGTTGTACTCGTCCGCAATGCCTCCGCCAACCAGGAGGCCATCTGCGCCATGATGGCGCGCTCCTTGGGCGTCTTGGGCGCCGCGAACCGCTCGTGGAGGATCGTCCCGCCGGGCGTGGGCTCGAACTCCGTCGTCGCGAGAAAGCGGACCGGCCCCATCCCTGTCGGGACGGTGTTTCGGCAGGTGAAGTAGTCGTAAGGACGCCAGTCGAGGACCTCCTCGATGATCGCGCCCTCGCCGTGCATGCAGTGATTGGTCGCCCCAACCCCTCGGCGGTTGCCCGTCGCGATCACCTTCACCCCGGTCACCCCCTGCCAGGTGATCCGTCGGCCCGGCGTTGTCACGAACTCCCAGGCGACCTGCGGCGGGGCCGAAGTCGGCGTGTCGAACTGGTAGACCGCCTCGCGCTCGTCGACGATGACGCGCGTGCGCGACTCCTCCTCGCGCCAACGTCGGCCGAGGTCGTGGACCCACACGGGTACCACGCCCATGTGCTCGTACATCTCGCTGGCTGTGCGCATGCCGAGCGCGGACACGTCGACATCCATCGCGTCGACGCACTGCTGGGTGAACAGCGCGTATGCCTCGATACCCGTCGATGCGATCACATCGTTCTTGAGCAGGCGATGGACGAGGATGACGTCGGGTCCGAGCAGCTCCTCGTGGCCGGCGACGCGCTGGCGCAGGATCGTGCCGTGGTGGACGACGAACTTCAGGTTGAGGTCGGGGATGCGCACGCACGCATTGCATTTGCACGACGTTGCCTGGCGCACATCGCGGCGTCGCCGTCGGAAGACGAAGTAGCAGCGCTCGATCGTGTCGAGGAGCAGCGACCCGTCCAACTTATCCGTGATCGCGAACGTGAACGCGGCGTCGCCCTCGAGCTTGGCCAGCCGGAAGCTGGGCCGTAGGGCGCTGACGATCGTGCCCATGAGATCCGCGAGGATGTCCTGCGCGTGATCGAGCTCGACGCCCGCGAGGTAGCCCGTGTAGCCCGAGATGTCGGTGAGCAGCAGACAAGCCGACTCAGTTGCCATCGGCGAACCCCCCGGGAACCGGGGCCCGCCAGCCAGGAGTGTAACCGGCTCGGGGACGCATCCGTTCTCCTCGACCAGGGTTAAGAAGCGGCAAAAGGAGGTAGTGGGCTTTAACAGCGACCCCGGAGCCCGACTGTCGGAGGGCCCGCCCTCCCGAGCGCAATCTACCGCGCCTGGCGCGCGATCGCACCGGCCGCTGGAACCGCCCGCACAACCCAATCTCAGATGCTGCGAAAGGGGCGTCGCTGAGATCCATTGGGTCAGTTCCGCTGAAATGCGCGAGCTGCTGGCCGGAGAGGAATGGTTGCACCTCCACAAAAGAGCGCACGCACCTGCTGGGAAGCAGCGGCACCAGAAGTCCCAGTGCCGGGCTTGGCCCGGGGTGGACCCGGGTCGCCCTCACTGGAGCAATCGGTAGAAGCGCCAGTAATCGGTGTGTATCGGGAGAACTTCCACCTCGCTGAACCCCGCCTGGAGGGCGTATTGACGAAGCGTCGAGGGACGCATAACGGCTCCGGTGGCTGCCGTCTGCGGGTCTCCCATGGCGCCCGGCAGGCAGGAGACCACGCTCCAGCCGTACTCAGTTCGGTCTCGCGGTGAAGCGGGAACAGTGAACTCCTCGGCGACCAGCCCGTCGACCACAAGCACCCTCCCGTCCTCGGAGAGCATTTGCCGGGCTGCGCTGAGTGCGTCAACGGGTCGTGACATGTCATGCAGGGCCTCGATGATCGTCACCAGGTCATACCCGCCCGTTCCGCCGATGTCGGCGGCGTCGGTGACGGAGAACATCACTCGATCGGCAACGCCAGCCCGCTCGGCGTTCTGGCGAGCGGCGCCGATCGCGTTGCGGTCGAGATCGACGCCGTCCACCTTGATATTTGGGTAAGCCTGGGCCATGGCGATGCTCGACCAGCCTGTGCCGCACGCGACGTCGAGGACCCGCGCTGGCGGTGCGGCCCGAAGCCGCACGTCGACGTCGACAATCGCCGGTAGCCATTCGGCGCCAAGCAAGTTGATGAACCTGGCCCGGTTGGGCTCCGCCAGGCCCTCGGGCTCCCATGGCAGAGGGGGCGGCGCGTTCCCAACCCGGAACGCCTCAACTAGCTGTGGAAGCGAGCGACCGGCGCGGACGATGTCGACGCCGTTGTAAGCCTCGTATCGGACGTCGTCGCGATCTGCCAGGACGGGGATGTGCTCCGGCGGCAACCAGTACCGGCGAGCGAGTGGTTCCGCCCGCGCATCGTCGACCGCGAGCAGCCCACTTGCGGCGTGGTGCTCAAGCCACTCCCGCACGTACCGCTCGGCGGTTCCGGTGCGTGTGGCCAGCTGCGACGAGGTAGCGGGACCGCCTTCTGCGAGGGCTCGATACAGCCCGAGCCGTTCACCAAGATAGATGGTGTAGATCTCCAGCGCCCCCAGGGCATAGCCGAACAGCCGCTCACGCAACGTCTCCGTCCGGTCAACATCCGGCCCCGGATCTCCGGCGGTACGCCCCCGTTCGAACAGCTCCGGTCCGCCCTCTGACATCATCTGCACCTCCCGTCGGGTAGGACCACCAAGCCCTCTCCATGGAATCGTCTCAGCTCACAGGGTCCCTTCACGCAGACCCGACATCATCGCTCAGACGTGTTGGCCCAGCGCCCGCGCCGCGCAAGCCGACCGATTGGGGCCTTGGAGGTTGCCCACTCCGCGGATCCAGGCGTGGGCACGGATTTACGTGATCGACCCGGCGCGCTCGGCGTTCACCGGAACAGTGCGGCGATCGCCGAGACCTCCGCAGCCTAGAGAACCGCGTGAGCCTAGCGGCTGGAGAGGAGACGAGCAGCTTGCCGCGATTGTTCCCTTGCTCCGCGTCCGATCGGGAAGGCTGTGTCGACGTGTCGAGTTCACGAATGTGCGAAGGCCCGCCTTCTAGCCGACGCCTGAATCCAGCGGCAAAAGTGACTAGTGTGGCGCTCTGCAGGGTGCGGCAACGCCGGGCTCGGCCGGTGGTTTCTCCCAATCGATGGAGGCCGAGATGGAGTGCAGAGCGAAGCGAAGGTGGCGGGCCGCCGTTCACCAGCAGCACGGCGTGGCCCAGGTGAGCCGTCGTCGGAGCCTTCTGGGTCTCCTGGCGAGCCTGCATTGGCCCCGTTGACCGGGCTCGCGCGCATCATCGCCTTCGGCCAGTCCACGCCGCCGGCGTACGACCAGATCAAGTTGTGGAGGGACTACTACGCGGACCACGTCGGTCATGACGGCGTGGCGGAGCGGGTGTGGCGCCGCGCCGACGTGCGCACCCGTCATCTGGCGGCCTGCCCCGTGCACGAGGACGTTAGCCGCTGGAGTACCGCCCAACGGATGCGGCGATTCCTCGACGACGCGCTGCCACTGGCCAAGGAGGCGGTAGGTAGCGCACTGGCGGCGGCGACCCTCATCCCCGAAGAGGTTGGCCTGCTCGCAACGGTCTCCTGCACCGGATACGCCAATCCGGGCCTGGACGTCCATCTCGCCAAGGATCTAGGTATGCGCCCGGAAGTGCGGCGGCTAGCAGTCGGGCACATGGGATGTTATGCCGCAATCCCTGGGCTGGCGGTGGCCACCGACTACGTCATCGCGCAGCGCCGACCGGCCGTGCTGGTTTGTACGGAGCTGCCGTCCCTGCATCTGCAGCCGCCACCGCACGACACCCAGCAAGCCGTTGCGCACGCGCTTTTCGCTGACGCCTGCGCCGCCCTGGTGCTGGCCCCCTCGCAGATCGTAGACAAGGGGCTCGACGTCATCGCCGTTGAAACGCTTACAGACGTGGGCTCAACGGCGGACATGACATGGGACATCACCGACCACGGGTTTCGCATGACTCTCTCCCCGCGGGTCCCAGCGCTTGTGGCCCGTAACGTACCTACCCTCGTCGACCGTCTGCTGACTGACCACGGGCTTGCTCCTGATGAGGTCCAGCACTGGGCGATCCACCCCGGCGGTCCGCGAATCATCGACAAGGTGCAGGAGGTCTTTTCCTTGGACGACGTTCAGGTCAAGCGATCCCGCGACATCCTGTCGCGCTATGGGAACTGCTCTTCAGCGACGATCTTGCTGACCCTCGCGTCGATGTGCCCTGTTCCCGTCGGCGACTATGTGCTGGCCATGGCCTTCGGTCCAGGTCTGACGGTCACCGGTGCCCTTCTCCAAGGTGCGGCGGCCTAAGCCGACCCATGCACGACCAGATTGACCACATCGACCGCCGCGATGCCGACGGCAGCGGCGAACGGCACCCGGCCGCGGCCGCACATGGCGACAACAGCGAGGACCGCGCAGAGCCCGAAGGCAGCCCACACCCACCCGGCGGTTCCAGTCGCCGGGCCGAATCCTGCCACCGCGGAGGCGAGCATCAGCACCAGCGGCGCCAGCCACCGCAGTCTGGGCGCTCCCAGGAGGTGGGGCAAACCCCGTACGCCGGTCTGGGCGTCGTCGGCGAGGTCGGGTAGTGCGTTCAGCAAGTGGGCCCCGACGCCGAGCAGGGCACCGGCGGCCACCATCCACACGGGGGGCCAGTGCGGGTCAGGAAGGGCAAGGGTGACCACGGCCGGAAGAGCGCCGAACGCGATCGCGTACGGCAGACCAGACCAGGCGACGCCCTTGAGACCAAGGTTGTAGGCCCAGCCGGACCCCACAACGAGCAGCAGGTGCACGGCTGCGGATTCGAGGCCGCACATCAAAGACAGGACGAGGCATGCCCCCGCGGCCACTGCGATCATCCGCCAGACCAGGACCTCGGAGACCTCACCGCGAGCGACCGGTTTGTCGGCGCGGCCAACCTGCTGGTCCCGGCTGGCATCGATCACATCGTTGGACCAGCCGATGGTCAGCTGTCCTGCCGCAACGGCCGCCGTCACGACCAAGCCTGTTCGCAAACCATGGCCTGCTGCCACGGCTAGGAGCGCGGTGAGAGCGGTGACCGCGACAGTTGGCCCGGGATGGCTGGCACGAAGCAGAGCCGGCAGGGCAGACGGTATGGTCACTGGGCGAGCCTAAGGCTGTCGTGGGCCCGAATTGCCGCGGAAACCGGGATTTGTGCCTAGGGTGACGGAGGTGAGCCACCGGGTACCGCCTCGGACGTCATTCCTCGAGCCGCTACAGCCAGACGAAGATGATCAACCCTTACCGAGGTATTTGGCTTCTCCCCGGTTCCCTCCGGCAGAGCCTGCACGCGAACGCCGCGGCGTGCCAGTCGCACTTGCCCCTGCTCCTGCCCTTGGAGCGATACGCCACACTCCGGCCCGTCGGTGAAGCCAGGTAATAGCCATGCTCGTATCGGGGACCGGGCCGGGTGGGTCCCTCACCGCCAGGGCGGCTGAGGCGTGACGTCTCAACTCCTATTCACAGCCTTGGTTCTAGCCGTCGGCGTCGAGCGGCTCGCGGAGCTGGCCGTGTCAAAACGGCATGCGGCGTGGGCGTTCTCACGCGGGGGTGAGGAGTTTGGCCGCGGCCACTTCCCTGCGATGGTGGCGCTTCACACTGCTCTGCTGGTGGGTGCGCTGGCCGAGGTTTGGATGCTAGGGCGGTCCTTCCTGCCGATTCTCGGCTGGGTAGCGCTGGCCATAGTCACCGCCTCCCAGAGCCTGCGCTGGTGGTGCATCGCCACGCTGGGGCGGCAGTGGAACACCCGCGTGATTGTCGTGCCGGGACTGCCACTGGTCAGCCGCGGCCCGTATCGCCTGCTGCGCCATCCGAACTATGTGGCTGTGGTGCTCGAGGGCGCGGCGCTACCGCTCGTGCACTCGGCTTGGGCCACGGCTGCCGGGTTTACCGTCCTCAATGCAGCCCTGCTCGCCAGGCGGATCCACGTCGAGGAGCGGGCGTTGACCACTGTCGCAGGGAGGGAAGCGGCCATACGATGAGGCGGCGCGCCAGCGACGTGGTAGTGGTGGGTGGTGGTCCGGTGGGCCTCGCGGCTGCGCTGTATGCAGTGAGCAGCGGCTTGTCGGTTGTCGTGCTCGAGCCCCGACAGGGCGCGGTCGACAAGGCGTGCGGCGAAGGTCTCATGCCCGGCGGCGTACGTGCGCTGGCCGCCCTGGGGGTCAACCCCTCTGGCTGGGATCTGGTGGGCATCCGCTACGTCTGCGGGGGGCGGCAGGCAGAGGCTGACTTCAGCGCTGGGCGGGGCCGAGGCGTCCGCCGCACAGAGCTCCACACTGCGCTGCTGTCGGCCGCAGCAGCCGCTGGCGTGACAGTCCTTCCCTTTGCGGCATGCGAGGTGGTGCAGTCGTCTGGGGAGGTCCGCGTCCGAACGCTTGGGCCCGGGCAGACACCTGGACCTGACGTCTATAGCCGTTACCTTCTGGCAGCTGATGGCCTGCATTCGCTGACGCGTCGCACGCTCGGTCTGGAGGCGTACACCCGCGGACCACAGCGCTTCGGTCAGCGCCGGCACTACGGCCTACGGCCGTGGAGCAGCCATGTGGAGGTGCACTGGGGCAGCTATGGCGAGGCGTACGTCACACCCGTCGGGGCGGATCTCGTAGGGGTTGCGGTCCTCAGCGCGCGCCGGGTGCCATTCGAGGAACAGCTCAACGAGTTCCCGCAGCTGCGGGAGCGGCTGGCTAATGCCTCCGCCGCCACACGAGTGCGCGGGGCCGGCCCACTCCGGCAGCGAGTCGCCCGCCGAGTCGCTGGCAGAGTGCTCCTGGTCGGCGATGCCGGGGGTTACGTCGATGCGCTCACCGGCGAGGGGATATCCCTCGGGATAGCCCAGGCACGGGCGGCGGTGGCAGCGGTTGGAGCCGATCGGCCGCACGCCTACGAGCGTGCCTGGCGCCGGGCCAGCTGGCGGTATGCCGCGATGACGTACGCCCTTGTGCAGGCAACACGCCCAGCGTGGGCCCGGCAGGCCATCGTT
>Ga0126306_10002430_pt1 | contig 10484 bp, 18 predicted proteins | sample Plot27_FD_92592 | JGI IMG/M metagenome (GOLD analysis project Ga0126306, IMG submission 92592) | Serpentine soil microbial communities from UC McLaughlin Reserve, CA, USA - Plot27 | ecosystem: Environmental > Terrestrial > Soil > Grasslands | place: USA: UC McLaughlin Reserve, Lake County... | reverse complement strand
TCCTGACGGTGTGGGGATGAGCGATGCAGCATCAAAACATGATCTACAAAGTAAACTTCCTTCCTTAAATGTAAATTCTCCATTATCATCAACTCCTCCACATTCCGAACAAAATAGTTTGATATCCTCTAACTTATGGATCATTTTATCTACTCCATTAAAACCTAGTAGATAAATTTATTGTTATTTATAAATCGAATAATATGAGAAATACTACAAATATAATTTAATTCTCATAAATTTTTTCTTGTATTTATATTTACAATTTCGCTAACATTATTTCTTTACTGTCTTTCCCTAGTTTGTAATTGTTGATGATGATAATGATGAAGATGATCTGAATCCTGGACAATTACAAGACCTTTTATCAAACTCATTAACAAAACTACATCTATTAGGAATAATATCATCATGAAGATTCCTCTTAGTTTCAATATGACCTTCTTGAATATTATCAGAAGAAGAATGAAAAGTGTATATATGTGAACAATAAAAACATTCATCCTTAGGATTATTATTATACGGTAAATCACTCATTTTAACTCATAATAAGTTAATCAGGTAGAAGTAAAAAGATTAGTATCGTTGTTATTATATTTTATAGATACAATCAAACAAAATATGAAGAATGTTACAGAACAAAGTGTTCTCACGTGGGAACACAAAGATATAGAAGATTCTTCTCTTTATACTAGTTGGGTACAAACAAATAAGGGACTATGTATATACATAGTATAGCCATGTCCCAAGAATTTGAATTTTATTCTGTTTCTGATCTGTCTGAGTATTCAGGAAAGTGGGTAGCAATTCTAGGGAAAGAAGTTATTGCTAGTGGTGATGATTTAAAAAAAGTTTATAGTGAAGCAAAGAAGAAATCTGGTAAAAAAGAGCCTTTGTTTGCTCGAATTCCTGATAAAGAAGAAGCATTAATTTTATAGAAGCACAATTTTATCAACTATTATTGATATTTCGTAGAGATGCTTTTATTAATCATGCTTTAACGTTTAGATATACAAAAGATATAATAAATAAAGACAATGTTAGATATCGACCAAGAGTAGAAATTAGACTTTCAAATAAACAAAATAATTTTAAGTTAGCAATGTTGGTTGATTCAGGTGCAGATATTTCACTAATACCATTAGAAGTAGCAGAGATATTAGAATTAGAATTAAGAGACAAAATAAAGTCTTCAAGTGCATCAGAGAGTTTTGAGACGTGGGAATCTGCAGTGAATGCCGAATTAATAAAAGGAAACAATAAAACGTACAATCTTGGTAGAATGGAAATAAGAGTTCCAACTAAGAAAATTCATGAAAAAAACCTAAATAGTCATGCATTATTAGGTCGTTCACCTTTCTTTAATAAATTTGATATTACATTCAGAGAAAATATCTTTAAACTTATACTTAGAAAACCAAAAAAGTAAATTTAATAACAATTAATGTCTTTGTAAAGCCATGATATTTCTAACAAAGTTATCAAACTTCCTTTTCACTTCTTCCCTTTGTCCTAGTGGAACTTCATAATATACCAGTAAGTCTATGAGGCCGGTATTTGGATCTCTATCTCGTTGCGAGCCATGGACCTTACCTCCATGTTCAACAATTACAATATCGGATAATATTTCATATTTCTTCTGAATTGCATCAACAGTTGGACCAGTTAACAATTCAAATGAGTTAGACATCTTTGGTTTAGATGCTGGAGCAAAAGAGGAAGATGCATATGGTGTTCGTTTCCTAGCAGAGGGATTATAATAACGATGTTTTGGTGAATCTGATGGTGGAGTTATTCCTCCTGAACCTCCTTCTGCTGTTGTAGTAGTAATTCCTGAAGATTTGTTACCTCTATTAGGGCAAATATGCTTTTTCTTTGTAAAAACTTCCCAATACTCATTTACTGAAGCATTCCAGTAAATTTGAATACCCTATACACAAGGCCTTGGATTAATATTTTGATTATTATTATTAGAAGCCATTTTAATTAATTATTATTTAATTAATCTATCAATCCCCAATGTTTTCGATTTATATAATATTCTAATTCTTTTTCTTCTGCTTTGGTTAATCCCTTTTCTTTATTTTGTAATTGATCATATCTTGACATTCCACAAACAGTGCAAGACCTATCTTTTATGGATAGAACTTTATGCTCACATTCTTTGTTATTATTATTATTATTATTAGAAATCATTTCTTATTATTCAACTCTGTTACTTGAATTAGACTATCTTTAAACAATTGATCGCCATACATTTTTTCATTGAAGCAATCATTACATATTCGCCATTTTGATTGCTGTTTTACATTATTGGTATCTTTTATTATTATTATTTTACTTGCTGTTCTTTTGCATCTTCTATTGTTATCTGGAGAATTTTGACATCTCATTTCTTGTCTTTTTTAGATTTAGATAGGAAATCGGTTAAAGCATCAATAATAACTGTAGTAACATTGGTATCATGATCTAAAGCATATTGTTTGGCTTCCTTAATCAAATCTTTAGGTAATAACCAAGAAGTTTTAATTTTACTAGGATCTTTAACCAAAAGCGCTCTTAGCATACCTTATATACAGTCTATTAATTATGTATATCTTGCGTATATACAGTTCTACAGTAATACCGCAATATTAATATATGCTGTATAACCCTATATATAGTAATATTAAAACAAGAATTAACAACTCGTAAAGAAATAGTTGAAGCAGAACAAAAATACAAACGTGAGTGCAAGGGTCGTAGCCTCGCACTCACAAGAAATGTCTACCGTCTTGTGAACACAGATGTATTCTATGTAGAATCAGAAAGTAGTAACAATACGTACCTTTGTGAAATTTAAATGTGGAGTTTTGGAATGGTGTACATGTCCAGACAACTCTATGAGAACAGAAGGAGGACAAATGAGGTGCAAGCACTTACACGCGATAGAATTTGCTATAAGATTAGGGACCTTGAGAGATACTGATAGATTGCCAACAGAGGCTAAAGTTAGGAAGGTAGTAGTAGTAATATCACCAATACCAACAGTACCAACAAAGTCGTATACAAATGACGACTATTCTTTCTGATTTCTTTGCAAAGGTGATTTCTAAATTGATGATAGTCTCAACAACAGATAATGAAAATAATAATGAGAAGAAGAATAAGAAATTATTTACAATTCAATATATCAAAGAAGAACCAAATAAAATTCAAAGTGATTTCGTGCAGGAAATAAGCCTACTATTTCAAATAATGAATTATTGAATAATATTATGGTAACAATAATTCGACAGGTATACATTATAATAAATTACAAATTAGACGTTAAATTACTGGTTGATTTTTTTGTCTCACTAAATATTATCTGGGCTACATAATCATCTATTCCTAATATTGCTGCAATATGGGAAGGTCCATTCTCTAATATCCTTTCAACAGTAAAACCAGCATTCTGTAACATTTCAATTAACCCTTTTGAAATTTCTACAAGTTCTAATCTTACATCCTTTTTATTCGTTATACCTGTTGATGACGATTGTGAAGGTAATGATAATTGAAAATCAGAATCTTTTGTTGTGAATTTTATGGGTTTAGTCGTCATCTTTTTCTCAATCATTACTTGATCATCACTATCAAAACTGCCCTCCATAATAGTAATAGTAATAGATAAAGATGAAGTATATTATTTTATTTATTTTTATTTTTTTTATTCTTTTTAGATTTATTAATTAATAAATTAATCTATTACGCTAGCGATTTATTTATTTATTTGAAACGCTAAAAGGATAGTCTTTATTCTTTGTTTGTTGTTCAGGCTATGACAATTCAATTTAAAATATAAAATTTATTAAATTCTTAAATATAAGATTGAATATTTTAATGCACTATAATCCAGGTAAGCCATAGTCTTATATTATTATTATTTTTCTCATAGTAAAGGGCTATGGCATTAGTTAAATCATTATCTTTTCAAATAGTATATTTAGAGATAATATATTATTTCCTATAGATCCCTATTGTAAAATATTAAAACTTAATTGGTTAAATATTTTATAGTCAAATATTATTTATGGAAGATATTATTGAAAATTTTGCAGAGAAATTAGAAGTTGAGCCTAATGTTGCAAAACAAGGAATTTTTATAACATCGAAATTTTTCCTTCAAAATTCAGAACCAGTAGTAGCAACAGGTCTTTTATCAATGCTACCATCAGGTTTAACAAATATGTTTTCTAATGATGAGAAAAATGAAATCAAGACAAATAAAGAAAATATTCCTCCGGAGAAAGTTATTGAGAAAATATCTTACGAATGCTGTAATGGTGATAAACAAAAAGGAAAAGAGGTATATGAAGAAGCAATAAATCTAATAAAAAGTAAAATTTGGTAAAAACACCTTAAATCTCCATAACTTTTTTTTATTTTTTATTTCAGTAACAAAGAAAAAGCATATTTTCTTTGTAAAGACTTCCCAATATTCATTTGTTGAATTATTCCAGTAAATTTGAGTATTACAATTATAGACACAAGATTTAGGATAAATATTATTTTAGGGAAGGAGGAACTCTTCGTAATTTTGTAAAAACTATAAAGGTATTTTGTGAAATGTCTGAGATTCCTATCCACTGGAAAAAAATAACCAGAGGACTTCCAATTGTCAATCAAATGTAGTAGAAAAAATTTATTTTTCTACTGATACAGTTTTTGTAGTAGTAAATTTCTTTTCTATAGCATCTTTTAACATATCTATATGCTTTTGGCGATCATTTCTAATAGTTTTCCATAATTCTACCAACTCGGACTCGTTAGCATTTTGTGCATCACGAAAATACTTATCAATATCATCATATAGAAAATCAGCATCTTTTCCTAAAGCAGACAATATGTCATAAGTTGTATTATCTAATCCGGTTTTTTCACTCATATGATATTAGTGTACTTTAAAGTATAAATAAATCAAATAAAAAGATAGAATTTGATCATATTATAAATCAATAAAAACTCAATTTTAAAAATAATAATATCAAATGAAAATTAATCAAAATATAATAATGATAGTAATTGAATTATAGTCTTGGAATCAGAAGTATTTTAATATAATAATAATTATCTTTTAAAAAATTTCTTCTTCTTTTCTTAAATAATCTATTTTTATATTTTATTTACTGTATATATAGTGAAAGAAGACAACAAGAAAATTGTTATTAATATTATTATTAAATAGTTATACCGATAACAATCTTTTTTTTATACTTTTATGTATACCATGACAATAAAAATTAGGAAAATTGTACTCAAGACATAATAACTATGTAACAACAACTTGCATAATAAGCAATGATAATAGAGGATTAGCCTCTGCAGATGAAAAAACAAAGAAAAGAGTAGCAAGTGAAGGTGGAAGTGCTCCACATGACGAACGAGGATTAGAAGCAGTAGATCAAGAAATAAGAGAACGTGTTGCACGTGAGGGTGGAAAAGCCTCTCATGGTGGCGGTAGAGATAAAGAAGACTGATACAAAAAAAGGTAAATCTTAATTCAAGAAAAAATAATCCTTTTATTCTTTCTTTATTCTACTTTTTAGTAGAACAATATGAATATCTAATGTCTATTAAAATACGTCATTTTAATATAATCTATTACAATTAAATATTATGCTAAATGATTAAATATTATAATTTCTTTATTATTGAATTATTTACAAAAAGTAAAGTAAAGTCGATTTTTCTATTTATTTATAATATTTGAAATAATAATATTAATAATAACAATCGTATCTAATACTTTGAATAAATTTATACTAATTGATATAAAGAATGTATCCGATATCTTGAATTGTGAAATTAAAAATTTCTAGAATGAAAAAAAGGGATATCTTTGGTTTACTATGGGCTTCTTCTTATTATCTTTAATTGGACATTGGACATTTGCATGGTTCTCTTATGTTCAAGATCAAAAAGAACACAATAATCAGTCAATAGAAATTAGTGATTATTTTAATAAAACTTTTAGAGATACATTAGAAAATTGGCAATCTGAATTCTTACAACTTGCTTGGCAAGTTGGTGGATTAGCATTTCTATGGGCTGTTGCTTCTCCGCAATCAAAATCAGAAAGTAATAGATTAGAAGAAAAAATTGATTTGATAATAAAAAAGATGGAACCACACAAAGCAGATCAATTATTAAAAGAACTAGAAAAGCAATATCCAAAGAAATAAATGATTAAGAAGAAAAGCAAGCAAACAATTTATTTATCTATTTGTACCATAAGATATTTGTCTAAAATCAGACAACTTTATTCTCCTTTACTATACACAATTTTCCAAGTCTCAAATCTTCCACAATTACTACAGTTTTTTATATTCGTATATTCATCAAGAGATTGATCAGAATTAGGAGTCATAACCTCTTCTTTTCAGCAATAAGAACATTTCATTCTCTACTACCATACATATTGTTAATAGATATTCATAGGATAAAAATATTAAAATATTAATGGTAATTGAGAAGTCAAATAAACATATAATATTAATCAGCAAATAAATAATTAAGTAATATAGTAGTTGGAAAAGTATTTTATTTACTGTTTAGAAGTTGAATTAGTTATTTTCCCTGTAGCCTCGATAAGATACCTACTACTCCTTACAAGCAGCAGTCCTCTTACCTACGCTACGAGGGGTTCCCATATACTACAACTGACAATTCATAGGAATAACCCTACTTATATCAGGTTCGCATATGATAAATAATAGAAAGTATTTATTCTTATTAACAGTTATAGATAAATTGTCCAATTTGATTAATTAATCAATTGCAATAGTTTAAATTACTAATAATAAAGAACATCAATTACAATAAGTTAACTAAATTTATGTATATTATAATCTTTACTAAAAGTCTAAAATAGTATATTGACTATTATTACCCATCATGAATCAAAATTTGGATTCGTCTTATTCCAATGAAAGATCACAAGAAAGGAGACAAATAATAGAAACATTAAAGGCTCCCATTATTCAAATGGGAAAAAATGTATTGGGAATTGAAGTAACAGAAAACTATGATCAAGGTGCTGGGCCTATAGATGTTTTATGGACATTCAAGCCTGGTTCTGAAGCATTACCAGATATTAGAATAGGATTTGTTTGTCTCTCACCAATTACAACAGAAGATTATTCTGAATCTTTAGTAAATGAGATTATAATAAAAAGTATGATGAATCTTATCGATAAATTAGTAATAGTAGTACCTTCAGAGAATATGACAAAAAAAATAAGTGATTCAATTGAATCTATGCCTAATAATAGTTTCTTACAATTAAGAAAATATGTTACTGTATTAACACCTTCAACATTAGTTCCAAAGACAGATATTTTAGGTCCAAGAGAAAAACAAAATTTACAGACATTAGGAAGAGGAGAAGAGGAGATTGAATAGAAATGGCAAGAATAGAAGAACCACAATATGATAAAAATCTTAGTAATAATAATAATAATAACAATCCATCATCATCATCATCTTCATTTGATTTTCTTGCTAATTTAGAGAAAACATTATCTTATTCCATAGAAAAAGATGTTGACTATGGCTATGGTAAGATAGATGTAATATGGCATATATCATTACATCCATCATTACCTTCATCAAAATTTGGATTTATTAAAATTCAATCACAAGGAAATGATCAAGAGTGGAAAGACAATCAATATTCATTGAAAAAAATTGAAGAAGCATTAGGAAGAGGAATTAGAAGTGGATGTGATAAAGTATTTCTAGTAGCAGACAACGAAGAAATGGCTAAATCTATAAGTGGTAGAATAGAGTGGCTATCGTCTTTTGGTAGTATAGTGAGATTTGATGCAGTATCCACAAGTATCAGTCCAAATCAGAAAAAACCAAGTGGTAGTATTCCAAGTCAAGAAAGAGTACCAGAAGGAGAAAAAATAAGGCAAGAAGAAATGAGAGAAAAAGAAGAAAAGTTTGACAAATATAATAGACCTAAAGGAGAAAGAGGAGAAAAAGAAAGTGAAGAGGAAAAATTAGAAATAGAAATCCAACTAGATGAAAATAGCAGACCATTAGGACAAAAGAGTAAGGAATATGATGTTTAACAATACTGTATAAATAGTAAATTAATCTGCCAAAATAAATTTTAAGAATAAATATAATTTTGTTTATGAATCTTATTATAATCTCATCAATTTTTTTTTATAAAATTCTTTTTTTAATTAATTATTAAATAGTATAGTCTATATTATATAATAAAAAATATGCAACCTACAACTCCTGATAAAACATCATTACCATCATCCCCCATTTCCTCTGAAGAAAAAAGAGACTGGATAAGTATGATAAATGAATCAGTTCATACATATGATGATATTGATATTGGTGATGTCTATGCAGTCAGTAGAAACTTTATAGTAGTAAAAAGAGGATTTGTCAACGTTCACTATTATTATATTCCCATAAAAAAGGTTGAAGGATGGGATGACAATGTACTTTGGTTAAAGATAACAGAGGAGGAAGTAAAAGAAAAATATGAAAGAGATACAATCCCTGATCTAAACCAATACTTTGTAAAAGAATATCCATACTATACCGGCTTTACAAGTTATAATTATCCATTACCTATCATTGTTCGTAGATATCCAGAAGCCTATGAAGATGTTACAAAATCGTCACCAGAGAAAAATGTTCCTAGAATATACAAATGTGATTTGTGTGAAGAGAGTTTCGATTCAGAAGATGAATTAGATAAACATATGGATATTGCTAAACATTAAAAACTACTGCTCCTATTATATATTTTATTAAACATACATAGTTTAATTACGATATAGTTTTGTCATGACGATAGTCTTCTAAATATTCCTCTATCAAAAAGGACTAGGCTTTCTTCTTCTTTTTCACGAATAAAATTATATCAAATTATTAAATAGAATATTTCAAAAGTATTATTACCAACCGTTGTGACTCATTCATAGCCTCACTCAATTGTGTCTCGAACTTCCAGTATCACGATGAGGCTATGACTTTTGTAATAAATAACAAATAAACACAAAATTATCTAAAATTATTAAATATTATAGTGGACATATATTAATACAATAATAATCTGTCAAGAATATCTGCAAACCTACTGCCATAGCCATTTACATCATTTGCTCCTACATTAGTATAAGGCTATGGCTTTTTACTGGTAATCATATTATAAACAATTAGAATTTATAATCATGAGAAATAGATTTCGATATGCTTTCATTTACTGCACTAATTAACTTAAATATGGATACACGCTTTTTGAGAATGTTAAACTTATAATTATATTTGAAATCCTTGAAATTACTCAATAATATTACATTTAGTTTTGGATTTACTTCTAAGAGTCTTGTACTACTAAATAATCCATTTAAATTAAATATTTTCTCATCGACAATTACTAATGAATATTTATCTGCATTTTCTTGGATATGTTGATATGCTAAAAGAGGATTAGTAAAACTAGAAACAGTATAGCCACTCATTTGTAATGCCTCACTAAATAAATTTAATAAATCTGGATCATCATCAATTATGGCTATGGATTTCTTAAACATTATGGTATAGATTAAATGTAAATAATCTATTTAAGTATGAGTTGTATATTTTTTCTCTTTGAAAATTTTACTTATACAATACTTCCCTTACTGAAGTTAACGAATAACAACAAAAAAAGAACCAAAATAGGAGGTTCATTGAGGCTCATGTATTATTACTATACATGACCTCTAGTCTGGTTTTTTCAGTCCAAAGAACTCCAGACAGAACCCCCATTAAGATTTTGTACTACATATTTAAAATAAATAAGAAATAAGATTCACAAAACAAAATATAAAACATTTTTCAGCATTATTTTGAATAAAATGATTAGTTTAGGAGAAACTTAATCGACATTCCCTAATCTGCTATGTATGCTTTCTTACTCTACTATTTTTCGCAGTTCAAAATATTTTTCCTTTATTTAAATAATATGTACAAGTCACTACGCGCATTTACTTTTGGACTTTTGGCAAGTTCATTGGTAATGTTAGCAATAGTGCCATTTCTTAACCAACAGCACAAAAAAGGAGGAGGTAAGAAGATATAATTTGATATCATTATCACTAATATTATTATTAATACTTATAACAATCATATCTATTGGAGTAGGATTATTTGATGCTCCTTCAATTGGTCCAGTTGTTTTTGCACAAACTACTAGTACCAATACTAATAGTATTCTAGACGGATATACTTATGATTGTATAAAATTCAATGAAACAATAGAAAGTGGTATACCAGTATATAAGAACCAAGATTTTTTAAATACTCAAGAAATATGTAATATGCTGTTACAAGGTATGGGTTCTCTGGATAAACAGAAAATACTCAAAAAATATGAAGAATCCTCTTAAAGTTACAGTAGAAGAAATTTTTGGTGTTGATGAATGAGTAAGGGAAATAAGTAACAATGA
>Ga0126306_10002429_pt1 | contig 10484 bp, 7 predicted proteins | sample Plot27_FD_92592 | JGI IMG/M metagenome (GOLD analysis project Ga0126306, IMG submission 92592) | Serpentine soil microbial communities from UC McLaughlin Reserve, CA, USA - Plot27 | ecosystem: Environmental > Terrestrial > Soil > Grasslands | place: USA: UC McLaughlin Reserve, Lake County... | reverse complement strand
GGCGTCGTTCCGGATGGCGCTCGACGGCTTCCTGCCCGAGGCCGACGAGTGCGACGAGCCGCTCGAGGAGACGTTCCCCGCCAGCGACCCGACCGCCCCGCATTACGTCAAGCACGAGCCGCACGGCGAGGAGGCGGGCGCCGAGACCGGCGGCGTGCAGGTCGCCGACCGCGTCTCGCAGCCCGTGCCGTTCCGGCTCGCCGACGGGACCGAGACGGAGCTCGACCACGGTCACGTCGTGATCGCCGCGATCACGTCGTGCACGAACACGTCGAACCCGTCGGTGATGATCGGCGCCGGCCTGCTGGCGCGCAACGCCGTCGAGCGCGGGCTGAAGTCCAAGCCGTGGGTGAAGACGTCGCTCGCGCCCGGCTCCAAGGTCGTGATGGAGTACTACGAGCAGGCCGGCCTGATCGAGCCGCTAGAGGCGCTCGGCTTCCACCTCGTCGGCTACGGCTGCACGACCTGCATCGGCAACTCCGGTCCGCTGCCCGACGAGGTCTCGGCGGTCGTGAACGCTGAGGACCTCGCGGTCGTCTCGGTGTTGAGCGGCAACCGCAACTTCGAGGGCCGCATCAACCCCGACGTGAAGATGAACTACCTCGCCTCGCCGCCGCTGGTCGTCGCTTACGCGCTGGCGGGAACGATGGACATCGACCTGCTGGACGAGCCGCTGGGACAGGACTCGGACGGCAACGACGTCTACCTGCACGACGTCTGGCCCTCCTCGGAGGAGGTCGGGCGCGTCGTCGAGGAGGCCGTGCGGTCGGAGATGTTCCAGAAGTCCTACGGCGAGGTGTTCGAGGGCGGCGAGGAGTGGAACGCGCTCGAGGTGCCCGAGGGCGACCGCTACGCGTGGCGCGAGGACTCGACCTACGTGCGCCGGGCGTCGTTCCTCGAGGACGTCCCGCGCGAGCCGTCGGACCGCGGCGACATCGAGGGCGCGCGCGTGCTGGCCGTGCTCGGCGACTCGGTCACGACAGACCACATCTCGCCGGCGGGTTCGATCAAGAAGGGCTCGCCGGCCGCGCTCTACCTCAACGAGCACGGCGTCGAGCAGGCGGAGTTCAACTCCTACGGCGCGCGCCGCGGCAACCACGAGGTGATGATGCGCGGCACGTTCGCGAACATCCGCCTGCGCAACCTGCTCGCCGGGCGCGACGATTTGGTGGGCGGGTTGACGCTGAAGCTGCCGGAGGGCGAGCAGATGCCGATCTACGACGCGGCGATCCGCTACGCCGAGGAGGGCACGCCGCTGGTCGTGCTCGCGGGTAAGGAGTACGGCTCGGGCTCGTCGCGCGACTGGGCCGCGAAGGGCACGAACCTGCTCGGCGTGCGCGCGGTGATCGCGCAGTCGTTCGAGCGCATCCACCGGTCGAATCTGGTCGGGATGGGCGTGCTGCCGCTGCAGTTCGCCGACGGCGCCTCGGCGGAGTCGCTCGGGCTGACCGGCGAGGAGGAGTTCTCGATCACGGGGATCTCGAACGGTGAGGCCAAGGAAGTAATGGTCCGCGCGGGCGACGTGGAGTTTTCTGCGACCGTGCGGATCGACACGCCCAAGGAGGTCCGGTACTACCGGCACGGCGGCATCCTGCCGTTCGTGCTGCGCCAGTTGCTGGAGCGCGGCGCCTGAGCGCCGGCGTTTGCTGATGGGCGCTGGTCATGTCCCGGGCTCCCGTCGGCGTCGCAGGCGCAGCAGCAGCCAGGCGCGCGCCAGCAACAGGCTGGCGCCGGCGCCGGTGACCGACGGCAGGATCTCCTCCAGCGGCATGCCTCCCACGTGAGCGATCACGATCACGTGCTTCTCGCGCCGCGCTACGAGGCGGCGGCGTCCGAGAGGGCCGCCTCAAAAGTGGTCGGCTCGCCGTATTCGTCGTGGAGGTTCCACCACTGGTAGGGCGGGGTCTGCGGGTAGCCCTCGGGCGAGTCCTCCCACTCCTCTTGGCGTCCGAGCGCGGTGATGTCGAGGTAGCTCCAGTGGGTGCCCATCGCTTCGTCGCCGCGGTTGTTTACGAAGTAGGTGCGGAAGCTGCGGTCGCCGTCGCGCAAGAAGGCGTTGGTGCCGTGCCACTCGTCGACGCCGAAGTCGGCGTCGAAGTCGTCGGTGATCGTGTACCACGGGATCTCCCAGCCCATCCGCGCCTTCCAGCGCTCGATCTCCGGCTGCGGCGCGCGCGAGACGAACACGAGCGTCGTGTCGCGGGCGTTCAGATGGGCGAGATGGCCGACCTGATCCGCGATCATCGAGCAGCCGCGGCAGCCGCTCTCAGGCCAGCCCCACACGCGCGCTCGGCAACCGGCGCGTCGCCGCCGCGTATGCATACCTGGATCGCGGCGCGCCGGTCCTGCTCGTGTTCGGTCGCTATGTGCCCGGCCTCCGCTTCGTCATCAACACGACGATGGGCTCTCCGATCGACCGTACCGCGGCTTCATCCCGTGGTCGGCGCTCGGTGCGCGGCGACGCTCCGGCAGTGCCGGCGAGCGGAGCGTCTATCGTTGATGGGCGCGCCCGCGACTGCGGGCTCGAGGGCTCATGAGCGACGCGCTGCAGCTGCTGCTGAACCTGGACCAGGACGCGATCCGCGCCACGAGCGAGCTACGGTGCGGTCCCGCGACCGCGATCCTGACGCTCGCGTCGGCGTGGTGGGTGAAGGGGCCGCTGCTCGTCGGCGCCGGCTGGTGCGTCGACCTGCGCTGCCGCCGCGTGTTCCCGCTGGTCGCGCTCGCCGCCACGCTGAGCTTCTTCGTCGCCTCGGGGCTGAACGCCGTCATGAAGGCGCTGGTCGACCGCGGCCGGCCGCCGGAGGAGATCGGCTTCGACGCGCTCGTCGGCGTCCCGGGGTCGCCGTCGTTCCCGTCCGGCCACGCGATGACCGCGTTCGCCGTCGCGGCAGCCGTCGCGCTGCTGGCGCCGCGGCTGCGCTGGCCCGTGCTGGGATTGGCCGCGGTGATCGGCTTCTCGCGCGTGTACCTCGGCGTGCACTTCTGGCTCGACGTGCTGGCGGGCGCGGCGCTCGGCGCTGCGATCGGGCTGCTCGTGGCGTCCTCGCTGCGGCGTCGCGCCGGCGCGGCTTCGGCCGCCGGCACGATGCCGGCTGGCTGAGCCGCCGGCAGTTCGGCCGCTGCCGTTGATCCGGCGCGGCCGGTGCAAGAGCATCGGCCGATGATGGCGGGGCGGCGACGAGTCGGCGCCGACGCCCGAGCCGCGGGAGCAGGTGCGGTTCGAGCAGGGTGAGCTCGCGCCGGTGACCAACGCTCGCTTCGCGTTCGCGTTCCGCCATCCGACCTCGTGGGAGCAAGAGGGCGCGGTCAGCGCCGACGGCGCCGTGTTCCGCGCACCGGAGGAGGCGGTCGAGCTGGTCGCGTCCGGCGTCAACGCGCACGAAGGCCCGGACGACCTGCTCGAGCGCGTCGACTACCGCGCCGCGCGCGAGAAGCGCTACGTGCTGGATGCACTAGGACAGCGGCCGGCCGGTCACGTACGTGGCGGTCTTGAGGTCGCAGGGCTGCCGCGACGTCACGATCCGCTGCCAGGCCCCGACGGCGCGGTTCGACGCCTACGCCGGCGCCTGCAACCAGCTCGTCGCGACGCTGCGGATCGAGCGGCTGCCGGGCTGACCGTCAGGCCGGCGCCGCTTCCGGCGCCGGCACGGCGCCGGCCGGCTGAGCGACCGGTTCGCTCCGCCGCGCGGCGGCTGGGAGGAGCCGCGCCGCGCGCAGCAGCGCGACCGAGAACAGGCCGACCTGCCAGCCGAGGATCGTTCCGAGGAGGACGTCGAGCGGGAAGTGCGCGCCGAACGCCATCCGCGTCACAGCGACGGCCGCCAGGTAGGCGAACAGCGGCGATCGCAGCCGCGGCGCCATCGCGGCGGCGGCGACGACGAGCGCCGTGGTCACGATCAGGTGCCCGGACGGGAACGACGGGATGTGGCTCCAGTGGCGGCCGTGGCTGCGCTGCGCCTCGACGCCGAGCGCCTCCTCGGGCCGCGGCCGGTCGACCGCGAGCTGCACGACCTCGAGCACGAGATCCGCGAACACGCCCGCGAACGCCATCGCCAGCAGCGCGCCGCCCGCGAACCGCAGCCGGCGCGAGCGGGCCAGCACCGCGACCGTCGCGGCCGCCGCGATCAGCAGGTAGTTGCGGCTGTGCGGATCGAGCGCCTGGTAGAGCCATTCGGGCCCGTCGCCGAGGTGGTTGATCGCGACGAACAGCCGCTCGTCCAGCGGCCCCAGCAGCGGCAGCGCCGCAGCGACCGTCCACGCGAACAGCATGCCGAGCCCGATCCGCGGCAGCCACTCGCGCGCGACGGCGGCGAGCGACGACCCGGGCGACGCGACGGCCGCCGGGCGCAGCGACGGCGCGAGGATGGCGCGCACCACGCGGACGCCGTCGGACACGGGGCGGAACGAGCTCGGCTGGCCGCCGTAGATCGCGGGCATCGCGACCCACGCGACGTCGTGCCCGCCGCGGACCAGCGCCTTTAGATGCCGCGTCTCGGCCTCGTAACGGCCGGCCGGCGGCTCCACCGCCCGCAGTGTGCCGGCGCGGAACAGCCGCATGCCGTTCTGGCTGTCGCGCAGGCGCCGGCGCACGACGAGGCTGAGCGCCCAGCTCGACGCGGCGTTGGCGATCCGCCGGACCGGCGGCATCGATCCGGCGCGGCCGCGGTCGCCGATCACGACGTCGGCGTGCTCCGCCGCCGCGGCGAAGTCCGGGATGAGCTCGGCCGGGTGCTGCCCATCGGAGTCGAGCACGACGACGGCGTCCGGCTCGCGCTGCATCGCGGCGGCGACGCCGGCGGCGACTGCGGAGCCCTTGCCGTGGTTGCCGCCGAGGCGCACGATCTCGACACGCGGATCGCGCGCCGCGGACTCGAGCATTGCCGCGATCTCGGGTGGCGCGCCGTCGTCGACGAGCACCAGGTCGTCGACGTGGCGCAGCGTCTCCGCGGTCACCGCGGCGACCCGCTCGGAGCGGTAGACCGGGATGACCGCCGCGAGGCGCCGGATCTGCGGCCGCCCCGTGACGGCGACCGCGGTCACCGCGCGCCGGCGCTCGGCGCGCGCCAGCGGCACGAGCGCGACGAGCCCGAGCGCGCCCATGCCGAGCAGGGCGCGGTACGAGCCGGTGGCGGCGATCAGCAGCCCGGCCATCGGCAGCGCGGCGGTCGACGCGACCGCGCGCGCCGCGAAGAAGGCGCCGGCGTAGCGGCCGGCCTGGCCCTCGGGAACGAAGCGCGTGAAGTAGGGGAAGCCGACGGCAGTCACGAGGCCGGCGCCGACCGCGGCAGCGGCGAACGGCACCGCGCCCTGGGCGAGGCTGGAGGCGGCCGTGCCGGCGAGCAGCCCGCCGCCGAGCAGCGCGACGCCGGCGAACAGCGTCCCGCGCAGGCGCTGCGCGGGCATGCGCGCGCCGGCGAGCATGCCGGCGCCGGTGAGGAGGCCGAACCCGGCGAGCATCGTGCCCGCGGCCGCAGTCGAGAGCCCGAGGACGTCCTCCGCGTACAGCACCATGAACGGCGCCAGGGCGGCGTAGGAGGCGACCCAGAGCACCTGGGCGACGAGCACGTGGCGCGCGCCGTCGCGGCGCAGGACCTCGGCGAACAGGCGCAGCGGCGAACCGTGCGCCTCGTCCGTCGCAGCAAGCTCGACCGGCGCCGCCGACCGCTGCCACGCGAGCGTCGGCAGCGCGAGCAGCGGGAGCGCGATCGCCCAGAGGACGAACAGCGCCGCCGCCGAGCCGTCGATCAGGGCGCCGCCGACGACGGTGCCCGCGAGCGCGCCGGCGAGCGTCGCGCCCTCCTGGGCGCCGGTCGCGGCCGCGCGCCGGTCCGCCGCGAACCGCTCCGCGACGAGCGCCCGGTGCGCCGTGCTGGCTGCGTTCAGCCCGATGTAGACGGTGGCGGCCGCCAGCGCGAGGATCAGGTACGAGCTCGTGGTGCCGAGCGCGACGGCGACCAGGCCGCCCGCCGCGACGACGGCGCCGCCGATGATGAACGGGCCGCGCGTGCCGCGGCGATCGCTCCAGACGCCCGTCGCGAGCGGGACGGCGAAGCCGGCCGCCGCGTTGACGAGCATCACGGCGCCGATCAGGCCGGGCCGGTCGGCGATCCGCTCGAGCAGCACCGGCACGTAAGTCGTGGTGATCGCGCGCCCAGCGCCGAGCGCCACCGCGACCGCGGCGAACGTCCACAGCGCGGCGGCGGCGGCGCCCGGCGCGGCCCGCCGGACCGGCAGCGTCACGACGCCCATGGCTTCACCTCCGGAGCGACGAGCCGCAGGCGCCCGGCGGCGACCGTGACGGCGGCGGTGGTCACGCCAAGCGGCTGCGCGTCCGCGACGAGCGGGAGCGGCAGCTCCAGGTGGGCGCGCGTCGCGCGGCGCCACGTGACTCCCGCGCGCTCGAGGTGGCGCCCGTCGCGTGCGGCTGCGAGCAGGCCGACGATGCCGCGGCGCGTGCCCGCCTCCATCACGATCGCCTCGAGCCGGCCGTCGGCGGGATCCGCGACGGGGTCGACGCGGAAGCCGAAGCCGAAGAGCGGCAGGTTGGAGAGGAACACCTGCGCGGCGGGCCCGTCGAACAGCGGCGCTCCGTCGGCGCGCAGCGCGACGGGATGCGGCCGGAACGCGCGCAGCTCGGCGGCCAGCGCGCGGACGCCGGCGCCGAGGTCGGCCGAGTTGGTCCCGTTGTAGCGGTGGCGCGCGGCGGCATGGAACCCGGCGCTGACGCCCTCGACCGCGAACAGCGTTCGCTCCGGCGTCACGACCTCGAGCGCGTCGATCGCCGCCGGGCGGCCGCGAAGGGCAAGCCGTGCGGCGTCCGCCCAGTCGACCGGGATCCCGAGCGCGCGGGCGATGTTGTTCGCGCGCCCAGCCGGGAGCAGTGCGGCCGCCGGCAGCGCCGGCAGCGGAAGGTTGGCGAGCGCGTGCACGGTCCCGTCGCCACCCGCGATCACGACGCGGCGGCCCTCGGCGGCGCGGACGACGGCGGCGAGCTCGTCCTCGTCGGCGGTCACGTGCGCGCGGACGCGCGCGCCGGCGTCGCGGAGCGCTGCCGTCGCGTCGGCGAGCACGTCGCCGCGGGAGCTGCCGCTGGCGTGGCCGTTGACGATCAGCTCGACCTCGCGGCGAACGACGGCGAGCCTTGTCCGGCGGCCGCTTGGGCGGCGCGCGGGCGCCTCGCGGAGTGGCTGGGGGCGGGTGTGGGGAGCGGTCTGGAGGGGCACGTGGGAGGCGATCGGTTGCTAATGGCAACGTAAATCGCACGCTCCCCGTTCCCTATGGGGCCGCCCACACAGGCGTGCTGGGCGTCCTCCCCAACCGGGTGCGGTTATCCCGAGCCGCGGACGTGCGGCTCGCTTCACGCCCGTCCGGTGCTTGGGTCGGCCGAGGGCCCGGAACACGGAGCCGCGCGTCAACGCTGGTCGCCGGCCCGAATCGGCCGCTCTACTGCGTTGACGGCCCTAGTCGCCGTCAACGCTGGTCGCCCCGCGAAAACGGCGGCCCACCGGCGTTGAGCGGCCCCTCGCCGAGCCATAACCAACCTCCGGGCGCGGTTCCTCAAAGCCGCCGTTCGCCGGCGCCCACGACCACCGCGTCGAGCCGGCGATCGCCGCCGGCGCTAGCTCTCGGCGTACGCGGGCTCGCCGCTCGTCCGCGCCCCGGTCGCGTGCTCCGCCGCTCGCGCCTCCGGCTCGAGCACGGCGAGCGCCACGACCAGCGCCGCGACGACGAGCGCTGCGGCGATGAGGAACGCCAGGTGGTAGCCGCCGGTCAGCGCGGCGGCCGCCGCCTCGCCGTCGTCGAGCAGGCCGTCGCTGCGGGTCGCCGACAGCGTCGCGAGCACCGCCAGGCCAAGCGCGCCGCCGACCTGCGCGGCGGTGTTGACGAGGCCCGAGGCGAGGCCCGCGTCGGCCGGCGTGGCGCCCGACATCGCGAGCGTCATAAGCGCCGGGAAGCTCAGGCCCGCGCCGAGGCCGAGCAGGATCGTCACGGGCAGGACGTGCTGCGCGTAGTCGCCGTCCACCGGCGCCTGCGCGAACAGGACCAGCGCGGCGGCCGTCAGCACGAGGCCCGGCAGCAGCGTCGCCCGCGCGCCGAAGCGCGTGATCAGCGGCTCCGAGTAGCGCACCGACAGCATGCCCATGACGAGCGTCGTCGGCAGGAACGCGAGGCCGATCTGCAGCGCGTCGTAGCCGAGCACGCGCTGGAGGTAGAGCGAGCCGAGGAAGAACGTGCCGAACATCCCCGCGACCATGAGTGCCTGGACCACGTTCGCGCCCGACACGTTGCGCGAGCGGAAGATCCGCAGCGGCATCAGCGGCTCGCTTGCGCGCGCCTCGCGCACGATGAACGCGACGAGCAGCGCGAGCGCGGCGGCACCGAGCCCGAGCGCGCCGGTCGAGCCCCAGCCGTCCTCGGCCGCCGGCTTGACGATCGTGTAGACGAGCAGCATCAGCGAGCCGGTGATCAGCACCGCGCCCGGGATGTCGGCGCCGCCGCCGAAGCCGATGCCCTTGTCACGCGCGAGCAGCCGCAGCGCGAAGACCGCGGTCGCGATCCCGATCGGGATGTTGACGAAGAAGATCCAGTGCCAGTTGATCGACTGCGTCAGCACGCCGCCCGCAAGCAGGCCGATCGACCCCCCGGCCGAGGCGACGAACGCGTACACGCCGATCGCCTTCGCCTGCTCGCGCGGCTCGGGGAACATCGTCACGATCATGCCGAGGATCACGGCAGAGGTCATCGCGCCGCCGACGCCTTGGACGAAGCGCGCGGCGACGAGCAGCTCCTGGCTCTGTGCGACGCCGCACAGCAGCGAAGCAACGGTGAAGACGCCGAGCCCGGCGAGGAAGACGTGCGTGCGCCCGAGGATGTCGCCGAGGCGGCCGGACAGCAGGAGCAGCCCGCCGAACGCGACCAGGTACGCGTTCACGACCCACGCGAGGCTGGACTGCGAGAAGCCGAGGTCGTCCTGGATCGACGGCAGCGCCACGTTCACGACGGTGACGTCGAGCACGATCATCAGCATCCCCACGCAGAGCACGTAGAGAGTGATCCAGCGGTTCCTGTCGGTCATCTCGGCCATCGCGTTTCGCCTCCGGTTCGGTTCTTGTCCACCGGGTCAGACCGGCCGAGCGCCCCAAACTCATCGGCGTCTAGTCTGGTTGAGCCGATGACAGCCGCCGCCACCACGATGAGCGGACGCGAGCGCGAGCTGCTCGCCGCCGCCCGCCAGGGCGACGAGGACGCGTACCGGGAGCTGGTCGAGCCGCGCCACGCGGAGCTGCGTGCGCACTGCTACCGCATGCTCGGTTCGATCCATGACGCCGAGGACTCGCTGCAGGAGGCGCTGCTGCGGGCGTGGCGCGGGCTGCCGCGCTTCGAGGACCGCAGCTCGCTGCGCACGTGGCTGTACCGGATCTCGACCAACACGTGCCTCGACGAGCTCGCCCGCCGGCCCAAGCGCGTGCTCCCGGTCGACTGCGGCCCGTCCGCCGACCCGCACGACTCCCCGGGCGAGCCGCTGGTCGAGTCGGTCTGGGTCGAGCCGTACCCCGACGTCGGCCTGTCCGAGGAGCGCGCGGCGCCGGACGCGCGCTACGAGCTGCGCGAGAGCGTCGAGCTGGCGTTCGTCGCGGCGCTCCAGCACCTCCCCGCGACGCAGCGCGCGGTGCTGATCCTGCGCGAGGTGCTGGGCTTCTCGGCGCAGGAGGTCGCGGACACGCTCGACACCACCGTCGCGGCCGTCAACAGCGCGCTGCAGCGGGCGCGCAAGGCCGTCGACGAGCGGCTCCCGGACGAGAGCCAGCAGGCGACGCTGCGAGCGCTGGGCGACGACCGCCTCCGCGCGGTCGTCGCGCGCTACATGGAGGCGCTGGAGCGCGGCGACGTCGACGCGCTCGTCGCGATGCTGTCCGACGACGCCAGCTGGTCGATGCCGCCGTGCCCGCGCTGGTACCGCGGCGAGGAGGCGATCGCCGCGTTCCTCGCCGAGTACCCGCTCCGGGAGCGCTGGCGCCACGTCCCCACGAGCGCGAACGGGCAGCTCGCGGTCGGCTGCTACATGTGGGATCCGGAGCGCGGGCGCTACGCCGCGGCCGTGCTCGACGTCCTGACGCTCGACGGCGCGCGGATCGCCGCCGTCACGGCGTTCCTCGCCCCGTGGGTCTTCCGCCGCTTCGGCGACATCCCGGGGCACATGACCCCGGAGCAGTTTCGCCGCTTCGGGCTACCGGACGAGCTGCCCGCGCGCGCGGGCGGGTCTTGACCCGACCGGATCCCGATCGGCAGGCGGTGCGGCTCGCGGCCGAGTCGCTCGCCGACAGCGATCCGACAGGCTGGTTCGAGCGCCTCTACGCAGCGGCCGAGCAGGGCGACGCCGTCGTTCCGTGGAATCGCGGGGCGCCGCACCCGCTGCTCGCCGAATGGGCGCTGGAACGGCGGCCGGACGGCGCCGGGAGGCGCGCGATCGTCGTCGGCAG
>Ga0126306_10002428_pt1 | contig 10485 bp, 10 predicted proteins | sample Plot27_FD_92592 | JGI IMG/M metagenome (GOLD analysis project Ga0126306, IMG submission 92592) | Serpentine soil microbial communities from UC McLaughlin Reserve, CA, USA - Plot27 | ecosystem: Environmental > Terrestrial > Soil > Grasslands | place: USA: UC McLaughlin Reserve, Lake County... | reverse complement strand
GCCGCCGCTCCTGGGCGAGCACACCGCCGAGGTGCTGCGCGAGCTTGGGCGCACGGAGGAGGAGGTGGCCGAGCTGGCGAAACGGGGCCTAGTTGGCCGGCCAGAGATCAGCGGGGGTGCGGGGGCGTGAGCCCCCGGATCGCGTCAGTGCGACTCTTCCGCGGTTGACGCAGGAGGGCGGGACTCCTCCGCCAGCGACGTGATCGTCAGCGCGCCGCGCGCCGCGTCCTCCATCACCTCGGTCGCCTCGTCGGCGGAGCGTGCGTAGAGCTCCACCAGCATGTGGATCACGATGCGGTCCTCCTCGTGCTTGTGGAAGCGCACGTGCGTGAAGAACTCCCGCGTGCCGTGATCGCCGAAGGCGGCGAAGGCGAGGGACTCGGCGGCCTCGGGGCCAGAGCAGGACTCCACCTGATCCGCGTCGACCGTGACCGTGCACGACGCCACCCACGGCGTGCCGGTGACCATCCGCTCCCAGCGGTCCTCGACCGGCTCGATGCGCGAGATCCGGCGTCCGTCCTCGTCGTAGAAGGTCAGCGCCAGATGCGGCTGATCGTGCAGGCAGTCGAGGCACTGCACCACGGCTTCCTGGACCTCCTCGACCGGATCGACGGCCTCGCCCGTATCGGCATCGACCTTCAGGATGCCCTCGTAGTGCAGTTGCACCTCCAGGTTCTGCGACCAGCAGCGATAGCAGCGCAGCCAGCTCGACTGCGTGCCTACGGACTCCTGCGCGGATCCCTCCATGCCTGCATTATGGCCGTCCCCGTGCATCGGCCCGTTCCCACATCTGGAGGTACGCCTCCGCGCCGTTCGCGAGGTCGTCCACGATCTCCTGTCCGGCGACCATGCGCAGGTCCTCGATCCAGTCTGGATAGAGGCCGTAGTGGTCCACGCCGTCCGTGTTGATGTCGTAGACGCGCGACCCCGAGCGCTGCTTCTCGATGACGGTTCCGCCGTCGAACGAGCGGAAGGGGTAACGGACCGGATTCTGGGCGGCGGTCGGCCGCGGCACGGGCTGGGCGTGCAGCCCGTTGGTGTCCGAGCCGAAGCCCGTGCCGAAGAAGTAGGCCGGGTCGCGGTTGGCCCGCGCCTCGCGCCATTCCTCCGCGAACTCCGTAGCCTCGGTGGTGATCGGTCCGATCACCCCGCCGAGCCGCTGAATCCGCTTCTGGCTGCCGGCGTCGCCCCAGCTGTGGCTCGCGATCACACTCGGGTAGCCCTCGGACTCCAGGATGGACAGCGTCTCCCGGCGTGCCTTCACGCTCATGTGGTCGGTCTCGATGATCATGCCCTTGGCCATCATGCGCCGGATCAGGTGCTCGCCGAGGGGTGTGAGGCCCTTGGGGTTGCAGAGCGGCGGCGGCGGATATACCGGGAGCTGCCCGGCGAGCAGTTGCGATGTGAGCAGGGGCCCGAACAGCTCGAACAGGAGCTCCGAGTGCTCCGCTGTTGGATTGGTGGGCTCGTTCTCGTGGTCCGGGTCGTCGCAGTGCTGCGCGGTCCAGAACTGGCCCGTCGCGTACTTGTTGCCGGCGTTCACCACCACACCGGTGGTGCCGCTGTCGAAGTGCGTGCCGCCGAGCGCGTTGTCGAACTTGTGGACAGGGAAGAGCGAGCGCACGCCGATGTCGTAGAGCCTGTCGAGCTCGCGGTCGATCTGTGCGGTGTCGCAGAGCGGGGTCCCGTTCCACTGGCCGCAGCCGAGCACCTCGGAGATCTCCACGCCCAGCACCATCGCCAGCTTGCCGGCGTTCACCACGCTACGCGCCTCGGCCGGGCTCTTCACGATCCGCAGGAAGCCCTTGCCCGGACCGCCGTACTGGGCGTCGATGTAGTCCTGCAGCGCGACCATGTCATCCGCCTGCTTGAACGCGCTCGCCATCTCGTTGCAGCTGTTCTGCTTGAGCGGATAGAGCTCGCAGAGGGCGCGGTTCTCGACCAGGTCGTTCACCACGATCCGCAGGCCGCTCCGCCACGCGCGCTCGATCCACTTCCAGTACGTGCCCTCGTGTGTCTGGGACTCGTCGCGTGGCCAGCCGGCGAACGTCGACCACCCGTGGATGTCGTGAGTGCCAACGGGGCTGCCGGTGGCGAGGAAGTTCTCGAACACGGCGCCGGCGCCGTTCGGGAAATGGTCGGGACAGTCCCTGAGGGCCACCGTGACCCCGTACGGGCTCCAGAGGCGGCCGCAGTGGAAGCGCCCGCCCAGGAACTCGAAGGCGCCGATGTGGGTGTGGTCGTCGAGGAAGCCGCGCACCTCCGCCGTAGGGCTCGCTCCCTTGAACGGCTCACCCGTCACGTTCAGCTCGACCTCGGGGAAGGTCGCGCAGCCCTGCGTGGGCTCGGCCTTCCAGCGCGGGCCGGCCGAGGCCGACTGGTTGAGCCGCCCGGCGGGGCCGGCGCTCAGGTGCTTGCCGCTCGAGCGGTTCGTCAGCTGGAGCGTCCCTCCGACGTTCGCGAACGTCCAGTCCGCCGGCGGACCGGGAGTGGTGGTGGATGCGACCGTGTCGAGCAGGCCGGCGGCCGGCATGCGGCCGTCCGGCCCGTAGAGCAGGTAGCGGCTCAGCGCGGTGGCCTGCAGCCTGAACGGCGTGGCCGCCGCCGTGCTCGAGGCGGTGGCCGTGTAGCCGAGCGCGTCGCGCACCACGAACCTGCTCGTCTGGGTGTCGCGCAGCGCGTAGCAGCCGCCGGCCAGCCCGTAGACCTCGGCGGCACCCGCCGCCGGCGCAAGCAGCGCCCCGCCGGCGGCCACGCACACAGCGATCGCGACGATCCTCCTCAAGCCGCGCGCAGGATACCCCAATTCGGGGACCCCTACGTCAGGCAGCCTGCGAGCGCCTCCAGCGTCGCGTCGAAGTCGGTCTTCGGGACCGCGCCCACGCAGGGAGAGCTGGCGCCGCTCTCGGCGTACCGCTGCACCGACGCCGCCGCTTCCTCGGCCGACCCGATCGCGCCGAGGTCGTTCAGGAAGCGCTCGGAGATGGCGCCCACCGCCGTATCCGGTCCGCCCTCCTGCATGGCCCTGTCGAAGTTGGTGATGTCCTCGCCGTAGCCCGAGCGCTCGATCATCGCGCGGTAGAAGGGAAGGGTGAAGTAGGGGATCAGCTCGGTGCGAAGCCGGGCCCGGGCCTCGTCCGGCGCACTCGTAACGGCCGACGGCACGGCGGCGACGATGTCGAAGCCCTCGAGCGGCTTGCCGGCCTTCTCGCGGCCCTCGGTCACCGACGGCACCACGACCTCGCGGATGTAATGCGGGGTGCAGAGCCACAGCACCACGCCATCGGCGATCTCGCCCGATAGGCGCAGCATGCCGGGGGAGAGACCGGCGAGGTAGATGGGTATGTCAGCGCGGGCCGCGTAGCCGCCGAAGTGGAAGCTCGAGCGAAAGCGCTCGCCCTGCGGCGGGTCCTCGTCGCGCAGGATCGCCCTGACGATGCCCACGTACTCGCGCATCTCGCGCAGCGGCTTGTCGATGGCCTGGCCGTACCAGGCTTCGACCGCCGGCCGGTGCGAGACGCCGAGCCCGATGACCGCGCGGCCGCCCGAGTACTCGTCGAGCGTGGCGAACGACTGGGCGGTGGCGACGGGCGTGCGCGAGTAGATCGGCATCACCCCGGTGCCGAGGCGCACGCGCTCGCTGCGACACGCGTACGCCATCAGCGTCGTCACCGAGTCGCGCCCCGCGATGTGCGTGATGTAGACGGACTCGTATGCGAGGCGCTCGGCCAGCTCCACCCGCTGGAGCGCGGTCTCGAGCGACTTGCCGACGGCGATGAACGAGCCGAGGCCCAAGAGGCCGCGGAGCCTACTAGCCTGCCGGCCGTGATCGGCGTGCTCCTCGCCGGCGGGTCGGGAAGCCGGCTCGGAACGGCCTCCAAGCCTGCCGTCTCGCTCGGCGGGCGTCCGCTCGCCGCCTACCCGGCCGAGGCGCTCGCCGGCGTCTGCGACCGGGTCGTGGTCGTGTGCAAGCGCGACACGCTCCTGCCGGAGCTCCCCGGCGTCGAGCGCTGGGACGAGCCCGACGAGCCGCACCACCCACTCACCGGGATCGTCCACGCGCTGGAGCGGGCGGAGGGGCCGGTGCTCGTGTGCGCCGCGGACATGCCGTTCGTGACCGCCGACGCCTGCCGCACGCTGCTCCAGGCCGTGGGCACCGCTGCGGCGGTGGTGGCCACGGCTGAGGGGATGCTCCAGCCCACGTTCGGGCTCTATGCGCCCGCGGCGCTCGACGTGTTGCACCGCGCGCTCGCGGACGCCCCTCTCACCAGCACGGTCGAGGCGCTCGGCCCCGTGCGGGTGGCCCTGCCTCCGGCCATCGTTCGGAGCGTGAACACCCCGGAGGACCTGGCGGCCGCCGAGGCACTTTTCAGCGGCACACCCCGGCGATAGGGATCGAGATCACGTAGCTCGTGGGGTGGAGGGGGCGAGGGTTCTCCTTGCACCAGGTGAGCGTGCCAGCCCCGAGCTCGGCGCGCGCGCTGAAGCGGTAGCCGGATTCGAACGTCCGGTCCCCGGACCGGTTGCGACCGGTGAGCACGAAGCAGTTGTACGAGGCGCCCGAGGCGGTGCGCACCTTCACCGGGTCACAGGTGGTGCCGAGCAGCGGCCCGCTCAGCGTGCCGGCACCGATGCGCGCACGGACGTCGCGTGCGATCCCGGCCTCGAGCAGTCCCCCGGCGACGGACGCGGCGAGCGGGGCGGTGAGACCACCGACTCGCTTGATGCGTGCTCGAGCGGCAGCGGGAAGGCCCGCCCGCCGGGGGCGCTGATCCTCGGCCAGTTCGCGCACTCGCGCCGCGCGGCGTTCGGCGGCCTGCTCGGCGCGCTGCTCGGCGCCGGCGTGCTTGTCGCGCTCCACTCGCGGCCACGAGACCGCGAGCGCGGCCAGCCCGGCGGCGAGCAGCGCGGCCAGCACGATGCGGCCGCGCGGGGAGAGCCGACGCCAGCCGCGCGCCGGGAGCAGCAGGAAGTTCGGAAGCGGGTCGAACCGCTGCTCGGCGGGATCGGGTGTGGCCGGGGCTGCTGCGTGCCGGGCGAAGATCTCGCGCACCTCGGCGCGGGTGTCGGCGCCGGCGCGCCCCCAGAAGTCGTCCGGCTCGTGCATGGGCAGGCCTCGAGGATACGACTGATGGGACCTCTGCTCCATCGTTGCTCGTACTGGCTGGAGGGGAGAGGATGGTTTCTGCTCTGGCGCGCACATCCGCAATCGATCTCGTGGCGGCCCAATCGGGGCCGGCTGGACGAGAGCGGCCCTCGCGCCGGCGCGAGCGGGCTTGGCTTCGAGCCGCGCAGGCCGGCTCGGAGGAGGCCATGGAGGCGCTCTTCCGGGTCCACTGGGGCCCGGCGCACCGGGCCGCGTTCCTGATCGTGCGCGATGGCGCCGCCGCCGAGGACATCGCCCAGGAGGCCTTCCTCGCCGCGATCCGCTCGCTCGACCGCTTCGACCGGCGCCGCCCGTTCGGACCGTGGCTGCACCGGATCGTGGTCAACCGCGCCATCGACTGGTCGCGGGCCCGCGCGCTTCGGCGAGAGGTTGCCGAACCGGTTGAGCCCGAGGCGCCGGCGGAGCGGCCCGGCGGCTGGTCGGACGAGACGGTCAACGCGCTCGCCCTCCTCGACACGGACCAGCGCGCCGCCGTTGTGCTGCGGTACCTGCTCGAGTACACGCCCGGCGAGATCGCGGCGCTGCTCGAGGTCCCCCGGGGCACCGTGAACTCGCGCCTGCGACGGGCGTTGGATCGGCTCGCCGCGGAGCTCGAGCCGGAATCGGAGGATCGCCGGTGAGGCGCGCGGAGTTCGACCGGCGTCTCCGCCACGAGCTCCACCGGGCGCGGCCGCCGCGCGCCTCCGACGCGGAGCGACGGGCATGGCACGTGGTCCGCGCGGCGCATGCCGCGCGGGTGCCGGCCCGGGAGGCGCATCGCGCCCGGCGGTTCGCACTGGCGGCGGCCGCGGCGGCACTCGCCCTCGGCGCCCTCGTCCTGACGCCCGCGGGCGCGAAGGTGGGCGACTGGATCGGCGACGTGGTGGACCCCCCCGACACCACCAGCGTCTCGCTCGGCCCGCTCCCGGCGAAGGGCCGTCTGCTCGTGGTCGCCGACAGCGGTCTCTGGATCGTCCAGGACGACGGAGCGCGGCGGCGGCTCGGACGCTTCCGCGACGCGACCTGGTCGCCAGGTGGGCTGTTCGTCGCCGCGGCCCGCGGCCGGGAACTGGTGGCGCTCGAGCCCGATGGCGACGAGCGCTGGGCCCGTCCGGCGCCCGGCCGCGTGTCGGTGCCGCGCTGGTCGCCCGACGGCTACCGGATCGCCTATCGCAGTGGCCACGATCTGTGGATCGTGACCGGGGACAACGACGCGCGCTGGCGGCTCGCACGCGGCGTTCGTGCCACGCCGCCCGCGTGGAAGCCGGTACCCGAGCCGGAGCGGCAGGTGGTGGCGTTCGCCGCCGGAGACCGCGTGAGGATCGTCGAGGCCGACGCTCCAGGCCGGCCCCTCGGCGTGACGCCGCCCGGACCTCCCCCGCGCGAGATCTGGTGGACCGAAGGTGGCCGCCGGCTCGTGACGGTGGCGTCGCGCGGCGTCCGCGTCCACGATTCCCGCGGGCGCCTGCTCCGCACGATCGCGCTGCCGCGCGGCCGGGTGGCCAAGGGCTCGGCGATGGCTCCCGGCGGGCGCCGCCTGGCGATCATCGCGCGGCGGCCGGCGGGTCGATCGAGCGAGCTGCTGGTGATTCGGCTCGACCGCCGCGCATCTCCACGGGACCTGCTCTCGATGCCGGGCTCGTTCGAGGGCCTGACCTGGTCGATCGACGGAAGGCTGCTCGTGCTCGGCCTCCCGGATTCGGGACAGTGGCTCTTCGTGCGCCCACGCCGGTCGGGAGGGCTCGAATCGGTAGAACGGGTTCGCCGGCGGTTCGCGGGCGGCGTGGAGCCGCGCACCGGCGCGTTCCCGCGACCCGCCGGATGGTGTTACGCCCAGCCGGCCAACCGGACGGCGAGCGGTCAGCCGCCGTGCTCGTCTGGATCCGCGCCGTAGCGCCCGGCCACCGCTAGGTGCTGAGCAGCAGGGCCATGAGCGCGATCGCGAAGACGATCTGCCCGATCCCGAGGGCGACCCCGAGGTTCGCGGCCCCGGCCAGCTCGGCCACAGCGACCGCGATGGCAAAGACCGCGGCGAGACCGCCCGCCTGGACTGCGAGCAACCGCCACGGGCGCGGGCGGGCGGCCGCCTCGCGGCCGATCGCCGCGGGGCGCTCCTGGGGACGCCGTCGTTGGCTCATTGCGGTGAACTATCCCGCACTCCGCAGGAGGGCCTCAACCAGCTGATCCACCCCGAGCGCGGCGTCGCAGTCCGCCAGGAGGCGCTCCGCCTCCCGGCGTCCGCCGAGCGCCCGCAGCGCGCTCTCGCCGTGCTCGGCCGTGAACTCGCGCAGGGCGGAGAGCCGCCGCGCACGCAGGCGCCGCTCGGCGAGGTCGAGGCGCTCGCGGTGAGCGTCGAGAGCCTCGGCCAGGGCGTCGATGCCGGACGGGGGCGGGGTGGAGGAGACCGTGACGACGGGGACGTCGGTCGAGCCGATCGCGGCCAGCGCCTGCTCCAGGTCGCGACGGGCGCGCTCCGCCGCCTCGCCGAGATCCGCCTTCGTCACCACGAGCACGTCGGGCACCTCCATGATCCCGGCCTTCAGGAACTGGAGCACGTCGCCGGAGGCCGGCTGGACCACCACCACGACGGTGTCGCAGACGTCCTCGACGTCGGTCTCAGACTGGCCCACGCCGACGGTCTCGACCACCACGACGTCGAACGCGGCGGCGAGCGCTTCGCTCGCCTCGCGGGTCGGAGCCGCCAGCCCTCCGAGCCGCCCGCCGGCGGCGGTCGATCGGATCAGGATGCCGTCGTCCTTCGGGTCGTGGTCGATCCGGGCACGATCGCCGAGCAGCGAGCCGCCCGAGCGCTTGGAGGAGGGGTCGACTGCGAGCACCGCGACGGTCCGACCGCGGGCGCGCCATTCCGCCACGAGCGCCGAGAGCAACGTCGACTTGCCGGCGCCGGGCGGCCCCGTGACCCCCACCATGTGAGCGGGGGCCTCCCCGCCGAGGGCGCCGGGGGAGACCTCGGCCAGCAGGCCCGCCGCCGCGGCGCGCCCGGCGGGCGACCGGTCCTCGATGACGTTGAGCGCGGCGGGCGCCGCGGAGCGGTCGCCTTCCCGCAGGCGGCGGCCGAGCTGCGCGGGATCGGCGGAGGCCATGGCCGAGGCACGCTAGCGGGCAGCGCGGGCGAGGCGGGCGTACAGCGTTGCCACCGTCTCCTGCACCCATGCCGGCTCGCGCACGATCTGACGCCGGGTGAAGCGGAGCGGCTCGAAGCCGGCGAGGCGCAGGCGCTGGTCGCGGAAGCGGTCACTCTCGAAGGCGCGGCGGGAGCCGTGGGTGCCGAACGCGTCCGTTTCGATGGCGAGCCCGCGGCGCCGCCACAGGAAGTCGATCTTGATGGGGGTGCCGTCGTCGAGGGTGAACCAGACGTTGACTTCCGGGCTGGGTAGTGAGGCTGCTCTGCAGAGCGTTAGGAAGCGCTCCTCGGTCTCGCTCGCCGTGATTCGGGGCTCGTCGAAGCTGGCGAGGACGGCGCGCAGCACGCCCACCCCGCGGTGTCCGTTCGCCCTACCGAGCACGTCTTCGACCGCACTCAGATCGAACACATGCGCCACCTCGGCCTGCCCCAGCGCACGCTCCACCTCGCGCCGGGCGACCACCTCGGCCAGATCGAGCAGCGTGCGGGCGACGGTCGTGCACGGGATGCCGTCCCGGATCGTGACGTCGGCCGCCGTGAGCGTGGCGCTCCTGTGGACCTCGATCCCCGGCCGGGCTCGGGCGGAGGGGCGGGGTACGGAGACGTCGGTCCTGGCGCGGTTGTCCGGCCGGAGGCCCCAGAGGCCTGCGGCCGAGCGGTGGGAGAGGGTTGCGTGCGGTCCGCATGCCAGGACGGCCGCCATCCAGCGGCCGCTGCGGGTCAGGCGCGGGTGGCCGACGGCGTAGACGCCGCGGTGGATGCGGTGGAGCCGGCCTGCGGCCGCCCGACTCCGCACTCCGCTGGCGCTCAGCCCCAACCGCTTGAGCTGGGTAAGGGAGACCACCCCGTATTGGCGCTCCGCGACCCGGGCGATCACCATGTCCAGTGGGGGTTCGGCACGAAACGTCCCGCATGAGGACGCTTTGTGTGGAACCCCCTCCATGCCCGGCCAGCATGCCGGCCCGCCGCCGACGTGTGGGTTACAAGCGTTACGAAACCGCTGCCACGCCGTGACGCTCCGCCACGAGCTCCACGATGTCGCCCATGATGCGGCTGACCTCGAAGTCCTTCGGCGTGTAGACGCGCGCCACCCCAGCCTCGAGCAGGGCCGCCTCGTCGGCCGGCGGGATGATTCCGCCCACCACCACGGGCACGTTCGCGCCCGCCGCCTCGAGCTCGTTCAGCACCACCGGGATCAACTCCGCGTGCGAGCCCGACAGGATCGAGAGCCCCACCACGTGCACGCCCTCGTCCACCGCGGTGCGCGCGATCCGGGCTGGGGTGAGCCGGATGCCCTCGTAGACCACGTCCATCCCGGCGTCGCGGGCGCGCACGGCGATCTGCTCTGCGCCGTTCGAATGGCCGTCCAGCCCGGGCTTGCCGACAAGGATCTTGACCCGGCGCCCGAGCGCCTCGGACACCCGCTCGACCCGATCGCGGAGCGCGGCCAGGGCGTCGTCCGAAGGGGCGGCGGCGGCATCGCCGACCCCCGTGGGCCCGCGGTAGTCGCCGAATACGTCGCGCAGCGCGGCCGCCCACTCACCGGTGGTCGCCCCCGCGCGCGCCGCCGCAAGCGTGAAGGGCATCAGGTTCGCGTCAGGATCGGCAGCCGCCTCACCCAGCTCAGCGAGCGCCGCCTCGACGGCGGCGGCGTCCCGACCGGACCGCCACGCCCGCACGGCCTCGATGGTCGAGGCCTCGACCGCGGGATTCACCCGCAGGATTCCGCCGTCCTCACCCTCTTGCAGCGGCGACGGCTCCGCCTCGGTGTACACGTTCTGGCCAACCACGCGAAGCTCGCCGGCCTCGATCCGCCGTACTCGCTCGCGGTGCGACTCCACCAGCTGCGTCTTCATGTACGGCACCCCCGCCACGGCCCCGCCGCGCTCCGCCACGACCGCCATCTCCGCGCGGGCCCCCGAGACGAGCTCCTCCACGAGCCCGTCCATCACGTGCGACCCCTCGAAGATGTCCGGGTACTCGAGCAGATCGGTCTCGTAGGCCAGGATCTGCTGGATTCGCAGGGACCACTGCTGGTCCCACGGCCGCGGCAGGCCGAGCGCCTCGTTCCAGGCGGGCAGCTGCAGCGAACGAGCGCGGGCGGAACGCCCGATCGTGACGCCCAGCGCCTCGAGCACGATCCGAATGATGTTGTTCTCCGGCTGCGCCTCGGTGAGCCCCAGCGAGTTCACCT
>Ga0126306_10002427_pt1 | contig 10486 bp, 8 predicted proteins | sample Plot27_FD_92592 | JGI IMG/M metagenome (GOLD analysis project Ga0126306, IMG submission 92592) | Serpentine soil microbial communities from UC McLaughlin Reserve, CA, USA - Plot27 | ecosystem: Environmental > Terrestrial > Soil > Grasslands | place: USA: UC McLaughlin Reserve, Lake County... | reverse complement strand
CCACCGTCCTTCAAGGCGCCGATGGGGACGCTTGCCTGTAGGGCTTGTGCCACGTTGTAAGACCCCAAACCGGTCCTAGGCGTTACGAACGAGCCTGCCGTGCGTTGCTGGCGGGGCTCGCTACTGCTGTGTCATGGCCTGGGCCAGCATGATCCGAGCTGTGCCGCCTGGCGGCGCAGAACCTGTGACCGCTTCTGTGTCAGAGATCCCGGGAGGGCCGCGGCGACCTGCGGCGCCTGCCCATACTTGGCGGTGAGTTGGGCAGATGGTGGGCCGGTGGCTACCGGTGTTGTCCGCTGTCCTCCAGTCATTCCTGGCCCGGAGGTGGCCCCGCTGTGGCCCCAGCCGTCCCGAGCTTGGAAGGCGCGTCCCGGCAGTCTGCTCGGCCGAGATCCTACGCCGATGGCGCAGGTCAGGTCGGTGTGCGACCGACCGCTGATGACCGTGAGAGACCGCCAGATGCCGGTGCTACGGGCACATGGAGGGCACGGCTGGCGAGGACCAACCGTGCTCCGGCGTGGTGGCGGCGGTCACAGTTCAACCGGAGGGTGAGGACCGTCCGCGATGACCACTTGCCTCGTTGGCAAGCCTCCATTCGGAGGCGCGGCAGCACTAGACTCTATCCGCAGCCTCAACCGATGAGGACGAGCGGATGGAGCAAGACCGAAATGGTGAAGGCCCACCGCGCGTTTGGCCTTGGCTCGCCCTCCTGGTAGTCACCGGTCTTGTCACACTGGTGGTCGTCATGTGGCAGTCCGAGGCGGTTCGGCTGATCCGGGCCGACGTCTGGGAGCTGGTGCGCAGCTCTGGCCGGTAGGTCGCTCCCGTGACGGTCTGCCGGCCGAGGACGGCCGCCGCAGGCGGCCGCCCGCAGGGCCGGCCTTGAAGGTGAGAGGAGAGGAAGCTGTAACGAGCCGGAACCATCAGCGGATTGACCGTCCGCCGTTTCCGGGAAACTGCCCTTCGGACGACTGGTGTCAGCATAGGTGTCCGGGGGTAGTGCTGGTCGCCATCCTGGTGTCTGCGGCGGTCTGAGACCCGACCGATGTCGGCCGCATAGCGCGCGCCGGCCAGCGGTGTGGACAGGGCTGAACCCTGCGGCGCCACCGCGGACATGGCGGCTCATGTGGCGCGGCCGTCGCGGTCCGGACCGCTGTCACCGCAGGCCACGGCAGCCTCCTAGCGAGGACAGCGTGGTCGGTGTCCGGCCGGCATGGCTACCCGGCCATCCTGCTGGACAGGAGCGTTCCCCGCCGTAGATGCTGCCGGACCATCCGCTGTGGCCGTCCGGCATGCCGTCGTGTTCCGGACACCTCGACCGGACGGCTGCGTCCGGTGTCCGCCCGGCGGCTGCGATCGCTAGGGGAACCGGTCGCCAGGTCCGGCGGCCGCTGGCGGGATGCAGCCGGCGCCGGTGGATGGAAGCGAGCCGGGCGGTCGGGCGGCCGCAGAGCTGGCCGCGGCCGGCACACTGGTGGTACGGCCGGTGAGGACGACGATGCTCGTCCTGGCGCTGATGTCCTTGGTCACGCCCGGTCCCATAACTCGGGATGGAACCAGGTTCCGGTCCAGTCCGGTCGCGGACATCGCTCGGCGCCCTGGCCCACCGGTCAGGCGAGAGCCGAACAGGCGGGATTCCTCAGCGGCAAGCCTGGGTGGCCGCGTGCGGTGCTCCCATGTGGACTCTGCGCCTGCGCTGTGGCTCAGCGCTCCGGAGGTATGGGCCGCGTCGTCCCGAGCTGCGCTCGCGACGACGCGGCGGCGGTTGCCGGGTCAGGCCCGGCAAGGGCCAGCCCAAACCAGTCCCCGGCCTCCAGGGTACCGGCCGCTCCACCCGGGCCCTGCCAGAACTGCTGGTTACCAGCGCTAGTGAGCCCGCCGGCCGACCCATACAGCACGTTGACCGCCCCAGGGTCAGCGATGGTGCCGACATCCTCGAACGGCACGCCGATCACCAGGTCCACCGAGCCGTTACTGTTGAAGTCGCCAGCGCTCAGGGCAAAGGCGAACCAGTCATCGGCCTCGGCCCGCCCGGCGACGCCGCCGCTGCCCTGCTGGAACTGCTGGTTCCCGGCGGCGCTGAGCCCGCCGGCCGACCCATAGAGCAGATTGACCACTCCGGCGTCACGGATGGCGCCGATGTCTTCGAACGGGACGCCGACGGCCAAATCGGCCGAGCCGTTATTGTTGAAGTCCCCAGCGGTCAGGGCTCGGCCGAACTCGTCATCGGGCTCGGCCGTGCCGATCACGCCCGGGCTGGCTTGGGACCATTGCTGGCTACCGGCGCCGCTGAGGCCGCCAGCCGACCCATAGAGCACATTCACCTCTCCTGCGAACCCGGCACCCCCGATGCTCTGCAACGGGACGCCGACTGCCAGGTCAGCGAACCCGTTGTCATTGAAGTCTCCCGCCGCCAATGCCCAACCGAAAAAGTCGCTTTCGGCCGTGCCCGGCACCCCGCCGACACCCTGCCAGAACACCTGGCTACTGGCACCGGTCAGCCCAGCGGCCGACCCGTACAAGACGTTAACGGCCCCCGCACTGCCCACGGTCCCGATGTCCTCCAACGGAACGCCGACGGCCAGGTCGGCCGCGCTGTTGGTGTTGAACCCTCCAGCCGCCAACGCCCAGCCAAACCGGTCGTCGGGCTCAGCCGTCCCGCCCACCCCACCGGCGCCCTGCCGAAACTGCTGACTGCCGGTACCGGTCAGCCCACCAGCCGACCCATACAGCACGCTGACCGCTCCCGCATCCGCCGCCGTCCCGACGTCCTCGCCCGGAGCCCCAACCGCCAGATCGTCCACCCCGTCGTTGTTAAAGTCCCCAGCGGCCAGGGCCGACCCGAACCGGTCATCGCCCTCGAGGGCGCCGGCGGCCCCACCCGTACCCTGCCAGAACGCCTGGCTGCCGGTGCCGGTCAACCCGCCCGTCGATCCGTACAGCACATTCACCGCCCCAGCAGCTGCCGCGGTCCCGACACCCTCGGAGGGAACCCCGACGGCCAGGTCGGCGAAGCTGTCGTTGTTGAAGTCCCCAGCGGCCAACGCCGACCCGAACTCATCGAAGGTCTCCGCCGTGCCCGCCGCTCCGCCCGTACCCTGCCAGAACGCCTGGCTACCGGTGCCAGTCAACCCACCCGCCGATCCGTACAGCACATTCACCGCCCCAGCAGCGGCTGCAACTGGACAACGGCGGTCCAACTCCGCTTCGGCGGTGGTGTGGTGGGCTCTTGCTGGTGGAGCTTCGCCGGGCCGCTTGGCCAGCGACTAACCCTGATCGGCGAGCACGGCACCCTCGAGCTGGACAGCCCATTCCGCGCCACCGGCCCGGCCACCGGGCGTCTGGAGGTCGGCGGCCGCACCGAGGTACTGAGCCTGCCCAGCGGCGACTGCTTCCGCCGTGAGATCGAGCACTTCGGCGCCGTCGTCCGCGGCACCGCCGAACCCGCGATTCCCCTGAGCGACTCGGCGCGATGGCTGGCGGTGGCCGAGAAAGTCGACGCCCAGGTCCGTTCGAGCAGCCGACCCGAGCGTGACGAGGCAGCCGCCCCGCGCGCCAGAGTCGACAGGTAGGAGCACCGATGCGGTGGAAGGTCCACAGGCAACGAACCCTGTACCAGAGTGATTGGGTGAACGTCGAGGTGGCCGATGTCGAGTTGCCCGACGGGCGTCGTCTTGACCATCACGTTCTGCGCATGCACCGCCAGTCCGCCTCGGCCGCGGTCATCGACGACCAAGGCCGAGTGCTGATGCTGTGGCGGCACCGGTTCATCACTGACCACTGGGGCTGGGAACTGCCGTGCGGCTGGGTCAACCCGGGTGAAGATCCGGCCGAGGCCACCCGTCGCGAGGTTCTGGAGGAGACCGGCTGGGAGCCCGGAACGCTCAAGCTGCTGTGCTCCTACGGCGCCGACGTCGGCATCAGCGACGCCCGCTTCCACCTCTACCAGGCCGATGGAGCGACCTGGCAGGGACCACCAGCAGACAACACAGAGGCAACCCGGGTGGCGTGGATTCCTCTCAGCGAGGTTCGCGAACTGCTTAATCGGGGCCTAGTCGATGATGCCGCGTCGATCACCGCGCTCCTCTACCTACTCGCGTTCGCGCCGATCGGCACAGCGATGAAGCCGGGCGAGCCCGTGCCGGAAGCCGGAGCAAGTTAGCGAAGGATTCGCTTCGCAGGCGCCAGCTGGAGGACGGTCTTGTCACGGGAGTACGAAGACGAGCCGTCCGGTGCTGTCGTGGCCGCAATGGAGATCATCAAGGGCCTGAGTGTCGACAACCGGGCCTTCCCTCCAGACCAGCTGGTCCGCCTCTTCCGTGAGTAAGAGCTGACGTCGCGGGACCTGCTGGAAGGGTTCGCCACGCTCGTCTACGCGTTCATGGGGATGCTGGATGAGCGATTGGGCCTGGTGCCGGACATGATCCGCAGGCTGCGAAGGCTGCAGTTGGTTCCCGATGAGGTCATGCCGACCATGACTGGCGTGCTGACGGCCGCCGCACTGCGGCAGTCGCCGATGCGCTGGCGCCGCGGCTGGGCTCGAAGACGCTGACGACGCATGGCTCCGAGGCGCTTGCCTGGTCGCACCCCGCTTGGCTGTTGGCCGCCTCCTCGACTTCGCACGGGAGGAAGAGGGAGCTACCGCCAACCTCATGAACGCGGTGATTGCCGAGCTAAGGCCGAGGACCTGAAAGAGGAGCAGCGCTCAGTCGAGATCCTGGTAGAGCCGGTGGCCGGCAGGTCCCAAAGCACACGAGAGCTGCCGTGGATGCCGCCATTAGTGCCACACGCCGTCGGCGAGCAGGTTGGCAACCGCGACCGTGCCGCCACCATGTGGCACCTGGACCTCGCCGGGCGCATCCCACAGCGCTTGGTCGTGCGGCTCCGGGTCGATCCCCTCCACCGCGCCGGCCTGCCGATGCCGGTCGATCGCCAGGGCGAGCCGGCAGGCGGCGTCCCGGTAGGCGCGGCGCTCCTCGGCGACCCGCTGCTGACCCTTGGCACCGGCGGTGGCCTTGGCCGCCTGGAGCCGATAGGCGATCGACCGCTTGACACCGAGCGCGCGGCTGCGCCAGCGGTTGTGCTCGGCCTCCCGATCGAACCACGCCTGTCGGCCGGCCGGGCCTGCCTCCCAGCACTGGTGGCGGAACTCCTCAAGCTCTGCGCGGCGCTCGGCGAGCTGGTGCTCGATGTCGACGTGCCGGGCGGTCAGCAGGCGGCGGACACGGTCAACCACCTCGGGAGCAAGCAGCGCCCCCCAAGCGCCGGGGGTGTCCTTGCCTGGGTGGAGGTTGTCGTAGATGACCTGCCACAGCTGGTCGTCGTCGAGACCGGCGAGGACCACGGGGGTGAGGACGTCCGGCGAAGAGTCGAAGAAGACGGCCATGGTGCCTCCTGGCGGGCGACCGGGACGCATGCGAAGCCTCGGTCACTATTCCTGCTGACGGCGAATGCGCTCCTCAGCAACCTACAACGCGGGCCGGACAGGTGTTCGCCTAGATCCACCGGCGCGAGCAGCTCTCCCACAAACGGCCGGCGCAGGCTGCGAAACCCCGATGCCATGCTCAGCCAGCCCGGTTACCGTATCGACCAGGTGGCGCAGCGAGCGGCCAGCCGATCGAACTGCCACACGACCAGAGTGTCGCCGGGACACCGCCGGTCCAGGACCACCTCAAGGGATGGGCCGCTCGCTGCTCATCGGCGCCCTGGCCGGCGACGGCCGACAGCGTATCGAACAGGTGCTGCTTGGGCAGCGGCATCTCGGTGGTCTGGATGGCCAGCTCGATGTCGGCCACGTGAGCATGCAACAGAACCCAATGTCTACCAATACGCGGGTCCTATCTTGTCGCATGGACCAGGTTTACTGGCGGGCATGCGACTCCGGTTCAGGTACCGCCTCGACCCGCCGGACCGCAAGCTGATGGTGGCCGACGCTGAGGAGACCACCGACGACTGGCGGATGACATGATCGAGGGGCTCATCAGCTTCTGCGTCCGGGGTATGGCCGCCGCGGCTCCCGCAACCGCGCGCTGCGCGCGGTGACCTGTGCCAGCAGGCCACCCGGTCACGCCAGCATCGCGCCTGGCAGTGACGGCGGGGACCGCTGATGGGCGCCCGCCGGCGTTTCGAGGTCCCCGAGGGCTGGGTTGTCCGCGGCTTCCGCTTCGAGGTCGAGCCAACCACCCCGGAGCAGCCTGGACAGATCGCGCAGAGCTTCGGTGGCCGGAGGTTCGCCTACAACTGGGCGCTGGCCCAGGTCAAGGCGAACCTGGAGGCCCGCAAGGCTGACCCGGCCATCGCGCCGCTGCCATGGAACCTCTACGCGCTTCGCCGGCCCTGGAACCAGACCAAGCACCAGGTCGCACCCTGGTGGCGCTGTTCCTCCAAGGAGGTCTATGCCTCGGGCATCGCCGACCTCGTAGCGGCGCTTGACAACTGGGCGGATACCAAGGCAGGTCGCCGCGCCGGCAGACGGGTTGGATTTCCCCGGTTCAAGGCCCGCCGTCGTGACCGCGGCCGGGTGCGCTTCACAACCAGCGGGATGCGCCTAGCCTCTGACCGGCGCCACATCATCCTGCCGGTCATCGGGCGGCTGCGGTCCAAGGAGAACACCCGGCGCCTGCAGCGCCTGGTCACCAAGGGCCGGGCACGGGTGCTGTCCATGACGCTGTCAGAGCGCGGCGGGCGGCTGTTCGTCGCCGTCCAGGCGATCGTCGCCCACCAGCTCCGCACGCCCAGCCACCCGGAGGCCCGCTGTGGCATCGACCTTGGCATCGGCCAGGAGTGGGCCGTCATCGCCCATGCCGACGACACCATCGAATGCATCGCCCATCCCGCGCCATGGGTGCAGACCCACAAGCTGCGCCGCCGCGTCGCCCGGCAACGATCCCGCCGCATGGTCGGCTCCCGAGGCTACTGCCAGGCGAACGCCAAGCTGGCAGCCCTGGAGCGTCGCGCGGCGAACCTGCGCACCCAATCTGTGCACACCGTCAGCACTCGGCTGGCACGCCGCTACGGCACCATCGTCGTCGAGGACCTCGATGTTGCCGCGATGGGTCGGGGGATGGGCCGGCGCGCGTTCCGCCGCAGCGTCGCCCAGGCCGGGCTCGGCCGCATCCGTCCCACCCTGGCCTACAAGTGCCGCTGGGACGGCGGCGAACTCGTGCTGGCCGACCGCTGGTTCCCCTCGTCTAAGACCCACCACGGCTGCGGCGGCTACCTGGCCGATCTGAAGCTCGGCAACCGGATGTGGATGTGCCCTGGGTGCGGGGACGTGGTGGACCGCAACGCCAATGCGGCCCGCAACCTCCGTGACTGGACCGGAACGGTCACCGACCGGGATGTCCAGCGGGGTGGAGTTGCCGCCCCGGTGCCGCTTGTGGGCAACCACGGCGGGCCGGCCCACGCATCGCGTGGGCGTGCGAGGCTCCAGAAGACCACCGCGAGGTGGCAGGGGCCAGTGACGCCAGAACCGAACCCGGCTCCAGCAGCAGGGGGAGGAACCCCGAGCAGGGGTACCAGCCAGCGAGCACCCACAAACGCTCACTGAACTGGTAACGGTCTCACCGCGCAGATCACGAAGGGCTTGGGCGTAGCGGCGCTGTTCTTCGCCGATCCCTTCCTGGAACCTGGCTCGTCTGCGTCCCATCCGCGCCGTTGCCCTTTTTGATCAGCCGCTCAGCCGCACGTGCTCGCTGGTCGTACCACGCCTCCCCGCTGCCGGGACAGCTTACTGACCAGCATGGCAGCTTCGCCGGCCAGGCCCGCGTGAGCGAGGGCACCTGCGGCCGGTCGACCTGGTCAGCGGTGACACCCGCTCCTGAAAACCAGCTCATTGGCATCCGCGGCGACGGCTCGTTCGGTGTGTTCTGATCGGCGTCAGACTTCGCCGCCCGGTTCTGGGTCCACAGTGAGCAGCATCTCGACGATCCGGTCGCTGAACCGGTCGCGCTGACCGCGCTCTTGGCCGAGGTAGTCAAGCAGGTCGGCCAGCAGCCAGGTGGTGTAGGCCCAGGCGAGTGCCTCGGCGGGCGGCATCGGGCCGAACTGCTCGCGCCAGCGCAGCGGTGAGTGCCCGGCCGCTGCGGCACCCATGGCGCCGTGCATTCGGGTGACCATCACCTCGGGTACGAGTTGCAGCTGCCGCAGTCGACGGGTCACCGAGCCCACGATCATGTCGACGTCTGGGTCGTTGAACACGTGCAGGAACCCGTAGAGCAGGATCGCGAACGCTCGTGTGAGCTCCTCAGGACGGATCCTTGCCTGCTGAATGTCGTCCATCAGCTGGTCGCCGGGGGTGGCGGCCGGATTGTCACTCATCCCGCGGATCAGCTCCATCGCCGCCAACAGCGCGGCCGTGGAAACCCGCTCCGCATCGGACCCCGCGTTCCCCACAGCGGGCTGGCCGTTCTCTCCCGGCATTCAGACCCTCATCGCCCGGCTCTTCCAGTGCTTCCTTGACTCGCCACCGTGGGAGCGACCGCTCGGGCAGCCCCGGCCACATCGTCCGCATGCGGCGGGTCGCTACTGTACGGCTACTCTGCGACAGTGAGGAGTTTCTCTACGACCTCAAGGCCGGCCCTGCGGGCGGCCGCCTCCGGCGGCCGTCCTCGCGCCGGCAGCGACACAACGGGAACCGGGATACGGCGGTTGCCCTGCCGCGTCGTGATCTCCCACGGTCATGCGCCATACGACCCAGGGACACCGACGGAGTCTGGCCGGACACCACCCCCTCCGATTCCCAACCTCTGCTAACCACTCAAGACCGACGGCTGCCATTGCGTAAAGCCGCCTTCCACCTCTCGCGAAGCATCTTCAGCTGGACGCTATTGCTGAAGCGCCGATGAGCGGGGTCTCGACCTGATACCGGCCAGACACGGAACCGCCCGGGCCCTCGGCGAAGGCTCGGGCGGTTCGCTTCCGTCGAGTCAGTGTCAGAGAGGAGGTGGCGGGGGGACCGATCCCTTGAAGTAGTAGTCCCGCGCCCAGTTGGTGTCGTTGTAGCCGATGAGCCTTCCCAGCGCCCGACCCTGCTGGTCACCACTGTAGAAGTGGATGCCCCCGTATCGGCGTGACATGCCGGCCTCGTCAGCCGCCTCGGTCAGCGTCTTCCAGGACAGGACCATGTCCTTGGCGGGAGTCACGCCCGGCTCGATCGCCGAGCTCCGGGCTGGAATGGTGACCTTGGCGCCGAACGCGTCGTTGTTCCCATACATCATCGTGAGGACAGTACGGCCGGCGGCACTGAACGTGCTGTGCCCGGACACGTACTCGGGGAAGGGCGGTGTGACCACATTCAGCTGCTGGTATGGCATCCAGTTCTGGCCGAGAACCTTGCCGAAGCCCTTCCCGGGCCCCCGCCAGGAGACGACCAGCTTGCCCTTGTAGACCTCCCGGATGGCGGTGGTCGGCCGCCAGAAGTCGTACTGGTACTTGGCCGCCCAGGCCGAGATGCTGGCGTCCAGCATCGCGTTCCCGAGGATGAAGAACAGCTTGACGTCCTGCTCGAGGGTGTTCTCCCGCATGCGTGACAACGCCTGCGCGAACAGGAACATGTGCCCGGGTGGGAACACGCTGCCGGGCCCGTCGGCCCAGTACTCCGCCTTCACCTTCTGCGCGTCGGAAAGGTTGGAGGTGTCACTCAAGGCCGTGGCGACGTCGGTGTTGTCGTTCGGCGGACCCGGGAGCTGGAACAGCTCTGGGTAGTGGTTGCTCTTCTTGAGCGGGCCGAAGGGGACGACGTTCTCCCAGTGCGGGCCGAGTGGCTGCTGCAGCGCATAGTTCAGGGGCGGAGTCGCGTCCGGGCAGGGGAGGCTGGGGTCCCTGATCGGCGGCTGGTTGGCGGCAACGCCCGCCAGAGTCAGGACACACAGCTGCTGCCAGTGCCGAGGCTGGGGAAGGGGGCTGCTGTTCCACTTGTTCTGGACGGTGGTGATGTAGTGAGGAACCGTCGTGTCGGAGTACCTGACTCCGGGCGTGCCGGCGGGGTCGTCACCGAGCTGGTTGGCACCGTCGCCGAAGTTCGTGCGAGCGTCGGGGGCGATCGGGCCACGGCGGAAGTCCAGCACCGCCTTGGCGGCGAGGTTGCCGACCGCGGCCGGGTCGGCGGCGGTGTCGGTCGTGCTCGCCACCGTGCTGTAGTTCGGGTCGTAGAGCTGGCTCGACAGCAGGACGTCAGGGGTCGTGTAGGCACCCTTGTTCGGGAAGAGCGTTGGCGGGAAGAGGTCCAGGAGCACCCGGTAGGCGGCGTAGCTGATTGCCTTGTCCCTATTGGCCGGGGTATCGGCGCCGCTGGCCTGCTGCGGCGGGCCGTCCGGGCGGGTACCGATCGCCGTCGGGTCGTACGCCGCCCAGGCATCGTACGTGGCGCTATGGAGTACCCCAAGAGCCCGGGCCGTGATGGTGGGGCCGGTCGGCCCTGGGTACGCCCGGATGGTGCTGAGTAGCTGCTCGTTCCACTTGAGGATGACGTTGTCGGTCGACCTTG
>Ga0126306_10002426_pt1 | contig 10489 bp, 13 predicted proteins | sample Plot27_FD_92592 | JGI IMG/M metagenome (GOLD analysis project Ga0126306, IMG submission 92592) | Serpentine soil microbial communities from UC McLaughlin Reserve, CA, USA - Plot27 | ecosystem: Environmental > Terrestrial > Soil > Grasslands | place: USA: UC McLaughlin Reserve, Lake County... | reverse complement strand
TTCTTCGCGTCCCCCACGATCGGGATGTGCGCCGGCACGTTCTTGGAGATCTCGGCCGGGTCGATGTCGATGTGGATGAACTTCGCGCGCGGCGCGAACTCCGACAGCTTGCCGGTGATGCGGTCGTCGAAGCGCGCCCCGACGGCCACGATCAGGTCGGCCTCGTCCATCGCGTAGTTGGCCGTCCGCGTCCCGTGCATGCCGAGCATCCCGAGCCACTGCTTGTGCGGGGCCGGGAACGCGCCGAGGCCCATCAGCGTGCACGTGACCGGCAGGCCGTCGACCAGCGCGAGCTCGGTCAGCTCGCTCGACGCGCCCGAGTTGATCACGCCGCCGCCGGCGTAGATCACGGGGCGGCGCGCGTTCGCCATCGCCTTCGCGGCGAGCCGGATCTGCTTCTGGTTGCCCTCGGTCGTCGGCTGGTAGCCGGGCAGGCGCACGTCGCCGACGGGCTGGTAGTCGATCTCGACCCGCGTCAGGTCGGTCGGCATGTCGATCAGCACCGGCCCGGGACGCCCGGTGCGCGCGATGTGGAACGCCTCGTGCACGACCCGCGGGATCTCCAGCGGGTGCTGGATCATGAACGAGTGCTTGACGATCGGCATCGTGATGCCGAACGTGTCCGCCTCCTGGAAGCCGTCGGTGCCGAGCAGGTCGGTGCGCACCTGGCCGGTGAAGAACACGACCGGCACCGAGTCCATCATCGCGTCGGTGAGCGGCGTGACGATGTTGGTCGCGCCGGGGCCCGAGGTGGCGAAGCAGACGCCGACCTTGCCCGACGCCTTCGCATAGCCCTCCGCCGCGTGGCCGCCGCCGGCCTCGTGGCGCACGAGCACGTGGCGGATGCCGGAGTCGTACATCGCGTCGTAGGTCGGGAGGTTCGCGCCGCCGGGATACCCGAATACGACGTCCACGCCCTCCGCCTTGAGGCACTCCATGATCGCGTCGACCGCTCGCATCATCGCGGCTCGAACCTCCTTCCTGAAGTCCGGGGTTGGAGACGCGAGCTTATCGCGGCGTTGCGGCCGATTCGGGCTCTATCGCGATCTCGGGGAAGTCCAGCTCGGTCCCGCAGCGGACGCAGATCGCGTCGTGCAGCTTGACGATCTTGCCGCAGCCGGGGCACTGCCGGCGCAGCTCGTCGCGCTCGGTGCGGTACAGCAGCGCGGCGAGGAGCCCGAGCACCGGCAGGACGCCGGAGATCAGGAACCAGATGAAGAAGGACGAGCCCTTGAGCCTGCCGACGATCCCGCCCGCGAGCGCGAACGAGAAGGCGATCACCAGGTAGGCCACCGGCCTGCTAGATGTGCCGCAACGCCCACAGCACGCCGACGATCGCCGCTGCGATGAGCGCGAGCGTGACGATCATCGTGAAGAAGCCGAAGACCGCCCCGATGACGAGCTTGATGGCGAGGATGGCGACGGCGGCGATGACGATCCAGGCGAGTACGCGCCTGCCGAGGTTTCCGAGCGCTGAGTTCTGCATGGTGCGACCAAGCGTACTCCTCGCACCTAAGCGGCTCGTGAGGCGTCAGTCGTAGCTGCGCTTGCAGTGCTCGAAGCGCTCGGCGGCCGGCACGTCGCGGCGCTCGAGCCGCAGCCTTGCGAGGCGGTAGCGGCGCACGGTGGCGTCGTCGCGTCCGGCGCGCGGCGCCGCCGGGACGAGCACCAGCCGGCGGGCCGGCGCGGGGGCGGTAGCGGAGGTCATGAGCAGGATCGTCCGAGATTGCGGGATCGATCGCAATGGACACACCACCCCAATTCGAGGCTCACGTTTCGACATGCGGTAGGGGTCACGCGCGCGCCCGCGCAGCGTCGAGCGCCGTGCGCATGCGCGCCGGCAGGCGCCTGCGCAGCCGCCAGCCGGCGCCGCTGAACGCGAGGTTCGCGACCGTCGCGAAGCCCTGCTCGTCCTCGCGCAGGGCGAGCAGCAGGTGCGCGGTGCGATCCCCCGAGGGAAGCTCGCCGTCGACCTTCACGCACCAGCAGTCCACGCGCCGGCCGCCGGGCCGCACCAGCAGCGCGCCCGCCTCCCCGACGAGCCACACGCCGAGCCGCCCGTGCTCGAGCGCGAGGCCGGTACGCGAGTGCAGCTCGCGCCCCTCGTGCCCGAGCAGGTCGCCCAGCAGGCCGAGCGCCGCGTGCTCCGGTGCTGCGGCTGCGCGCGGTCGCGGCCGGACGACGTTCGCGCCCCGGTTCGCGTAGAGCGCGGGGATGCCCCACGCGTGCACGACGGCGATCGCGGCGACCGGGAATGAGAGCGGCTCGAGCGCGATCAGCAGCACCGCGGTGGCGAGGAACGGAATCGTGTGGGCGAGCGTGCTGAGCGTCCAGCCGCGTCCGCGCCTGCGCAGCCGCGCGGGGTCGATCCGCGGGCGCCAGTGGACGGCCGCGGTCTCCGGTAGGACCGTCATCAGCCTCCGGCGATCGGCCGCCGCAGGATCACGAGCTCCGCGTCGAGCGGCAGCTCGCGGACCTGCTCGGCGTGACCCTCGCCGGCGCTGACGACGGCGTAGTAGCCGGCGTCGAGCTGCTCGCGGAACACCGCGACGGCGGCCTCGACGGCGGCGTCGTCGCCGTTCGCGGTCCACTCGGCCAGCGTCGTGTGCCCGGCCTGGTCCATGCGGATGAGTCGTGCCATCAGAGCTCCCTTCGGCGGTCCTGCTGATCGTACGCCGATCGAGACTGCTGAGGTCGAGTTGCCGCGAGCTTGTGAGCGTCATAGCATCCGGGATTCGGGAGACTCATTCGGGCGGACCGTTCAGCGGTCGTTGGGCGCGCGGTCTGTGCGGTCGCCCCTCAGGGGGAAGGAGGTCGCACATGCGACCCGGGAAACGATCGGCTCTGCCGGTCCTCGCTTTCGTCCTCACCATCGCCGCCTCGGTTTCATACGCGGCTGCGGCGCCGCCCGACGACACGTCCGATCGGCCCCACAGCCAGAACATGCACCTGCTCGGCTCGAGCCTGCGCGCAGGCGCCGTCACCGGGCCGCCGCCCGCGGGCCCGGGCACCGTCCCGTGGGACACGCGCAACACCGACCTGGCGTTCTGGGGCAACACCGCGATCCAGGGTCGCTACGACGGCTTCCGCGTCGTCGACATCCGGTCGCCCGGGAATCCGAGGGAGCTCGCCTACTTCAGCTGCGTCAGCCCGCAGGGGGACGTCGGCGTATACGGGAACCTCGTGTTCCGCTCGGTCGACTCGCCCCAGTTGACGGACCGGTGCAGCTCGGTGAGCCAGTCCGGGAGCCCGACCGGTGCGGACTGCGCGCCGGCCCCGGCGCCGTGTACCGGCTTCGAGGGCATCCAGATCTTCGACATCAGCGACCTGGGAGACATCGAGCTTGTCAAGTCCGTCCCGCTCGACTGCGGCTCCCACACGCATACGGTCGTGCCCGACCCGGCCGGCAACCGCGTCCTGATCTATAACAGCGTGAGCGGGAACACGCTTCAGCCGAACCCGGGGAAGTACGGCAACCGCTGCCCCGGTCCGCCCTTCGGCCGTGAGGACATCGTCGAGGTGCCGCTGGACGATCCGGCGTCGGCGAGCGTGATCGGCTCCTTCGAGCTGGGCGAGTTCGAAGGGCACCACATCGAGATATGCCACGACATGGGAGTGATCCTCGGCTCGGTGAACCGCGCCGCCTGCGCGGGCCATCCGGCGGTGGCCGTCTTCGACATCTCCGACCTGGAGAACCCGGTCTTCCTCTACGCGACCCATGCGCCGACGGTCGACCGCTTCCACTCGGCGGCGTGGAGCTGGGACGGTTCGGTTCTCGTGACAGGCTGGGAGCCGGGCGGTGGCACGCAACCGCGCTGCCAGGCGACGGGCACACCGCTCGGCGGCGGGCTCGTGCAGACGGACGAGATGAAGACGCTCTTCTTCCACGACGGCGCGACGGGCGAGATCATCGGCCGACACGTCCTCCCGCGACCGCAGTCACAGTGGGAGAACTGCACGATCCACAACTACAACATCGTCCCGCATCCCACGAGGAACCTGCTCGTTCACGGCTCGTACCAGTCGGGGACGGCGCTCGTGGACTTCACCGATCCGGCCAACGCGTACGAGGTCGCGTGGATGGATCCCGATCCGCTCGATCCGCCGTCGGCCGAGAGCCCAGGCGGCCGCACGAACTTCCGCGGCGGCGACTGGTCCTCGTACTGGTACAACGGGCTCATCTACGAGAGTGACACCAGACGTGGCCTGTTCGTCTGGAACGTGAGCGCACCGGAGGTCGGAGGACCAACGGTCAAGCTCGATCACCTCAACCCACAGACGAATCACCTCTCGATCTCCGCGGACTGACGCGAGCGGCCGAGCGACGAGGGCCGGCCGCGCCGGTCCTCGTCGCCGGCGAGAGGACTCAGACCCCGAGCTGCTCGCGGATCAGGCGGCCGACCTCGCCGCCGTCGGCGCGGCCCTTGGTCTCGCGCATCACGAAGCCGACGATCGGGCCCATCGCCTTGTCGTTGCCGCCGCGGACCTTCTCCGCCGCGCCCTCGTTGGCGGCGATCGCGGCCGCGACGATGCCCGCGAGCTCGTCGCCGCCGTCCATCGAGCCCAGCCCCTCGCGCTCGACGATCGCGGCGGGCTCGCCGCCCTCTGCGACCAGGTGATCGAGCACCTGGCGCGCCGCGCCGGCGTTGACCTGCCGGGCGCCCACCATGGCCACGAGCCGGGCCAGCGCCTGCGGCGCGACCCGCGACGCCGCCGGATCGGCCTCGGCGCCGAGGCGCGTGCGCAGCTGCTCGACCCAGTTGGCCGCCGTGCGCCCGTCGCCGTCCTCGCCCGCGGTCGCCACGGCTTCGAAGTAGTCGCCCCACCGCGGCTCGTACGCGAGCAGCCGCGCGGGCTCCGCCGCCAGCCCCCAGTCGCGCTCGTAGCGCGCCGCGCGCTCGGCCGGCAGCTCGGGGACAGCGTCGCGCGCGGCCGCGAGCATCTCCTCGGTCGGCACCAGCGCGACGAGGTCGGGCTCGGGGAAGTAGCGGTAGTCGTGCGCCTCCTCCTTGGAGCGCAGCGAGCTCAGACGGCCGCTGGAGGGATCGAAGTGCAGCGTCTCCTGGACGACCGGCTCGCCCGCCTCGAGCAGCGCGACCTGGCGCTCGATCTCGGCGTTGACGCCACGCTCGAGGAAGCGGAACGAGTTCATGTTCTTCAGCTCGGTCTTCGTGCCGAGCTCGGAGCTCCCCACCGGCCGGACCGACACGTTGGCGTCGCAGCGCAGCGAGCCCTCCTCCATGTTGACGTCCGAGACGCCCAGCTGGCGCAGCGTGACGCGCAGCAGCCCGAGCCACTCGCGCGCCTGCTCGGCCGAGTGGATGTCGGGCTCGGTGACGATCTCGCACAGGGGAGTGCCGGCGCGGTTGTAGTCGACGATCGACGCGTCGGAGCCGTGGATCCGGCCGGACTCGCCGATGTGCACGAGCTTCGCCGCGTCCTCCTCGAGGTGGATGCGGTGCAGCCGCACGTCCCCCAGCCGGCCGCCCGTGCAGAGCGGGATGTCGTACTGGGAGATCTGGTAGTTCTTCGCCTGGTCGGGATAGAAGTAGTTCTTGCGGTGGAAGATCGAGCGCGGAGCGATCTCGCAGCCCAGCGCCAGCCCCATCATCAGGCCGAAGTGGACGCCTTGGGCGTTGAGCACCGGCAGCGTGCCCGGCAGGCCGAGGCAGACCGGGCAGGTGCGGGTGTTCGGCGGCTCGCCGAAGCTCAGCTCGCAGCCGCAGAACATCTTCGTGCGCGTGTCGAGCTGGACGTGGATCTCCAGCCCGATGACCGGCTCGAACCTCATGCGCGCCTCCACGGAGCCGAGTCGAAGCCGAGCGCCTGCTCGAGCGCGTACGCGGCATCGAGCAGCGCGTTCTCGCTGAACGCCGGGCCGGCGAGCTGGAAGCCGACCGGGAGTCCCTCGCTGAGCCCGCACGGGATCGAGATCCCGGGGATTCCCGCGAGCGACATCGGGACGGTGCAGAAGTCGTTCAGGTACATCGCGAGCGGGTCGGCGGTCTTGGCGCCGAGCTCGAACGCGACGCCCGGCGCGGTCGGCGTGGCGATGAAGTCGAAGCGCTCCCACGCGGCCTTGAAGTCCTCGCTGATGCGCGTGCGGACCTTCTGCGCGCGGCCGTAGTACGCGTCGTAGTAGCCCGACGAGAGCGCGTAGGTGCCGAGCATGATGCGGCGCTTGACCTCGGCGCCGAAGCCCTGCTCGCGCGTCCGCGTGTACATTCCCAGCAGGTCGCCGACGCCGTCGGCACGGAAGCCGTAGCGCACGCCGTCATAGCGGGCGAGGTTCGAGGAGGCTTCCGCGGGCGCGATCAGGTAGTAGGCGCTGAGCGCGTGCGGCGCGTGCGGCAACCGGCACGACTCGACGGTCGCGCCGAGCTCGCGGGCGAGGTCGAGCGTCGCCTCGAACGAGGCGAGCACGCCGGGCTCGATCCCCTCGCCCGTGAGCTCCTCCGGCACCCCGAGGCGGACGCCGCGCAGGTCGGTGCGGCTCGGCTGCTCGACCGGAGCCGGGAGGCCAACCGAGGTGGAGTCGCACGCGTCCCGGCCGACCATAGCGCCGAGCAGCAGCGCGGCGTCGGTGACGTCGCGCGTGAACGGCCCGCACTGGTCGAGCGAGGAGGCGAACGCGATCATCCCGTAGCGGCTGATCGCGCCGTAGGTGGGCTTCAGCCCGACGACCCCGCACAGCGCCGCGGGCTGGCGGATCGAGCCGCCCGTGTCGGTGCCGATCGCCCACGGCGCGCTGCCGGCCGCGACGGCGGCGGCCGAGCCACCGGACGAGCCGCCGGGCACGCGCGTGCGATCCCACGGGTTGAGCGTCGGGCCGTAGGCGGAGTTCTCGGTCGAGGAGCCCATGGCGAACTCGTCCTGGTTCGTCTTGGCGAGCAGCGGCGCGCCGGCGCCGGTCAGCCGCGCGACGGACGTGGCCGTGTACGGCGGGCGGTAGCCGGCGAGGATCCTCGAGCCCGCCTGGCTGGGAACGCCCTCGGTGCAGAACAGGTCCTTGACGGCGATCGGCACGCCGGCGAGCGGGGCCGCGGTGTCGAGCTGCGGCGGCTCGCCGTCGGCGGCGACCCACGTGAACGCGTTGCAGTCGTCGGCGGCGGCGCGATCGCGGTAGCCGCGCCACAACTCGGCCGGGTCAAGCTCGCCCGCGCGGATCCGCGCGGCCGCCTGGGCCGCCGTCAGGGAGAGCGCGTGCCTCATGCCGGCGCGGGGCCTGGGCTGGGAACGCGAAAGCCGCCCATGTCGGAGTCCGGCGCGCTCTGCAGCGCGACCTCGGCGGGCAGCGAGGGCCGTGGCACGTCCGCGCGCAGCGCGTTCTCGACCGCGACCACGTGCGACGTCGGCTCGACGTCCGCGAGGTCGCCGAGCTCGGCGATCTTCTCGATGTAGTCGAGTACCTTCGACAGCTCCTCGCTCATCCTCTGCTGCTCCTCCTCGCTCAGCTCGAGGCGGGCGAGACGGGCGACGTGGAGCACCTGTTCACGGCTCAGCATGGCCCCGGGAGTCTAGGCGGGCGCCGCGGCGACCCGAAGCGAGACCGCTCTCAGGTTGCCGCGCGGTCACGTCCGCGCTTGCTGCGCACCGCGGGGGGAGTCGCACCGCGGGGCAGCTCCCCGGCTCGCGTGCTCTCGGGCAGCTCGCCGTTCGGGGCCGCGAGCTCCCCTGTGGCGGGCGCGGCCGTCTCGGCCGCCGCCAGCAGCGGCTTGATGAGGTCGATCGGGAGCGGGAAGACGATCGTCGAGTTCTGCTCGGCGCCGATCTCCGAGAGCGTCTGCAGGTAGCGCAGCTGGATCGCCGCGGGGTTCTCGCTCAGCACGCCCGCCGCCTCCGACAGCGTGGCGGCGGCCTGGCGCTCGCCCTCCGCGTGGATCACCTTCGCGCGCCGCTCGCGCTCGGCCTCCGCCTGGCGCGCCATCGCGCGCTGCATCGTCGTGGGGATGCCGACGTCCTTGATCTCGACCGTCGAGACCTTGATGCCCCAGGGCTCGGTCTGCTCGTCGATGATCTGCTGCAGCTCCTCGTTGAGCCGGTCGCGCTCCGACAGCAGCGCGTCCAGGTCCGCCTTGCCGAGCACGGCGCGCAGCGTCGTCTGGGCGATCTGCGACGTTGCCTTGACCGCGTCTTCGATGTCGACGACCGACGCGTTGGGATCGACGACGCGGAAGTACGCGACGGCGTCGACGTGCGCCGGCACGTTGTCGCACGTGATCACGTTCTGCGGCGGGATGTTCAGCGTCACCGTGCGCAGCGACACGCGCACCATGCGGTCGATGCCCGGCACGAGCAGCACAAGCCCGGGGCCGCGCTGGCCGACGAGCCGGCCGAGCCGGAACACCACCGCGCGCTCGTACTCGCGCAGGACGCGGACCGATGCCCCGACCAGCGCGACCGCGAGCCCGATCAGCACTACCAGAGCCACGAGCACGGCGGTCACGGCGCCACCTCCCATTCCTCAGCGCGCCGGACGGTCAGCGTGAGGCCGTCGACGCGTTCGACGACGATCGGGTCGCCCCGCCGCAGGCCGTGCTGCTCGTCGCCGGCCCACACTCGCGCGCGCCAGAGCGCGCCGTCGAGGAACACCTGGCCGAGCGGCGCCGGCGCGGCGCGCACCTCGCCGACCCGTCCGATCAGGCCCTCCGGCCCGCTGCGTACGCGGCGCCGCGAGGCGGCGAACGCCTTGCGCAGCACGACCGAGACGTAGATTGCGGCGACGAGGCCGGCGACGAGCCCCGCGGCGAGCGCGGCCGCCAGGCCGAAGCCGGCGCCGCCGACCACGAGCGCGATGCCGCCCGCGGCCGCGACGGCCGCGCTCGAGCCGAGCGCGCCGTGCGACGGCACGTGCGCCTCCGCCACCGCTAGCGCGGCGCCCAGCAACAGCAGCACGATGCCGAAAGTGGACATGATCGCTCCTTGTGTCCCTCAAGTGAACCGCCGACGGGCCTCCGGCGCAAGCCCCGGTCAGGGAGCGGGCGCGGGCAAGTCCTCGATCGGCGGCGTCCGGACACCCTGCACCGCCTCGGCGCGCAGCGAGCGCCAGCCCCCCGCGGCCGTCAGGAGCGCGGCCGCGAGGCCGATCCACGCTCCCGGCTCGACGTCGATCACGTCGTTCGGGCCGGGCTGGTTGAGCATCCGGTAGAGAACCAGGAGCGTCGCGATCGCAGCCGCCAGCGTGGTGAGCACGCTGAGCGCGACGGGCAGCGACGGGCTCTCGCGCGTCGCCTGCAGGACGACGAGCCCGAGCGGCACGAGCGCGAGCAGCGCGAGCGCGATGTCCAAGAGGGAGAACGCCTGCCAGGCGCTCGCACCCGAGTACCAGTCCAGGAACAGCGCCGCGAGCAGCGCCATCCCGCCCGCGCCGGCGATCCACTCGCCGTCGCGCAGCCGTCGCATCAAGCCGGCGCCGCCGCGCCCGCGCGCGCGGCCTCGAGCGTGTTCCGCAACAGCATCGCGATCGTCATCGGCCCGACGCCGCGCGGCACCGGCGTGATGCGCGCCGCGCGGCGCGCCGCGGCGTCGAAGTCGACGTCGCCGACGAGCCCGTCCTCGGTCCGGTTGATCCCGACGTCGATGACCGTGGCGCCCGGCTTGATCCAGTCGCCCTGCACCATGCGCGCCCGGCCGACGGCGGCGACGAGCACGTCCGCGCGGCGGCACACGCCGGGCAGCTCGCGCGTGCGGGAATGGCAGACCGTGACGGTCGCGTTGCGGGCGAGCAGCATCTGCGCCACCGGCTTGCCCACCAGGTCGGAGCGGCCGACGACGACGGCCTCGGCGCCCTCGAGCTCGACGCGGTAGCGGTCCAGCAGCTCGAGGCACCCGGCGGGCGTGCACGGCCGCAGCCCGGGCCGGCCCTTGGCCAGCAGGCCGGCCGAGACCGGCGTGAGGCCGTCGACGTCCTTGGCGGGATCGATCAGCGACGTCAGCCCGCTGCCGTCGATGTGGCCCGGCGTGGGCAGCTGGAGCAGGATGCCCGAGATGCGCGGGTCGCCGTTGAGCTCGGCGAGCAGCGCCTCGACCTCGGACTGCGGCGCGTCGGCCGCCAACCGGTGGTCGAAGCCGCGCATCCCGACCTCGTGCGTCGCCTTCTGCTTGCCGGCGATGTAGATCGCCGACGCCGGATCCTCCCCCACGAGCACCGTAGCCAGCCCGGGTGGCTCGTTGCCCGCGGCCACCCACTCCGCCACGCCGGCGGCCACCTCGGCGCGGACCTGCTCGGCGATCGCCCTGCCGTCGATGATCTCGGCGCTCATCCGGGGCGGGAATCTACCCGCTCAGGAGGCTAGGTGAGACTCGTCGTGGTCGTGCGGCGTGCACGGGTGAGGACGGCGACGGTCACGCAGCAGACGGCGCTGAGCAGCAGGTACGGCACCGCGTCGGAGGTGATGTCGGCGAGCCGCGCGCTCGCGGCCGCGCCGGCCGTCTGCCCGATAGACCAGCCGAGGTTGCTCAGCGCGAACGCGAACCCCTGGGCGATGCC
>Ga0126306_10002425_pt1 | contig 10490 bp, 10 predicted proteins | sample Plot27_FD_92592 | JGI IMG/M metagenome (GOLD analysis project Ga0126306, IMG submission 92592) | Serpentine soil microbial communities from UC McLaughlin Reserve, CA, USA - Plot27 | ecosystem: Environmental > Terrestrial > Soil > Grasslands | place: USA: UC McLaughlin Reserve, Lake County... | reverse complement strand
GAGGGCGCCGAGGAGGCGCCCGGCATCAAGGAGGGCGGCGTCCTCGAGCACGTGACCCACCAGCTGTACATCGAGGCGCTCCCCACCGACATCCCCGACGCGATTCACGTGGACGTGTCAGGCCTCGAGATCGCGGCCACCATGCACCTCTCCGAGATCAACCCGCCCGCCGGCGTGACTTTTCTCGACGACCCCGAGGAGACGATCCTGGCGAGCGTGGTCGTCCCGACCGAGGTCGAGGAGCCCGAGATCGAGGAGGAGACCGAGCTGGTCGGTGAAGAGGGCGAGGAGATCGCGGCCGAGGCCGGCGCCGAGGGCGACACCGGCGAGGAGGCTGAGCAGAAGGCCGCGGAAGCCGGGGAGGCCGAGGGCTCCGAGTGAACGCGGCCCCGCAAGCCACGCTTGCGCGGCCGCGGTGAGCCTGTTCCGCCGCGGCGGCGGGAAGGCGGACTGGCTCGTAGTAGGTCTGGGAAATCCGGGCGATCGCTACGCCCGGACGCGGCACAACGTCGGCTTCGAGGTGGCGAAGGTCCTGGCCGAGCGCCTGGGGCTCCCGAAGTTCAAGAGGAAGTACGGGGGTCTCTACTCCGAGGGCAACCGTGTGGCCGTGCTCCTGCCACAGACGTTCATGAACGAATCTGGGAAGTCAGTGGGTCCCGCTCGAGGAGCGCTCGGCTTGGACCTCGATCATGTTCTCGTGGTCCACGACGAGATCGACCTTCCGTTCGGGAAGGTGGAGGTACGCACGGGTGGTGGCTTGGCCGGGCACAACGGGCTGAAGTCGCTCAAGCAGGCGCTGGGCAGTGGTGAGTTCGGAAGGGTCAGGGTGGGAGTCGGTCGGCCGGACACCACCGATCCCGAGATCGTTTCGCGACACGTGCTGGGGCGTTTTAGCGAGGGCGACGGGGAGGTTCGGGATCTGGTAGAGCGGTCCGCCGATGCGCTCGAGCGCCGCGTAACCTTGGAATAAGAGCCGCGCGGCGCCGCCGGGCGGCCGTTGCCGGTGGCTGCGCACCGGGCGGTGCTCGCCAAGACGCATGCTCAGGTCCCTACTGACATACGCCCGTAACGACGATTCCGTCGCCAAGCTCGTCGAGGACGCGCACGAGTCGTCCCAGCGCGCCTTCGTGTCCGCGAGCCTACGCCCATACCTGCTTGCCTCGCTGATCGACTCGGATCGCGAGCGGCCGGCGCTGATCGTGTCCGGCGACGACCGCGCCGCTCGCGACCTCGCCGCCGACCTCAAGGCCTATCTGGCTCCCAGGCCGGTCCGCTTCTACCCGGCGCGAGGGATGCGCTACGAGTCGCACCTGGCACCGCCGCCCCACCTCGTGGGCCTGCGCATCGCCGCCTTGGATTCCCTGCTGGGTGACCAGGCCGCCGTGCTCGTCACCTCGGCTGTCGCGCTCGCCGAGAAGGTCCCCGACCCCGACCTTCGCCCACATGGCTTCGAGATCGATAAGGGTGCGCTGCTCGACCTCGAGGAGACCGCCGACCAGCTCGTGGCCTGCGGCTACGAGCGCGTCGACCAGGTCGAGGAGCGCGGCCAGTTTTCGATCCGCGGCGACATCCTCGACGTCTACCCGGCGACCGAGGAGCGCGCGGTCCGCTGCGAGCTGTTCGACGTCGAGGTGGAGCGCCTCACCTGGTTCTCCACCTTCACGCAGCGCTCGCTGGAGGAGGCCGAACGCGTGGAGATCGCCCCATCCGCGGAGCTCGCTCCGGAGCACCGCGAGCTGGCGGAGATCGCGGCCGCGACCGAGCCGGGCGAACGCCCCGACGTGGCCGAGGTCCTGCCGGTCGACCGCTTCCGTGAGCTGCTCGAGCTCGTCCCGGGTGACGCGCTCGTGGCGATCGCCGCCGAGGAGGAGCTGGCGCCGGCCCTGCATGACTACTGGGAGGACGTCACGACGAGCTTCCACGACGAGGACGCGCATCACCTCTACGTGAAGCCCGACGTGCTCGCTGCCGCGCTCGATGCGCGAGCGCGTCTCCGCCTCTCGAGCATCTCGCAGGACCAGCCGCATGAGTTCCGGGCCCAGTCAGCGGACACAGCGGCCCGCTCGCTGCGCGACGCAGAGCCGGAGCTCGAGAAGCTGGTCCGGTCCGGCTACCGGACCTTCGTCGCGTGGGCCCGCCGCAGCGAGGCCGAGCGCGCACAGCTCAACATGGCCCGGATGCAGGCCGGCTTCCTCGATGGACGCCCGGCCCCGGAGGACCCGTCGCTGATGTTCGCCCACGCAAGCCTCCGCGACGGCTTCATCGCGCCGCAGCTCAAGCTCGCCGTGCTTCCGGAGCACCGCCTGCTGCGCCGTCGCCGCGTCGAGCGGCCCGCCCGGCCCGGGCCGATCGCGTCCTTCACCGACCTCCGGGCCGGGTCGCCGGTCGTGCATGAGGATCACGGCATCGCGCGCTTCACGGGCTTCGAGACGAAGACCGTCGGCGGCGTGACGCGCGACTACCTGGAGCTCGAGTACCGCGACGGCGACCGCGTTTTCGTGCCGAGCGACCAGCTCCACAAGATCAGCCGCTACGTGGGCGCGGACGCGAGTGACCCGCCGCTGTCGAAGCTCGGCGGCAAGCAGTGGGAGCAGATGAAGCTGAAGGCCCGTCGCGCGGCCCAGGCGCTCGCGGGCGAGCTGATCAACCTCTACGCCGAGCGCAAGCGCCGCGCCGGGCACGCCTTTCCGCACGACGGCGAGTGGCAGCTCGACTTCGAGAGCCGCTTCCCCTACCGCGAGACGCCCGACCAGCTCGAGGCGATCGAGGCGGTGCGCGCCGACATGGAGGAGGCGCGCCCGATGGACCGCCTCATCTGCGGAGACGTGGGCTACGGCAAGACCGAGGTGGCTTTGCGGGCCGCCTTCAAGGCCGCCGAGGACGGCAAGCAGGTCATGTTCCTGGTTCCGACGACCGTGCTCGCCCAGCAGCACTACGGCACCTTCCAGGAGCGCCTGCGCGACTACCCGTTCCGAATCGAGATGGCGTCGCGCTTCCGCTCGCCGAAGGAGGTGCGCGAGACGCTCGCCGACTTCCAGGCGGGCAAGGTCGACATCCTGATCGGCACCCACCGCCTGCTCTCGCGCGACGTGCGCCCGAACGAGCTCGGCCTCCTGATCGTGGACGAGGAGCAGCGCTTCGGCGTGAAGCAGAAGGAGCTCCTGCGCCAGCTCAGGCTGAAGGTGGACGTCCTGTCGCTGTCGGCTACGCCGATCCCACGCACGCTCCAGATGTCGCTCGCGGGTCTGCGCGACATCTCCGTGATCGAGACGCCACCAGAGGGCCGCCGCCCGGTGAAGACCTACGTGGGCGACTACGACGACGACCTGGTGGCCAAGGCCATCAGGCGCGAAGTGGCCCGCGGCGGCCAGGCGTTCTTCCTTCACAACCGGGTCGAGACGATCGACGAGACCGCCGAGCGCGTGCGGGCGCTCGTGCCGGACGCGCGCATCCTCGTCGCACACGGGCAGATGCCGGAGGGTCAGCTCGAGCAGGTGATGCTCGACTTCCTGCGCGGCGCGGCGGACGTGCTCGTCTGCACCACGATCGTCGAGTCGGGGCTCGACATCCCGAGCGCGAACACGCTGATCGTGGAGCGCGCCGACGAGCTCGGCCTCGCCCAGCTCTACCAGATCCGCGGCCGCGTGGGCCGCGCTCGCGAGCGCGCGTACGCCTACCTGCTGTACCCGTCGGCCGCGGCGCTGTCCGAGGAGGCAGGCCAGCGGCTCGCCACGCTCTCGGACTACACCGAGCTCGGCTCAGGCTTCAAGATCGCCATGCGCGACCTAGAGATCCGCGGCGCGGGCAACCTGCTCGGCGACGAGCAGTCGGGGCACGTGGCGGCGGTGGGCTTCGAGCTCTACGTCGGGATGATCGACGACGCCGTGCGCCTGCTCGCAGGCGACGCCGCGGACGAGGTCGCCGAGCCGGTGCGGATGGACCTCCCGGTGGATGCCTACGTGCCGGGCGACTACGTCCCCTACGAGGCGGCAAAGATCGAGATCCACCGGCGCGTGGCGGGCGCCCGCGAGGTCGCGCAGCTGATCATGCTGCGCGAGGAGCTCGCGGACCGCTTCGGTCCGATTCCTGCTCCGCTCGACAACCTGATCCGCCTCCAGGACGCGCGCATCAAGCTCGGGCGGGCGGGTGCGCGCTCGGTGGGCTTCACCGCAGAGCGGATGTCGGTGACGCCGATCGAGCTCGACTCGCGCGGCGCCAAGGCGCTGCGAGAGCGCGTGCCCGAGGCCATGTACGAGTCGGGTCGCGAGACGGTGCGCGTGCGGCTTCCGGACGAGCCCGAGGAGCGCTTTCGGGCGGTTGTGACCGCCGCGGAGGCGATTCTCGAGGTCGCGACGGAGCCGGGCGAAGACTGAAGCCGCAGCGCAAGCAGCGGGCGGTGCCCGCCGCAGCGATGCTTTTTTTGTTCGCTACCCTTCGCCGCCGCTTGGCCATGAGACGTGCCTTCACACACTCGCTTCTGACCCTCGCCGTGGCCGCTCTCGGCCTCGTGGCCCTCGCCGGCTGCGGCAACAGCGTGCCCACGGGCGCGGTCGCCAAGGTGGGCGACTCGACGATCACGCAGGACGAGTTCGACAAATGGATGGAGATCGCCGTGCGCGGCCAGTCACAGCAGCAGGGCGGCGAGGCAGCCGTTCCGGAGCCGCCGGATTTTGAGCAGTGCGTGGCCGCGAAGTCGAAGACGCCGGTGCCGAAGGGCCAGAAGAAGCCGACCGAAGAGGCGCTGAAGAAGCAGTGCAAAAGCGCGTACGACCAGCTCAAGCGCGAAGTCATGCAGTTCCTGATCCAGGGCGAATGGGTTCAGCAGGAGGCCAAGAAGCGCGGCATCGAGGTGAAGCCGGCTGAGCTGAAGAAGGCGCTCGAGGACCAGAAGAAGCAGGTGTTCCCTAACGACAAGCAGTACAAGCAGTTCCTGAAGACCTCAGGGATGACCGAGGACGACGTGCTCTTCCGCGTGAAGCTCAACGAGCTCCAGCAGCGGCTCACGCAGAAAGTCACCGAGGACGCGAAGAAGGTGAGCGACGAGGACATCTCCTCGTACTACGAGAAGAACAAGAAGCGCTTCGCCCAACCGGAGCGCCGCGATCTGCGCGTCGTTCTCACCAAGACCGAGGCGAAGGCCGAGCAGGCGAAGAAGGCGCTCGAGTCGGGTGACTCGTTCAAGCAGGTCGTGAAGAAGTACTCGATCGACGAGGCCTCGAAGTCACAGGCCGGGCTCCTTCCGGCCGTATCCGAGGGCCAGCAGGAGAAGGCCTTTGATACGGCGATCTTCGATGCCAAGAAGGGCAAGATCGAGGGTCCCGTCAAGACTCAGTTCGGGTGGTACGTCTTCGAGGTCGAGAAGATCACAGAGGCCTCGCAGCAGACGCTCGAGGAGTCCGAGGACACGATCAAGAACCTGCTGCGCTCGCAGCGTCAGCAGAAGGCGCTCGACGAGTTCGTCAAGGACTTCCGCAAGGACTACAAGGACCAGACGGACTGCGCGGACGACTACCGCGTCGTGGAGTGCAAGAACGCACCGAAGGACGAGTCGGACACAGGCCCGGCGTCCGGCGGTAACCCGAGCGGCCAGCCGCAGCAGCCGGCTCAGCCCGCGCAGCCGGCTCAGCCCGCGCAGCCGGCACCGACCCCGCAAGACCAGCAGCCCTAGTGGCCGGCGGCGATCTGTCGGCCGCGCTTTTGCGGCTGGACGAGATCACGCGCAGGCTCCGGCGCGAGTGCCCCTGGGACCGCGAGCAGGACGAGCGTTCGATCGTGCCGCACACCGTCGAGGAGGCCTACGAGCTGGCGGACGCGGCGCACTCGGGCGATGACGGCAAGCTGCTGGACGAGCTCGGCGACGTCCTGTTCCAGGTCTACTTCCTCGCGCTGCTGATGGAGGAGCGCGGCCAGGGGAGCCTCGCCGAGGTCGCCGAGCACTGCCGGCAGAAGCTGATCCGGCGCCACCCGCACGTGTTCGGCGACCGGGCCGCCGAGACAGCCGGCGACGTGGTTCGAAACTGGAACCAGATCAAGCGCGACGACGAGCGCGGCGGCGAGATCTTCGGCCACATCCCCGAGACGCTGCCGTCGACGCTGTACGCGAAAAAGGTCCTGAAGCGGGCGGCCGACGCGGGCCAGGAGTTCCATTCAGCGACTCATGCGGGCGACCAGCTGCTGGCGGCCGTCCAGCGCGCTCTCGCCGAGGGCCAGGATCCAGAGCTTGCCCTACGTCACGCAGCTGACCGGTTCAAGCATGAGGTGGAAAAAGCGTGAGCGCAATCGAACGCGTCCACGCTCGTCAGATCCTCGATAGCCGCGGAAACCCCACCGTCGAAGTCGACGTGCTCCTGAAGTCCGGCGCCGCGGGCCGGGCGGCCGTCCCGTCCGGCGCCTCGACGGGCGAGTTCGAGGCCGTCGAGCTGCGCGACGGCGGCGACAGGTGGGTCGGCAAGGGGGTGTCGAAGGCGGTCGCGAACGTCAACGGCGAGCTCGCTGACGCCGTGCACGGGATGGATCCCGCCGACCAGGAAGCGCTCGACCGGGCGATGATCGACCTCGACGGCACGCCGAACAAGGGACGCCTCGGCGCCAACGCCGTCCTCGGGGTCTCCCTGGCGGCGGCCAAGGCCGCGGCCGCCGAGGCGGGCCTGCCGCTGTGGCGCTATCTCGGGGGTGAGGCGGCCCATGTGCTTCCCGTCCCGATGATGAACGTCTTGAACGGCGGCGCGCACGCCGACAACAAGGTCGACTTCCAGGAGTTCATGGTCGTCCCCGTGGGAGCGCCGAGCTTCGCCGAGGGCCTGCGGATGGGCGCCGAGGTATTCCATGCGCTGAAGCGCACGCTGCATGACGAGGGCCTGTCGACGGCGGTGGGGGACGAGGGCGGCTTCGCGCCCGACCTCGACTCGAACGAGGCGGCGCTTCAGGCGCTCGTCCGCGGCATCGAGGCCACCGGGTTGAGGCCGGGCGACGACGTGGCAATCGCGCTCGACCCGGCGACCAGCGAGATCTTCGAGAACGGCGCCTACCAGCTCGAGCACGAGGGCCGCACGCTGCCCGCCACCGAGCTGGCCGGCTACTGGGCCGAGATGGTCGAGCGCTACCCGATCGTGTCGATCGAGGACGGGATGGACGAGGACGACTGGGACGGCTGGAGGCATCTGACTGACCAGCTCGGACAGGTCGTGCAGCTCGTGGGAGACGACCTGTTTGTGACCAACACCGAGCGCCTCGAGCGCGGCATCGACGAGGGAGTCGCAAACTCGATCCTGATCAAGGTGAACCAGATCGGGACGCTGTCCGAGACGCTCGCGGCGATCCGCATGGCCGAGGAGGCGGGCTACACCGCCGTGATGTCGCACCGCTCGGGCGAGACCGAGGACACCACGATTGCCGACCTCGCCGTCGCCACCGGCTGCGGCCAGATCAAGACGGGCGCGCCCTCACGCTCGGACCGCGTGGCGAAGTACAACCAGCTGCTCCGCATCGAGGAAGCGCTGGGCGCCGACGCGACCTACGGCAAATTCTCGATTACGTAGGAGCGTTCACCTACCCGCACCATGCCGAGGCGGCGGGCCTCACGTTCCAGTGCGCCAGGATCGCGGAGGGCGCGCAGGCGCCGCTTCAGTTTCGTGTTCTCGGCCGTCAGGTCGCTCAGTTCCTGCTTCTGATGGGCCGCCGTGCCCGACTGCTTGATCCACTGGCGGGCGGGGGACGCGTACGAGAGCACGATCACGATGAGCGTCGCGAGCAGGGCTACCCGTCCGACGCGGTCCCAGCGGATTCCGGAGCGGCGCGGGGCGGGCATCCGAACCGCCTTCGCCGCGCGGCGCCTAACTCCTACTCCGGCTTTTCGTGCGTCTCGCGCGGACGGCCGCCCGCGTAGTCCTTCGCCTCGCGAACGTAGCGCGCGAAGGCGGCGTCCACCACGCTCGCCGCGTCGGTCCCCGCCGCGTTGCGACGCGCTATGTCGAGCGCCCAGTCGGTGTCGCAGCCGTAGAGCTCGGCCAGCTCGTTCACCACGAAGCTGGAGCCCAGGCGGCGCCGGAGCTCCTCGACGACCACGTCGGTGGCGTCAACGAGGTCGGCCTTGGCCGGTTCCGCGGCGTCCGCGATCCGGCGCTCGCCGTCGCGCCACTGGTAGAGCGCGTTCTCGACCGCGTAGGACATGGCGGCCGAGGCTAGCGCCTCGGACCCGAGAAGTCGTGAAGAGTCAGTCCTCGCTTGTGCCCCGAGGGGCCTCAGCCCCGACGTGGGTATCGTCCTCGCCGTCGCCGGGGTCCTCGCCGGCGCGGCTGATGACGATCCTGTCCGGCTCGATAGTGACGCTCACCGGCCGGTGCCCGGCCCAGTGCTCGGCGTACGTGGGGTCGTCCTGCACGGCCGGGTCGAGCCACAGGCCGTAGCCCTCCTCGCCATGGTCGAAGGTGCCCTCGAGCGACGTCGGCTTCCGGGCGCGGGTGCGCCCGCGGCCTCCGCGGCGGCCACGGCGGCGCCGCTTCGGCTTGTCCTCGCCATCCTCCGTGTCGGCGGTGTCGTCGTCGGCGGCCTCCTCCGCGACCTCCTCCGCGGCCTCCTCCGCGGCCTGGCGCTCCGCCTCGAGGGCCTCCGCCACGAGCGCGTCATCCTCGGCGCGCAGGTCGGGCTCGTCGGGCTCGGTCCCGGGCGAGAACGGCTCGCCGTCGCCGGCGTCGGCCGGGGCCAGTTCGTGCTCCCGCTTGAAGGCCCGGATGTCGCCCACGGATACGTCCAGCTGGTGGGCGATCCAGGCATCGGTGCGGCCCTGGCGCACCCATGTGCGGATCTGATTGAGCTGCGGCTTCAACGATCTCCGTGCCAAACGGCGCGGACACTACCAACACGCCGACCGAAATCGACGCCACTCATGGCCCAAAACGGTTGCCCGTTGCGCCGTCTGGCTGACACTGCTTTATTGGCGATCCACATTCCTTCGGCAGGGGAGAAGTCGGGCGTGCTCGTTCTCACACGAAAGAGCAACCAGAGCATCATGATCGGCGACGACATCGAGATTTCGGTCCTCGCTGTGATGGGCGAAAAGGTCAGGATCGGGATCGAGGCCCCGCGCTCCGTACCCGTCTTCAGGCGTGAGGTGTACGTCGAGATCCAGGAGGACCGCGCCGACCCCGACGAGGTTGATCTAGGCCTGGAGAGGCTTAGAGATACGGGTTAGCCCGCCAGCATCGCCAGCGTCTCGAACATGACAATCGTGACGATCACGGCCGTCACGACGATCGAGAGCGCCAGGAAGGTGAAGCGCAGCGAGCCCTGCTTGCGGATGCGCTCCACGCGCCGTACGCGGGAACGCTGGGCGGCTTCCTTCCGGAGCCGCTCCCTGCGCACGACCGACTCGGCCGCTTCCTCCCGGAAGGCCTCTTCGAACTGCGTGAGTGACTGCCTCATGCGCATCCGCGGCCGAAGGCTATCAGTGGTCCGGGGCGCGACGGCGCGCCTTTCGCGCACTCGTAGCAATGCGCTCATGCGGTCGCGTGTTCCCTCGCAGCCTCTCGATACACCTGTACGAAGCGCAGATATTTCTCGGCGATCTCGTTCGCGGCGTCCTCCCGCTCGATGTCGCCCTCGAGGAAGCCCTTGAGCGCGTCCCACCAAATCGTGCGGCCGATCGCGAAGCCCGCGTAGCCCTCTACCGGCGCGCCCTGGCGCAGCCAGTGTTCGACCTTGGCGTCGTCCGCGCCCCGGCCCAGGACCACGCAGATCACGCCGTCGCGCCCGTCACGGCGGCAGACCTTCGAGATCGCCTCGCAGTCCTCCTGGGTGTCGATCCCCTCGATCTTCCAGACGTCCGCGTCGATGCCGGTGTCCTGGAGCTCTGTGATCGCGCGGCGCATCAGCTCGGGGCGGAGCTCGGCGTCGTAGCGGTCGGTGTCGCGGCCGACCTGCTCGAGCTGGTGGTCCTCGGCCGGCACAAGCAGCTCAAAGAGGAACTTCCGGTCGCGCTCGTGGAGCCAGTCGGCGAGCCGCTTCAGACGCTCCGACTGGCGCCGGTTCATCTCGGCCTCGCCCTCGGGGTTGTAGCGGACGAGCACCTTCGAGAAGTCGGGGTCGAACTTCTCGATATGGGCGCCGAAATCCTCGCCGTACTCGAAGTCGAACTCATTCTGGCCGGACTTCTCGACCGGCATCGCCAGCAGCAGCCCGTTCTCCTTGGCCTGCGAGGGGATCCCCTTGGGGTCGCCGAACTGCTCGTCGACGAGGCAGCCGGTGGCGTGCGGGTCCACTCCCTGCTCGGTCGCCTTCAGGAGGCCCTCGAAGATCAGGTGCTTCGCGTCGGCGATCGTGTCGGTCTGCTCGGGCGTTGGATCGCCCTCGATTCCGAACATCTTCTTCTGGAAGGAGCCGCGGTGGTCGAACGCGAGGATGTAGAGCTTGCCGCTGTAGCCGAGTGACATACCTGGGTTATACCCTCCGCGCCGTATGGAGCACCGGTTCACGGGCCCCTCGTACACCCTTGG
>Ga0126306_10002424_pt1 | contig 10492 bp, 12 predicted proteins | sample Plot27_FD_92592 | JGI IMG/M metagenome (GOLD analysis project Ga0126306, IMG submission 92592) | Serpentine soil microbial communities from UC McLaughlin Reserve, CA, USA - Plot27 | ecosystem: Environmental > Terrestrial > Soil > Grasslands | place: USA: UC McLaughlin Reserve, Lake County... | reverse complement strand
TCGGGTCGAGGTCGAGGATGGGGGCGTCGTCGACCAGGTTGTTGCCGTTGGCGAGGAACGGCAGGTCGCGGTCGACGTCGAACTCGCGGCCCGCCACGGTGGGGTCGACGAAGGCGGTGGCGATGCTGTCGGGCCCGAACGACACGGCATCGAGGTACGGCTCGGCGCCCGCCTGCTCGTGGATGGCGACCAGCGTGTTGCCCTGGAACATCAGCTGCTGGCGGCGGGCGGCGTCGTCCTCGAGCGTGGCCGCCACGTAGGCCTGGAAGCCGCGGCGGATCTGCTCCTCGCCCGCCCCGCACGCTGTTCGACGCCCACGGACCGAAGTTGAGCCACGAGGCGCCGGGGTGGTTCGGGTCGAGGGGGTTGCCGGGCTGGGCGCCGGCGGCACCGGCGAAGATGCCCTCGACCCGGCCGGCCAGCATGTCGTAATAGCCGGTGATTGGCGGGGTCACAGCGAGTACAACTGACCCGTGAGCGGGGGTCAGGCACCGGCGAAGCCCCGCCGGCACAGCGCCCAGGGCGAGGACCGCAAGGCCATGCTCCTGCGCCACGCCGAGGAGCTGTTCGCCGAGCAGGGCTTCGCCAAGACGCGCATGGCCGACATCGCCCGCCACGCCGGCGTGGCGAAGGGCCTCGTCTACTGGTACTTCGAGAGCAAGGAAGCGCTGGTCCACGCGGTCATCCTCGACCTGCGCCGGCGCCTCCGGTCGGCCCAGGTCGCCGCCATCGAGGGCCTCGACCCGCTCGCCGGCATCTACGTCGGCACGGCCGTGGCCATCCGCTTCATCGCGGAGCACCACCGGCTCTACGGGCTGCTCAACAGCGTGGTGGGTGTGCCGGTGCTCGCCAGCGCCGTGGCCGAGTCGGTCCAGGCGCACGCCGACGACGCCGCCCGGGTCCTGCGCGAGGCGCAGGCGGCCGGGCTGGTGCGGCCCGACGAGTCGCCGCAGCTCATGGCCGTCGGCAACTCGGGCGTGGTCAACAACACCGTTCTGATGCACGTCACCGGCATGCTGCCGGGCGACGTGGAGGCGGTCGCCCACGGCGCCGCCCGCTACGTCCTCCATGCGGTGGCGGCCGACCCGGCGCTCGCCGAGGCCGTGATCGCAACGCACGGCCCCGGCGGCTCCTAGGTCGGACGCTCGCGTCACGGCCGGCCGACGACCGCCCGCGCGTTCGGGACGCGGTGCGCTCGCGGTCCTCGTCGCCGACGATCAGCCGACTCGATCGGGGAGGCGGTCGACGACCTCGCCGGCGCCGATGTGGGCCAGGTCGGCGAGCGTGACGCCCTCGAGCGTCGGGACGCGGCTGCGGCCGGGCCCCGGCGGGATCGGGACCATGTGCGGCACCGCCAGCGCCCGGGTGCCGGCCGCCTCGGCCGACGCCAGGCCCACCTGCGAGTCCTCGATCGCCACGCAGCGCCCCGGCGCCACGCCGAGGCGACGCGCCGCCGTCAGGTAGGGCTCGGGGTGCGGCTTGCCGTGGCGGACGGCGTCGCCGGTCACCACCGCCCGGAACGCGCCCGGCGGCGTCCCCGCCACGACCGCGTCGGCGATCACCGTGTACGACATCGTCACGAGGGCGCAGGGGACGCCGGCGTCGGCCAGGGCGGCCAGTAGCTCGCGGGCGCCCGGCCGCCACGGCACCTCGACCGCCAGCCGTTCGACCACCCGGCGGACCATCCGGTCGACGATGGCGGCGGGCTCCATGGCCACGCCGGCCCGCTGCAGGACGCCGCCGGCGTCGAGCAGGGCGAGGCCGACGAGCGTCATGGCATGCTCGTGGGTCCACTCGACGCCGTGGGCCACGGCCAGCTCGGACTCGGCGTCCATCCAGTACGGCTCGGTGTCGACCAGGGTCCCGTCGAGGTCCCACAGCACGGCGTCGGGCCCAGGCATTCGGGCGAGTCTACGGGCGGCGGGTGTGTGACAGCCCGCTGCCGGCGGACAGCGTACAGTCGCCCGGCGTGAGCGAGCCTTCCACCCGAGCCGCGTTCTCGCTGCAGGAGACCAGCGCCGCCGCCGCCGGCGAGCTCCTGCCCGAGCTGGTGGCCCACCTGCGCGAGAAGAGGACGCAGCTGCGCGAGGAGTGGGCTCGGCGCATCACCAACGCCAGCCTCCTCACGGCCATGACGCCGGAGGAGGTGTTCTCCGAGGCCACGTCGGTCTACGACAACTACGTCGAGGTGCTCGAGACCGGCAGCGTCGAGGCCCTCCAGGCCTACGCCCGCGACCTGTCCGAGCGGATCATCCCGCGGGGCGTCGAGACCGAGGAGGTCCTCGGCATCGTCCTGCTGCTGCGCGACGTCCTCGCCCGCTCGCTGTTCGAGAAGTACCAGGACGACTTCGAGCTGCTGAACCGGGTCCTCGACGCCTACGAGCCCGCCGCCAACCGCATCGCCAACACGGTGGGCGTCTCGTTCGTGCAGGAGCGCGAGCGCGTCATCCGCCAGCAGCAGGAGGCGATCCGTGAGCTGTCCACGCCGGTGCTCCAGGTGCGCGAGCGCCTGGTCATCCTCCCGATCATCGGCGTGCTCGACAGCCAGCGGGCCCGCCAGGTGGCCGAGCAGCTCCTCCGGGGCATCCGCACCCACCGGGCCAAGGTCGTCGTCATCGACATCACGGGCGTCCCCGAGATCGATTCGACGGTGGCCAACCACCTGGTGCAGACCGTCGAGGCCTCCCGCCTGATGGGCGCGAGCGTGATCATCACCGGCCTGTCGCCCGAGATCGCCCTCACCCTGGTCACGATCGGCGTCGACCTGTCGAAGATGAACGCCGTCGGCGACCTGCAGGGGGGCATCGAGCACGCCGAGCGGCTGCTCGGCTACGAGGTCAGCCAGGGGCTCGTGGGCGAGCCCGCCGTCGACAGCCGCTGAGGCGACCGCCTTGGCCCGCGTCCCCATCCTCCGCCAGCGGGGCTACCTCATCGCCACCATCCAGGCGGCGATGTCCGACCGCGAGGCCGAGGGCCTGCAGAGCGACCTCATGGAGGAGGTCTCGCGCTACCGCGCCCGGGGCATCATCGTCGACGTCACGGCCCTCGACGTCCTCGACTCCTTCGCGGCCCGCACGCTGCGCACGACCGCGCACATGACCCGCCTCCGCGGCGCCCACACCGTCCTCGTGGGCATCCAGCCCGAGGTGGCGTTCGCCATGGTCCAGCTCGGCATCTCGATGGAGCACGTCTCGACCGCCCTCGACCTCGAGGAAGGCCTCGCCTTCCTCGACGGCCACGTCGGCCACCTCGGGGGATGACGCTCGTGAGCGCGGGTCACACCGGCCAGGTCGAGCTGCCGATCGCCAGCGACACCGACATCATCCTGGCGCGCCAGGAGGGTCGGGCCCTGGCGGCGCGGGCGGGCGTGACGGCGACCGACCTGACGCTGGTGGCGACCGCCATCTCCGAGATCGCCCGCAACATCGTCACCCACGCCGGCGACGGCCAGATCGCCATGTCGATCGTCGAGGAGCCGGGCCGCCGCGGCGTCATGATCGTGGCCTCCGACCAGGGCCCCGGCATCGTCGACGTCGACCAGGCCCTGGAGGACGGCTTCTCCACCGGCGCCGGCCTGGGCCTGGGCCTGCCGGGCGCCCGGAGGATCATGGACGACTTCAGCGTCGAGTCCCAGCCCGGGCACGGCACCAAGGTGATCATGCGCAAGTGGGTGGGTCTCGTTGCGTGACGCCGCCGACGGTGCCACGGGCGCCTCGCTGGACTGGGCCGTGGCCGTACGGGCGGTCCCCGGCGAGTCCGTGTGCGGCGACGTCGCCGTCGGGGTCGAGCGGGCCGGGCGCCACGTGCTGGCCGTGGTCGACGGGCTGGGCCACGGGCCCGAGGCGGCCCACGCCGCCAGGCTGGCCGTGGGCGTGGTCGAGGACCACCCCGAGGGGACGCCGGCCGTCCTGCTGGCGCAGATGCACCGCCGCCTGGCCGACTCCCGGGGCGCCGCGGCCACGGTCCTGGTGGTCGACGTGGGCACCGGGCTGCTCGACTGGCTTGGCGTGGGGAACGTGGACGCGGTGGTCGTCCGGGCCGACGGGGCCGCCCGCCCGCCGGTCCACGGGGTGTTCATGGCGGGCGGGGTGCTGGGGGCACAGATGCCGGTCCTGCCGGAGACGCGGCCGGTGCGCCTGGCGCACGGCGACAGCATCGTCGTGGCCACCGACGGGGTCCGGGCCGACCTGGCCGAGGCGGCGCGTTCGCCGCTGCGGCCCGACGTCCTCGCCCGGCGGTTGCTCGACGAGCACGCCCTGCCCCGCGACGACGCCCTGGTGCTGGCCGCCCGCTACCTCGCCGCCCGGCCGGCGCGGGTCGCCTGGTGAGCGCCGCGCCCGTCCCCGACCCCGTCGCCGCCTACGCCGCCGCCCTCGAGCGGTACGTGGCGGGCGGCGGCGAGCTCGACCTCGAGGCCGCCTACGCCCTCGGCCGTCAGGCCGTCGCCGAGGGGACCACCCTGCTGGCCCTGGTCGAGCAGCACCGGGCGGCCGTTGACCTCCTGACCCGCGGCGGGACCCGGCTCGGCCCCGACACGCTCGACGCCACGTTCCGCTTCCTCAGCGAGGCGCTCGCCACGTTCGAGATGGCGCAGCGCGGCTACTGGGAGGCCACCGAGATGGCCGCCCGCGAGCGCGCCATCGCGCTCATGCTCCAGCACGACCTCCTGCCGGCCGCCGTGCCGCCGGTCGAGGGGCTCGACGTGGCCGTGCGCTACCTGCCGGGCGAGGCGACCAGCCACGCCGGCGGCGACTGGTACGACCTCTTCCGCCTGGACGACGGCCGCGTCGGCCTGGTGGTCGGCGACGTCACCGGCCACGGGGTCGGGGCGGCCGCCGCCATGGGCCAGCTGCGGATCGCCGTGCTGGCCTATGCCCTCGCCGGCTTCGCCCCCGGCGACGTGGTCGCCCGCATCGACGTGCTGCTGGAGTCGCTGGGCAAGGGCGACGTGGCCACGATGGTGTACGCCATCGTCGACGCCGAGCGCGAGGAGCTGGTGGTCGCCAACGCCGGCCACCCGCCGCCGATCGTGGTCGAGCCGGGCGGCCGTCCCAGGGTCGTCGACGCCGGCCGGGGCCTGCTGCTCGGCCTCGACCCCCGGCTGGACGAGCGGGCCACCGAGGCGACGGCCGTCCCCGCCGGCAGCCACGTCCTCTTCTACACCGACGGCCTCATCGAGCCGCTGGAGCGCCAGGACCGCGACGGCGTGGGCCACCTGGTCCAGGTCATGGACGGCTTCACGGGCACGGCGGAGGACCTCTGCCGCCACGTCCTCGCCGAGCTCACCCCGGAGCAGTCCGGCGACGACATCTGCATCCTCGTCGCCACCCTGGCCCCGTAGTCAGTCCGGGTCGATGGCCCCCGAGCGAGCGAGCCAGCGGCCGACCTCCGCGCTGACGTTGCGTCCGGAGGCGGCCGGCGGGGCGTCGGTGCCGCGGCTGACCTTCTCGTTGACCCGCTCGATGGCCTTGCGTGCCGAGTCCTTGGACCGGCCGAGCCGGCGAGCCGCCTCCTCGTGCGAGCGGGGCTCCAGCGTGTCGGGGCGGGGCAGGAGCGTGAAGTCGGAGTAGTAGGCGAGCAGCACGTCCCGCTCGAGGACCGTCAGCTCGAGGGCCACGAAGCCGTCGAAGCCCGCCGTGGGCTCGTCCTCGACGTATCCGTCCTCGGTGTCGAGGCCCGGCAGGGCCAGCCCCTCCAGCTCGCCGAGGCCGGCGACGGCCGGCCCCTTGTGGTCGTCGGTGACGCACACGACGTGGAAGCGGTGGCCCGGCCGGCCGATGGCGTAGCTCCAGCGGTGCCGCACGGGCACCCACGGGCGCCCCGGTTCGAGCGGGACCTCCTCGTAGCCGGGCTCGTACACGCTGAGCAGGCCCGGCTTGTCGCTCACGTTGAGCGTCGACCACCGGGTGCCGTCCCAGCGGATCTCGGCGTGGTGCTTGGACACCGTCCAGCGGCCCTGGACCTGCTCGTGGCCGACACGGACGTCCTCTGCCCGGCCCCGGCCGACCCGCACGACGTGGTCCCGCTCGTAGGACGAGGTCCACGGCGCCGGGTGCACCCGGACCCGAAGCGTCATGCGGACGAGGATGCCACCTGGCGGAGCACGACCGTGGTGACGTTGTCCGTCGTGCCGGCCGCCAGGGCGGCGACGACGAGCGCCTGCGCCGCCTCCTCGGCCGTGGCGGCCCGGGAGACGGCGGAGGCGACGCCGGCCCCGTCGAGCACGTCGGCCACGCCGTCCGAGGCGAGCACCAGCTGGTCACCGGGGCCGAGCTCCACGGCGGCGACGTCCGGCCGCACGTGCTGCTCGCCGCCGATCGAGCGGGACAGCACGTGCCGGCCGGGGTGGCGGTCGGCGTCCGCCGGGGTGAGGCTCCCGGCCCGGAGGAGTTCCGCCGCCAGCGTGTGGTCGTGGGTGAGCCGGGTGCCCCTGCCGGCCGACACCAGCCAGCCGGGCGAGTCGCCCACGTGGGCCACGAGCCAGCGGCTGCGGCCGGCGGCGGCGTCGAGGCGGGTGGCGGCGGCCACGATGACGGTCGCACCCATGGCCGCCACGGACGGGTCGCGCCGGCGCCCGCCGCGCACCACGCCGTTGGCCCGGCCGATCGCCTGGGCCAGCAGGGTGTCGCCGACGGCGGACGGGTCGACCCCGCCTCCCTCGGGGCCGCCGGCCAGGGCCTCGAGCACGGCGGCGACGGTCAACTCGGCCGCCCGGGCCCCGCCGGCGTGGCCGCCGACCCCGTCGCTGACGACGCCGAGCCCGGGACGTACGGCGCAGCGGTCCTGGTTGTCGGGACGCTTCCCCGCCACGGAGGCGCAGGCGGCGTCGATGCCGGTGGTGACGAGATCGTGGCCGGCGTTCATGACCCCAACAAAACCCCGGATGGCCCCGGGGCGAAACGGCCAGATGTGGCCCTCACGGGGCCGCGGCCAGGAACGGTCGCCGTCAGGCGAACAACCCCTCGCCCAGGTATCCGCCCTCGCGGGCGACCCCGGGCAGGGCGAAGAAGAACCCGCCGCCCACGGGGAGGAGGTACTCCTCCAGGGGCTCGCCGGCCAGGCGCTCCTGCGTGTTGAGGAACTGCTGGAGCCGCCGCTGGTACGACACGAACGCCAGCCCCTGGTCGAGCTGGCCCGCCGCGTCGAAGCCGCGGGAGAAGTTGAGCCCGGCCCGGAAGATGAGGTCGTCCTCGGTCTCGGGCGTGCGGGGGTTGGCCAGGCGGATGTGGGCGTCGAGCGCGGTGAGGTCGCCGTCCGGGTCGGCGGCGTAGTCGGGGATGTCCGCCTCCGCGTCGCCGTCGAGCGGGGCGCCGTTGTCCTTGCGGCGGCCGATGAGCCGCTCCTGCTCGGACAGGCGCGTGCGGTCCCAGAACTCGACCAGCATCCGGATGACCCGGACCACGTGGTAGCTGCCAGCGACGGCCCAGGCCGGCTCGTCGTCGTCGTCCTGGACCCACACGTAGCGGTCCATCGTCCCCGCGTCAGCGGCGTCGAGGTTGGCCGTGCCGTCGACGAAGCCCATGAGGTTGCGGTTGCCGGCCTCGCCGCGCTCGGCCTGGGTCCGCCGGTTGTAGCCGTCGAGCATCCAGTGCAGCGCCAGCGTGCCCCGGGTGACGCGCATGAGCTGGCGGAGGGCGAAGAGGTTGACGTCCTCGTGGGCGCTCGTGATGGTCAGGAGCAGGTCGCCGTGACTGCGCTCGGGGTCGAGGCGGTCGTTGGCCAGGAACGGCATACGCTCGAGCGAGCGGGGCCGGAGGTCGGCGAGGCCGAAGCGGTCGTCGAACAGCGAGGCCCCGACCGACACGACGACGGACAGGTCGGCGGGCGGCGGCGGGTTGCCGACCGTCCCGGTGTAGAGGGCGGGGTAGGCGGGCTCGCGCTCCTCGTACGGCCGCCCGGACATGAGGCGGTCGATCTCGGCGCTGAGGGCCTCGAACATCCCGGCCAGCTCGTCCCGGTCGGCGGCCGTCACGGTGAAGGCGGCGAGCATGCCCTGCTCGTTGGCGGGATGCGTGATCCCCGTCTGGTGCAGGCCCCGGAAGTCGAGGTACTCGGTGGCCCGGCCGAAGCCGTGGGCGTCACCCTCGCCCGCCTGCTGGCCGGGCGCGCCCAGCGTGTCCTCGTCACCGTCGCCGCAGCCGGCCGCCACCGCGGCGGTCCCGGCGAGGCCGCCGAGGACGAACCTGCGTCGACCGATCCCCATCCCGGCCCGTCTCCTACTCGAGACCGAGCACGCCCGCCATGGTGGCGAGGTTCTCGGACAGCTCGCCGAGCGTGGCGCTCATCGCCGTGCGGTCCTCGTCGGTGAGCTCCTCGTAGGAGACGTAGCCGCTGCCGTCCTCGTACTCGGCCAGCTGGCCCTCCAGCTCGTCGAACAGCCCGGTGATCGTCTCGACCAGCTCGGGGTCCTCCTCCTCGAGGGCGGGCGTCAGCAGGCCGAAGCCCTCGCGGGACCCCTCGACGTTGGCGGCGAAGTCCCACAGGTCGGTATGGGAGTAGCGGTCTTCCTCACCGGTGATCTTGCCGGTGGAGACCTCCTCGATGAGCTCGGAGGAGCCCACGGCCAGCGCCGCCGGCGGGATCTCCATGTCGGTCAGCTCGGTCCGCAGCGTCTGCAGGTCCTCGTCGAGGCCGTCGGCGAACTCGGCGCCGCCGTCGGTCGTGCCCTCCTCCCAGAGGATGTACTCGAGCCGGTGCCAGCCGGTGAAGGCGGGATCGTCGGGACCCTCGAAGTCGTCGACCCGGGCGTCCACGGCGCCGTCAAGCTCCTCGACCAGGCCGGCGATGGGCTCGATGCGCTCCCAACCCTGGCGGGAGGGGGCGTACGCCGCCTGGGCGGCCTCGAGGTCGCCGGCCCGCACGGCGTCGGTGAACGTCGTCGTCGCGGCGATCGTCTCGTCGACCTGCGCGAGGACGTAGGGCTTGTAGTCGACCAGGGCGTCCTCGACGAGAGGGTTGTCGGTCTCCGGCGCCTCGACGTCGTCCGAGATGCCGGACCCGCTCCCGCTCTCGCTGCCGGACCCGCTGCCGCTGCCGGACCCGCTGCCGCTGCCGGACGCCCCGGAGGCGCAGGCCCCGCTGCCCGACCCGGCGCTGGCGCTGGCCGAGGCGCCGCTGGCGCTGGCCGAGCCGCCGCTGGCGGAGGCGGCGGAGCCGCACTCCTCGCCGATGTTGCGGACGTCGGAACCGTCGTCGTCGTCATCACCACAAGCGCCGAGCGCCACGGTCAACGCCACGGCGACAGCGGCGGACGCAAGGACATGGGGACGGACCACGGACACCCTCCAGGCAGCTGAGTTCCCAAGAACTAGTAAGCATGCCTATCACATCGGAGCGGGCTCCCGAGACGAGCGCGGTGGCGACGCCGGGCGAGCGATGATCGGCCGGTGCCGGAGACCTATGACGACTTCCCCCACCTGAGCGTCGACCGCCCCGCCGAGGGGGTGCTGCGCATCACGCTCGACGGGCCGGGGCTCAACGCCGTGGGGCCGGAAGCCCACCGTGAGCTGGCCGACGTGTGGCGGACGATCGACCGGGACCCGGACGCCCGGGTCGCACTCATCCGGGGCGCCGGCCGGGGGTTCTCCGCCGGCGGCAGCTTCGACCTGCTCGGGGCCATGGTCGCCGACCCCGCGGTCCGCCTCCGGGTCATGCGCGAGGCGCGGGACCTCGTGGTCAACGTGATCGACTGCTCCAAGCCGATCGTCTCGGCCATCCACGGGCCGGCCGTGGGGGCCGGGCTCGTCGCCGGCATCCTCGCCGACGTCTCGGTCGTGGCCCGGACCGCCACGATCATCGACGGCCACACCCGCCTCGGCGTGGCGGCCGGCGACCACGCCGCGCTGTGCTGGCCGCTGCTGTGCGGCATGGCCAAGGCGAAGTACTACCTGCTCACCTGCGACCCCCTGACGGGCGAGGAGGCCGAGCGGATCGGGCTCGTGTCGCTGTGCGTGGACGACGACGAGGTGCAGGCCCGGGCCATGGCCGTCGCCACCCAGCTGGCGGGGGGCGCCCAGACCGCCATCCGCTGGACCAAGCAGGCCCTCAACCACTGGTACCGGGCGCAGACCGCGGTCCTCGACGCCTCGCTGGCCTACGAATTCCTGGGGTTCGGCGGCCCCGAGGCCCGGGAAGGCTTGGCTTCGCATGTGGAGAAGCGACCGCCTCGCTTCCCCGGCCCGGTAGAGTGATGCCTGGTTGTCCCTACGGGTCGATGACCACCAATCGCTGACGCACCTCCATGTCGTTCCGGCCATCGGTGACGGGCGCGGCGGGGCGGGGCGTCGAAATGGCACTGGAGACCGAACTGGACCGATACACCTTCGTGGCGCTCGTCGCGTCCGAAGCCGACGGCAACATCGCTCCCGACGAACTGGCCGTGTTGCAGGCCTCGCCGCTGGAGTGGTCGAGTTCCCATGGTTCCCTCCTCACCGAGACCGAGGTGGCGCTGGCGGTCGTGGCCGGCTCGTCCCGCGACGAGCGTGACCAGGCG
>Ga0126306_10002423_pt1 | contig 10493 bp, 8 predicted proteins | sample Plot27_FD_92592 | JGI IMG/M metagenome (GOLD analysis project Ga0126306, IMG submission 92592) | Serpentine soil microbial communities from UC McLaughlin Reserve, CA, USA - Plot27 | ecosystem: Environmental > Terrestrial > Soil > Grasslands | place: USA: UC McLaughlin Reserve, Lake County... | reverse complement strand
TGCCACTGCAGGAAATCAAGAAAAAATGGACACATGTATGAAATTAGGAGCTGACCAAGTTGTAAATCATAGAGAACCAGATTGGCACAAAAAAGTTAGAAATCTAACAAATAAACAAGGCGTAGATGTGGTATTCGAACATATAGGAAAAGCAGTTTTTCCTCAGGAGGTCTCATTATTAAAGATGGGTGGAACATTAGTTGCAACTGGTGCAACTACAGGTTATGATTCAACAATTGATCTTCGATATTTGTTCTTTAGAGGCACTAATCTATTAGGTTCTACACAAGGAACAAAATCAGACCTAGAAGATATAATTTATTGGACAGGAAGAGGAAAAATTAAACCACTTATTGCTACTAAATTGCCATTCTCTGAAATGGTAAAAGGTCATGTTATGATGGCAAATGCCGATCAAATTGGTAAAATATTAACTAACCCACAAGAACTGTAGTAATTTCTTTTTTCTACCTTTTAATTTAATTTGTGATAGTTTAATGATGTTTAGAACATTATTATTTATACCAGGAAATAATAAGAGATTTCTAAAGAAATCAAAATTCCTCTATCCTGATATTTTATGTTTCGATCTTGAAGATTCAGTACCGATTTCAGAAAAAACAATCGCTAGAGATATGATTATAGAATCTTTATCTTCTTCTAATAAAGCGGCAAATCCTATTGATATCAATAATAATAATGCTAATTATAAGAACAAAGAATCACCTCAAATTTTTCTTAGAATTAATTCATTTGAATCTGGACTTTATAAGCAGGATTTAGAATCTGTAATTTGTGAGAGGTTAGCCGGTATAGTAATTCCAAAAGTGAATTCAGCTTCAGAACTGGAAAAAATTACCGAGATAATTGCAAATCTAGAAAAGAAAAGAAAAATAGAAAAAACACTTAGGTTAATTCCATCCATAGAATCCTCTCAAGGAGTTGTAAATTCCTACGATATAGCAAAATTTAATGAAAGAGTCTGTTCGTTGATGTTTGGTGTCTTTGATTATTTGTACGATATGAAATTAGATTATGAGAATGAAGGATTAGAATATAGTTATGCTAGGGCCAAAATACCAGTAGATGCCCGAGCTGCAGGAATTCCAGCTTTGGACTCCATTTGGCAGAAAGTAGATGATTTAGATGGCCTTCAAAGAGATGCTAAAATTGCCAAAAGACTTGGATATGCAGGTAAAAGTATTATTCATCCAAAGCATATAGAACCTGTTCATAATGTGTTTGTTCCGTCACAAAATGAAATTGAATGGGCAAAAAAAGTTGTCTCTAGATTGAATCAAATTCAAGAAAAAGGTGATAAACGTGGTGCTTTTAAAATTGATGGTAAAATGATCGATGCAGTTCACTTTAAACAAGCAAAACTTATTCTTGACTTTATTGCAAAAGATGAAAAGCCGTAATATAATACTTATTTATTAGCCCAACGAGCGATAGAAAGGATTAATTTCTATTCATAAATTGAATATCTATAATGGTTATTCTGCCAATAGATTCTGGAAGATATGGGAGTAAAGATATTAAAGAAATATTTGAAGAACAAAAACGGCTGGATTTTATCCTTGAATTTGAGGCAGCAACGGCCTTAGCCCAATCTAAAATTGGCATAATTCCAGTAGACGCAGCCAATGAGATCAATGTTCTAGCCAAATCAGGAAAAATCACTTTAGCCAGAACAAAAGAGTTGGAATCTACTACTGATCATGATATGGCTGCAGTAGTAAATGCTATAAGTGAACAATGCTCTCATAATACAAAACCATGGGTCCATTTTGGTTTAACAAGTAATGACATTATAGATACAACTACTTCAATGCAATTGAGAGCCTCACTATTAATTATTGAGCCAAAAATTAAAGAATTAGCAGTAATTTTATCGAAAAAAGCAGTAGAATTCAAAATTCAACCTGCCGTAGGAAGAACACATGGTCAGCATGCAAGTATTATTCCTTTTGGATTAAAATTTGCAGTTTGGGCAATGGAAATGGTAAAACACATGGAAAGAATAAAAGAAGGAAAAAAGCGTTTCTTAATATGTAAAACTTTGGGAGTTGTAGGGACTGGATCGTTAATGGGGGATAAAGCATTGGAGGTCCAACAAATAGTTGCTTCATTGTTAGATCTACATCCTATAGAGGCAGCAACACAAATAATTCCAAGAGAACGATTGGCAGAATTACAATTTCTTGTTGCTTTGATAGGTACTTCGTTAGATAAAATTGCAATAGAAATCAGAAATTTACAGCGAACAGAGATAGACGAAGTTGCCGAATCTTTTAAAAGTGGGCAAATGGGAAGTAGTGCAGTTCCTGTAAAAAAAAATCCTATTAAGAGTGAAAGAGTGTCTTCTTTAGCAAAACTTTTAAGATCTCTTTTAAACGTTTCAATGGAAAATATTTGTCTATGGCATGAGCGCGATTTATCAAATTCAGCAAATGAACGATTTACTATACCAATGGGTATTATTCTTTTGGATGAAATGTTAAAGACTATGATAAAAGTTGTAAGACATATATTAATAAATACGGAAAAAATATCATCAAACATAAACATTACTCAAGGACAAATTTATGCTGAATTCATTTTGGAATCGCTTGTACGAAAAGGTATTTCAAGAATTGAGGCGTATATGAATATTCAGAGAGTTGCATTTGAAGCAAAGGATAATGGCAAACAGTTCATACAAGCAATAAAGGAAGATTCAGTTCTTTCAAAATATTTCTCAGATATAGAATTGAACAAACTTTTTACTCCAGAACAACATTTAGCTTCCGGAACAAAAATAATTGATATGGTTTCTTCAATTGTTCGTAATGAATTATCTACATCCAAATAAAATATAATATGTATAACTTGTAGAAAAAAATTAGACTTGGAAGAAGAGTATTTAATGATTGATTTTAGTCAATAATTTTGATTTTATGTCTTTATCCGAATTGATAAGTTTTGATAAATTTTTATGGATCAACGTCCCATATTGGAGAGCTTTTTTTGGCTTCAATGCAGATTCATTTGGAACATTTAAAGAAATTGCAATTTCTCTTAGAATATGTTTTCTAAGCTTATCACATGGACCAACTATTTTTTTCTCTATGGGAATTTTCATTGCATAATCCATAAACCTTTGAGCTAAAAAAGGTTGTTCAATTTTAACATGGAATTCTTTTGTAATTGTATTTATTTCATTTACAAGCGTTAATTCATTAATTATTCTTTGTGCCATAAAACTTTTAATTCGTTTATCACCCTGTAAAATTATTTGTCTATATTTATCATACCCACAAAATAACTCATCAAAACCATTGGCTGTTAAAACAAGTTTGCAATTATTCTGAATAGCAATAAAGGATATAAAATAAAATGCTATACAATTTTCTATATGAGAAATGTTATTACATTCAAGATTGTCAATAACCTTTTTTGTGATATTACTAAATTCGTCATTTTGTATTTCATATGTAAAGTGTTTCATATTTAATTCACGGGCAATTTTTCGAGAAAATTGAAGATCAGGTGAAAAAGGAAAACCAATTGATAATAAAATAACATTATCTTTATAAAGATCTCTTGAAACTTTTGCAAGTAGTGAGCTATCAATCCCTCCTGAAAATGCAATACCAAAACTTTTGTCTGTTAAAATGCAATTGTTAATAGCCCTAATAATTTCTGTGGTAAGCTCTGAATGCATTGAAGTGATTTGCGAAGTGTTATATTTTATCTTTTTAATATTAGGTTTTGAAATAAGTTCATAACGCATTTAAGGATAATATCGTTTTTGTTAAGAATTAAAATATACTCATTTTTATCTAGAAAAGGCTTAGATTTTTATAGATAGATTTGCACAGTTCTTATATTGTCAAATAAAAGAAATCTTGTTGAAAGTGATATTAAGTATCTTAATAATAACGGTGATTATTTATCAAATAGAACTCAATTATCTTTATCCAATTTACTAAGTTTTCTTGGTAAAAAGTATGAGGTAAATTCTGTAATCAAACTTCCTGAAGGCGATAGTATTACCGTAGATTTTAAAACTGATGATGAAAAATATATCAAAGTTATAGATTCGAATGCTGATTTGATAAAGTTTAACAGAATAAAGAGTATCTACCCCGATTTGAAAATAGTTGCAATAGGTTCTTCAAAATACAGAGGCAAATTAAGTGAATTTGAATCAATCTTTTTCTTTGATACTAAATATGAAAAAATTGGCTCTATTTTTATTGAAGATCCTTCTCTTTCATTTGATTACGCTCATATTTTACCTTTGGTGAAAAAATGTTCTATACTACACGGACATACTTCAACCGTAATGGTTGAAATCATTGGTAGAATGGAAAATGGTTTAGTTATTGATTTCAGTGAAGCTAAAAAGCTGATAAAAGAAGCAATAAATGACTTAGATCACAAATTTTTTGTAAATAGTAGATATTTATCAACAAAAGATGATCTTTACTATCATGTACGGTTTAAAGGGCCTCAAGGATATTTTAATCTACAAATGCCAAAATCTACAGTTTATCTTTTATCTGATGAGGCAACAGTAGAAAACCTTTCTAAAGAAATAATTAAAATTTTAGCTCCAAAAATGCCTAAAAATATTGATGCTTTAGGTGTGTATATTTACGAAGGCGTGAATAAGGGAGCTCATCTCTTAGCTGAGCTGTGATGATTATATATTATACTCCAGTTTGTCTTTCTTGTTTATAGTTTAGGTATTAACGTTAATAACCATATAAAATATTAAAACTAAAATATAAAATGGAACCAATAATTACTTCCAAATCCTGGAATCACGAAATTGAATCACAAGTATTAAAGTCATGGGATGTAGAAAATCTTTATTCTTTTAACTTAAAAAAGAAGAACAACAGTGATAGTATATTTGTTATTGATACGCCTCCTCCATATCCATCAGGAAAACCATGGCATATCGGTGCCGCTGCACACTATGCTCAGATAGATATGATAGCTAGAACTGCAAGGATGAATGGTCACAATGTTATGTTTCCTATTGGTATAGATAGGAATGGTCTTCCAGTGGAGATCTATACAGAAAAAAAAAACAAAGTTCGTATGCGACAGATGAGTAGAGAAAAATTTCTAGAATTATGTAAAACTGCTCTTGACGATCTTGAAAAGGATATGATTGAGATAATGATAAATCTCGGTTTAAGTAGTAATTTCAAAGAGTATTATAGAACAGATTCACTAGAATTTAGAACATTAACCCAAAAAACCTTTATCGATTTATGGAACAAAGGTCTGATCTATATTTCTAATAGACCAAATAATTACTGTATTGATTGTGGTACTACCATATCAGATGCAGAAATCATCTATGAAGACTTGCCGACAAGTCTCTTTTATATGTATTTTAGTATAGCTGATAAAAATAAGGATAACTTAGTGGTAGCTTCTACTCGTCCTGAACTACTTTTTGCTTGTCAAGCAGTAATAATAAATCCAAAAGATGAAAGATATTCTCATTTAATAGGAAAAGAAGTAATATTGCCCTTGTTCAATAGAAAGGTCCCAATTTCAACCCATCATTCTGCAAAACCTGATTTTGGATCTGGTGTTGTTATGGTATGTAGTTACGGTGATCAAAATGATGTTCAAGTTTTTAGAGAACTAAATCTAAAAGAAATTATATCTATTGATAAAAATGGATTTACTACTCCTTTTGCAGGAAATTACAGTGATATGAAATTAAAACAGGCAAGACAAAAAATCATCGAAGATTTGAGAAGGGAAGGTTTTATTGAAAAAGAAGAAAACATCATGCATAGATCTCCCATTTGTGAAAGAAGTAAGACACCAGTAGAAATTATACCTTTACAGGATTACTATCTTAAACAAATAGAATATATTCCAATTCTCAAAGAGTTATCTAAAAAATTAAATTTTTATCCTCCTGTTCATAGACAGATATTAAACAATTGGTTAAATGCAGTTTCAATTGATTGGCCTATATCAAGAAGACGATTCTATGGAACTGAGATACCAGTTTGGTTTTGTCAAAATTGCAAATTTCCTAATTTACCTAAATCAGGTAGCTATTATCAACCATGGAAAGAAAAACCGCCTTTTACTACCTGTGCTAACTGTGGATTGAACGAGTTTATTGGTGAAGAAAAAACATTCGATACATGGATGGACTCAAGTATTACACCATTATTCATATCGAAATTTTCTCAAGATAATGAATTTTATAGTAGAACATATCCTGCAACAATCAGACCACAAGCAAAGGATATCATAAGAACTTGGTTATATTATACAATGCTCAGATGTTATCAATTAACAGAAAAATTATCATGGCCTAATGTTTGGATAATGGGTTATGGTGTGGATGAAAAAGGAAAAAAAATGAGTAAAAGTAAAGGAAATGTTATTGATCCCTTACCAATAATACAAAAATATGGAGCGGATACATTTAGGTTTTGGTCTGCCAGTGAAACAAATTTGGGACAGGATTTTCGTTGTTCTGAACAAAGTATTTCTAATTCACAAAAGTTTCTCTCAAAGCTATGGAATTTAGGTAGATTTCTTTCTTCTTTTGAAGTACCTAAAGATTTTTCAACAGAATCTTTAAAAAATACAAATCTTTTCCATACGGATAAGTGGATTTTATCCGAGTTAAACAAGCTCATAAATACGTGTATAAAAGGATATGATAGTTATAACTTTTTTATTCCTGCAACAAGCATAAGAGATTTTACATGGAATATTTTTGCATCTCATTATGTGGAAATGATTAAGGGTAGGGTATATGATAATGAAAATAAGAATTTCCAAATATCATCACTATATACTTTGCATAGATGTTTCTCCACAATTTTATTATTAGCGGCACCTATATGTCCATTTATTACAGATAAATTATGGAAAACACTTTATTCTTCAGAAAGTATTCATAAACAGATATTTCCTAAAACAAATGATATTTTTAAAGAATTTGAAAAATACACTGAAAAAATAATTGAGTTTAATTCTATTGTTTGGAATAAGAAAAAAAATTCAATTAATCCCAATACGGGTAAACCATTATCACTAAAAGATTCTACTTCAATAACTGTACCAACAGAATTAAGTGAATTTGAACAAGATTTAAAAACCATGCATAATATTGTAGGATGAAAATTATTTACCTATTTCATAATAATGAAGAAATAGATAGATAATCTATTCTTACTACAATTATTATATTATAGTTAAATATCAATTTTACCATCTAACATATCTAAAGAATCCTCAGCTATATCTATTGCTGTATGAGAATCGATATTTGGCTCCATGGTTATTAGGACTACCATATTATCCAAATATAGTGTAATTATAGAAATTTTCTCCCGTTCAATATAGGAAAATCTTGCTTTACCCATAGTAGGATCAAACCTCTCTCTCATGGATCTTCTAATAGCTGTTTGAGCTAAATATAGCTCTTCTCCTGCCACATCTACTATAGAATCTATACCTTTTTTCATTCCTCCTGCGAGCAGAGCTCCAGTTTCATTTACTACTCCAGCATACCTTATGTCATCATGCAAAGCAAATATAGATTTACATAACTTGTTATAATCCATCGCTATACTAACCAATAACTCCATTATTGAATGTTATTTAAGTTTATGAGTAAACTTAAATGTTATAATCTATAACCATCCTAACTTTAACTTTAATTTTATATATAGGAAAAATAAATAGCGAAATATAAGATAAATACGATTCCGTGTAAATTTTCTTAGTCTACTTATTCGATATTTTAGAAATGACAATAGTAATACAAAATATATATACATATGTCCTTCTCTTAAAGTTTACCAAAAACCAATTTAGGAAAATTTTAATATTTTTATTGAGAAATGTTATTATATATTTTTAACTGATAATTAGAGTAATGATCATAAAACACATTAAAAAAGTTTTGGGATTTGAAATTGGTTGACAAAAAGAAATATCAAATATATATAATTTACAACTAATAGATTTGATAATATATTATAAGTATAAAAGAAGATTGAGTAATATATATATTTTAATTATGTATTGGAGAATAGTTCTACATTTTGTAACCAGTAGAGGGGATGTTAAAAGTAAATAAACAAGTGTATTAACTAAATATAATTTTTTAATCTTAACCAGAATTTAAGTCAAATAAAATAATATTTATTAATTAAGGAAGAAGAACCAATTACAGACAATATGGGAAAAAAAATAATAATCCTTGGAGGAGGTTTTGGAGGACTTTGTATCTCAAATATTTTAAGGAAAAATCTTGACTATACAAATGATATTATAGTTATTGATAAAAAAGACTATTTTATGATGGGCTTGACAAATTTATGGATACTTGATGGTAGAAGAAGATTAGAAAACTCAAAAATTCTATTGACAAACTTAGAATCTAAGGGTATTTCATTCATCCAAGATAAAATAACCAAAATTGATACAAAGTCAAAAGTAGTAAAAATACTTCATCATGCCGATGAAAGTTATGATTTTCTTGTTATTGCTCTGGGGGCAGAAATGTCTACAAAAAAGATTGTTAGATTTAATACACAGAATAATTTTAACCTATATGATGGAGAAAGTATACCTTCTTTAAGAAAAAAAATTTTGTCTTTAGAAAAAGGAAAAATTGCTATTGTGATAATGGGATTTCCATATAAATGTCCACCAGCTCCATATGAATCAGCTCTCATAATAGATCAAATTCTACGTAACTTTGAGAGAAGAAATCAAATAGATATAGATATTTATTTTCCATCTACATTACCTTTACCTGTTGCTGGAGAGCAACCAAATTCAAAATTAATTTTTATGTTGAATAAACAAAATATAAATTTGTTTCCAAACTATTCACTGAAAGAAGTTCATAACCATAATTTAGAATTTTATAATGGTCAAAAAAAAGAATACGATATCTTGGTTGCAATCCCCTTTCATTTACCACCTCTTGTGCTAAAAAAATCAGGGGTAATAGAATCAAAAAGTAATTGGATATCAGTCGACAAATTTACCTTAGAAACAAGATTTGAAGATGTATTTGCTATAGGAGATGTCACCGAGATTAAAATAAACAAGACTATAGCTGTGCCAAAAGCTGGTATTTTCGCAGAAGGTCAGGCAAGATCTGTTGCTTCTCAAATTATCCATAAAATAAGTAATGGCTCTCAAGAATTTCCTATAATAGAATTTGATGGTAAAGGATTTTGTTTTATGGAGGCAGGAAATGGGAAAGCAGGATTTATTGATACTGATTTTTACAATAGCGATGGTGCAATTACGATTTTAAAAGACCCATCTACTATCTATTATAAGAAAAAAATTAATTTTGAGAAACAAAGAATTAAAGAATGGTTATAGCTTGGCAAATCATATATAGATAAAAACAAAAAGAAAATTATAAATATATTATTATGTATCTCATATATAAAACAAATAACTTGTTCCACAGAGAATGTTATGTTGTATCTTCATCGTCATCGTTATTTTTATCGTTAGATTCAACTTCATTGTCCTTGTCCTCATTACTATTGTCTAACTCTTGGACTGATATATTTGGCACATCAATTTCCACAATTTCATCACTTGCTAGTCTAAAGTCTATTATTTCAGGCCTTTCTGCAACAGAATTTTCTCCTACTTTGCATATTATCCCATTATCTTTAACTAATAAAGCACATACTCTAAATTTTTCGCCCATACCTACTTGATTAGCAGTAAGATTAAATTGAAGTTCTGTAGTGTTTCCCATTTTCATGCTTTTGAGAGGAGTATATATCTTGGCTTTTGTAAAGCCATCAGAATTTAGAAACGTTATAACATCACCAGTATCCTCAGTAATATCAAAAAAAGTTACTATGACATTGAAATCTTCATCTTGAGTTTGAGCAAAAGAAATCGATGAAGAAATTGTAAAATAGGAAAAGACTCCAATAAATGCAAAGATAAATATTTGACCTATTTTTATAGTTCCTTTATTTTTTAGTTTCATATAAATACGAGTTTATATAGCATTCTTTAATATTTGAAGTTTATCAAATTATATTATATAAGCTCAATCTGTATAATATTAAGAATCTTTTTCTTTATTTTCAAACTAAAATATTATACAAATAAGTTTACTAATAACTTTTCTAGGAATAATCACGTTTATATCAAAGAAAACATATCATTAAATATTCTCTATATATCCTATTTCATAAAAAAATAATACTAGTTTTTGTACATATGTATTTTCTCTATTAATTGAATAAAGACTATTGCTAATTTTTTGTTCTACCACCCATTCAATTTTTACTAGGTCAGCCAAATTTCTTTTGATATCCTCTCTTTTAAGATGTGTTTTTTTATGTAACCCATACACAGTTAATAATTTTTTTTCTTCTGCTAATGCTCTTAATATTTTTATTTTACCTATGCTTCCTAGTCCTTCTTCTACAATATCTTTGACATGAAAGGTATCA
>Ga0126306_10002422_pt1 | contig 10494 bp, 7 predicted proteins | sample Plot27_FD_92592 | JGI IMG/M metagenome (GOLD analysis project Ga0126306, IMG submission 92592) | Serpentine soil microbial communities from UC McLaughlin Reserve, CA, USA - Plot27 | ecosystem: Environmental > Terrestrial > Soil > Grasslands | place: USA: UC McLaughlin Reserve, Lake County... | reverse complement strand
GGGATGCCGATCTTCATGTGGGTTACGGGGTAGAGCAGCGTGGCGAGCAGGGCGGCGACGAGCAGGATCACGACGAAGGGGTAGCGCATCACCACGTCGGCGCTCCGGCTCCAAAAACCCATCCCAAAGGCGCGGTCCTGTCGGCGCACGGGGAGCCAGTTCACCCGGTGCTCAAGCACCGCGAGGAGGGCCGGCAGGAGGGTAAGGGCGGCCGCGACCGAGACGAAGACGACCATAATCCCGGCCACCCCGATCGAGCGCATAAACATGAACGGGAAAAAGAGGAGCCCTGAGAGCCCGATCAGGACCGCCGTCCCGGAGAAGAAGATGGATCTCCCGGCCGTCGCCACCGCCCGCGGGACCGCCTCGGAGGCCGGGTAGCTCTCCAGCTCCTCCCGGAAGCGGCTGACGAAGAAGAGAGCATAGTCTATCCCGAGGCCGAGGCCCAGCATCGTCGAGAGGGTCAGCACGAAGACGGACATGTCGTAGGAGCCGGCGACGAAGTACAGCGCGGCGAGGGTGGTCAGCACGCTCACCCCTCCGATGAGCACGGGCACCCCGGCCGCGACCAGCGTCCCGAAGGCCAGCACCAGGATGAGCAGCGCGAACGGGAAGGCGTACTTCTCGGCGCGCCTTATGTCCTCGTTGCTCGCCTCCTCGAGGTCCTGGTAGACCGCCGGCGCTCCGGTGACGTAGGTCTCGAGCTCCTCGGAGCGGACCTTGCTCCGCACCTCGTCGACGACGCTGCGCGTCTTATCTATGGAGACGTTGAAGGCGATGACGGCGTAGGATTTACTGCCGTCACCCGAGATAAAACGCGCGTCCCGCGTCTCGGCGTAGGTGGTCGCGTAGCGGACCTCGGGCATCCGGCGCACCTCTTCGAGGGCCTGCTCCTGCGCGTCCCAGAACTCCTTGCCGCGGGCGGAGAGCCCGTCGCCCTCGAAGACCACGACTAGGGTCGCAGGCGAGACGCCGAACTCCTCGGACATCAGATTCTGAACTTTCTCGGCATCCGAGTTCGAACCCTCGAAGCCGCCGCCCTTAAGCCGTCCCGAGAGCTCCAGGGCGAAGAACGCGCTCGCGACAACGAGCGCGGCCCACAGCAGCAAGATCGCCCACCGGAAGCGGTAGGCAAACAGGCCCAATAGTCGGAAAGCTCTCACCGCAGCGGGGCATCCATGCTAGAAGCCGACTTCATCCGAACAATGGTACCCGAGACCCTCAAAACGGGATTGAGGTTTCGATCACAAGAGACCCAAATGCCCCTCAGGTCTCGGACGCCGCCGGAACCTTGCGGGGCAAAGTAAGGGAGAGGACCAGCCCGATGACGGGCAGGGTGGCTATGACCAGCATCGTGACGGAGAGGCCGGCGTTGTCGGCGAGGAGCCCGAGCACGGGAGCGCCGAGCCCGCCGAGCCCGATTGAGAGCCCCATCGTGATTCCCGCGGCGAGCCCTATGCGGCCCGGGAGGTACTCCTGCCCCATCACGACCGTGATGCCGAACGTTCCCACGGTGAGCGCGCCGACGAGCGCAAGCAGGGCCATCCCCAGAACCGGTCCGGCGAGCGTGAAACCGTAGATTAGCGGCGGCAGTAGAAGCATGGAGGCGCCGACCATCATTCGGCGCCCGAACTTGTCGGCGAGCGGTCCCATGACGAGGGTCCCCACCGCCCCGCTAGAGAGCATCACGGTGAGGGCCGCGTTGCCGAAGGCGGGCGAGGTTCCGAGCACTCGCTCGTAGTAGGAGGCAACGAAGGCGACGAGACCGAAGTAGACGAAGGAGCGTACCGTAACGACCCCGATCATACGCGCGAAGGGCCACCAGTATTCAGGCGCCTGCACCGGCTCCTCTCGTCCGTTCTCGGGCTCCTCCGGTTTGAAGCCGAGCATCCGTGGGGCATCTAGGAAGTGCACGGCCGCCATGACCGCGGCGGGCAGCGCGAGGAACAGCGTGCCGGGCAGCCCGAAGACCAGAACGAGCGGGGTAGCGAGTGCTGGCCCTAGGGCGAAGCCAGCGTTACCGCCAACCGAGAAGAAACTCATTCCGCGGGCCCGCCGTGCGCCGGAGACGTAGTTGGCGAAGCGGGCCGCCTCCGGGTGGAAAGCGGCCACCCCGATGCCGCTAAGGACCACGCAGAGCAGGATCAGGGGGTAGCTCGGGGCGACGCCGACGAGCGCCATCCCAACCCCAGCGAAGAGTACCCCGAGCGGCATTAGCGCCGGGAGCGGGCGGTTGTCCGAGAAGATCCCGAAGAGCGGCTGTACCACCGACGAGCTGAGGGTCGCGGCGAGCACCAGCGCCCCGGCTGCCGCTAGCGAGAGTCCCTGCTCCGCCACGAGGAACGGCAACAACGCCGCCACGGCCCCCTGGTTAAGGTCCGTGAACAGGTGCCCGGCCGACAAGACGGACATCGCCCGCCGGTCCACGTCTTTTCTGACACTCTGGCTCAGACATCGTCCTTTCGCGCTGACGGGTGCGCTCCGTCGATGATCACGAAGGGGATACTATCAATCTTCGCGGATGTCGTACGGTGCGATTGCCCAGACCCGGGATTCGCGCAGCTGGAGAACGGCCTGCCCGATCTCATCGACCATCTCGCGGGCCGCCTCCGCGGGCTTCCCCGGCGCAAGATGCCCGCTCCGAGGCGGAGAGATCTTGAGCAGTACCTCCGGTGTGTCTTGACCTACTTTGCCCAGCTCGCGCGCCTTGCGCAGCGCCTCGGCGAAGCCGCCCACCTCGTCGGCGAGGCCGAGGTCGAGGGCCTCGGCGCCGGTCCAGACGCGGCCCGCGGCGATCCCTTCGAGATCGGTCACCGCCACGCTACGGCCACGCGAGACGCGATTCTTGAACTCGTCGTAGATAAAACCTATCTGCCCTTGCAGGACCCGTAGCTCGTCGGGTGTCGGGCGGCGGCTGAGGTCCAGGAGGCCGGCCCTGGCCCCACGCCCTACGGCTGCGGGGTTGACGCCGAGCTTCTCGTAGAGGCCGCCGGCGACGGGGCGGATGGACAGGACGCCTATGGATCCCGTGATGGTCCCACGGCGGGCGACGACGTGGTTCGCAGCCGCCGAGACGTAGTAGCCGCCGGAGGCCGCGGCGTTACCCATAAGGACGACCACGGGCTTCTTGGCGCGGATGCGCTCCACCTCGCGCCAGATCAGGTCGGACGCCAAGGCGTCCCCGCCCGGTGACTCAACGTGGAAGAGGATCGCCGCCACGCGCCTTTTTCTCTCCGCCAACCTCAAGGCCGCGACGACCGACTCGCTTCCCGCCTGCTCGCCGCCGAGGAGCGGCAGCGGCACAGGCAACCGCCGGCTCCTCCCCCTCACAATCGTCCCCGTGAGGCTCACGAGCCCGACCCTTCGGCGTGAACTCCACCGGTACGGCACGCGCAGAGCTTTGCGTGCCGCCTCCCACTCCGCCAGCCTGACGCGCTTCTCCTCGTCCTCCCCGAGCCTCTCCGGCAACTCGTCCTCGTAGCACACCCCGTCTAGTAGCCCCCGGGATAACGCTTCGGGAGCGGAGTAGGGAGCGCCGTCTATCCTGGCGCGCGATTCCTCCGGGGAGAGGCCTCTTCCCCACGAGATCGCGCCTACCAGCTCCTCGTAGCGGCGGTCGAGGAGGCGTTCGGCCTGCTCGCGCGACTCACTGGAGAAGTCGTTGCGGACAAAGGGGTCGCCGGCGGATTTGTATGGCGAGACCGCGACGACCTCCGCCTCGAGCCCCAAGCGACCCAGGGCGTTCTTGAGGAAGTTGACCCGGGTGCGGAGCCCTATAACCCCGACGGTCGCGAGCGGAGTCGCCAGGGTCTCGTCCGCGGCGCAGGCGAGGTAGTAGGAGCGGCTATCGACGGGGTCCAGCAGGTAAGCGACGACCCGGCCGCCGCGCTCCCTGAAAGCGAAGAGCTCCCGGCGCAGCTCCTCGAGCGCGGCCCACCCGGCGTCCAGGCTCCGCAGGCGCAACACCACCCCTCGGGGACGGCCATCGGCCGAGACCCCGGCGAGTCGGCCCCGGATCCCCTCCAGGCTCAGCCCGGCCGGCCCGGGCCTCAGGCGCCGCTGGAGAAGTCCGACCCGGGACTCGAACTCCGGCAAAGAGCCGCTAACCTCGAAGGAAACGTAGCCCGGTGGCCGTCTTACGAGCCGCACGTAAGCGTTGCGCAACAGGCGCCAGAGGTTCACCGAAACGTCGATAAAAAGCGACATCCTGGGCTAATGGTACACCGCCGCACGGCGGATGCCGTGTGATAGACTCCGGAATAGGAATGGTTACTAGTTAAGGATACGCCACATAAGATGGCCGGGGCGCTAGAACTAGACATCCGGGAGAAGTTCCGCAGGTCGGGATACACCCTGACCTCGCAGCGCAAGGCCGTGCTCGAGGCTCTCAAGGAGGCCAGGGGCCATCCTTCGGCCGAAGACGTCTACCTGATCGTCAAGAGAAAGAACCCCCGCGTGGCCCTCGGCACCGTCTACCAGGCGCTCTCCGTGCTAGAGGAGATCGGGGTGCTCGGCTCTAAGCACTGGTCGGATTCACCAACGCGCTACGACCTGAACCTGGACCCTCACCTGGATATCCGGTGCGCCGATTGCGGCGCGGTCTCTGAGATACCCGGCGTCGAGCTCGGGGGGTTGGAGGAGAACATCCGGCGCAACACCCCCTACCAGGTCACCCGCACGAGCCTCGTCGCCGAGGGCCTCTGCCCCTCCTGCAAGGAAGCGCGCTCACACGAAGTGCTCTAAGGAGCCCGCCGGTCCCATCCAACCGCTATGCGTCGCCTAGCGTTACTTGTCGGTTTTTTCCGGTCCTATAGGAGACTATGAAGGCCCTGTGGATGGCCCTTTACCCGAACCCTGACAAGGTTTACTCTAAAACCATGCGCGGTTCCAGGAGGCGCGACGGACGGGTGAGTCGGCTAGTTCCCCGGAAAGGGCTCAGATGAACGGAGAACCCAGGGATCAGGTAGGCGAGCTCGCCAAAGGGATGGAGGCGGCCGGCGCCCTCATCGAGAGCCTAGAGGAGGAGGTAGCGAACCTCCGCCGCGACCTCGAGCAGGCGAGCGTGGCGCTCAAGGCTGCCCAGGAGGAGGTCTCCGCCCGTGGGCGCGCTCTCGAGGAGCGGGAGCGCACCCGCGCCGAGGCCGAGAGGAAGGTTGAGGATCTCCGCGCCGAGCTCGGAGAGCTCAGGGCTCGGCACTCAGACGAGCAACTGAAGCTGCGAAACCAGCACATCAGCGAGCTCGCCGGTCTACGCCGCAAACTCGAAGATCAGCGCCGCGTCGACGTGGAGGCGGCCTCCTCGGAGGAGCGCGTGGTGACCCTGAAGGAGGAGTTCCGGCGCGAGCGCGAGGCGTTGGAGCAGCGCCACCGGGCGGAGATAGAGGCGCTCAGGACCTCCTCGGAGCAGTGGGAGGAGAAACTCCGGGAGGCCTACCGGGAGCAGGAAGAGCGCCACGAGGCCGAGTTGGCGAGCATGCTTCTGGAGGTGGAGGAGCGCAAGGAGGAGGTAGAGCGGCACCTCAGGGAGGAATTCGAGCGACGGTACGGCGCGGAGCGCCGCGCCGCCGACGAGCGGCAGGAGGCGTCTTTGCAGGCGCTCAGGAACGCCGCGGCCGGCCGGGAGCTCGAGCTCCAGAAAGACTATCAGGCGGTGGTCGAGGTTCAGCAGGCCGAGATAGAGTCCCTGCGGGACCAGCTGGAAGAGAAGACCCGCGAGGCCAAAGAGACGCGCCAGCAAGAGATGCGCAAGATCAAAGCGCAGGCCGAGAGCCGCGAGCGCGAGATCCGGCAGACGCAGGCGTCCAAGCTCTCGGAGACGCGCGAGGCCGCCGACCGCCGCGTCGCCTCGCTCCAGGCCCAAAGAGAGGCGGACAACCGGGCGCTGCGGGCACGGCACGCCGAGGAGATTGCCCGCCTGCGTCGCGAGTACGAAGAACGTCTCGTCGCCGAGGACGATCGCCGCAAGCAGGAAACCTGGGCGCTCGAAGAGAGGCTGGCGGAGGTCAGGATCCAGCGCGAGACGGAGCTACGCGCCTACACCGCCCGCCTGAGCGAGCTCGAGGCCGCCAGGCTCGCCCAGAGGACTTCCGCCGAGGGTGATCTTGAACGGGTGGTCGAGCGGTTCGGGGAGGAGATCTCCGATCTGGAGAACCGTATAACGACGCTCGAAGAATCCCTCCACGAGTCAGAGAGGCTGAGGGGCGAACTCGAGAGCGAGCTCGCAGGGTTCAGGACTCGAGCCGAAGGCGGGGAGGCACTCAGGGCCAGCGTGGTCCCGCGCCAGGGGACGGAGCCCGGAGACGAGCCGGATGGCCGCCTGAGAGAGCTGGACGCCGAGAAACTCCTGGCCGAAGAGAGGATCAGCGACCTGGAGGCTCGGCTACGGGAGGCGCAAGAAGAGAGCCATCGCAACGCCGAGAGGTTGGAGGAAGCCCTGGAGAGCCTTGAGCGGCTCTCCGAGCCCGAGCGCCGGCTTAGGGATGGTATCTCGCTGTTCAACGCAAGCGAACACGCCAGGGCGGTCGCCTCGATCTCCAAGGCCCTCGGCCTCCCGCGGGTCCACGCCGGGCTGCACGGGGAGGCCCCCGGAAAGCCCGTGCTCACCTTCGCCTGGGGGGACATGGCCTGGCGCCGCTACGTCTCCGACCCGAGGGAGGGCGTCGAGGAGCCCAGGGTGTATCTGACCGGGACCGGAGACGAGCCCTCGGAGATCGAGGGTCCCGATTGGCAGCCGAACGCCCGCATGGACGCCCAGGGAAGGCTGATGCTCGGCATCCAGGCTCGCTGAGCCGCCTCGTTCAGCGCGGCGCGCGGCGCCGGGCCATCCTTCGATTGTAGGCGTAGAGTGCCTCCCCGCGGCGGGACCCCACGTAGGCCGCGATGACGGAGACGGCGAGAAAGGCAGCGGCCAGCGCAACGGTTACCGCGCTGCCCATCCCCGGAAACATGCCCTGCCCGGTGCCAAGGTTGATCGCCAGCGAGACGACGAACGCCGCCGGGGCGACTAGGGTGCCGTGCAACCGGCGCCGCGCGGGCGCCCGGTAGCTCGCGGCCATGCCGCCAAAGAAGAAAGAGAATGCCGCGGCGAACACCAGCATGGCGGTCGGAACCGCCGTGGAGGTGGCAATCTCCATACCGAAGAACCTCGTGAACACCGGCGCGAAGATCCCGAACGTCACGAGCAGCCCGATCGCGAGCGCAACGAGCACTCCTAACGCCACCGCAGCGATGCTCCGCATAACGAAGCTATTCTAACAACCGCCCCCGCGAGCCCGCGTGGCCGGTTTCACGCGGCCCTTTCCGGGCAAGCGCCGCTACCGACGATCCTCGTGAGGGGATCTATGGGTCCTGTTAAGCTGCCGACATGCCTCGGCGACATTTCCACACTACTAACACGGTGGCGCGGCGGCCACTCCGCGTTGAAGAGGCGGCGAGGCTTCGGTCCCTCCGCGTAGGCCTTGATCCCTCCACCGATGGGGAACCAGCCGGAGAGCAACGGCCGCTTGTCCTTCCCCACCTCGACGCGCAGCCTCAAATCCTCGTAGACCTCGCGGCGCGTCTCCGGGCTCCCATCGTCTAGGTCGCCCCAGCCCTCCCGTATGCGGGCCTCAATTTGTGACTGTTCCGCTTCGAGGTGCTCTAGCTCTGCCTCGCCGTTACTCATCCGCTCCAACTCCCGCTCTATCCGTTCGCGCTCACCCTCCAGCTCTGTCCTGCGTGCTGCAAGGTCGGCTACGGATATAGCGTCCGCCTCGTAAGCCTTCTGGTACTTAACCCAACGGGCCTCGATCCCTTTCAGCCGCCGTGCGAGCACCCCGGCATCCAGGCCCGGACCCGACAACTCCCTACGCTTCGCGTCGAAGGACTCGCGCATCTTGCCTAAGGTGTACTCCTTGTCGTCAAGTAGCCGCCGCACGCCTTCCCAGACCTCGGCTTCTATCTCGCCAGCGTTTATGTAGGACCCGCAGACGCTGGAGTCACTTTTCCTTGTGCAGCGGTAGTACGGGTACGTCTTATCGCGCCTACGACCCGTATGTGTCTGCATCCGATTGCCGCACACTTCGCAAAACAGGATTCCGCCTGATAGTTCCCAGAACCTATCACCGTTTTTGGATGGTGCTTTGTTGTTTCGAACCCGATACCGCGCCGACTCGACTACCTCGGGGGGAATACCCGCGTCGGGAACAGGAACTGGTATCCCCTCAAATCGGTAGACACCATAAAACTTGTCACCGTCCAACGTTGTCAAGACCGTCTCGGAGACCCCGAACCCTCGCAACTCCTCAATCGAATGAGGCTTGTATAGATCTTTCAGGATCAGGTTACGGATGGACGATCTGCTCCACCCACTACCATTGCCTGGAGTCGGGTCGCGCTCGCGGTCTAGCGCCACTTTGATACTGTTTAGGCTTTCTCCGGTTGCCGCGTCTGCAAATATACGTCTGACCACGTTCATGGCGGCCTCGTCCACCGCGTAGCTCACGACCTTACCGTTCTCGTCCCTGGCCCACCCGTAGCCATAGGAGGCGGGATGCCCGCCGACTACCTTACCCTCCCGAGCTTTCTTGCGTTTGTTACGCTCCGATCTCTCGGCTATCTTCGCGGCTTCGCCCTTTGCCTGCCAGCCTTTGACGAATTTGAGAAGCTGGCCCTCGTGGGAGTCGTCGCCCCAATCGTCCAGAGCGATTAGCCGAGTGCCATGCTTGGCGAACTCGTCATCCAACCAGCCCCGATGATAGGGGTTGCGGGTGATGCGGTCAGCATCTTGGGCGAGTACGACCGAGATGCCGCCCGCTTCGACCAGGTCCCTAACCCGCTCCAGCCCCGGACGCTCCAGGACAGTGCCGGAGTGTCCGCCGTCTATGCACTCCTCAACCACTTCGTAACCCTGTTCGGCGGCGTACTCTCGCAGGCGTTCTATCTGTTGATTCAGGGAAAATCCCTCTCGGACCTGCTGCTTGGTGCTAACCCGCGCATAGAGGATCACCCGCTTGCGCTCCTGTCTATATTCCACTTAGCTCTCCTCTCTATTAGGATGACTTTTCTTGATGGGACCTTTATTTGCTACAGGATGCTTTTCACATGGTCTATTACTAGGTTCTCATAATGATTGATGTCTTGCATACTATACATACGCCTCCTTGCTCTACGATGTAAGGATGACATTTCATCCTGGTGTGTTGTTAGTGCTGTATATCTAGGCTTATGTTTCTGGTTACAGAACAAGAGAACCTAATCATCCTTTCTCTTTTTTTCGAGTACAGATTCGGGCTGATCCGTTTGCCCAAGATAGATGCTTCGCTGTCTGCCTCCCCTGCGATACTTGAACACCCAATAGGGTCCGACCTCGCCGCGTGAACTGTCTTTTCGCCAATAGACTTTCTTTTCGGCTTGCAGAAGGCCGTCAGCGTAAGCTTTCCTCTCGACCACATACGTCGTGTTGGTCCCCATTGTGCTCTCTGCGGGCTCCCCTTCCCTGTCTCTTCTGACCAGTTCGGAGAGTGTGCGTCGTCTCAAATACTCTAACTTGCTGCGCGTCATGGTTCGTAGCTCTCTGTCGGTCAGCATCGTTGCCTCATCCGTAGGTATTTCTGCATGCAGATATTATACCCTAACTCCTCTCCGATCCCTACCCCCAGTAGCGAAGAATTCGGCTTACCTATCTACACACCCTTATTCGGGAATTTCACCAATCTTATCTCGGGGACCTCACCCTAAGGTCAGGGGTGCCTGATATGAGGATGATTTTTTCGCCAAACCTAAGGTAGACCACGGTACAGGATAGGTGCACCCATAAGGGTAATATATACAGCGTAAGTCCGGGATTGACGCATCGTGTGGCTCTGGAAACTGCCCTACACACGCGAGGACCAGCCTATTCGTCGGTTTCGCCTTCCTTTCGCCGTCGCGCCTCAACCGCACGCTGCATGAACTCGTCAAACTCCTGGAAAGTTGCGCTCTTGTGCTTCTGGGTCTTCCTAGCACGTGCGCGGTTTCTCTCAAGTTCCTCGATCCCCCTAGGAGAGGTGGAGGGATCTTTTATGGCCGCTGCCAAGTCACGCGTGATAGAGGCGGCTAGATTGGCAGCTTCGACGGCTTCGCCGCTCAGGGCCGTGGCGATTGGTGCCCCTTGCACGACTATCCGCTGCAAAGCTGGAAGACTCCCCTTTTACAACAAGGGTTCGCTCTCGTCCATAAACTCTCTTGCCTCGCGCTCAGTATGTCTCTCCGGTACGTCCATTCTCATCCCTCTCCGGCTAATTTGATTGATCTCAGAGGTTTATGGGGCAAGCTTCAACCGCGAGTAGGTTTCTCAACCCTGTCGTACTGACTTGCTGGATCAGTATGTAGTTCTTCTTCGTGTTTATCTTCCCGGTGCTTCTTCTCTACAGAGAGGATGGGTAGCAGTGTCAGTACCAACACCAGGATTTCAAAGAGGTACAGGAAGATGATGGATGTGCCGAGTAAGGTGCGCGATACCGCGCTCACATGAGC
>Ga0126306_10002421_pt1 | contig 10497 bp, 9 predicted proteins | sample Plot27_FD_92592 | JGI IMG/M metagenome (GOLD analysis project Ga0126306, IMG submission 92592) | Serpentine soil microbial communities from UC McLaughlin Reserve, CA, USA - Plot27 | ecosystem: Environmental > Terrestrial > Soil > Grasslands | place: USA: UC McLaughlin Reserve, Lake County... | reverse complement strand
GAGCTCGACCAGCGCGTCCTCGACGGTGAGCGCAGGCCGGTAGGCACGCGTCGAGGTCATCGCGTCGAAGGCATCCGCGATGCCGAGCAGCCGCGCCTCGAGCGGGATCCTGCTGCCCCTGAGCCCGTGCGGATAGCCGCGGCCGTCCCAGCGCTCGTGGTGGTGGAGCACGTACGGAAGCGCGGGCTCGAAATCCTCGAAGCTCTCGACGAGGCGCGCCCCGGTGACCGGGTGGCGGCGGATCTGCTCGAGCTCGCGTTCGCTCAGCGGACCCGGCTTCCGAAGCACACGGGCGTCGATCGAGATCTTCCCCACATCGTGCAACGAGCCGCCGAGCTGGAGCGCCTCGAGCCGTGACCCGCGCCAGCCGAGCAGCCGCGCCAGCGCTTCGGCAAAGAGCGTCACGCGCGTGGAGTGGCCGCGGAGGTAGGGGTCGCGCGCCTCGAGGGCTGCGGAGAAGGTGGCGAGCAGTGAGCCCACAGTGCCCGAGTTTCCAGGGCCGGCTTCGGTTCCCTGCCTCGTCGGCCGCACGGCTCCGTAGAGTTGGCTTTCTGTGAGGGTTGCTGTCCCGAAAGAGCCCGGAGCCAGCGAGCGCCGGGTAGCGCTCGTCCCAGACTCCGTCGGGCGGCTGGTCGCGACCGGATTCGCGATCGCGGTCGAGGCGGGTGCAGGCGCGTCGGCCGGCTTTCCGGATGCCGACTACGCGGCCGCAGGCGCCGAAGTAGTGTCGCGCAGCGACTTGCTCGCGGGGGCGCAGGCGGTCGTGCGCGTCGCCGCGCCGTCCGCGGACGAGGTCGCGGAGCTCCCGCCGGGAACCGTGCTGATCGGCTTCCTCTCCCCCCTCACGGACGGCGCCGGCGTCGAGCGGCTCGCGGAGCGCGGCGTCATCGCGTTCGCGATGGAGTCGATCCCCAGGATCACACGCGCCCAGTCGATGGATGCGCTCTCGTCTCAGAGCACGGTGGCCGGCTACAAGGCGGCCGTCGCCGCCGCAGACCGGCTGCCCCGCCTCTTCCCGCTCCTGATGACCGCTGCCGGAACCGTCGCGCCGGCGAAGGTGCTCGTCCTCGGCGCAGGCGTTGCCGGGCTGCAGGCAATCGCGACCGCGCGGCGCCTGGGCGGGGTCGTCTCCGGCTTCGACGTGCGGCCGGTCGTGCGCGAGCAAGTCGAGAGCCTCGGCGCAACGTTTCTCGACCTCGGCATCCAGGCCGCCGAGACCGAGGGCGGCTATGCGGCCGAGCTCACCGCCGAGGAGCAGGCCCGGCAGCAGGCTGCGCTCGAGGAGCGGATCCCCGGATTCGACGTTGTGATCACCACCGCGCTCGTGCCCGGGCGGCCGGCGCCCCGACTGATCCCCGCCGCTGCGGTCGAGCGGATGCGCCTCGGCTCGGTGATCGTCGACCTCGCCGCCGAGACCGGCGGCAACTGCGAGCTGACGGAGCCGGGCAGCGAGGTCGAGCGCGCCGGTGTCACGATCGTCGGCTTCACCGATCTCCCCTCCCGAATGCCGTACCACGCGAGCCAGCTCTACTCGCGCAACGTCTCCTCGCTCCTGCTCCACCTCGCACCCGGCGGCGAGCTGGCGCTGGACTTCGAGGACGAGATCACGGCCGGTGCGTGCGTGGCGCGGCCGCAGGTGACGGCCTAGATGGACACCACGCTGGTTTTCGAGCTCACGATCCTCGTGCTGGCGATCTTCCTCGGCATCGAAGTGATCTCGAAGGTGCCGACGATGCTGCACACGCCGTTGATGTCGGGCACCAACGCGATCCACGGGATCGTGATCGTGGGCGCGATCCTCGTCGCCGGCCGTGCCGGCGCCGACACGCTGACGTTGGTCGTAGGGTTCTGCGCGGTCGTGCTCGGGACGGCGAACGCCGTCGGCGGCTTCGTCGTCACCGACCGGATGCTCGAGATGTTCAAGCAGCGGCCGCCGCGGAAGGGCGAATGAGCAAGACGACGACCGACCTGCTCTACGTGGTCACGATCGTGACCTTCATCCTCGCTCTCCGCTTCCTCTCCTCGCCGAAGCGGGCGCGGCAGGGGAACCTGCTCGGTGCGGCCGGAATGGCGCTCGCGATCGCGGTCACGCTCGCGCAGGACGGGCTCGCCAACTACGGCTGGATCGCGCTGGCGATGGCGATCGGGGCCGTCATCGGCGTCGTCGGCGCGCGCTCCGTGAAGATGACGGCGATGCCGCAGATGGTGGCCCTGTTCAATGGGGTCGGCGGCGGCGCTGTGGCGCTGATCGCACTGGCGGAGTTCCACAACCTGACGCCGCTGCCGGGCGAGCTGCCGGCGGAGGACTCGGTGACGATCCTCCTCTCTGCGCTGATCGGGAGCATCTCCTTCTCCGGCTCACTGATCGCCTTCGCGAAGCTGCAGGAGCTCCTGAGCGGGCGGCCGATCGTCTATCCGGGGCAGCAGTTCGTCAACGGAGCCGTGCTGCTGGCGGCGCTGGTGATCGGCGGCGCGATCGTCGCAGGCGCCGAGGGCGACGCGCTCGTGGTCGCGCTGATCGCGGCGGCGCTCCTCTTCGGGGTCCTCTTCGTGCTGCCGATCGGCGGCGCCGACATGCCCGTCGTGATCTCGCTGCTGAACGCGTTCACGGGTCTGGCGGCCTCTGCGGCCGGTTTCCTGCTGCACAACAACGTTCTCATCGTTGCGGGCGCGCTCGTCGGCGCCTCCGGCACGCTCCTGACGCTGCTGATGGGCCGCGCCATGAACCGCTCGATCGGCAACGTCCTCTTCGGCGCGTTCGGGTCGGTCGCGGCCGGCGGCGGCCCTGCGGCCGCCGCCGACGGGCGCACCGTCCGCTCGACGACGCCGGAGGACCTCGCGATCATGCTCGCCTACGCGCGCAGAGTCGTGTTCGTCCCCGGCTATGGCCTGGCGGTCGCGCAGGCGCAGCACGACGTGCGCGCACTCGCGGAGCAGCTCGAGGCAAGAGGCGTCGGGGTGCTCTACGGGATTCACCCGGTGGCAGGACGCATGCCGGGGCACATGAACGTCCTGCTCGCCGAGGCGAACGTCCCCTACGACCAGCTGAAGGAGATGGACGAGATCAACCCCGAGCTGCCGCAGACCGACGTGGTCGTGATCCTCGGCGCCAACGACGTGGTCAATCCGGCCGCGCGCTCCGACCCCGGCAGCCCCATCTACGGGATGCCGATCATCGACGTCGACCGCGCCGGCAGTGTCATCGTCGTCAAGCGATCCCTCAGCCCCGGGTTCGCCGGCATCGACAACCCACTCTTCTACGACCCGAAGACGTCGATGCTCTTCGCCGACGCGAAGAAGGCACTCGAGGACGTCGGCGCGGCGCTGAAGGAGCTCTAGCCGTGGCCGTTCCGTTCTTCTCGCGCCGCGACGTCGGGGCGGCCGTTCCTCCCGGCCGCGCGTATGGCGCCGTGCGCGACGCGTTCGTCGCACACGCGCGTGGCGAGTGGACGATGCAGCCGAAGCTCTACGTGACGAACTATCCCGCGGGCGACTTCCGGGCGATGCCGGCGCTCGGCGGCGGGCACGCTCTGCTGAAGTGGGTCACATCGTTCCCCGGCAACCCTGCACGGGGCCTGCCGACCGTGACCGGGCTCGTCGTCCTGTCCGATGCCGCGACGGGACTGGTGCAGGCTGTGCTGGACGCCGCGGCGGTGACCGCGCTCCGGACGGGCGCCGCGGCGGCGATTGCGGCGGAGACGCTCGGGCTCGCGGGCCGGGCAGCAGTGATCGGCGCCGGCGTCAACGGCCGCGCCGCCGCGATCAGCCTGAAGGAACGCGGCCGCGAAGTGGTGCTGTGGGATCTCGACCGGAAGCAGGCGCATGCCGTCGCCGGCGAGCTGGGCGTGGGAACGGCTGCGACCGAGGCGGACGCGCTCGCGGCGCCGATCGTCGTGACGGTGACGCCGGGGAAGCAGATCCTCCTGCCCGAGGGATCGCTCTCCCCCGGACAGCACGTGAGCCTGATGGGCGCTGACGGGCCTGGCAAGGCCGAGATCGCGGTCCGTGAGATCGGGCGCACGCGGATCTTTTGCGATGAGTGGGAACAGGCGAGCCACGGCGGCGAGCTCGCGGCGGCAGTCGAAGCCGGCACGATTGCACACGACGACGTGACCGAGCTCGGGCGGGTGCTCACCGGTGAGGCCGACGGACGGCGAGCCGACGACGAGATCACGATCTTCGACTCGACGGGGCTCGCGATCCAGGATCTGGCGATCGCCATCGCCGCGTTCGAGCGAGCCGGGGAGCTCGACCTCGTCCGGATCGATCTCTAGAAGCTAGGCGACCAGGCGTGCCGGGTCCATCCGCTCGAGCAGCGGATGGTGCTCGCCGGCGATGGCCCGGCCGACGAGGTCGCCGCACATCAGGCCGAGCACGTTGCCGTGGCCGGAGTAGCCGCCCGCGACCCAGACGCCGTCGAGGCTCGGGTGAGGGCCGACGACCGGCATCAGGTCGGGGACGAGCCCGAAGACGCCGGCCCAGCGGTGCGTCACGGCCGGCTGGTGCCCGAGCAGGTCGCCCGCGAAGCGCTCGAGCGCTCCCTGGACGGGCTCCGTGGTCGCCTCCTCGGCGGTGAACTCCGAGTCCATGTCGGCGTCTCGGAAGCCGCCGAGGATCAGGCGGCCTTCTTCGTTCTGGTGCCAATAGTCGAAGCCGTGACGGCCGTAGTGCGGCAGCGGGAACAGCTGCTCGGGAAGGGGTTCAGTCGCGATCATCTGACCGCGCGTCGGGATGATCAGGCCCTCGAGCTCGCCGAGCAGCGCGGTCGGATAGCCGTCCGTGGCAACCAGCACCGTGTCCGCCTCGAGCCGGCCGAGCTCCTGGACGCGGTCGTGCTCGCGGATCTCCACGCCGGCATCCGCCGCCGCCGAGGCGAGGCCGCGCACGAGCCGCGCCGGCTGCAGCAGGGCATCGTCGGGGTGGAAGAGCGCGCCCGCGAACCTGTCCGCCAACGGCGCCGGCAGCTCCTCTCGCCACTCGGCCGCGAAGCCGTCCTCGCGCAGCGCCTCGTATTCCCCCTGCAGCTCGTCGCGTTCGTCGTCCCCGGCCAGGCGGAGGCTGCCGGTGCGGCGGAACGCATCGGCCCCCAGCTCGCCCATCCGGCCCACGTACTCCTCCGTCAGCCGCCAGTACGCCGCCGCGACGTCGCGACCGAGCCATTCTCGCGCGCTGTCGTATGCCATCGCCCCGCCGCGGAGGGCAAACCCGCCGTTGCGGCCGCTCGCGCCGGAGGCGACCGCGCGCGCCTCGCGAAGCCGCACGCGCTGCCCTCGCCGGGCGAGCGCAAGAGCGGCCGAGATGCCGGTGACGCCGCCGCCGACGATCTCGACGTCTGCAGTGCCTTCGAGCAGCCCAGAGCGCAGCGCGGGAGCCGCCTCGCAGAGCCAGAAGGAGTCCGCCACGCGGCGATGCTAGCTGGCGGCTCGATAGACACCGTCCTCCTCGACTGCGGCTGCTGCCAGTTCCAGCTCGCTCAGCACGACAGCCAGCTCACCTGCGGCGAGCCCGCTTGCGCGGGAGAGCTCGTCGGCGCCACGCGCCTCGGCGCGGATCAGCTCCAGCACGGCGCCGGCGACCCGGCTCACCTCCGGTCTGACTGTCGGCGCCGGTTCCAAGCCGTAGCTCTCGAGCACGTCCTGTGCACACGTCAGCGGCGTTGCGCCCAGGCGCAGGAGCGCGTTCGACCCCGCCGAGAGCGCGCTCGTGATCTCGCCGGGCACCGCGAACACCTCGCGCCCTTCCTCCAGCGCGAGGTCGGCCGTGATCAGCGCCCCGCTGCGCTCGCGCGCCTCCACAACCACCGTGGCGGCGCAGAGACCGGCAATGATCCGGTTGCGCGCAGGGAAGCGCCACGGCGCAGGCTCGACGCCGGGCGCGTACTCGCCAACCACCAGTCCGGTCGCAGCGACCTGGCGGGAGAGCTCCCTGTGGGCGGCGGGATAGTCGCGGTCGATGCCGCATCCGAGGACGGCAATCGTCGTCCCGCCCCCCTCCAGCGCTCCCCGGTGGGCCTCCGCGTCGACGCCCCGGGCGAGCCCGCTGACGACCGTCAGACCGGCAGCGGCAAGATCGCGTCCCAGCGCCCGCGCGATCTGCCTCCCGTAGGCAGAGCACGCACGTGCGCCCACGATCGCGACGGCGGCCGCTGCCAACACAGACGCGTCCCGGTCTCCCCGCAGGAACAAGCCCGGCGGCGGGTCATGGATCGAGCGGAGGAGCAGCGGGAATGAGGGGTCCGAGCGCCCGAGGAAGCGGAATCCGAGTGCGTGTAGGCGCCGCAGCTCCGCCGCTGCGTCGAAGCGGGCCTTGTATGCCGCGAAGCGCGCACTCCGCGGCTCGCCGACCAGATGCACGTCAGCCGCCGCGGCGAACGAGGCGAGCGCGAGCTCCGTCACGGCCTCGTTCACGCCGCGAGCTCCTTCGGCGAGCGATAGGCGAGCGCCTCCGCCACGTGCTCCGGCAGGACGGCGTCAGCTCCCGCCAGCGCCGCGGCCGTGCGCGCGACGCGAGCCACACGAGCGCGGCCGCGCCCCGACAGCGGCAGCCGCTCCACCGCCCGCGTCAGCAGCTCCTCCGACTGCGGCGTCCGCCGCAGAGGGGAGCCGTGAAGGCGCGTTCGACCCGCGACCACACGCTCCCGGACCGGCGCCGTCGGCTCTGCCGGTCCCGCCGCGAGCTCCTCCGCCCGCGGCCGCGGCACTGTGACCACGAGGTCGAACCTGTCGAGCAGCGCCCGTGAAAGCTTGTCACGAAAGGCTGCCAGTCGCTGTGGCGAGCACGAGCATTCCGCAGCAGGGTCGCCGCGGCCGGCGCAGGGGCAGAGGTTCATGGTCGCCACGAGCTGGAACCGGGCGGGGAAGAGCGCCAGCCCCTGCGCTCGCGCCACCGCGACGACGCCGTCCTCGAGCGGCTGCCGCAGCGCCTCCAGTGCCGGCCGCTGGAACTCGGGCAGCTCGTCGAGCAGGAGGACGCCGAGATGGGCGAGGCTTGCTTCGCCCGGTCGCGGCCCGGTGCCGCCGCCGACGATCGCCGCGGTCGAGGCGCTGTGGTGGGGCGCACGGAAAGGCCGCCGCGTCATCAGCGGCCGCTCCGGCGGGAGCACGCCTGCGACCGAGTGGATGCGCATGACCTCGAGCGCCTCGCGCGGCTCGAGTGGCGGCAGGATCGAGGGCAGCCTGCGCCCGAGCATCGTCTTTCCGGTTCCCGGCGGTCCGGCCAACAGCAGGTTGTGGCCGCCCGCCGCCGCGAGCTCGAGCGCGCGGCGAGCACGCTCCTGGCCTCTCACGTCGGCCAGATCGGGTCCAGCCGGCTCTTCGACCTCCTCGGGCGGCTCGGCGGGCGGGGGGCGCAACTCCCCCCGCAGGTACGCGACCGCCTCGGCCAGGTGCCGCACGGCGACCGCCTCGACGCCGCCGAGCTCGGCTTCGCAGGCCGATTCGGGCGCGCAGAGGATCCGCTCGAGCCCCGCACGGCGAGTGCCCTCGGCAACGGCGAACGCGCCGCGCACAGCTCGCACGCGGCCATCCAGCGCGAGCTCGCCCACCGCCGCGTGTTCCGCCAGCCGCTCGGCGGGGATCTGCCGCGAGGCTGCGAGCACGGCGAGCGCGATCGAGAGGTCGAAGCCGGAACCTTCCTTGCGCAGCCCCGCGGGCGCGAGGTTGACGGTGATTCGCTTCAGCGGCCACTCGAGCTGCGCGGACCCGATCCCGCTGCGCACCCGGTGCTTCGCCTCGGCGCAGGCGCGATCCGCGAGGCCGACGATGGCGAAGCCGGGCAGACCTCCGTCGATGTGCGCCTCCACCTCGACGCGGCGCGGCTCGAGCCCGACGAGCGCGTGGGTGACGGAGCGCGCGAGCACACGCGTCACGCTACGAACCATGGTGTGACGAGAGATCAACACGAGAGCGACGATTGCGTGACAATCTCGCGGTGGACGCGACAGGAGCGGCACGTCGTTGGGCAGAGACGTGGGCACGTGCCTGGCCGAGGCGCGATGCCGAAGCGATCGTTGCGCTCTACGGCGACGGCGCGACCTACCGCGCACTCGCCTTTCGCGAGCCAGACCTCGGACTCGAAGGCGTGCGCCGCTACCTGGCCGAGAACTTCCGCGCGGAGACAGAGGTGGAGTGCCGCTTCGGCGAGCCGGTTGCGTCGGGTGAGCGCGCCGCCGTCGAGTGGTGGGCCTCGTGGGTCGAGGAGGGGCGGACCCTGACGCTGGCCGGCACGACGATCCTCCGCTTCGACGCGGACGGAAAGGTCGTCGACCATCGCGACTACTGGAACGAGACGGACGGCCGGCTTCCGCCTTACGCAGCCTGGCGCTAGCGGCAGATCAGGATCGACTCGAAGTACTCGCCCGCTCGGCGCCCCGTGCGCCTGTTGACGTGACGCTCGAGCCGTTCGTCGAGGCGCAGGCCCGCTCGCTCGAGGATCTCGGGATAGAGCACGCGCCGGTCATTGACGACGATGCAGACCGGCGCGCCGGGGCGGAGGGACGCCTTCGAGCGCGCGAGCACCGCTGCGATCCCGTGCACGTACTGCGCGATGGCGGCCTTGCTCGTACCCTGCGCAGCCGCGCCGACCTCACGCTCCCGCCTGTCGTCGAGCCCGAGCAGTTCATAGGCGTAGCGGTGCTGTTCGTGGTAGTCGATCAATCCCGGATACGGCGGGGACGTGATCAGCCCGTCGTAGGGACCTCCGAGCTCGACCTCGCGCGCGTCTCCGTGCAGCACGACTGCGGCCCGCTGCATGGCGCGCACCTCCGCGAACGCGGCAATTCGGGCCGCCGTGTCCGCGAGGTACCGGGTCAGGAACTTCCGCGCGCTCTTCACGGGCCGGCAGGTGCGCCGGTGCTTGTGGCACCAGTACTCGCCCTGCTGCGGCACCCGCGGGAAGTCGAGGTCGAAATGCGTCGTCAGGCGCGCCGACCGCGCGGCGCGGGCCAGCACGATGCGGAGCACGTCCCGGCTGGCGTATTCGGGGACGAGAGCGCGGAAGTGAAGCAGCTCGGCTGCCGCCTGCGGCGCGAACCAGTCGCGGACGAACCCGGCCGGCTCCTCGTCCGACTCGCCCAGCCGAGCGCCGACCGCACGCACGTCCTCGGAGAGCGCCTCGAGGTCGTGCTCGCGCGTCTTGACGGAGATCAGGAGCGCGTTGAAGGCCGCGATATCGACGCCGACGGCGTCATACCCGGACTCGAGCGCCTGCACGAGCGTCGTCCCGGAACCGGCGAACGGGTCGAGCACGCGCCCGGCCGGGCGCACGTAGCGCTCGAGCAGCGCCTCGACGAGCTGCGGCACGAACTTACCCAGGTAGGGGTGGAGCCGGTGGACGTGCTTTGTCCTCTCTCGCTCGGGCAGCTCCCGCTCCGACCAGGAGAGGGCGAGGTCGAGCTCGCCGTACAGGGCCTCCTGCGTCGCCGCCACGTGGGACGACTTCAACGCGCCGGCGGAGAGTCCTAGGAGGGTTCGCACCCGGCGCGTCGCCGTCCTCGGTTTCTCCGGGAGCTCGAGCGCAGGCCGATCGGGACGAGGGCCGCGGGCGTGATGCGGGGGTCTTCCCCGGTGACGGCGGTGCGACGCCGAGAGCCCGCCTGACCGCGGTCAGGCCGCTCCCGGCGCATCGGTCTCAGTAGTGGATCCCGCTCGCCGAGTCGAGCTCGCGCAGGCGGCGGATCCGCTCCTCCATCGGCGGGTGTGTCGAGAAGAGCGCGGTCATACCGCGGCCGCTGAGCGGGTTCGCGATGTACAGCGGCTCCGTGGCCGGATTGACGTTCATCGGCACGGCCTCGACGCCACGCTGCAGCGTCTGCAACGCCTCCGCCAGCGGTCGACCCTCGCCCAGGTACTGGGCCGCGGTCGCGTCGGCGAGGTACTCGCGCTGGCGCGAGACGGCGAGCTGCAGGATCATCGCCGCAAGGGGAGCGACGATCACGGCGACGAGCACGCCGATGATCCCGAGCGGGTTGTTGTCCTCGTCATCGCCGCCGCCGAAGAACATCGAGAACTGGAGGATGTTCGCGATCGCGGCGATCGCGGCGCCGATCATGGCTGCGATCGTGGTGACGAGGATGTCGCGATTGGCCACGTGCGCCAGCTCGTGCGCCAGCACCGCCTTCACCTGCTCGCGCGGCAGATAGCGGAGGAGGCCCTCGGTGACCGCGACAGCGGCCTTCTTCGGGCTCCGGCCCGTCGCGAACGCATTCGGCTGCTCCGACGGGATCAGGAAGACGCGCGGCATCGGCACGCCGGCACGCTGGGCGATCTCCTGGACGTCGCGGTAGAGCTCCGGGGCCTCGCTCTGCTCGAGCGGCCTGGCTCGGCTCGACTTGAGCGCGAGCGTGTCCGAGAACCAGAACATCACGAAGTTGAAGACGATCGCGATGCCTGCGAACAGGAGCAGGCCGGCTGAGCCGCCGAACATGTAGCCGAGGCCGACGAAGAGCGCGGTCAGCCCCGAGATGATGATCCAGGTACGCGCCTGGGTCAGGAACTTGGT
>Ga0126306_10002420_pt1 | contig 10500 bp, 8 predicted proteins | sample Plot27_FD_92592 | JGI IMG/M metagenome (GOLD analysis project Ga0126306, IMG submission 92592) | Serpentine soil microbial communities from UC McLaughlin Reserve, CA, USA - Plot27 | ecosystem: Environmental > Terrestrial > Soil > Grasslands | place: USA: UC McLaughlin Reserve, Lake County... | reverse complement strand
GATGCCCGCCTCGAGGGCGAGGAGGAGATCGTGATCGGCGACGGCGAGAGCGCGCCCCGGATCCGGTTCTTCCTCACCGCGGGCGAGTCCGAGGCGGCCCAGTTCGAGGGCGACGGCGAGGGGGCCGAGCAGATCGGCTCCGCACTGCTCTACGTGGGCGATGGCAGCGACGACCTGCTGGAAACGGTGGAGAATTGCCTCGCTGAGCTATGACGGCACGTCGACACCTTCTGCTGGCGACCCTGGTTCTGGGCGTGGTCGTCACGGGCTGCACGGTGCCGCGGCCGGCGGGTGACTCGCCCCTTCGCTACCGAGACCAGGTCTTCTCGACCGTCACGATCAACAGCAACATCCAGTACGGCAGCGCCCCCGACCTCCAGGGCAACCCCGTCGCGCTGCGGCTCGACCTCTACCGCCCGGCGGGAGACACGCGGACGGGTCGGCCCGCGCTGGTGTGGGCGCACGGCGGTGGGTTCAGCGGCGGAAGCAAGACGAACTTCGTGCCCGTGGACGTGGCCAACACGTTCGCGAGGCTCGGCTACGTGGTGGTGTCGATCGATTACCGCCTGCTCGCACCTTCCGGGTGCGCGGGGAACCCAGCGCAGTCCAGCTGCGTGACCGCCGCCCTCGAGGCGCAGCACGACGCCCAGGCGGCCGTGCGCTGGCTGCGGGCCAACGCCACGACGTATGGCATCGACCCCACCCGGATCGGCATCGGCGGCGAGTCCGCCGGCGGCATCACCGCCACGCTCGTTGGGCTGCGCCCGGACGATCCGGGCAGCAGCGGGAACCCGGGCTTCCCCTCGGCCGTACGCGGCTTCGTGTCGGTGTCGGGTGGGCTGCCCGGCGGCGTGTTCGCCAGCGCCGGCGACGCGTGGGGGCTCTTCTTCCACGGGACCGCCGACGGGGTGGTGCCACCGTCCTGGTCGACCGACACGGCGCTCGCGATGCTTCAGGTGGGCGTGCCCGCCGTGCTCCAGCTGCAGGAGGGCGCCGGCCACGTGCCGTGGGGCTCGTACCGGTCGCTCTACCTCGAGCAGTCGAGCTACTTCCTGTACCACGCCCTGAACCTCGCCGACGCGGCCGGGCAGCCACCCTCCGCGGCCAGGGCCTCCGAGCGACAGTTCGAGCGGCTCAGCGAGACGCCACACGTCGAGCGCCTGATGGATCGCCATCCGCGTCTCGAGCGCCTGGAGAAGCGCTACGAGCGCCTACTCACCCGCTAGGGGACCTCGAACACCTCGACGTCGTTGCGCCCCTGCTTGAACGAGTCCGGCGGGACCATCACCGAGACCAGCTCGCCCTCGTCCCCGGTCGCGAGCTGGAAGGTGTTCCCCACGCCCACGATCGTTCCGTTCACCGCCACCGCGACGTCGCGACCCACGTCTCGCGGGCCCTGTACGCGCCCGACCACGTGCGTCGGCACATACGGCGACTCCCTGTCCACGTTCGCGTAGTCGGGCCCGTACACGAGATCGACGTCGAGGCGCCGCAGCCCGCCGCCGCCCGCGGGCCTGCCGAGCAGCTCCTGGTGCGGCCCGATTCGGTAGACGCGCCCGGGCCCGTCGCGCCCGTCGCCGAACAGGCGCTGGTCGCGCTCCACGAGCAGCTGCTTCTCCGCCTTGAAGTCCTCCTCCGGGATACGCAGCTCCTCGAATGTGTTGCGGATCAGCATGCGCAGCTCGTCGCGATTCTGCACCTCGTCCGAGAAGGCCGACCTGCCGTCCATCTTCACCTTTGGGTCGAGATTCAGGAGGTCGAAGATCGTCGGCAGGATGTCGATGGTCTCGACGACCGCGTCGTTCACCGCGGCCTTCTTCTGACCGGGCGCCTTGATCAGCAACGGGATCGGCGCGATCTCTGCGGCATTCTCGCGGCGCAGGCGGCGCCGGTCGCGCCGGCCGCGCTCGAAGGCGACGCCGTGGTCCGCCGCGACCACGATCAGCGACTTGTCCCACATCCCCTGCTCCTTCAGGCGCTTCCAGAGGTGCTGGAGCTCGCGGTCGGCGAAGCCGGTCTGGAGGACGTGGCGCTGGAGCAGCACGTCGAGCTGCCCCTGGTCGTTGAACGACTGGTTGGAGAGCCCCGGGATCGAGTCGTTGGCCGTGCGCCGGTAGCGGCGCCCGTCGGGGAGGTACTGCCACGGCACGTGCGGCAGGAGCGAGTGCTTGAAGGCGAGCTGCGGCCTTCTGCCGTTGTTGATTCCGGCGATCCACTCCTCGAAGCGCGCCTCCCTCCCGCCGTTGAGGTTGGCGCGGGTGCTCCGCTCCTGGGGGTCGTCGCCGAGATCTGGCGTGTCCTCACCCCCGCCGAAGTTGCCCCAGTTCTCGGACACCGACGGCAGGTCGGTCTCCATCTCCGGCGGCGAGACCACGTGCAGCCAGACGAGCCCGAGGTCCTCGCTCATCGACGACAGGCGACTTCCGTAGGACTCGTCCAGCCGCTCGTCGGTGCAGAGGTCGCGCGAGCACACGGAGGTGGCCTCCTCCGACACGTGCAGCCGGTGCGTCTTCGCGAACAGCGAGAAGATGCTGTTGGGGTGGTCGGAGGAGGTCGGCAGCTTGTCCTCCGACGGGAAGTTGCCGTCCATGATCGCCGGCTGCGCGCGCTCGGTCGAGTCGTAGACCGTGTGGGCGTTCCTGAACCAGGTGGCGGTCCCCGCAAGCTCGCCGAAGCCGGGGAAGCGCGCGGCATCGATCCGGCCCCTACCGTCGATCAGCGTCTCCACCGGGAGCTCGTCGAGCAGGACGACCACCACCGGCGCCTGCGTCACGCCGCCGATCGTGCGGGCCTGGGCCTCGTCGGGGAAGGCGAGCTTCGAGATCGGGTTCGTGAGCAGGAAGAGCGCGAGGAACACGATCGGCGCCGGCGAGAGCACCTGCAGGAACGCGCGCACCGGCTCCGCGCGCGCGAAGAGCGCCGCCACGCCCGCCCCCACCGCGAGCGAGAGCACGATCAGCACGAGGTCCGAGGCGTCGATCGCCTTCTTGAGCGCCTGCGCCGCGATCAGCGCGACGAGGCCGCCGATCAGGACCAGGTGCGCGCCCTGCCGCGCGGTCCGGCCCGCGAGCCCCACCAGCAACTCGATCGCCAGGAGCAGGGCCGGCGGCACCACAACCAGCAGGACGGAGAAGCTGATGATGTCGAACCCGGATGACCCGCGCGCGGCGAAGAACTCCGGGTTGTCCTTCAGCAGGTCGAACAGCGGCTGCGCGACCGCGAACGTCCACAGCACCGCCAGGCCGAGGTACGCCCAGAGCGCCTCGCGCCCCGTGACCCGCGGCTCCGCCGGCCGCGCCGGCTCCGCCGCGGCCTCGGCGGTGCTCATCCGCGCTTCGGCCGCGCGAAGTAGAGCACGCGCGTACCCGACTCCAGACGCTCCGAGCGCTCGACCTCGAAGGCCTCGCCGAGCGTCCGCTCGAAGAAACCGAGCTCGTAGTCGGGATGCAATCCCTCGCGCTTGGGGGCGAGCAGCTTCTTCACCATCGGATCCTCGCGGGTGGGGAACTCGATCACGAGCGCGGAGCCGAGCGATGCGAGCCAGTCGACGAACTCCTTCACCGGCACGTTCGCGCTGATCGCCATGTGGTGCACGAGCGCCAGCGCCAGCACCAGGTCGGGCCTCCCGCGGCCGGCCAGCGGCTTGCGCTCGAGCCCTCGCCAGCCGAGGCCCGGCGAGGGGTCGGCCAGGTTCATCGTGAGCGTGAGGATCTGGTCGTTGCCGTCGGCCCTCAGGTCTCGGTACAGGAGCTCGACCGGTCCCTGGTCGGCGTCGACCGCGACGACCGTGCGGGCTCCCTCCGCGGCGATGCGCGAGTAGCGGCCGTTGTTGCACCCGATGTCCCAGACGATCCCCCACTCGCGCGACGTCGCCACCTCGCGCACGAAGTCGTCCTTGCGGCGGGCGTCGTCGTCGGTGTAGCTGTTGCGCTCGCCGTACGCCGTCCAGACGCCCTCGGGCGGGTTCCAGGTGAGGCGCTCCACGAGCTTGCGCATCTTCCGCACGTTCGCGACGAAGAGCTCCTTCTTGAAGACCCGCTTGACCTCCTGCTTGACCTGCTCCGGCCGGTCGGCGTAGCGCCGCTCGAGCCGGGCGTGGAGGAAGACGTTCGTGAAGAGCCCGCGCCGGAAGCGGTCCCGGAACGAGAGCAGGGCTCGCATCTGGGCGGGGGTCATACCGTCGATCGAGCCGCGCACCCAGGGATGGAACGGCACGTCCTTGAGCGACTGGAGCAGCAGGGGGTAGAGGTAGAGCATGCAGAACTGGCGGTAGCCCACCCACGGCTCGCCCTCGCGGATGCGCTCGAAGGAGCCCACGTCCACGAACACTGGCCGCGCGCCCTTGAACTGCACGTTGTAGGGCGTGGAGTCCTTCAGCACGAGGTCGCGCTCGAGCGCCGCGAGCAGCAGATCGAGCTGGAGCAGCGCCGCGTCCTTGAGCATCGAGAAGGTCCACTCGTACGGATAGGAGACGAACGGGACGCGCTCGTGGCGCAGCACCGCGGCCGGCTCGTGTACGAGCAACCCGCGCAGTGCCGCCGTGTCGTCCGCGATCGCTGTGCGCACGATGCGCTCGTCGTCGAGCAGCCCCGACTCGCGCAGCGCCTCGAAGTCGCTCAGCCCGTCCGGCGAGAGGGCGCGATAGACCTCATCGCCCGCGTAGAAGACCCGGCTCTCGGGATCGCGGAAGGAGCCGGGCTCGAGCTGCGAGGTGGCCGAGGTTTCCGCCGGAGAGCTCACGCGGCGGGGAAGAGTATCTGGGCGGGGAGCGCGCTACCGCGCTCCCAGGGCCGGGCCCTTACTCGCTTCCGCGTGCTGGCTCGGCCTTCGGGGGCTCCGGCTCGTCCTTGCGGATGCGCAGGAACTTCAGCAGGCGGCCCCAGTACAGCTTGGCCGTAACAGCGACAGCGGCGACGCCTCCAGCGATGATCTGGAGGATCATGCTCCCGCTGCCGGGGTCCAGGTAAGCGAGAAGGCCAGTCATCGGTGTCGTTGCTCCATACTGCCGGGGTCGGAAGAGGGCACAAGCTAGCAGAGGTGTTGCCAGCCCGTGAATGGAACGTAGCTACCTTGTTACTACCCGGCTACGCGGCTTCCTCCCATTGGAAGCCCGAATGTGAAATCCCTGCAAACGCCGCGTAAAGGTGGGGTAGGCAATCCGCTCGCGACGGTAGGCCTGGACAGTTCCCTCGCGGCCCGCGCCACGACCATCCAGAGCGCCGGCGGCAGCTCGTCCCCGAGGGGCGCCACGAGCGCCGTGAACGCCACGGGCAGCGGCTTCCACGACGGACCGGCCGTCGTGTCGAGGTGGAGGTGCGTGAGCTCCCGTCCCCAGACGAGCCAGGTCCAGGGTCGTAGCTCGGCTCCGAGGGCAACAGGAGCGAGATATCCGCCGCACCCGGGCAGACGCCGACCACCCTCAGCATCGCTCCGCGGCCTGCTAGGAGCGCCGCCCTGGGCCGATGTCAACGCGAAGCGACGGGGAGGTGAAGCCGGGATGAAGCACCGGCGGCTGACCCGGCCTTTACGCTACGGGCCAGCCCGCATGAAGCTGATCATCCAGATTCCCTGCTTCGACGAGGAGCAGACCCTCCCGGACACGCTCGGCGACCTTCCGCGCGAGATCCCCGGCGTCGACGAGGTCGAATGGCTCGTGATCGACGACGGGTCGACCGACCGCACGGTGGAGGTCGCCAGGGCGGGCGGCGTGGACCACGTGGTGCGGCTCACGAACAACCGAGGCCTTGCCGCGGCCTTCCAGGCCGGTCTCGACGCCTGCCTGAAGCTCGGCGCCGACGTGATCGTCAACACGGACGCCGACAACCAGTACAACGGCGGCGACATCCCGCGGCTGCTGGAGCCGATCCTGGCCGGTCACGCCGACATGGTCATCGGCGACCGCGGCACGGACCAGATCGAGCACTTCTCGCCGCTGAAGAAGCGCCTGCAGCGCTGGGGCAGCGCCGTCGTGCGACGCGCCTCGGGCACCGGCGTGCCCGACAGCACGTCCGGGTTCCGCGCCTACAACCGCGAGGCCGCGCTGCAGATGCAGGTGGTGTCGACGTTCACCTACACGCTCGAGACGATCATCCAGGCCGGCAAGATGCTGGTCGCCGTCGACCACGTCCCGATCCGGACCAACGCCAAGACCCGCGACTCGCGCCTGTTCCCCTCCACGTGGGCCTACGTGCGGCGCAACGCGGTCTCGATCTTCCGCATCTACGCCCTCTACGAGCCGCTCCGGGTGTTCGTCGCGGCCGCCGCCGTGGTGGCGCTCGTGGGGGCGGTGATCTGGGTGCGCTTCCTCTGGTTCTTCTTCTCCGGCGAGGGCGAGGGCCACATCCAGTCGCTCATCCTCGGCTCCACGCTGTTCGTCGTGGCCGTGCAGCTGGCGGCCCTGGGCGTGGTGGGCGACATCCTCGCCGGCACGCGCGTGCTCCAGCAGCGCGTGCTCGAACGCGTGCGCCGGGTGGAGCTCCACCTCGGTGTGGAGCCCTCGCACTACGAACCCGGCGCGCGGCCAACCGGGCAGAAGCCCACCACGGGCGCCCGTGCCGGCCCCGCCACCGGCAAGACGGAGGAGCGGGAGGCGCTCAAGCTGTGAGCGTCACCGCCGAGGTCCCCACCGGGAACACCTTCGACAAGTACGGCTCGACCAACCCCGTCGTGCGGCGGCTGATGGCCGGGTTCCACTCCGCGCTCGACGAGCTCCGGACCAGGGCCGCCCCCGGGTCGATCCTCGACGTCGGCTGCGGCGAGGGGGTGCTCACCTACGAGTGGGCCGAGCGGCTGGGCGAGGGGCGCATCGTCGGCATCGACCTCGACGACCCGAAGCTGCGGGCCGAGTGGGAGCGGCGCGAGCGGCCCAACCTCCAGTTCCGCGCGGAGGAGGCCACCTCGCTGCCGTTCGGCGCCGACGAGTTCGACATGGCCTGTGCGATCGAGGTGCTCGAGCACGTTCCCGAGCCGGAGGCCACGCTTGCCGAGATGGCGCGCGTGGCCCGCCGGCACCTGCTCGTCTCGGTGCCGCGCGAGCCGCTCTGGCGCGGGCTGAACATGGCGCGCGGTGCCTACCTGCGCCAGCTCGGGAACACCCCGGGCCACGTGAACCACTGGTCGAAGGGCGCGTTCGTGCGGCTCCTGTCGCGGTACGGCACGGTCGAGGAGGCGCGCTCGCCGTTTCCCTGGACCATGCTGCTTGTCCGCACGCACTGAACGAAGCTACGGCCGTGGCGCGGCGGTCCTGTCGGTGGGGATCGGCGCCACCGGGCTGATCACATTCGCATACTTCGCGCTGGCCAGCCACTCGCTGCCGGAGTCCGAGTACGGTCGCATCGCACTGCTCTGGTCGGCGGTGTTCATCACGGTCTCGGTGCTGTACCGGCCGGTCGAGCAGTTGCTCTCGCGCACGATCGCGGACCGTGACGCTCGCGCCGTGGAGGGCCACGAGCACCTGCGCGTGGCGGCCACGATCCAGCTCGCACTCGGGGTGCTGTTCGCCGTGGCGGCACTGCTCCTGCGCGGCCCGATCGAGGATGACCTGTTCGGCGGCTCGGACGCCCTCTACTGGATCATGATCGTCGCAGTGCTCGCGTATGCGGCGAGCTACTTCGCGCGCGGGTTCCTCGCCGGGCACCATCGCTTCGGCCTCTACGGCGGGCTCGTGCTGATGGAGGCGAGCTCGCGCTGCCTGTTCGCCCTGGCCGTGGCCGTGGGGATCGCGGAGGGACAGACCGCGGTGGCGCTCGGCATCGCCGCGGCGCCGATCGTGTCGCTGGCGGTAGTTCCGTGGGCGCTTGGGCGCCGGCTGCGGCGTCAGGGCCCCGTGGCCGACACGCAGACGCTCGACGCCGCCGCCCGCGAGGAGCCCTCCGCCAAGGGCGACCCCGAGTTCACCCTCGCTCGCGGCAGCGGCTTCGCGACCGCCGTGCTCCTGATCATGCTGAGCGAGCAGACCTTCCTCAACGCGGGCCCGCTGCTCGTGGAGGCCGGCGAGGGCGCCCGAGGGGCCGCTCTGGCCGGCTTCACGTTCAACGTCCTACTGATCGCCCGCGCCCCGCTCCAGCTCTTCCAGGCCGTGCAGACCTCGATCCTCCCCCACCTCACGCGGCTGCTGGCGAGCGGCGAGACGGACCCCGTCCGTCGGAGCGTGAACCTCACGCTGCTCGCGATCGCCGGGTTCGCCGGCTGCGTCGCGCTCGTGATGCTCGCGGTGGGACCCTTCCTGATGGATCTCGTGTTCGGCGGGGAGTTCGACTACGAACGCGGCGGACTCGTGCTGGTGTCGCTCGGAATGGGTCTCTACCTCTCCGCGGCGACGCTCAACCAGGCGCTGCTGGCGCACGGCCGCGCGGCGCAGGCCTCCGCCGTGTGGCTGTCGTGCGCCGCGGCCTTCGCCCTCTTCCTGCTGGCCGTGAACTTCGACGACCGCGTGTTCCAGGTCGAGCTGGCCTTCCTCGGCGCCGCGGCAATCCTGTGTGTGCTGCTCCACGCTCTCTACCGGCGCGCCTGACAAGCTTGCCGGCGGCGTGAGCGAGACACTGACCATTCCCGCCCGGTTCAACGGTCCGCCAGGGTCGGCGAACGGCGGCTACGTCTGCGGGCTCGTGGCCACCCTCGTTGGCGGGGAGGAGGTGGCGGTGTCGCTGCGCGCGCCGCCGCCGCTCGAGCGACAGCTCGCGGTGCTGCGCGACGGTGAGCGCGTGGAGGTGCGCGACGGGGAGGTGCTCGTGGCCGAGGGCTGGCCGGAGCGGCTGCTGGTCGCGGTGCCCGACTCGATCTCCCCCGAGCGGGCCGCCGCCGCCTCCGAGGCCGGCCGGGAGCGCTGGTTCGCCCACCACCCCTTCCCGACCTGCGTGGTGTGCGGCCCGGAACGTGGGCCGCACGACGGCCTGCGCATATTCCCGGGGCCACTGGGCGACGGCGTCTTCGCCGCCGCGTGGACGCCCGACGAGTCGGTCGGCGCCGGCGACGGGCACGTGCGGCCCGAATGCGTCTGGGCGGCCCTCGACTGCCCCACGAGCGCGCCTGTGGCGAACTTCGAGAGCCGGCCGCCCGTGGTGCTCGGACGCCTGACGGCCCGGCTGGGCCACTCGGTGCGGGTCGGCGAGCTGCACGCGATCGTGTCGTGGCCGCTCGGCACGGACGGCCGGAAGCTTCACGCCGCCGCGGCGCTGTTCGACATGAGCGGGCGGGTGCTCTGCGTCTCGCGAGCGCTCTGGATCGAGCTCAGGAATTGACCCTACATACAGCCTGTATGTAAGATCTCGCCCAGGCATGGAGACGCGCGTCCACCATCGCACCTGTCCCTTCTGTGAGGCGACGTGCGGGCTCGAGGTCACCACGCGCGACCGTGACGTGGTCTCGATCCGGGGCGACGAGCACGATGTCCTCAGCCATGGATTCATCTGCCCCAAGGCTTACGGCCTGAAGCAGCTGCACGAGGACCCGGACCGCCTGACCACGCCGCTGGTCCGCCGCGACGGAGAGCTGGTGGAGGCGAGCTGGGACGAGGCGTTCGACGAGATCGACCGGCGTCTCTCCCCCCTGCTCGGCGAGCACGGACGGAACGCGGTGGCCGTGTACCTCGGCAACCCCAACGCGCACAACCTGTCCACCCTCCTGTACGGACCGGCCCTGATGCGCACGCTCGGAACCCACAACCTGTACTCAGCCGCCACCGTCGACCAGATGCCGAAGCAGGTGGCCGACGGGCTGATGTTCGGCAACGTGCTCTCGGTGCCGGTGCCCGACGTGGATCGCACCGACCACCTGCTCATCCTCGGTGCGAACCCGCTCGTCTCGAACGGGAGCCTCCTCACCGCACCGGACATGCGCGGGCGGCTGCGCGGCATCCGCGAGCGCGGCGGGAGGGTCGTGGTGGTGGACCCGCGGCGCACGCGCACCGCCGAGGAGGCCGACGAGCACCACTTCATCCGGCCCGGCACGGACGCGCTGCTCCTGGCGGCGCTCGCCTGCACGCTCGTGGAGGAGGAGCTGTGCGACCCGGGCCGGCTCGCCGAGCACCTCAACGGGCTGGACGAGGTGCGGGCGCTGGTGCGCGAGCTCCGACCCGAGCGCGTGGCGGCGGCATGCGGCATTCCGGCCGCGGAGATCCGGCGGATGGCACGCGAGCTGGCGGCGGCGCAGCGGGCCGCCGTCTACGCGCGGATCGGCACCTGCACGCAGGAGTTCGGCACGCTCGCCAGCTGGCTCGTCGACGTGCTGAACGTGTTGACCGGCAACCTCGACCGCGAGGGCGGCGCGATGTTCACCCTGGCCGCGGCGGGCCAGCGCAACGCGTCGGGCACCGGCGGCAAGGGCAAGGGGGTGCGCTTCGGGCGCTGGCACAGCCGCGTGCGCGGATTGCCCGAGGTGTTCGGCGAGCTGCCGGTGGCCTGCCTGGCCGAGGAGATCGAGACGCCCGGCGAGGACCAGGTGCGCGCGCTCGTGACCATCGCGGGCAACCCGGTGGTGTCCACGCCGAACTCGGACCGGCTC